>JGI20283J15916_100073_pt1 | contig 31479 bp, 25 predicted proteins | sample Plalitdecfosmids_FD_15916 | JGI IMG/M metagenome (IMG submission 15916) | reverse complement strand
CCCATCGGCCGTCGCGCTCGATCGACCACACCAGCCCGCGATATTCCCAGTCGGACAGGTCACGCGACCGCCACAGCTCGACGCCGGCGTTCGTCGCCCAGATATTGTCGCCGGTCGATCCGGTCATGTAATACCAGCCATCGGGACCGGGCCGGACGATCGTGTCGCGGATATGGACGTGGTGGATCGGCCGCAACGCGGGCAGTACGCCATCGGCCACCGCCTTGCCGCTGGCGGCATCGTTCCATGGCGCGACGGGGTAGGGGAGGCGCGCCGGCCCCCGATAGCGGACATCAGGCAGCCCGGAGACCCATCCCTGTCCGACGCTGGCGGCATTCGCCTTGCGCCCCGGTCCGCTGACTCCGGAGAACGGCCAATAGTCGCGGGGCGGCGGCGGCACCGTCCGCCCGCTATCGTCCCCCGCCGGATCGATCGGTTGCCCGGGCAACGGGGCGGGGCGATAGGCGGGCGTCTGGGCGAAGGCACCGGGGGCGGCGACTCCCGCCAGCCCCATGGCGATGGCGTGGCGGCGATCGATCACGCAGCCCCCTCCGCAGACGTCACCCCGGCGAACGCCGGGGTCGCCTGATGGTGAAGCGCTCCGCCACACCATAGCGCGAGCCCGGCCCGCGCCGGGACGACGATCGGGAAGGGGCACCACGCCACCTCCGTTAGAACCGCAACCGCGCACCGACGCGATAGATCGGCCCCGAACTGGCGTACTGCGTCACCGCATTGGCATCCTGATATGCATAGCGCTCGCTCGGCTGGTTGGTCAGGTTCAGTCCTTCCGCGCTGACCGACAGCCAGTCGGTGAACTTGTAGCTCATCGACGCATCGACGTTGGTCGTGTCGCGGCTGAAGATGAAGTCGTTGACCAGCGGGCTGTCGCACGGCGTACCCGCGACCGACGGGTTGGCCGGATTGTTCTGCAACCCCGGCGCGCACGATCCGCCCGCGATCGGATAGCTTTGCGAATAACCCTTGCGATACGCCGCCGAAACGCGCGCCCGGAACTTGCCGGTTTCGTACGAGATCGTGCCGTTCACCGCCTGTGGCGACACGCCGAGGAATGGCGCGGTGCCGAAGGTCGCGGGGATCGCGGTCAGCGTGCCGCTGGCGGCCCGGCCCGGATCGAGGATGTAGTTCAGTTCCGACTTGATATAGGTGTAGTTCAGCTGAACGCCGAGGTTCTTGAAATACCACGGCAGGAAGTCGAGCTCGATCTGGAAGCTCGCTTCGATCCCGCGCAGATATCCGCCCGGTGCATCCTGATACTGCCGCGCGACGAACGGGTTGTTCGCGTCGATATAGGCAAGCTGCAACGGATCGGTGAACTGCGCGCGGATCGCGGCGATCGTCGCTGCGTCGGTGAACTGGCTGAGCGGCCCGGCGAACGAGATCGTCTGTGGAAAGCTGGAAATCTCCTTGCTGAACGCGGCGATGCTCAGCAGCCCGCCCGGTGCGAAATACCATTCGACGCTGGCGTCGAGGTTGGTCGACCGGAACGGCTTCAACTGCGGATTGCCGACCGTCAGCGTCGCGCCGGTCGTGTCGCCGGTGTTCGGCACCGAAATCCCGGTGATCGACGGCGACAGGTTACCCAGCAACGGCCGCGCCATCACCTTCGAAGCGCCGAAGCGCAGCAGCAGATCGTCGATCGGTTCGTACACGACGTTCAGCGACGGCAGGAAATCGGTGTAGTTGTTGGTGCCGACGATGCCGCGCCCGCCCGGCGTCGTGCCGTTCGACGTGACGTCGGTGATCGCCACCCGCGTACCGGCATTGCCGCGGAACGGCCGCCCGAACAATTCGCTGGTCCAGTCGAATTGCAGGTAGAAGCCGGTATCCTTTTCCAGCACGTCGAAGTTTTCACGTCCGCCGTTGCGGCGGTTGGTCAGCCGCCAGTCGCCCCATTTGTTGACGCAGTTGCACGTGAAGTCGAACAGCTGCTGGAACGCCTCGATGCTCGGGACATAGAAGCTGGTCGCCGTCCCTTCGGGCACGTCCAGTCCCTGACCGAAATCGACGACCCGCCCGACGGCGGCGGCGTTGCTTCCCGCCTCGCGCAGGGTCGGGTTGAGCAGATCGTTGTTGCGTTCGAACAACTCGGTCTCGAACGAATATTCGCGGTAGTTCGCGCCGAACCCGACGTTGAACGCCTCGTTCGCGCGCCAGTCGAAGTCGATCTTCCCCTGCTTGTACGTGTTCTTCACGAACCGCTGGTAATGGCGAATGCCGGAGAAACCCTTGACCGTTTCCCAATTGGTCGGATCGGCCACGTCAAAGCCGAAATCGATGACCGGCATCTTGCCGCCGCCGCGCTCGTCATAGACGAAGCGTCCGGGCGAATCCATGCGGTTGAATTCGACGAGCAGCCCCTGCGTAAAGTTGGTCGATTCCGACATGCCGCCGATGAACACCGCGCGGAAATTGTCGGTGAATTCATGCTCCAACTGCATCGACCCCTGTTTGAAGGTCGTGGTGTATTCGGACCGGTCGGCGGCGGAGCGCAGGTCGACATTGGTCGCGACCAGATAGTCGACATTGCCGTTGGTGACGTTGACGTCCTGGATCTTGACCGACGGACGCCCGATCAGCGCGCCACGGAATGCCAGCCGGTTTGTCGACGGCACATATCCGACCGAGTTTGGATTGTTGTAATAATCATACGGGTCGAGGTTGAACGGATTGGTGCTGAAGATGTTCGACGTCACCGGATTGTTCGCCGCGACCGCGCCCGGCACCACCGCCGACGGGGCCAGCACCGATCCGACGAGCTGGTTCTGGGCATTCAGCGCGGTGCCGAACGCCGGGGTCGATCCATAGAGCTGCTGGCCGCAATCCTGTTCGGGCAACAGCGCGGATGCGGCGGCGGGAACGCAGGTGCCGGGGTACAGCGCGCGCGCCGCCTGTGGCGTCAGGTTGTTGCCGGCGGTGTTGTACGCCGCGTTGGTGTTGTTGCGGTTCAGCCCGACCGCCGAGATCTGGTAATAGGTGCTTTGGTTCTTGAACCGCGAATAGGCGCCGTCGATGCTCAGCCGCGTACGGTCGGCGATCTGCCACTGATAGGCGGCGGTGACGCCGATACGCTCGGTCTTGACCTCCTGCTGCTCGATCGCGGGCAGGGCGGGGAAGCGCACCGTCGAGTTGTCGAACCGGCCCGGCGTATTGAACGGCGCGCCGGGATACAGCTTGGCGTAGGCATCGGCGTTCGATCCAGTCAGTTGCGCGATCGCTTCCGGGTTGGTGATCGCGGTGCCGAAATTGGTGCCGGTCGGCGCGGCGAAGCCGGCGCGCTGCGGGTTCTCGTTCCCCGCCCACGTCGATCCGCGATAGACGTAATCCGATTGCCCGGCACCGCGGCGATACTGGTCGAGTTCGTTCTCGGACTTGCTGTACGCGCCCGACACCAACAGGCCCATCCGGCCGTCGAAGAAGTTCTTGGACGCAAGGCCGGCAAGGCGCGGCGACCATTTGCCGCTGTTTTCCTGATAGCTGCCCTCCGCCGACAGCGCGAGCGCGCCCTTGCGGTAATCGAACGGCCGACCGGTCTGAAGGTCGATCGTCGCACCCAGCGATCCTTCGTCGGTTTCCGCCGACGGGGTCTTCTGGACTTTCAGGCTGCTGAACAGCTCCGACGCGAAGGTGTTGTAATCGAACGACCGGCTGCGGTTGGGGCTGGTGCCGGCGTCGTTCGACCCGGCGGTGGCCAGCGCCTCCAGCCCGTTCAGCCGCGTCCGGTTGAAATCGCCGCCCAGACCGCGAACCGTGATCGACCGGCCTTCGCCATTGTCGCGGTCGATCGAGACGCCGGGAAGCCGTTGCAGCGATTCCGCAAGGTTGTTGTCGGGAAAGTCGGCGATATCCTCGGCGTTGATCGAATCGACCTGGACGCTCGCCTCACGCTTGTCGGTGATCGATTCGCGCAGCGACGCGCGATATCCGGTCACGACGATTTCCTGTTCCTCGGGTGCGATCGAATCCGCCTGACCGCCGCTTTCCGACACGGTCTGGCCCGGCGCATTGCTCTGCGCGGGCGAACCGGGGGCCGTTGGCGGCGCGGCCGGGGTCTGGGCAGAGTCCGGCGCGGTCTGCGCCCCCGCGACTCCGGCGACGGTCAGCGCCAGCATCGATACCCCGATGGCTGCGATCCGTTTGGTAGTGAAACCCTTCATCATCTTCTCTCCCGCTGGTGTCGCGCCGTCCCGGATGTGGCCCGGTGTCCGGCGATCAAGATTTAGAAACCGGTGTCATGGTACGCGTTTCAAGCCAGTCCTCGATCGCGGTCCAGCCGTCGCCGTTATGGTCGCTGGCCGAATCGTCGCGTGCCGGGTCCAGCCCGCGCGCGCGTTCCCACGCGTCGGGCATGCCGTCGCCGTCGCTGTCGCGTTCGGCCGTGCCGCCGTTCAGCGTCGGCCATCCGCCATCGTCGGCCTCGGTATCGACCTGTCGTCCGGTGCCTGCACGCACGCCCGCGATGACCGCGATATCGATCGTGTCGCGCACCCGCGCCGCGCCTGCGCCGTCCAGCACCCGTGCCATCGCCGCTGCGGCGCTATCGGTACGGACCAGCGCGACCTCGACCGGGGCGGTCAACCGGTACGCACCGTCGGTCTTGCCCGACACGAGGCTCCACGGATCGGTCGGCACCGCGCCCGCGATACTGTTGTCGGCGAACCATGCCTTGGCCAGCGGGTTGCTCTCGTCGAACGCGAAACGCCCCTTGCTATCGGGACCGGGCAGATAGGCATTGGCGACGAAATTATAGCGCGCGAGGCTCTGCGTATCGGCGTTATAGCCCGACCGCGATCCGCCCCAGTTATAGAAGACGTTGTTGCGGAAATCGAAGCTAGCCCCCTGCGGATCGACATCCGGCGCGGCATAATTGCCCGGACGCGGCATCCGCGCGGCATGGTTCGCCCACAGATTATGATGGAAACTCACGCGTGCGCCGCGACCGGCGCGGATCAGGCTGCCATAGCCGTGCGCGCCCTTCACATGCCCGGCGCGACGCAGCGAATTGGCGATGACGCTCCATTGTACCGTCAGGTCGCCGATGCTGTTCGCCGGATCGCGATAGTTGGACGATGCCGACAGCGTTTCGTCCACCGACCAGCTTGCCGATACGTGGTCGAGGATCACGCGCGTTCCGCCGCTGACCCAGATCGCGTCGCCCTGTGTCCCCGATGCGGCACCGAGGCGCGACCGGAGATAGCGGATGACGACGTCGTCGGTCGCGATCTGCAGCGTCTGGTCACGCAGCGTGATGCCGTCGCCCGGTGCGCTCTGCCCCGCGATGGTGATGCGGGGATTGCGGATGACCAGCGGCGTCTTCAGCGCGATCGTGCCGCCGATCGCGAACACGACGATACGCGGTCCCGTTGCATCGACCGCCGCGCGCAGGCTGCCCGGACCCGAATCGGCCAGCGTCGTCACCTTCAGCACGCGTCCGCCGCGACCACCCGCCGCAAAGCGTCCCGCACCCTCGGCCCCCGGAAAGGCGATCGTTCCGCCGGGTGCCTGCGCAGGCGCCGACGCAGCCTGCCCGATGGCGACCGCGACGATCGAAATGGCGATGCCATGGCTGGCGATCACGCGTCCTCTCCCTCTTCCCGCCGATGGCGGAATGCCTTGGTCGCTCGTGCACCGCTTGGGCGGTTGTCTTTGAGTAACCGGTGTCATAGGGTGCGAAATAACGAGGCACTTGTCAATGAACAGAGTGTGGAGAGGATAGAATATGCGGATATGGATGGCAGCGTTGCTGCTCGCGGCCCCGGCGGCAGTGCAGGCGCAACCCGTTGCGACCACGGCATTTCCGGGTGCGCAGGGCTGGGCGGCGGTGACGCAGGGCGGACGCGGCGGTCGCATCCTGCGCGTCACCACGCTGGCCGCCGAAGGCCCCGGATCGTTCAAGGCGGCGGTGGAGGCGAAAGGCCCACGGATTGTCGTGTTCGAAGTGGCCGGCGTGATCGACATGGCGCGGACCACGATCACGATCAAGGAACCGTTCCTGACCATCGCGGGACAGACCGCGCCGTCACCGGGCATCACGCTGATCCGTGGCGGCATCGACATTCGTGCCAGCGACGTGATCGTCCGCCACCTGCGCGTCCGCCCCGGTCTGGACGGACAGGCAAAACGATCGGGTTGGGAGGTCGACGCGCTGAACACCGTCGCGGCGCACAACGTCATCATCGACCATTGCACCATGACCTGGGCGCTGGACGAAAACCTGTCGGCGTCGGGGCCGCGCTTCGAAGGTGCGACACCCGACGACTGGCGGCGCAACACCAGCCATTCGATCACCTTCAGCTATAATCTGCTGGCGGAAGGGCTGGCCGATGCCAGCCATCCCAAGGGCGAACACAGCAAGGGGTCGCTGATCCACGACAATGCCAGCCAGATCCTGATCTGGCGCAACGTCTATGCCCATAATGTCGAACGCAGCCCGTTGCTGAAGGGCGGCGTGCAGGCGGCGGTGGTCAACAACCTGATCTACGATCCGGGCCTTCGCGCGGTGCACTACAATCTGATGGCGCTGGAATGGGGCAACCAGCCCTATCAGGAAGGCAAGCTGGCGGCGGTCGGCAACGTCATGCGCGGCGGTCCGTCGACCGACGCAGGATTGCCGTTCCTGATGCTCGGCGGTGATGGCGACCTGCGCTTTCACGGGCGCGACAACATCGCGGTCGATCGCCACGGCAATCCGTTGCCGCTGTTCGGGCGCTATGGCGTGACCAAGGCAAAGCTCATCGAATCGCGCACTCCGCCGGTGTGGCCGACCGGCCTGCCGGTGCTGCCCGCCGCCGAACTCGAAACGCATCTGCTCGCGAATGCGGGCGCACGGCCGTGGGACCGCGATGCCGATGATATCCGCGTGCTGTTCTTCGTCGCCGAAGGCCGCGGCAAGATCATCGACGACGAACGCGAAGTCAGCGAATATCCCCATCCGGTGCAGACGAGCGCGCCGTTCGTCGACGCCGAATGGGATCTGACCACGATGGAGCCGAAATCGGGTCGCTATCCGGGACAGAAGGGTCCGGTGCAGGAATCGCTGTCTGCGCGCGACCGGGCGATGCGCCAGTGACCGGCGCGGGCATCACGCGGCTGCTCGTGGCGGCGGCGACGTTGCTGGTCGCCATGCCTGCGGTCGCCGCACCGACGCGCGTGCTGCTGTTCCACCGCGCGACCGGATTCGTCCATGATTCGATCCCCGATGCGGTCGCGGCGCTGCGAATCCTCGCCCGCGAACAGGGGCTGGAACCGGTGGCCAGCGACGATCCGGCAGTGTTCGACGCGCCGCTCGACGGTTTCGCCGCGATCGTACTGGTGTCGACCACCACCGACCGGAAGCGACCGGAGACCGAATGGTTCGTCGGTCCGCGCCGGGCCGCGCTGGAACGCTATGTCGATCGCGGCGGCGGTCTGGTCGCACTGCATGCCGCCGCCGATTCGCACGCCGGCTGGCCCGGCTATGCCCGGCTGATCGGCGGACGGTTCGCGCGCCATCCGGCGGGCACGCCCGAAGCGGCGATCCATCGCACGCCCGAACGCCATCCTGCCACCGCGACGCTGCCGTCCGCGTTCCGCATCGCCGACGAATGGTACTGGTTCGACGACGTGTCGCCCGATCTGACGCATCTGCTGACGCTCGACCCCGCCTCGATCGGCGCGACGGAGGTCAATCCGCGTCCGCTGGCATGGACGCACCGCGTGGGGAAGGGGCGGGTGTTCTACACCGGCCTCGGCCATCGCCGCGAAAGCTGGCGCGACTCGCGCGTGCTGGCGCATGTCGCGGGGGGCCTCGGCTGGGCGACGGGCCGGGCAAAGGCTCCGGCGATGGTGGTGATCGATGACGAATCGACCCGCCTGCGCCAACCGGTGCCGCACGGTGCGATCGGCATGAGCACCGCATGGCGCATCACCGATCGCGTTCCCGGCCGCACGATGGAGTTCCGCCGCCGCACCCTCGACCGCAACGCCGCGATCGGCCTGCACCCGATTGACCATGACGAGGTGTATCACGTCGTGTCGGGCGAAGGCGACGTGACCAGCGACGGCGTCACCCGCCGCGTGGGCAAGGGAACGACGGTATATCTCTACGCCGGCGCCACGGTCGGCATCGCCCAGCGTGGACGCCAGCCGCTGGCACTGATCGTCAGCTACCCGCTGGCGAAACCGGTGGAGTAGGGGCGGGCGAAATGCTTCGGGGGCAGGCAGACGGGAGCATCGCAAAACCCACTGCGGCAGATATTCAGCTTATTCCCAAGGAATGTTCGCGCACTACCACCCATTTACCGTCGGCAGTCCGGTTCAGGTGCAGGAAAACGCTTTGTCCACAGCGAACGCCACAATTCATATCCTGCGCCAGCACGGCCTGCTTGCCATCGGCGCTGAGGACCGGCAGCGATATCGCGTAAATCACTGCACGGCGATGCCGGTTCATGTCGACGCCGGAACCCCACCGGACCCAATGGGGGCCGAAGCGCAACTGCTGCTTCTTCAAGACTTCCCGCACCTCTCCGCAACTGGCAATAGCGCTAACCGCGCCTTGATGTTCGAAGGTCGCCAGTAGATCGGAAGGAAGCCCGGACGGCCTGCTGCCAACAATACCCGGTTCAGCACTGCGGGGTGAGAACGTCGACCGAAAGACAATGCTGCGCTTAGTGCCGATCCGTGCCGCCGGGATGACAACGTCCCGGAATATTTCCGCTGCAGCGACGCATGGCACTGATTCGCGGGATGTATTTGTTTCGTTCAACAGTCCCGCGGCGCTCTGCGTCAACAACAAGCCAATCGACAACATCGCAAAGATCCTATGGTGAGGAAGCGACTCCGGGTTCACATAGAGAATAGTTCTTCACGTGAACGTCACCTCGTACCATCAACGATTGGGAACGAGAACCTCGCGCTTTATCAACGCACTGATTTAGCCCGCAACACAGCAGTCGTCTCGTGGCGCTGTAACTGCCAACAAAATCGCCCCCCTCAAGTCCCCGGCTGCACATACGGGAACCGTGCGAACAGTTCGCGTTCCCAGCCGCGCGGATCGTTCACGATCCGGCTGCGGGCATCGAACACCATCGTCGCGCGCTTCGGCAGCGTGTGGCGCGGCCAGCCGCCGCCCGGATCGCCGCGCCGCGCCAGTGCGACGAACGCCGCCATCATTCGCGCCGACACTGCCTGCGCCGCCGGGCCGGTGCCACTGACCGATCCCTCGGCATCCAGCGTACCGAACACCAGCGGGATATCGTCGGTATGGCCGGCACCGGCGCGGCCCGGTCCGGTGTAATCCAGCTGATACACCCATGCCGGTACGCCCGCCGCCGCGCGCGCTTCGGCCTCGATCACCTGTCCCGGCCAGCTTCGGCCGGCGGTCGTCGCCGAATACAGGATGTCCTGCGCGGTCATCGCCGGATAGTGCGCGCGATATTGCGCCACCACCCATTCGGGATGCGCGTCGACGCGCAACTGCGGTGCCATCCGTGCCGCCAGATTGTTCCAGTCCAGCCCGCGCACCACCGGCCCGTCGGCGGCGATGAACGCCCGCGTCTCGTCCCGCGTATTGCCGAGAATCAACGGAATGTCGCGGCCCAGCGGGTGGGCGTCGGGCCAGAACGGGTGGCGTTCCAGCGACCGCATATCGACCACCGGCCCCATATACACCCCGCCGCCAAGGATCGGGTCTTCGGCACCCAGCCCGTCGATCAGTCGTTCGACCGGCATCGCCGCCGCTTGTGCCGGGGTCGCCTTCAGCCGCGCCAGCACCGCTTCCGCCCGGCGGGTCGCGTTGAGCGGTCCCGATGCCGTCACCTGCTGTCCGCTCATCGTCGCCGCCGCGTGGAACAGTCCGCGCGCGGCGGGCATCGCCATCAACGTCGCGATCTTGGCCCCGCCGCCCGACTGGCCGAATACCATGACCCGCCCCGGATCGCCGCCGAACCCGGCGATGTTGTCGCGTACCCAGCGCAGCGCGAGGATAAGGTCGAGTTGCCCGCTATTGCCGCTGTCGGCGAAGCGCGGGTCGATCCGCGCCAGATACAGATAGCCCAGCGCGTTCAGCCGGTGGTTGACCGTCACCACCACCACGTCGCCTTGTGCCGCCAGCCGGTGGCCGAACACCACCGGCTCGATCACCGTGCCGCCCGAATAGGCTCCGCCATGGAAATAGACCATCACCGGACGCTTCGCACCGACCGCGGCATCGGGCGTCCAGACGTTGAGGAACAGGCAATCCTCGCGCTGCGTCAGTCCGCGTCCGCCGCGCTGCGGACAGGACGGCCCGAACGCAATCGCGCGCTGGACTTCGCCGATGGGGGCGGGGGGCAGGGGCGGCTGGAAGCGTCGCCCGGTCGGGTCGGCACCATAGCGGATGCCGCGAAACACGCGCACCCCGTCTTCCGTGGCACCCTGCCAGCGTCCGCCCGCGCCCTGCGCCACCGGATCGTTCGCGCCGCGTGCGCCGCGCGCGCCGCGTGGCAGCAACAGTGCGGCCGCGCCGCCCGCCAGCACGCCGCGCCGTGCGATCAAGCTCCCGTCATCGGCCATGTCACTCTCCCCAAGTCGCCGGATGCCCCGGTCTGTCGGCCCGACAAGACACTGCGGGCCGGTTGCGCCATCAAGGGGTAAGCGGTGTCACAACCCTTCGCAACCCATCGGGCCGCCCGTCATGCGGCGGGCTTCGCCACCGACGCCCGACGGATCAGCGTCGATACGAACAAATCGTCCTCGCCGTCCTCCTCGCCGCCATCGTCGTCTCCGACCAGCTTGAGCGCCGCCGCGCGCGCCATCGTCGCGATCGGCCAGCGGACGGTGGTGAGCGGTGGCCACAGATGCGACGCGATCGACGTATCGTCGAACCCGATGATCGACAGGTCGTCGGGCACCTCCAGTCCGCGTTGCCGCGCGACGTGCAGCGCCCCCGCCGCCATTTCGTCGTTCGATGCGAAGATCGCGGTGGGGCGCGGCGACAGGTCGAGCAGCCGTTCGGCGGCGCGCATCCCCGATTCGAACGTATAGTCGCCCTGCGCGATCCACGTCCGCTGCACGCCGATCCCGGCCACCTCGATCGCCTCCTCATATCCCTGCTGCCGTTCGTGCGCTGACCGGAAGCCATGCGGGCCGGCGATCATGCAGATCCGCCGATGCCCCGCCGACAACAGATGCTCCACCGCGCCGCGCACCGCCTCCCGGTCGTTCGACGACACCATATGCTCGGCTTCGTCGAACGGTGCCGACCCCATGCGGACGTACCGGCACCCGATCTGGTCGCACAACGCCGCCAGCGCGTCGTTCTCCGAAATCGGCGGCAACAGCATCACGCCATAGGGGCGCTGCCGTTCGAGGAACCGGCGCACTTCATCGGTCATGTCCGGCGCGCCGCGATCGACCGGATGGACCAGCAGTTCGAATTCCGTGTCGCGCAGCACTTCCAGCAACCCCTGCTGCACGCCCAGCACCATCTGGGCATTAGGATTGTCGTGGATCAGCGCGATCAGGAAATTGCGGCGCAGCGCCAGTGCGCGCGCCTGCGGATTGGGGATATAGCCGATCTCGGCAATCACCGCCTGCACCCGGTCGCGCGTTTCGCCGTTCAGCAGCGGCGACTGGTTGATGACCCGGCTGACGGTCTTTTTCGATACGCCCGCCAGCCGCGCGACGTCGTTGATGGTGGGCTGCCCGGTTTTCTTCATCTGCGATCGATAGCCGCCTCGCGGTCCCGCGCCAATCGTCCGTTATTTGACCGGCTTGTCTTTGACACCGGTTTCCGATAGCAAATCGCGATAACGATGGAGAGGGCGGCAATGGACAATCGCGATCAGATCGCGCGCGCATTCGTGTCGGCGCGCCGGGGTGCGCATGGGCTGTCGCGCTATCCGGGCGAACGGCCCGCGACGATGCCGGAAGCCTATGCGATCCAGGACCGCGCCATCGCGCTCGACGGTCGCCCTGTCGCGGGGTGGAAGGTCGGCAAGATCAACCCGCCGCTCGATGCGCAGCTTGGCACCAACCGCCTTGCCGGTCCGATCTTCGCCGATCAGGTCGTCGGCATCGACACCCTGTCGCTGCCGGTGATCGCCGACGGTTTCGCGGCGGCGGAAGCCGAATTCTGCGTTCGCGTCGCGCGTGGCCCGGCCCCCGGCCGCACCGGCCTGTCGCTGGACGAGGCGCTGGAACTGGTCGACGCGGTCCATATCGGGATCGAGATCGCCAGCTCGCCCTATGCCGACATCAATGCCGACGGTCCGCTGGTCACGATCAGCGACTTCGGCAATAATTTCGGCCTGTTGATCGGGCCGGAAGTGCCCGGCTGGCGCGACCTGTCGTTTCTGGACTTGCCGGTCGAATCGCGCATCGACGGCGTGGTCGTCGGCGAAGCGACCGCCCGCGCGATGCTCGACGGTCCGATCGGCGCGGTCGCGTTCCTCGTCGATTGCCTCGCCGCGCGCGGATTGTCGCTGGAACCGGGTACATGGGTTTCATCGGGCGCGGTAACCGGTGTACACCAAATCCGGCCGGGCCAGCGTTTCGACGCGAAATTCGGGGAATTGACGGTCAGCTGCACGATCGATGCGGCGCCCGTGATGGAGGGAATGCAAGTGGAGGCGATGAATGGAACCGGTTCACTCTGACGGGATCGAGCGCGCGGTAACGCGCGCCGGACGCTACCGATGGGGTATCGTCGCCCTGCTGTTCATGGCGACCTGCATCAACTACGTCGATCGACAGATGATCGGCGTGCTCAAGCCGACCCTGTCGAAGGACCTTGGCTGGACCGAAACCGACTTCGCCAACGTCATCTTCTTTTTCCAGTTCGCCTATGCGATCGGCTATATCGGCTTCGGCCGCATCGTCGACGTGATCGGCGCGCGGATGGGCTATGCCGTCGCGTTCGTGGTATGGCAGATCGCGCACATCGCCCATGGCGGCGCGTACAGCGTGACCCAGTTCGCCATGGCGCGTTTCGGCCTCGGCCTTGGCGAATCGGGCAATTTCCCGGCGGGGATCAAGGCGGTGACCGAATGGTTCCCGGCCAAGGAACGCGCCTTCGCGATCGGCGTGTTCAATGCGGGCGCGAATGTCGGCGCGATCGTCACGCCGCTGGCGGTGCCGTGGCTGACGGTCGCCTATGGCTGGCGGATGGCGTTCGTCGTCACCGGCGTGGTCAGCTTCGTCTGGCTGGTGCTGTGGCTGGTGTTCTACCGCCGCCCGCGCGAGCACGCCAAGCTGTCGGGCGGCGAGCTGGCGTGGATCGAACAGGACCCGGTCGACCCCATCGAACCGATGCCGTGGCGGCGCATCGCCACCATCCGCGAAACCTGGGCATTCGCGCTGGGCAAGTTCTTCATCGACCCGATCTGGTGGTTCTTCCTGTTCTGGCTGCCGGGCTATCTGGGGACACGCTACAACCTCGATCTGCTCAGCTTCGGACCGCCGCTGGTCGCGATCTATCTGTTGTCCGATCTGGGCAGCGTCGCTGGCGGATGGTTATCCTCCACGCTGATCGCGCGGGGCCGCACCGTCAATTTCGCACGCAAGATGACGATGTTCATCTGCGCCTGCGCGGTGCTGCCGGTGTTGTTCGCGCAGTCGATCGACAATCTGTGGGTCGCGGTCCTCGTCATCGGCATCGCCACGGCGGCGCACCAAGCGTTCTCGGCCAATCTCTACACGCTGCCGTCGGACCTGTTCCCGCGCGCGGCGGTGGGATCGGTCGTCGGCATCGGTGGCACCGTCGGCGCGATCGGGGGCATGCTGATGGCGAAATATGCCGGCTACGTCCTCGACGGCATCGGCAGCTATGCGCCGCTGTTCTACGTCGCGGGTTCGGCCTATTTCCTCGCGCTGCTGGCGGTGCATCTGTTGTCGCCCCGCCTGAAGCGCGTCGACGCGAAGTAAGGGAAGGGGGACCGGCGGTCCCCCGACCCACACCGTGGCGGGCCGCCGTCCCCGACCCGCACTGTGGCGCGCCGCACCGTCCCCGATCCGCACCGTGGCGCGCTGCACCGTCCCCGATCCGCACCGTGGCGCGCTGCACCGTCCCCGACCCGCACGGTGGCCCGATCCACATCGAGGTCGACCCCCCACCGTGTCCCGACCCGCACCGACCACCGCCCCACGCCGTCACCCCAGCGCAGGCCGGGGTGACGGCGTGTGGCGCGCGCTTCGCGACGGAGCGATCCCGGCCTGCGCCGGGATGACGGTTATGGCCGCGTTCGGCCCAAAACCCACTGGCGCTTCTTCCCCCGGGTCGCGTACGACGCGCGTTTTACGACCGGGGGCCGATCATGACGACGCGACGCACGCTACTGAAGAACGGCGCGCTGCTGACCGCCGCGCTCGCTTCGCCGCCGGTCCTCGCGCAATCGAAGCCCTTCGCCAGCAAGCGTCCGGCCGCCGCCGCACGCCGCTTCACCAGCCCGGCGGTCGAGCGCGAGATCGCACGCGTGTCCGCGCGGATCGCCGATCCCGAACTGCGCTGGATGTTCGCCAACTGCTACCCCAACACGCTCGACACCACGGTGCGGACGGGCACCGTCGACGGACAGCCCGATGCGTTCGTCATCACCGGCGACATTCCCTGCCTCTGGCTGCGCGATTCGGCGGCGCAGTTGCGGCCCTATCTCCACCTCGTCAAATCCGATCCGAAGCTGGCCACGCTGTTCCGTGGCCTCATCGCCCGGCAGGCGCGCTCGATCCTGATCGATCCGTACGCCAATGCCTTCATGGAAGACCCGACGGCCAAATCAAACCTCGAATGGTCGCAGGCCGATCGCACCACGATGAAGCCCGGCGTGGCCGAACGGAAGTGGGAGATCGATTCGCTGTGCTATGCGCTGCGGCTCGCGCATGATTACTGGTCGACCACTGGCGACAAGCGTCCGTTCGACGCCCGCTGGGCCGAAAGCGCGCGCGCGATCGTCCGTACCTTCCGCGAACAACAGCGCAAGGATGGTACCGGCCCGTATCAATTCCAGCGTAATTCGACCCAGCCGACTGAAACGCTGCTGTGGGGGCATGGGAATCCGACCCGCCCGGTCGGATTGATCCATTCGGGATTCCGCCCGTCCGACGACGCCTGTCTGTATCCGTTCCTTATCCCGTCCAACCTGTTCGCGGTGACGACGCTGCGCGAACTGTCGGTCGTCGCGCGCGGCGCGCGGGGCGATGCCGAACTCGCCGCCGACGCGACCGCGCTGGCCGACGAAGTCGCCGCCGCGCTGGCCGCGCATGGCACGATGACGCTGAAGGACGGTCGTCGCGTCTGGGCGTATGAGGTCGACGGGTTCGGCAATGCGATCTTCATGGACGACGCCAACGTGCCGTCGCTGTCCGGCCTCGCCTTTCTCGGCTGCGTGTCGCCGACCGATCCGTTGTGGCGCGCGACGCACGACGCGGCGTGGAGCGACGCCAACCCGTGGTTCTTCCGCGGCCCGGCGGGGGAGGGGATTGGCGGCCCGCATGTCGGGCTTGGTCATATCTGGCCGATGTCGCTGATCGTCCGCGCCTTTTCCGCCACCGACGACGCAGTGATCCGCCAGTGCCTGACCATTTTGAAGGCGACGCATGGCGACACCGGCTTCATCCACGAATCGTTCGACCGGAACGATCCGAAGAAATTCACGCGCGACTGGTTCGCATGGGCCAACGGCCTGTTCGGGCAGTTGATCGTCCACCTCGCCGACACCCGTCCGCATCTGCTCGGCTGATCGATCCGGTTCGGGACGTTACGCGATGTTTACGATGCTGCGGTATGGCGGGCCGATGATGCGGCCGCTCGCCCTGAATCGGACCTGTTCGACCGTCCTCCCGGACGCGCGGGACGCCGGTGCCCTGCGCGCGCTGCTGATCGTAGGGTTCGCAGTGTGGTGCGCCTGCATCCTCGGACTTGCGTCGCGGCATGCGTTTTCGGTGTCGTTTTGGCCCGCCAACGCGGTGCTGGCCGGACTGCTGGTGCGATGTCCGTCGCTGCATCGTCCGGCGGGCTGGACCGGTGCCGCGCTGGGCTTCGTGGCGGCCGACATCATGTTCGGGCGCACCGCGTCGCTCGCGTTCGCGTTCGCCGCCACCAACATGATCGGCGTGTTGCCGACGATGCTGTTGCTGCGCCGGCTCGATGCGATCGACCTGCTGTTGGGGCGCGTCCATTCGGTCGTGCGGATTCTCGCCTGCATCCTGCCCGGCTGCTTCACCGCCGCGCTGGGCGGGGCGGTGCTGGTGAAGTGGCAGTTCGACGGCTCGATGCTTCAGGCGCTGGCGACATGGCCTGCCAGCGAATTGGTCAACTATCTGACGACGCTGCCCGCCGTTCTCGCATGGTCGTCGGCCGCATCGGTGGTGCCCACCGAACGCTCGATCCGGGTGACGGCATGGCCGGTGGTCGGGCTGGTCGCGTCCTGCGCCGCTGCGCTGTGGCTCGACGGGCCGGGCAGCATCATGTTCCCGATGCCCGCGCTGTTGCTAAGTGCGCTGACCTATTCGGTGCGTACGACCAGCGTGTTGACGATGGCGATCGGGGCCGGGAGCCTGACCGCGATCGGCCTTGGCGCGGTGCATATCGGACAGGATATGGCGATCCCGGCGCATGTCGTGTCGATCCGGGTCGCGGTCGCGTTCCTCGTGCTGGTGCCGCTGACGATCAGCAGCGCGATGGCGGTGCACGACTCGCTGTCGCACCGGTTGCGCGAGGCGGCGGACCATGACGGGCTGACCGGCCTGCTCAACCGGCGCGCGTTCGACCAGCGGATGCGCGCGATGCTCGCCGCGATGCCGCCATCGGGCGGGCTGGCGGTGCTGTGGCTGGATATCGACCATTTCAAATCGATCAACGACCGGTTCGGCCATCTGGCGGGGGACGCCGTGTTGCAGTCGTTCGGCGCGCTGGCCGCCGATGTCAGCGGTCCGACGGGTCTGGCGGGACGCATGGGGGGTGAGGAATTCGCGCTGGTACTGGCCATACCGGATCGGGCCGCCGCCATCGTCGCGACGAACCGGCTCCGTCGGGTGTTCGCGGCCACGTCAACCGGATGGTCGGGCGTGTCGGTGCGTGCCACCGTCAGCATCGGCGCCTGTTATCTCGACGCGCCGCCCGCCGACGTGACGCAGCTGGTCCACCGGCTCGACGAAATGCTCTATCGCGCGAAGCGGGCAGGGCGCGACCGCGTCGAATGGCTGGACGATCGCGAAGCTGCCCGCGACGTGGCCTGATTCGTCAGTAGCGCGAAATCGCCAGATCCGCCGTTTCGATCGCCGGCGTCACGTCCGACATCAGGTCGGCGATCACCTGCGCCGATCCGCACGCCATCGTCCACCCCAGCGTCCCGTGTCCGGTATTCAGGAACAGGTTGCGATACCGCGTCGGCCCGATCACCGGCGTGCTGTCGGGCGTCATCGGCCGCAGCCCGCTCCAGAAACTCGCCTGCGCCACATCGCCCGCGCCGGGGAACAGGCTGCCCAGCGAATATTCCAGCGTCGCGCGCCGCGCATCGGGCAGGTCGTTGTTGAACCCCGATATCTCCGCCATCCCGCCGACGCGAATACGGTCGCCCAGCCGGGTGATCGCCACCTTGTAACTCTCGTCCAGCAACGTCGATACCGGCGCGCGGTTCGCGTCGACGATCGGCACCGTGATCGAATATCCCTTCACCGGATATACCGGCAGCCGGATGCCGAGCGGTGCCACGATCCGCGTCGAAAAACTGCCCAGCGCGACCAGATAGGCATCGCCCGTCACGATATCGCGATCGGTCCGTACCCCGGTGATCCGGTCGCCGTCGCGCACCAGTCCGCGGATCGGTTCGCCCAGCCGGAACTCGACCCCCGCCGCCTGCGCCATCGCCGCCAGCGCGTTGGTGAACTTAAAGCAATCGCCCGTCTCGTCGCCCGGCAATCGCAATCCGCCCGCCAGCGGCTGGTTGCTGCCCGACAGCCCCGGTTCGGCGGCGATGCACCCGGCGCGGTCGAGCACCTCGAACGCCACGCCGTCGGCGCGCAGCACTGCGATATCCTTCTCGATCCCCGCCAGCTGCTTTTCCTCGCGGAACAGCTGCAACGTCCCTTGCGACCGTTCGTCATAGGCGATGCCGGTCGCGCCGCGCAGCTCGACCAGCCGGTCGCGGCTATATTCCGCCAGCCGCACCATCCGCCCCTTGTTCACGGCATAGTCGCGCGCGTTGCAATTCCCCAGCATCGCGATCAGCCAGCGCAGCATCGCCATGTCGAACTGCGGGCGCAGGATCAGCGGCGCATGCTGCATGAACAGCCATTTGACCGCCTTCGCCGGAATGCCCGGCGCGGCCCATGGCGATGCGTAACCCGGCGAAATTTCGCCCGCATTGGCGAAGCTGGTCTCCAGCGCCGGGCCGTCCTGCCGGTCGATCACGACAACCTCGTGCCCCGCCTGTGCCAGATACCATGCGGAGGTGACGCCGATCACCCCCGCGCCCGCGATCACGATACGCATGCACCATTCCCTTCGCCGGTGACCGGCAGGATGCGCCGCGCATAGCGTCGCCCCAGCTGCGTCAATATCTCGTACGCGATCGTCCCCGCCTGTGCGGCGACAGTGTCGATCGTCTGGTGCGGGCCGATCAGCTCGGCATGCGTCGTCGTCGCCAACAATTCGTCGGGCACGTCGCTGACGTCGATGCACAGGCTGTCCATCGACACCCGCCCGGCAATGGGTGCGCGAACGCCGCCGACATAGGCCGCGCCGACATTGCTCAGCGCGCGCGGCCAGCCATCGGCATAGCCGATCGACAGCGTCGCGATCCGCCGGTCATGGTCCGCGACCGACGTCAGGCCATATCCGACCCCGGTTCCCGCCGGCACCGTCCGCCACTGCACGATCCGCGCCTCCAACGCGATCACCGGCCGCATCGGATTGCCGCGCCCTTCCTGCGGCGCGGCGCCGTACAGCGCGATTCCCGGCCGGACCAGATCGCCGTGAAAGTCCGGCCCCAGAAAGACCCCGCCCGAATTGCCCAGCGATCGCGGCGCGGGGGGCAGCCGGTCGGCCAGTGCGGCAAAGCGCGCCCGCTGTGCCGCATTCGCCGGATCGTCAGGCGCATCGCCGCACGCCAGATGGCTCATCACCAATACGACCTCGATTCCCGCCAGCGCGTTCGGATCGTCCGCCAGCGCCGCGACCTCGTCGCCCGACAGGCCCAGCCGTGACATGCCGCTATCGACCTGCACCGCCGCCTTCAGCGTCCGGCCGACCTCCGCCGCCGCCGTCCGCCACCGCGCCACGTCGCCGGTCGAGTTGAGCACCGGTATCGCATCCGCCGCGATCAACGCATGCTCGTCGCCCGGCGCGACGCCGTTCAGCACGAACAATCGCGTCTCCGCCGCGAGCAACGGCCGCAACGCCACCGCCTCGCTGGTCACCGCCACGAAGAACGTGTCGCATCCGGCCTGCGCCAGCGTCTGCGCGACGATCGCCGCGCCCAGCCCGTATCCGTCGGCCTTCACGACGCCCGCGACCGGCACCGGTGCCGAGCGCGCCGCCACGATCCGGTAATTCCCGGCCAGCGCGTCCAGATCGATCGTCAGCACCGTCATGCCCGTTCCCGTGGTCCGCCCCGGTCGGCCGACGCGTTGTAAGATTGTTGCGCATGGTCTGCCACACTTCCCGAAGAACGCAACGACTCCGTGCCGGGATGCACGGCGGCGGACGATGGCACGCGACGGACGACGCGGCACGATCGTCGCACTGCTCCGACCCGTTTGGGGAGTGCCGCTGCCCGGCCGATGCCCAACCCACTCCGCCTGACCCAAGAAAGGTCAGCGTCGACGGGGTGCGAAGTTCTGACGGCTCGCTATCAAGCGGAACATTCGCCTCATATCGGCCCCCCGGACCTGTTCCGGGGTCCACCTGACCGCAAGCGATTTTACCACCAACGCGTGTCGCGCGGTGGGCCCCGGAACAGGTCCGGGGTGACGGTCATGCAGCCGGCAAGGGTACCGGCGCGCCGAATGCCGATCCTGCTCCGCACCCATCCTGAACGTCGAAAACCGATCCAGCCCCGGTAGTCTGTCGTCAAGCGCACCAGCGCCATCGACCTGTCGCCGACAAGCTGGCTATTTCACCGAACCGCCGCCCGTATCGCGTAACCACAAGATCAGAGCCGCCAGCTCCGATCCACCGACCCCGAACGCCCCGGCCAGTCGCTCAGACCCGCCGCAACCGCGCCAGCTTTTCCGCCGTCAGCACGTCGTGCGCCACGACCATTCCGGTCAACCGGTCGATCAGTTTCAACAACCGCCCGCCACGCGCCGCTTCCTCTGCGCCGTCCGTCACCAACTCGCTCCCCCATTCGCGCGCCAGCGATGCGATGGCTGCGGGATGCGAATGGTCGACCGTCACCGACCGAAAGGGCAGTGCGACACCGGGCGATGCGAACCGGCCCGCTTCGGCCGACGGATCGACTAGGATCGCGCCCGCGACCCGCGCGACGTAATGCGTCGGTGACAGCCGCGCCCACCACGCCGCCGCGCGGCATCCGGCGCCGTGCGCCAGCAGGATCACCGACCGGTCGGCATCGCCGACGAACCGGTCGATCCGCGCGCCCAACAGGTTGCGATCGGCATCGTTCGCCCGTCCGAGCGGCAACAAGGTCGCGCGCAGCCGGTCGATCATGTCGGCCAGCGCGGGCGGCGGCGGTCCGTCGACCAGCGCCAGCACCGAATAGGCGTCTCCTGCGGCGATTGCGACCATCGACCCGACTCCAGCAATGTAGCGGCGACACGCTATCACAGCGCGCACCGATCGCAACGCCCGGCCACCGCATGCCCGGCACGCAGCGGCGCGATCGTTACAGCGGCAGCACCGTCGTCGCCTTCACCTCCTCCAGCACGGCATAGGTCCGCGTCTCGCGCACGCCCGGCACGGTGGTCAGCGTGCGGCCCAGAAAGGCGCGATACGCCGCCATGTCGGCCATCCGCACCTTCAACAAATAATCGAACCCGCCTGCGACCATATGGCATTCCAGCACTTCGGGCAGGTCGCGGACATGATGGCCGAACGCCGTGAACACATCGTCGGTGGTTCGGTCCAGCAGCACTTCGATGAACACCAGCAGCGACCGGTCCAGCTTGTCGGGATCGAGCAGCGCGGCATAGCCCCGGATCACCCCGCTTTCCCGCAACCGCCGCACCCGTTCGAAACACGCTGCGGGCGACAGCCCGCACTGCGCCGCCAGCGCCTGATTGGTGATCCGCCCGTCGGACTGCAACACGCGCAACAGCTTGCGATCGGTCTGGTCCATGACGCTACTCCGTTGCCCCCGCCCGGCCGTCACCCCGGAACAAGCCCGGGGTGACGAAAATCGTGGGAAAACTCTTATCTGGCACGACATCGTCGGACAACCCGCCCAACATCCGAAGCACCTTCACCCCAAGCCGCGATATACCATCGATCCGACACGGAGAAAAACGAATGCGCACGATCGACTGGGACGCTCTCGACGCCGACAAGTTCACCGACGAATCGGTGCTGCTGCCCCAGTTGCTGGCACAGGTGCCGCTGACCACCGCCGATCGGACCGCCATCGTCGCACAGGCTGCCGCACTGGTCGACCGCACCCGCGCCGCATCGGCCAAACCCGGCGTGGTCGAAGGCTTTCTCCAGCAATTCTCGCTAGGTACGCAGGAAGGGCTGGCGCTGATGTGCCTTGCCGAAGCATTGCTGCGCACCCCCGATGCCGCGACCCGCGACCGGTTGATCGCTGAAAAGGTCGGGGCCGCCGACTGGGCGGCGCATTTGGGCGCGTCGTCCAGCCTGTTCGTCAATGCCTCGACCATCGGCCTGACGCTGACCGGCAAGCTGGTCGGCGAAGAGGGTACGGCTGGAATCGGCGAGACGATCCGCCGCCTTGCCGGGCGGCTGGGCGAACCGGTGATCCGGCGCGCTCTGTCCGCCGCCGTCGGCATCATGGGCGACCAGTTCGTGCTCGGCGCGACGATCGACGCCGCGCTGAAGCGCGCGGCGAAGGACGGTTATCTCTGCTCGTTCGACATGCTGGGCGAAGGCGCGCGCACCATCGCCGATGCCGACCGCTACGAATCAATATATGCCGCCGCGATCGACGCGGTCGGCCGCGCCCGTGCGCCGGGCAGCACGCCCGAACAGGGGCATGGCGTGTCGGTCAAGCTCTCGGCGCTGTGCCCTCGCTACGAAGCCGTGCACGAAGCCGACGTCGTCGCCGACCTCTATCCCCGCATCCACCGCCTTGCCGGGATCGCCGCCGGCCACAACCTCAACCTCGCGATCGATGCGGAGGAAGCCGACCGGCTGGCGCTCTCGCTCAAGCTGGTCGACCGGCTGGCGCGCGAAGCCGATCTGGGCGACTGGACCGGCCTCGGCGTCGTCGTACAGGCGTATAGCAAGCGTGCGCGCGGTGTCATCGACGGCCTTGAAACGCTGGCCCGCGACACCGGCCGCCGGATCATGGTCCGGCTGGTCAAGGGCGCCTATTGGGACAGCGAGGTCAAGCGCGCACAGGTCGCCGGGCACCCCGGCTATCCGGTGTTCACCGCCAAGCCCGCCACCGATCTCAGCTACCTCGTCTGCGCGGGCAAGCTGATCGCCGCCGCCCCCGCACTCTATCCCCAATTCGCCACGCACAACGCCCACACCCTCGTCGCGGTGCGCCACATGGCGGCGGCGCGCGGCGTCGCGATCGAACATCAGCGGCTGCACGGCATGGGCGAGGCGCTGTACCGCGCGGCCGGCGCGGGCAGCGACAACAGTCTGACGCTTCGCGCCTATGCCCCGGTCGGCGGGCACGAGGAATTGCTGCCCTATCTGGTCCGGCGACTGCTCGAAAACGGTGCCAATTCCAGCTTCGTCAACGCGTTGCTCGACGAAGCCGTGCCGTCGGTCGATCTGGTCGCCGATCCGGTCGCGGCGGTCGCCGCCGCCCCGCACCAGCATCCCCGGCTGCCGTCGCCTGCCGCCATCTATGCCTCGCGCGCCAATCCGGCGGGACGCGACTATTCGATCCGCAGCGTCCGCGACACCGCCGCCCGCGCCGCCGCCGCCTACGCGCCGATCACCGCCGGTCCGATCGTCGGCGGGCGCATGCTGGCCGGGGCAGGGGCGGTGCCGCTTTCCAGTCCCGCCGAACACGCCCGCGCGATCGGCAGCGTCTCCGCCGCCGACCCGGCGGATATCGACCGGGCCGCCTCCCTCGCCGCCGCCGCGCAGCCGGCATGGGACGCACGCGGTGGCATCGCCCGTGGCCACGTCCTGCGTGCGATGGGCGACGCGCTGGCGGCGCAGACCGACCGCTTCGTCGCGATCCTGTCTGCCGAAGCCGGCAAGACGCTGAACGACGCCGTCGCCGAAGTGCGCGAGGCGGTCGACTTCTGCCGCTATTACGCCGTCCTCGCCGAAACGCAGTTCGCCGCGCCGACGATCCTGCAAGGCCCCGTCGGCGAAGTGAACCAGATCGAGCTGCACGGGCGCGGCGTGTTCGTCTGCATCTCGCCATGGAATTTCCCGCTGGCGATCTTCACCGGCCAGGTCGCGGCTGCGCTTGCGGCGGGCAATGCGGTGCTGGCCAAGCCAGCCGAACAGACCCCGTTGGTGGCCGCCGAAGCCGTCCGCCTGTTCCACGCCGCCGGGCTGAACCCCGATCTGCTTGCCCTGCTCCCCGGCGACGGTGCCAGTGTCGGCGCGGCGCTCGTCGGGCATCCCGCCATCGCCGGGGTCGCCTTCACCGGCGGCACCGAAACCGCATGGACGATCAATCGCCAGCTTGCCGCGCGCAATGGCCCGATCCTGCCGTTCATCGCCGAAACCGGTGGCCTCAACGGCCTGTTCGTCGATACCAGCGCGCTGCGCGAACAGGTGGTCGACGACGTGCTGCTGTCCGCCTTCGGCTCGGCGGGGCAGCGTTGCTCGGCACTGCGCCTGCTCTACCTCCCGCGCGACACCGCCGATGCGGTAATCGAAACGCTGGTCGGCGCGGCGAAGTGTCTCGTGTTCGGCGACCCCGCCGATCCGGCGACCGATATCGGTCCGGTGATCGATGTCGATGCCCGCGCGGCGCTCGACGCGCATGTCGACCGGCTGGCGCGCGACGCGACGATCCTGTTCCGCGCCGATCTGAACGGCACCGCCGATCGCGGCCACTTCTTCGCCCCGGTCATCGCCGAAGTCCCCACGCCCGACTTTCTGGAACGCGAGGTGTTCGGCCCGGTCCTGCACGTCTATCGCTATGACCCCGCCGATCTGCCCACCGTCGCTCGCCGCCTCGCCGCACGGGGATACGGCCTGACGCTGGGCGTCCACAGCCGCATCGACCGCTTCGCCGACGAAGTCGCCGCGCTGGTCCCCGCCGGCAACGTCTACGTCAATCGCTCGATCATCGGCGCGGTCGTCGGCGTCCAGCCGTTCGGCGGCGAAGGCCTGTCGGGCACCGGACCCAAGGCCGGCGGCCCGAACGCCTTGATGCGCTATGCCAGCGAACGGACGACGTCGATCAACATCATGGCAAAGGGCGGCGATCCGGCGTTGTTGAATCTGTAGCGAGTGGCATCGCAACGACGGTGGCCGGTGCATTTGATACGGGTAGCGGGTTACGTGGAGAACGCTCGGGCAGGCGGGCGTTCCAGCTTATCTATCGATGGTCAAAAATCGGCAACGACGGGCCTAACCGGTAATTCGATGCCGCCGATTTCGAAATCCTGTAGCCGTCCTTCGTCAGCACCATGTCATGCGCATGGGGGAGCCCGCCTGACGGCAGTATCGGCAGGGTTTTGGCATCACGCCAGCGACGACGGATCGCCTTCAGGGTGGCATTGCGATAGTAGCTGAAACGACCGGGATCGGTTCCACGCAAGAATGTCACCCACACTCGACCTTGATGAAACCGGTCATCGGCAAACGCCACTGGTTCGTCGTCATTCAGGCCACGCCATACGCCTACATTGAAGGTGACTTGGTCGTGCGGCGGAATCATTCCCGCTTGTCGTTCGAACTCACGCGACTGGATACTGCCGTCATCGACGTGAAGACCGGCGTCCGCCGCGTGCTGTCGTAGTATCGCTACCAGATCGGTCCGTTCTTGCGGTCGTGTGATCATTACTTCGATCGCGGCAACGGTGCGGACACTTGTCTGATCGACGGGCGCGCATCCGACAAGCGCGAGCAGGACAATCACCCTCCACATATTCGCGCGATCGTATACGCTATTGGGGTGCCGTCAACGTTAACGGTCGACTTTGATCGTAGTGCTGTTCACTTTCCAAAAAACGGGGCCGGAAGCATCGCGCTTCCAGCCCCGAATGTCGTGTTCCGCTCGGCCGACGCGGGAGTAAATCCCGCGTCGTCGGTCGGGCCTGCGCCCCGCCGGCCGGCCTCGGGCCGTGCCCTGCGGCACGGCGCGGCGCTTACGCGCCTGCAACCTCGGCGGTGTCCACCTTGATGCCCGGGCCCATCGACGAGCTCACCGCGACCTTGCGGACATACTTGCCCTTGGCGCCGGTCGGCTTGGCCTTGACCACCGCGTCGACCAGCGCGTCGAAGTTCGCGCGCAGGTCTTCGGCGGGGAACGATGCCTTGCCGATGCCCGAATGGATGATACCGGCCTTTTCGACGCGATATTCCACCTGACCGCCCTTGGCGGCTTCGACGGCGGCGGCGACGTTCATCGTCACGGTGCCCAGCTTCGGGTTCGGCATCAGGCCCTTCGGACCCAGGATCTTGCCCAGACGTCCGACCAGACCCATCATGTCCGGCGTCGCGATGCAGCGATCGAAATCGATCTTGCCGCCCTGGATCGCGTCCATCAGGTCTTCGGCACCGACCACGTCGGCACCCGCCGCCGTGGCTTCGTCGGCCTTGGCGCCCCGTGCGAACACGCCGACGCGCACGGTCTTGCCGGTGCCCTTGGGCAGCGTCACCACGCCGCGGACCATCTGGTCGGCGTGACGCGGATCGACGCCGAGGTTCAGCGCGACTTCGATCGTCTCGTCGAACTTCGACGTGGCGTGGGTCTTGGCCAGCGCGATCGCTTCATCGATGCCGTGCAGCTTGAGCACGTCGACGGCGGTGGCGAGGGTCTTCGCCTTCTTGGTCAGCTTTGCCATGATATCAGCCCTCCGTCACTTCGAGGCCCATCGCGCGGGCCGAACCTTCGATGATCTTCGTCGCCGCGTCGATGTCGTTCGCGTTCAGATCCTTCATCTTGATCGTCGCGATTTCGGACAGCTGCGAACGGCTGATCTTGCCCGCGACCGTCTTGCCCGGCTCCTTCGAACCCGACTTCAGGTTGATCGCCTGCTTGATCAGGTACGTCGCCGGCGGCGTCTTCGTTTCGAAGCTGAACGAACGGTCGGCATAGACGGTGATGATCGTCGGCAGGGGCGTGCCCTTGGCGATGTCGCCGCTGGACGTCTGCGCGTTGAACGTCTTGCAGAATTCCATGATGTTCACGCCGCGCTGACCCAGCGCGGGCCCGATCGGCGGCGACGGCTTGGCTTCGCCCGCCGGCACCTGCAGCTTGATATAGCCGGTAATCTTCTTGGCCATGTGTCACTCTCTTTCAAGTTTAGCGGTACGCACGGCAGCCTTCCCGAAAGAACGCCGCCTCCCGCCATGGTTTCGCAAACTGTCGTCTGGAAGCGCGGGCGCATAGCGCAACCGGGCCGCACAGGCAAGCGCGCCGCCGTCGCTCGGCTTGCAATGTAGGATTTCGCCTGCTTCGACCATCGGCATGCCGCGACCCTATTCCCGCAAACAGGCGCTACAGAACGCCGCCTTCCTGCGCGTCCTTGCGCAGACCGGCAACGCCCGCGACGCCGCGCGCTCGCTCGGGCTCAACCGGTCGATGCTGACCAAGCGGCGCAACGCCGATCCCGACTTCGCCCAGCGCTGGGAAGCGGCGCAGGTCGTCGCCGCCAATCGCATCGCCGACCCCGACCTGCCGCCGGGCGAAGCGCGCGTCGTCCGCAGCGCCGGTCGCCTGCAACTGCGCATGCCGGGCAAGGGTCGCCATATCGACCTTGCCGCCGAACAGATATTCCTGTCTGCATTGTCCGCGACCGCCAATGTCCGCCTCGCCGCGAAGGCCGCCGGGTTCGCGCACAGCAGCTTCTATGCCCGCGCCCGCACGCATCCCGGCTTCGCCCGCGAAATGCGCCTCGCGCTTGCGCAAGGGTGTGAACGGCTCGAAATGGCATTGCTGGAAGACAGCACGCCCGAAGCCAACACGCACGACCATTGGCGGCACAACGATCCGCCGCCAATTCCCCGCATGACCGCCGCCGAAGCGTTGCAGGCAATGGCGATGCACCTGCGTCCGCAGCATTCGTCCGTCGATCCCGACATCTGGCGCAAACGCGGCGAAAGCAGCGACGCATGGTCCGAACGCCGACGCAGGGAACATGCCATCGAACGCGCAAGGGAGGCGGAAGACGCCCGCCTGATCGATTACGCCCGGTCGCAGGCCGGTGCGAAACGTTCCGAATTCGAGCCGCCGGCGCCGTTGGTCCCGCCGCTGGAGCAGGTAGCGTGGCGGGACAAGGAACGGACGGTGACGGAGGAAGGGAAGGGGCTGTTCGGTGGAAAGGGGTTCGGCTCCGGGTAGGTCCACCGCTCGCCGACGCGCGTCGTCAAACGACCGATGACGGCTTGCCGACCAACAATGCATCAGGCGGGCAGGTAAAGGGCCGCGCCTTTCCCTGTTTCCGCTGGACCCGGCCATATTCACTACGATGGCAGTTCTGCACCCTGCACGACCGTCGTTCCTGACCTGTTTCAGAGTCCATCTAGCCACCAGCGTTGCGCAAAAGGCTTGGCCACCGACGATGGGCGCACGGTGAACCGGGGAAAGGCCGGGGTGAGGATCGTCGGATCGATATGCCGACGAATATCGTTCCGCCCATCCCCGCTTCCGCACAAATTGCGCAACAAGTGTCTGCCGGGGATGATCGGATCGCCCACTGTTCGTACAGTTGCGAACCTCATTGAGCGTCAGCGACTCCGCTTGCCCGCGTTTCCGAACGTTTCCGTAATCAACGTCGCCCTGCAGTCGTTCTCGCCTGCGGTGCCGACCCAGATGTCATAGAGACCTTCGGCAGCGTTCTCGAAATCGATCTTCGCGTTCAGACCCTGACTGCCATCGTCGTCGAAGGTCCACTCCCCGGACGGAGCGTTGATGAGCAGCACCGTGTCGCAGCCCGCTTCGGTACGGAACACCAGCTTTCGGCGTTGCGCGGCATTGCCGGTCAGGCGGAACGTATAGTCGGGTTCCCGCGTCACCCACCCCGAACCCGGCTCGTCGCATCGCGCCAGATTATAGTCGCCACCGGCGGTAAGTGTGTGACGGACAGCACTGTACAGTTCGTTGCTGCTGTACGTGGCCTGCTCGCCGGTAAGGGTATAGTCGGGACAGGCGAGCGCACTCTGCGCAAGACTTGATCCGACGGTTACGACGGCAACCGACAACATCATCCGTACGATCTGGCGCATTTGAACTACCCTTTCCCAACCGGTTCCCAGCACGGAGTCAGGCGCTCCACGTCCCGATGAACCGCATCCGCATTGGCGTTGCGTCTCCTCGGCACCGGCACCACTTGCCGCGCTAAAATCCTAAGATAGTTGGGATTTTTGCGCATACCCCATTTGGGGTAGATGCCTGCGATACGCAGGATTTACGCTGGACGGTTTACAGAAATTTCGTCCCATGCCGACGAATGCGTCGGACGATGTTGGGGGGGGCGTCTCATGAGGCGGCCACCGATGCAACGGCATGCAACCAAAAACGGCGCAGGGCCTTCGCCCTACGCCGCTAACGTCGGTCGGGTTGTACCCGCCGGCCGGTATCCGCCGCCTCGGCGATAGCTCGCGCTACCGCCGTGCGGACAGCAAGTTTCGGCTTTGCCTTACTTGCTTCGTTCCACCTGCTCGAAATCGAGTTCCACCGGCGTCGCGCGCCCAAAGATCGACACCGACACCTTCACCTTCGACTTGTCGAAGTCCAGTTCCTCGACCAGCCCGTTGAAGCTGGCGAACGGGCCGTCCAGCACCTTGACCGAATCGCCGATCTCGAAATCGACCTTGATCTTTTGCTTGACGGGAGAGGCGGCGGCCTCTTCCTTGCTGTTCAGCATCCGCGTGGCTTCCGCCTCGCTGATCGCCTGCGGCTTGCCCGACGAACCGAGGAAACCGGTCACCTTCGGCGTGTTCTTGACGAGGTGATACACCTGATCGCTCAGGTCCAGCTTCGCCAGCACATATCCGGGCATGAACTTGCGCTCGGACTGGATCTTCTTGCCGCGGCGGACCTCGGTGATGTTCTCGGTCGGCACCTCGATCGCCTCGACCGCATGGTCGAGGCCGAGGCGCGTCGCCTCCGTCATGATCGAATCGCGGACCTTGCCCTCGAAACCCGAATAGGCGTGAATGATGTACCAGCGCGACATGTAAGACCCTTGTATTCGCAGTTACTGGGCGAGCTTGAGCAGCGCCTTGACGATCGCGTCGAACGCCGAATCAACGCCGAGGAAAAAGATCGCCAGCAACGTCGTCATGATGACGACCATCACCGCGGTCATCACCGTTTCCTTGCGGGTCGGCCATGTCACCTTGGCGGTTTCGGCCCGGACCTGCCGCATGAATTCGACTGGAGTAACCTTGGCCACGCGCGCACCTTCGCCCTTGCTATGGACCGACTTCGGGGCAAGGGGCCTCGTCCGGCCCCCCAAGGGAACCGGCGCTGCCCATCCACGCTGTCGGATTGGGCATGGTATCTAGCGACGATCCGCGCGCGTGGCAAGCGCGCGGGGCTGGGGCGACGACCGCATGCCGCCGCCCCTCATGGATCGATGCCGATCCGCGTCGTATCGCGGCCCCGCCACCCCGCCGTGAAGCGGTCGCCCCCCCCGGGCGGTGACCGCGGCGTAATCCGCCGGGAACCGCCTTTAGAAGCGGAAGCCGACGCCGAACGTTGCCTGCGTCCGCTGGAACGTCAGGTCTTCGTACAGGCTGTCGCTGGTGTCGTACCCGGTAACCGACACGTCGCCCTTCAGATACGCGCCGTCGTGCAGCGTGTGCTCGAAGCCTACGCCGGCGTGGAAGCCGCTATATTTCTCGGTGAGCGTGAAATTGTTCAAACCACCGTCTTCATAGGCCAGTTCGAGCTTCAGGTTCGAATATCCGCCGCGCAGATACAGTTGCGACGCCTGGCCGATCCGGAAACCAACCCGGACGCCGCCCGAGAATTCGACGCCGGGCTTCTGACACAGCGAATCGCCGCCGAAGACTTCGTCGCACCGGTCGACCGACGTTCCGGTCACGCCGGCATAGGCACCCAGCAGCGTGCTGCCGCTCACCGGCAGGTCATAGCCGATCTCACCGCCATAGCGAACGCCGTTGGCGCCGGCATAATATTTGGTGTCGTCTTCGATATAGCTGAGTTCCAGCCGGTCGAATCCCGCGCCGATTTCGACCCGCAGACCGCTCAGCGATACCTCGGCAGGCGCTTCCGGCTCGGCCTCGGGCGCGGTCTCCTGTCCGTAATAGGGCTGGGGCGGATAGGCGGGCAACGTCGTCTGGGCAAAGGCCGGCAGCGCGACGAACAGCGACGACGCCAGCGCGGCGGCCGCAACATATTTCTTCATAAGGATCCCCCGATGCCGAACGAAATCGTACGGCGGCAGAGCCTGTACAGGAAGATTGTGACTGTGGCGTAAAATTGAATCCGTTACGGACGCAGTTTCACAGCAGGCTGACCGCCGCGAACCCGCCGACCACCGCGACCACTACCGCGATGCCGATGATCGTCAGCCGCTTTTCGATGAAGTCCTGCACCGGCTGGCCATAGCGCTTGAGCAGGAACGCGATCAGGAAGAAGCGGAACGCGCGTGTGATCGTGGCGGTGATGACGAACAGCGCGAAGTTGAACTTGGCGAGGCCCGATGCGATCGTCACCAGCTTGAACGGGATCGGGGTCAGACCCTTCAGCAGGATGATGACCGCGCCGTACTCGGCAAATTTTTTCTGAAAATCGGCAGCGCTCTTTTGCAACCCGTACAGGTCGATCACCCATTTGCCGACCGTGTCGAACAGGAAATACCCGATGGCATAGCCCAGCATGCCGCCCAGCACCGATGCGATCGTACAGATCGCGGCGATGCGATAGGCGCGGGTGCGGTGTTGCAGGATGACCGGGTGAAACCTTAAAAGCTTTAAAAGCCTTATATATTCTTTTTTTTCTTATAAAACTTAAAACCTTAGAGGCTATTTAAGTTGCTGATTTATATTAATTTTATTGTTCAAACATGAGAGCTTAGTACGTGAAACATGAGAGCTTAGTACGTTAGCCATGAGAGCTTAGTACGTTAGCCATGAGGGTTTAGTTCGTTAAACATGAGAGCTTAGTACGTTAAACATGAGAGCTTAGTACGTGAAACATGAGAGCTTAGTACGTACTATCAACAGGTTGAACTGCTGATCTTCGGATGCAC
>JGI20283J15916_100021_pt1 | contig 31637 bp, 28 predicted proteins | sample Plalitdecfosmids_FD_15916 | JGI IMG/M metagenome (IMG submission 15916) | reverse complement strand
GCTACGCCGAATCGTTCGCGGAGGGCCTCATCGCCTACGCCGACGAGATCGGCGCCGCGCACATCGTCATCGGGGCAGGCGGGGGCGGTCTGCGCGGACGCCACCGCCTGGGCTCGGTGGCCCAGGAGCTGCTGCACTCCTCCGACGTGCCGGTCGCCCTCGCCCCCGACGGCGCGCGCGACGTCGACTCCGCGGTCGGCATCCCCCGTCTCACTGCGGCTGTGGGCACGCGCCCCGGTGCCGAGGCGCTCTTCGAGGAGACCATCGACCTCGCCACCGCGATCGGCGCCCGGGTGCGGCTGCTGTCGCTCGTGACGGTCGACCTGCCCGCCTCGGTGGACACCGGCGTCATCCGCGTCGCGGGCGCCGCGCACGCCGACGAGGTGCTCGCCGAGGCGCGCTCCGCGCTGCCGGTCGGGCTCGAGGCCACGGCGATCGTCGCGCGCGGCTCGTCGATCGAGGACGCCGTGTCGCACCTCGACTGGGAGCCGGGCGAGATCGCGATCGTCGGCTCGAGCCGGCTGGCGCGGCCCCGCCGCCTCTTCCTGGGCTCGACCGCGGCCAAGATGCTGCACGAGCTCCCCGTGCCGATGATCGTCGTACCCCGCACGCGCAAGAAGAGCTCGAAGAAGAGCAAGAAGGGCGGCGCACGCCGATGAACGCTTCCGAGGGCTCCGCCGCACCGGCCGCCGCCGTCGACACCGAGACGGGCGGCCTGTCGAAGAAGGGCCTCAGCGCCGGCACGGTCGGTCTGATCGGCGCCGTGGTGATCGGCATCTCCTGCATCGCCCCCGCGTACACCTTCACCGCGGCCATCGGCCCCACGGTCGGTGCCGTCGGCGTCCAGGTGCCCGCGATCATCCTCGTGGGCTTCATCCCGATGCTGCTGGTGGCGTTCGGCTACCGCGAGCTCAACAACCGGATGCCGGACTCGGGCACGTCGTTCACCTGGGCCGCGCGCGCCTTCGGTCCCTGGATCGGTTGGATGGCCGGCTGGGGCCTGGTGGCGGCGACGGTGATCGTCCTGTCGAATCTCGCGGGCATCGCGGTGGACTTCCTCTTCCTCCTCATCTCGCAGCTGACGAACAACCCCGGGATCGCCGATCTCGCGGGGGTGATCTGGATCAACATCGCGGTCTGTCTGCTGTTCGTGCTCGGGGCCACCTACGTGTCGTACCGCGACGTCCAGACCACCCAGAAGCTGCAGTACTTCCTGGTCGGGTTCCAGATCATCGTCCTGCTGCTGTTCGCGATCGTCGCCATCGTGCAGGTGAACACCGGCAACGCGTTCGACGCGACGCCGTTCGACTGGTCGTGGTTCAACCCGTTCGCCGTGACGTCGTTCAGTTCGTTCGCGGCCGGGCTCTCACTGTCCATCTTCATCTTCTGGGGATGGGACGTCACCCTGACGATGAACGAGGAGACGAAGGACCCGGAGAAGACCCCCGGTCGCGCCGCCACCATCACCGTCGTCACGATCGTCGCCCTCTACCTGCTGCTCGCGATCTCGATGATCATGTTCGCCGGCATCGGCGACGGCGAGTTCGGCCTGGGCAACCCCGACATCCAGGACAACGCGTTCTTCGCGCTGGCCGGCCCCATCCTCGGACCCCTGGCCGCCCTCGTCTCGCTCGCGGTGCTCACCTCCTCGGCTTCGTCGCTGCAGTCGACCTTCGTCGGGCCGGCGCGCACGCTCCTGGCCATGGGGCACTACGGCGCGCTTCCGCCGCGGTTCGCCGCCGTCAGCCCGCGGTTCTTCACCCCGGGCTTCGCGACGATCGTGTCCGCCGCCGTCGCGGCCGGCTTCTACGCGGTCATGCGGGTCGTGAGCACGAACGTGCTCTCCGACACGATCCTCACCCTCGGGATCATGATCTGCTTCTACTACGGACTCACCGCGTTCGCGTGCGTCTGGTACTTCCGCAAGCAGTGGTTCGACTCCGTGCGCAACGTCTTCTTCACGTTCCTCTTCCCGCTCATCGGCGGTGTCATCCTGGCCGTGCTGTTCGTGACGACGCTCATCGACAGCATGAACCCGGAGTACGGCAGCGGCTCGGAGATCGGCGGCGTCGGCCTCGTCTTCATCCTCGGCGTGACGATCATCGTCGTCGGCATCGCGATCATGATCTGGCAGGCCATCGCGCGCCCCGCCTTCTTCCGCGGTCGGACGCTCGCCGTCGACGCGCCCGCCAGCCTGCGCCGCACCCGCCGGTGACGGCAGAGTAGACCCCACCACCCCAACCGATCGGAGCAGACATGAGCGACTACGCCGTCGTCAACCCCGCCACCGGCCAGACCCTGGCCACCTACCCGACGCTCGCCGACGCGGACGTGGACGGCCGGATCGAGGCAGCGGATGCCGCGTTCCGCACCTGGCGCGCGACCCCCGTCTCCGAGCGGGCCGCCCTCGTGCGTCGCGCGGCGGAGCTGCACCGCGAGCGCCGCGACGAGCTCGCGGAGATCATCGTCCGCGAGATGGGCAAGCCGCTGGCCGCCGCCATCGGCGAAGTCGACTTCGCCGCCGACATCACCGAGTTCTATGCCGACCATGCGGAGGAGATCACCCGCGACCGCCCCCTCGACATCCTGGGGGAGGGCACCGCGGTCATCCGCCGCGCGCCGCTCGGCGTGCTGCTGGGCATCATGCCGTGGAACTTCCCGTACTACCAGGTCGCCCGCTTCGCCGCCCCGAACCTGGTGCTCGGCAACACGATCCTCCTCAAGCACGCGCCGCAGTGCCCCGAGTCCTCGGCGGCCATCGAGGACATCTACCGCGACGCCGGCCTCCCCGTTGGCGCGTACACGAACCTCTACGCCACGAACGAGCAGGCGGCGGTCATCATCGCCGACCCGCGCGTGCAGGGCGTCTCGGTGACCGGGTCGGAGCGCGCGGGTGCCGCGGTGGCGGAGATCGCCGGCCGCCACCTCAAGAAGGTCGCGCTGGAGCTCGGCGGGTCCGACCCGTTCATCCTGCTGTCCACCGACGACCTCGACGGCACCGTGCAGTCCGCCGTGGACGCGCGTCTGGACAACAACGGCCAGTCCTGCAACGCGGCCAAGCGCTTCGTCGTGATCGACGACCTGTACGAGCCGTTCGTCGAGAGGTTCGTCGCCGCGATGGGCGGCGCCACGGTCGGCGACCCGATGGCCGACGACACCGTGATCGGTCCGCTCTCGTCCGAGCTCGCCGCGGAGCGCCTGCAGGAGCAGGTCGACCGCGCCGTGGCGCAGGGCGCCACCGTGCTCGTGGGCGGCACGCGCGAGGGCACGTACTTCCCGGGGACGGTGCTCGCCGACGTCACGCCGGAGATGGACGCCTACCAGGAGGAGTTCTTCGGCCCCGTCGGCGTCGTCTACCGCGTCGCCGACGAGGACGCGGCGATCACCCTCGCCAACGACACCGGCTTCGGGCTCGGCTCGTACATCTTCACGACCGACGAGGAGCAGGCCGAGCGCGTGGCCGACCGCATCGAGGCCGGCATGGTCTACGTGAACCTCGTCCTCGCCGACTCGCCCGAGCTGCCCTTCGGCGGCGTGAAGCGCAGCGGCACCGGCCGTGAGATGGGCCTGCTGGCAGCCGACGAGTTCGTCAACAAGAAGCTCGTACGCGTCGGCCCGCGGAGCTGACAGCCGAACGAGGGGCGGATGCCGCGGCATCCGCCCCTCGTTCGTGCCCGGGTGAGAGGGCTCAGGCCGCCAGAAGCACGTCGGCCGTGCGCGTGTGAGCAAGCGAGAGCGCCTCGCCGACGCCCGCGTTGGTCAGGACGCCGTCGTGCGTGCTGAGGCCCGCGGCCAGCGCCGCGTCCTCGGTCAGCGCGCGGCGCCAGCCCTTGTCGGCCAGGGCGAGCACGTACGGCGCCGTGGCGTTCGTGAGCGCCCGGGTGGAGGTCTCCGGCACGGCGCCGGGCATGTTGCCCACGCAGTAGAACAGCGTGTCGTGGACGGCGAACGTCGGGTCGTCGTGGGTCGTCGCGTGCGAGCCCTCGAAGCAGCCGCCCTGGTCGATGGCGATGTCCACGAGCACGGAGCCCGGCTTCATCCGCGCCACCATCTCGTCGGTGACGAGCTTCGGCGCGGCGGCCCCGGGGATGAGCACGGAGCCCACGACGAGGTCGGCGTCGGCGAGCTGATCGGCGATCTCGAGGTACGACGAGTGCCGCGTCTGGATCAGGCCGCCGAACTGGTTTTCGAGCTGTCGCAGGCGCGGGAGCGACACGTCGATGACGGTCACGTCGGCGCCGAACCCGACGGCGTTGTGCGCGGCGTTCTCCCCGGCCACGCCGCCGCCGATGATCACGACCTTCGCCTTGCGGGTGCCCGGGACGCCGCCCAGGAGCGTGCCCCGGCCGCCCGCGGGCCGCATGAGGTTGTACGCGCCGACCTGGATCGAGAGGCGTCCGGCCACTTCGCTCATCGGCGCCAGCAGCGGCAGGCTGCGGTCGGGCAGCTGCACGGTCTCATAGGCGATCGCGGTGGTGCCGGCATCCAGCAGAGCCCGGGTGCACGGCGCGGAGGCGGCCAGGTGCAGGTAGGTGAACAGCACCTGATCGCGGCGCATGCGGCCGTACTCCGCGGCGATGGGCTCCTTGACCTTGAGCAGCAGGTCCCCACGCGCCCACACCTCGTCGGCGTCCGGCAGCATCTCGGCCCCGGCGGCGCGGAAGTCGTCGTCGCTGATGCGCGATCCCACCCCGGCGCCGGTCTCGATGAAGACCTCGTGCCCGCGGCGGCGCAGCGCATCCACGATGGGGGGCGTCACCGCCACCCGGTCCTCGTTGTTCTTGATCTCTGCGGGAATGCCAACCCTCATGCGTCGTCCTCTCTCGATTGCTGTCAGTGTGAAGGAACGGCGATCAGCGCTCAGCATCGGTGAAGGATCTTCGCCGGATCGGGCAGAATCGACGTATCGCTTCGGGAAGGAAGGTGTCTGATGTCCGATTCGATGAAGAATCGACAGGCTGCCGCGATCGACGACACGGATCGGAAGATCATCGCCGCCGTCACCGCCGACGCGCGCATGACCAACAGCGAGCTCGCCGCCGCCGTGGGCATCGCGCCGTCCACCGCGCACGGGCGCCTGCGGGCGCTCGTCGAGCGCGGGCTGATCTCGGGGTTCACCGCCAGCATCGACCAGGCGCAGCTGGGCCGGGGGCTGCAGGCCCTCGTGGGCGTGACCTTGCGTCCGGGGGCGCGGCAGGCGAGCATCATCGACTTCGCCGACCACGCGCGCGGCTTCGACGAGGTCGTCCAGGTCTTCTTCCTCGGTGGCGTCGACGACTTCATGGTGCACGTCGCGGTCGCCGACTCGTCCTCGCTCCGTCGCTTCGTCGTGGAGCACATCTCCGGCCACGACCGCGTCGCCTCCACGCGGACGAACATCATCTTCGACTACCACCGCAACGCGGTCGTCTCCTCCTTCCGCTGATCGCGGGGGAGTGCGCGCCGCCCTGGGCGGCGCTCCACCCGCGTGCGCCCGGTCTCGAGTTCGCATCGGTGCTCATTCGCAGTTGACACGTCCGAACGCATAGTGAACACTCGTGCGTAGAACGAACAACTGTCCATACCGCGAACGTCGGGCCCACCCGGCTCGCCCCGTCCCACCCCAGGAGCCCCCGATGAAGACACCCTCGCCGTTCCGCCGCAGTCTCCTGGGTCTGGCTGCGGTCACCGCCGCCACCCTCACGCTCGCCGGCTGCGCCGGCGGCTCCGACGCCCCCGCCGGCGGGGCATCCGCGGGAGGCGACGTCGAGGTCGCCGGTGTCAGCATCGCGAAGGACGCGGACATCGCCGCGATGGTCCCCGAGGACGTCGCGTCCAGCGGCGAGCTGACGGCGATCCAGTTCGACAACGCGCCGGCCGACACGTTCCTCGACGAGAACGACGAGCTTGCCGGGTGGGGGCCCGACCTCGGACGTGCCGTCGCCGCCGTCCTCGGGCTGTCCTTCGAGGCCGAGGTCTCCGGAGCGTTCGACACCTTCATCCCCGGCATCCAGAACGGCCGCTACGACACGTCGTGGGCGTCGATCATCGTCACCCAGGAGCGTCTCGACGTCGTCGACATCGTCGCCGTGCACGAGAGCACGACCGGCGTCATCACGCGCGACGGCGCGGGCCTCACGATCTCCGCCCCGGAGGATCTGTGCGGGCTGCGCATCGGCGCCCTGGCCGGCTCGGCCTTCCTCATCCAGATCGAGGAGATCCAGAGCCTGTGTCAGAGTGCCGGCAAGGAGGCGCCGACCATCGACTCATTCCCGCAGCAGGCGGCCGCCCAGCTGGCGGTCACCTCCGACCGCATCGACGCGTTCATGACCGCGAAGGGCCAGCTCAGCTGGCTCCTGCGCGACGGCAGCGGCGTCGAGGGCTTCGAGATCCAGCCGCTCGACTACCAGCCGAACCTCGAGGGCATAGCCGTCGGCAAGGACTCCGGCATGACCGAGGCCATCACCGCCGCGATGAACAAGCTCATCGACGACGGGTCGTACGAGAAGATCCTCGCCACGTGGGACATCGACTTCGGCCTCGTCGACAAGGCCGAGGCGAACCCCGCGGCATCCCAGTAAGCCAGGCCTGCCCTCGCCGCGCTCCGGCGTCCGATCGATCGGACGCCGGAGCGCGGAGGGCTGAGGGAACCATGAACCCACTCGATCTGACCGGACGCACGGCGCTCGTGATCCGCGCCGGCGGCGACCTCGGTCGCGCCGGTGCCCGCATGCTGGCCGAGCGGGGGGCCCGCGTCGTCGTGACCGACGGCGACGGAGAGGCTCTCGAGGCCGGCTTCGGCCACGACGACCGCTTCACCCTCCGCACCGCCTGCGCGTGCGATGCCGACGCCCTCGGCGCGGTGGCCGTGGAGTTCCCCGAGGTGGAGGTGCTCGTGCACTGCGCGAGCGCCTCGCCGCGCGACACGGGGGAGTGCTGGGAGGCCATCCGCATCTTCGCCCCCGCCATGACGGCGCGGGGCCGCGGGTCGATCATCGCCGTCGGCCGGGCCGCCGACGACGAGCCGGACGCGCTGACGAACCTCACGGCGCTCGACCGCCTCGTCGGACGCCTCGCGCCCGACCTCCAGGAGCACGGGGTGCGGGTGAACACCCTCCGCCCCGACGACCAGGGTCTCGACGACGCCCTGGCGTTCCTCGCCTCCGACCGGTCCTGCCACGTGACCGGATCTTCGCTCGAAATCGACGGTGGATGGTCGGCGATGACGTCGCTCACCGTTCCGGCCGCCCGCCGCGCCTGACCAGATCCCCCCACGAAGAGGACTCCGATGATGACGAACGATTCTCCGCCGCCGCGGGATGCGGAGCGGGGTCCGCTGACCGCCACCCTGCAGATCGGCCGGCGCGACACCGCCAAGACGGTCCGCATCTCGGACTCGCGGCGGATGTGGGGGAAGATCGGCGGCTGGGTGCTGCGCATCGTCGTGGTGCTGATCGTCCTCGACATCGTCTCGAAATTCCTCACCGCCGACGCGATGAAGTGGGACACCGTCTGGTTCTACCTCTTCAACCAGAAGGTGCTCAACGGCGTCGTCCTCACCCTGGTGCTCACGGCCGTCGCGATGATCCTGGGCTGCCTGATCGGCCTGATCCTCGCCCTCATGAAGATCTCGCGCAGCCTGCTGCTGAACGTGGCGGCGGACGGCTACATCTGGATCTTCCGCGGCACTCCGCTGCTCGTGCAGCTGCTGTTCTGGTACAACCTCGCCAGCTTCCTCCCGAGCCTGTCGATCGGCATCCCGTTCGGCCCGCAGTTCCTGGAGGTCGACACCAACTCCGTGATCACCTCCATGGTCGCCGCGATGCTCGGCCTCGGGCTGAACGAGGGCGCGTACATGTCGGAGATCATCCGCGCCGGCATCCAGTCGGTCGATCACGGCCAGAGCGAGGCGGCGGCCGCGCTCGGCATGTCGCGTCGTCGCGCGATGAGCCGCGTGGTGCTCCCCCAGGCGATGCGGGTCATCGTTCCGCCGACCGGCAACCAGGTCATCTCGATGCTGAAGGGCACCAGCCTCGTGAGCATCGTCGCCATCAGCGAGCTGCTGTACACGGTGCAGGTGATCTACGCCCGCACGTTCGAGACGATCCCGCTGCTGGTCGTCGCCTGCATCTGGTACCTGTTCCTGACCTCCGTGCTCTCCATCGGGCAGCACTACATCGAGAAGTACTACGCCAAGGGCGCCAGCCGCAACGTGCCCGACACCTATCTGACCAAGCTCAAGAAGCTCATGTCGCGGACCGGCCACTCCAGCTACGTCCCCAGGAAGGAGCCGGTGGAATGACGCGCACCGCGCCCATCGTCCAGCTCGAGGCGATCTCCAAGCACTACGGCCCGCTCCAGGTGCTCGACGCGGTCGAGCTCGAGGTGTTCCCGGCCGAGGTCGTCTGCATCATCGGACCCTCCGGATCGGGCAAGAGCACCCTTCTGCGATGCGTCAACCACCTCGAGCGCCCCGACGGCGGCGTCGTGCGCCTCAACGGCGAGATCGTCGGCGTGCGGGAGTCGCGTGGTCAGCTGGTCGAGGTCGCACCGGCCGAACTCGCTCGGCAGCGGACCGAGATCGGCATGGTCTTCCAGAGCTTCAACCTGTTCGGCCACATGACGGTGCTCGAGAACATCATCGAGGCGCCCATCCAGGTGCTGGGCACCCCGCGGGCGGAGGCGAAGGCCCACGCCCGGCAGCTGCTCGAATGGGTGCGCCTGGAGGGCAAGGAGGACACCTACCCGCGGCAGCTGTCCGGCGGGCAGCAGCAGCGCGCGGCCATCGCCCGTGCCCTGGCGATGCGGCCCAAGGTGATGCTCTTCGACGAGCCCACCTCCGCGCTCGACCCGGAGACGGTCGGGGAGGTGCTGTCGGTGATGCGGCGGCTCGCCTCCGAAGGACTCACGATGATCGTCGTCACGCACGAGATCGACTTCGCCCGTGAGGTCGCCGACCGCGTCGCCTTCATGGACGGGGGCCGCATCGTCGAGATGGGGCCGCCCGAGCAGGTGCTGGATGCCCCGACGCAGGAGCGCACGAGGAAGTTCCTCTCGCGCATCCTCAACACCCGGGCGGACGCGACCGAAGCCTGACGGCAGCGCCGGTCAGCCGTGACGCGTCAGCGCTGCTGACCCATCAGCGCGATGTCCGAGCCGATCTGGCGCGTGGTCTCGAGCAGGAGCGGCAGGCACTGCTCCACCAGCTCGTCGACCGAGACGCGGGAGGTCGACACGGTGATGTTCACCGCGCTGATGTACGCGCCCGTGCGGCTGTCGACGACGGGAGCGGCGATCGAGCGGGCGCCGAGGTCGAGCTCCTGGTTGTTGACCGCCCAGCCCTGCGCGCGCACCTCGGCGATGCGCTCGCGCAGCTCGCCTTCGTCGGTGACGGTGAGCGGAGTGAATTTCTCCCGCGGGTACACGCGGAAGAACTCGTCGAGCTCGTCGGGCGGCATGGCCGACAGCAGCACGCGCCCGGTGGACGTGCAGAAGGCGGGGATGCGTCGGCCGATGCTCACGCGGAGGGGCATGACCGAGTCGGCGGCCGCCCGGGCGACGTAGACGATGTCGCCGTCGTCGTACTCGCAGGCCGAGCACGATTCGCCGATGCGCGCGGACAGGCGGCGCAGGTGGTCCTGCGTCACGTCCACGCTCGACGAGGAGGAGAGGAACGCGTAGCCGAGGTCGAGCACCCGCGGCCGCAGGTAGAAGCGGTTCTGCTGCATCCCGACGTAGCCGAGCGTCTCGAGAGTCAGGAGGGATCGACGCGCTGAGGCGCGGCTGAGTCCCGCGATCTTGGCGACGTCGGCCAGGGTGAGCATGGTGCGTTCGTCGGAGAACGCACGGATGACCGCGAGACCGCGAGCGAGGGACTGGACGAACTCACCGGAGGGCTGATGGGGCTCTCTGGCTTGCATGGCGGGGCTCCCTCGACCGGCGGACGTCGTGCGTGATCGTCCTCACCTTACTCATCACCTGATATATGAGGCGCCATTGATGTCCAGGGTCGCTCCGCTCAGGTGGCGCACGCGACCGGACGCCAGCAGGGCGACGAGCTCGGCGATCTCCTCCGGCGGGACCATCTCGCCCATGGCCAGCGCCCGCAGGAACTCCTCCCGGCCGCCCCGGTCGGCGCTCGCCGTCGCCGACATCCCGGTGTCCACCGCGCCGGGCGCGATCAGGTACGCCAGCACGTTGCGGTCGGCATGGGTGCGGGCGATCGTCTTGATCGCGGCGGCGGTCGCCGCCTTCGATGCGGCGTACGCGACGAGGTTGGCGTGACCGCTGCCGCGTTGGGTCACCCAGCTGCTGAGCCCGACGATGGTGCCGCCGTCGTGCCCCGCGAAGTGCGCCAGTGCCCGGCGGATGAGCGTCAGCTGGCTGAGCGTGTTGACCTGCAGTGCCTGCTCCATGACGGCCTGCCAGCGCTCGTCGGTGTCGTCGAGCTCGATGCGGGGCATGATGGCCGCGTTCAGGACGACGACGTCGATGCGGCCCGCCCACGTCTCCGCCTGCTCCCACAGCCGGCCCGCGCCCGCTGGATCGCCGAGGTCGGCCTGCACCACGTGGGCTCTGTCGGGCGGGAAGGATGCCACGGCCCGGCGTGCGCCGTCGGGGTTCGTGTTCGCGTGCGCGATCACACGGGCGCCCGTCGAGGCGAGCCGCTGCACGATGGCCAGCCCGATGCCGCTGGAGGCGCCGGTCACGAGGATGGTGCGGTCGGCGAGATCGGTCATGGCGTGCCTCCGGCTGCGGCGACGGAGGCGCAGACTCCGTGTGGTGAAGTGGGTGTCAGGTGTGGACGCTCATCAGCTTAGACGGTATGTTCGTTTAGCGACCAGTCGTTCGTATGGTGAACATTCTCAGGCCGCGCGAGACGAGGAGCGAGCATGAGGATAACGTCCCCGGGCATCGGATCGCCCGAGGAGTCGGGAGCGATGAGCTTCGACGGCCGCGACGTGCCCGTCCGTGCGACCGACACCATTGCCTCGGCCATGCTCGCCGCCGGCGAGCGGGGCAACCGCGAGGACGGAGCCGGGGGACTGCGCGGCGTCTGGTGCGGGATGGGCGTGTGCCACGAGTGCACGGTCCGCGTCGACGGCGGGGGAGGCTCCCTCGCGTGCGTCACGCCCGCCCGCGCGGGACAGGTCATCGAGACCCAGCCCGTCAAGCGCCGTGCGCCGGAGCCGCCCGAGGCACCGCGCCCCGAGTCGGAGATCGCCCCCGACGTGCTCGTCATCGGCGCCGGTCCTGCGGGCCTCGCCGCCGCGACGGAGCTGGCCGCGCACGGCCTCAACGTGCTCGTCACCGATGACCGCACCAAGCTGGGCGGTCAGTACTACAAGCAGCCCGATCCCGCCTTCGCGCTCGACGAGACGCAGCTGGACGGCCAGTACGTCGCCGGTCGCCGGCTCATCGACGCCGCGAAGGACGCGGGGGTCCGGATGCTGCTCGGCACGACCGTGTGGGCCGCCTTCGATGCCGACCGCTTCCTGGCGCGCTCGGCGGCGGAGCGATGGGTCATCCGCCCCCGCCGCGTGATCATCGCCACCGGCGCGTACGAGCGCGGGGTGCCGATCCCCGGCTGGACGCTGCCGGGCGTCATGACCACGGGCGCCGGGCAGTCGCTGCTGCGCTCGCAGCAGGTCGCGGCCGGGAGCCGGGTGCTCATCGCGGGCAACGGTCCTCTCAACATCCAGCTCGCAGCCGAGCTCGCGCGCGCCGGGGTGCGGGTGGTGGCGCTGGTGGAGGCCGCGCGGATGCTCTCGCCCCTGCGTGCCGCCGCCGGCCTAAGGATGACCCGCAACGCTCCCGCGCTGACCGCCGACGGCATCCGCTACCTCGCCTCCCTCGCCGCGCGCCGCGTGCCGATCATGACGGGCGCGGTCGTAGAGCGGATGGACGGCGACGTCCGGGACGGGGTGTCGAGCGCGACCGTGGCCGCGGTCGACGCCGACGGCCGCGCGCACGGGCGGCGCCGCCGGTTCGACGTCGACGCCGTCTGCCTGGGCTACGGCTTCCTGCCGAGCAACGACCTCGCTCGCGGGCTCGGCGCCCGGCACGACTTCGACGCCGTACGGGGGACACTCGTGACGGCGACCGACGAGACGGGGCGCACGTCGATTCCCACCGTGTGGTCGATCGGGGACGCGGCCGGCGTGCGCGGCGCGAAGTTCGCCCAGGCCGAGGGCCTTCTGGCCGCGGAGGCCGTGGCGGCCGATCTCGCCGGCCGGCCCACGCGCACCGATGCCGAACACTTACGGGCGGCCCGGCGCCATCTCGCCTTCCAGCGCGGCGTGAACGCGCTGTTCGCCGCTCCCGTGCTCACCGATCAGCTCGCCGAGCCCGACACCGTGGTGTGCCGGTGCGAGGGCACCTGCCACGGCGACATCGTCACGGCCATGACCGATCGCACGTCGGCTCCGGGCTCGGTGAAGCGCATCACGCGCGCGGGGATGGGGAAGTGCCAGGGCCGCTACTGCGGACCTGTCCTGACGGACATGCAGGCGCGCCTCACCGGTGTCCCCGCCGCGGAGCGGTCGGGCTTCGCCCCCCAGGCGCCCGTCAAGCCGGTGCCGATCGGCGACGTCGCCGCCTCCTGAGCGCCGCCGCCTGATCGCTGCGACGGGCAGGGCGCCGCGACGGCGGAGGTGCGAGCCGTGTCGCCCTCCGGCCCCGCTCGGGGGATCAGAACCGGTCGGGCGCGAAGGGCGTGAGGTCGCGGCCCGGGTCGCGCTCCAGCACCAGATCGGTCAGCACCCGGCCCATGAGCGGCGCCGCGGTGAAGCCCATGTAGGGGTAGAAGCCCAGGATGACGCGGGGTCGTCCGGGGACGGCGCCGATGATCGGGCTGTGATCGGGGGTGCCGTTGCCGATGCCGACCCACGTGCGCAGCAGCGAGATGTCGGCGATCGACGGCGCGATGCGCACGGCCATGGCGAGGTTCGCCCGGAGCGACTCGGGGTTCACCACCCACTCGCCTGCGGCGTTCTGCCGCGCCGGCCACCCGCCGCCGATGAGCAGCGTGCCGGCCTTGGCCTGCTTGAAGGTGAGCTTGCCGCCCGCGTAGTAGACGAGGTGCGAGACCATCGGCTCCATGCGCTCCGTGACGCTGACCTGGACCGCGCCGCTGGAGATCGGCAGGTCGATGCCGAAGTGGCGCGCGAGCGCGGGCATGCCGTCGCCACCGGCGAGCACGACCGTGCGCGCGGCGACCTCGCCGCGCGGCGTGCGAAGGTAGTGCAAGCCGCCCTCTTCCCGGAAGCCCTCGACCGGCGAACCGGCGCGCAGCACCGCACCCCGATCGGTCGCCCGCTGCGCGAAGGCCGGCGCCACCAGCAGGGGGTTGGCCTTCCCCTCGATGGGGCAGAGCTCGCCGCCCACGGCGTCGGTGGTCAGCCAGGGGGCGAGCTCGCGGATCTCGCTCGCCGAGAGCATGCGGCTGTCGATGCCGGCGCTGTTCTCGATGGCGACTTTGCGCTCGATGGCCGGGAGCTGCGCGGGGTCGTCGGCCACCAGGATGCCGCCGCGCTTGGCGACCTCGAGATCCGTGCCGAGCTCGTCGCTCAGGCCGTCCCAGATCTCGAGCGAATCGGCGAGGAAGCGCAGCGCGGGGATCCACGCGCGCGCCCACTCCTCGCCCTCCTCCAGGAAGGGCTCGTGCTGGATCTGGCCGTGCAGGCTGCCGGCGTTGCGACCGGATGCCTCGGTGTTGAGGTCATGGCGTTCGAGCACGACCACCGACGCCCCGGCCGTGGCCATGTTGTACGCCGTGGCGCAGCCGCTCGCACCGCCGCCGACGACGGCCACGTCGAACACCTCGACATCCGACTTCCGGTTTGACATGCTTACATCGTATCCTGGTGTTCACAATACGTACACATGTTCGCAGAGAGGTCATTCATGACTGCCACCTTCTCCGGGTCGTACACGGTCGCCGTCACGCCCTTCTCCGACGACCTCAGCCGGATCGACGTCGACCGGCTCAAGGCGTTCCTCGACTGGCAGCTCGAGGAGGGCGTCCCCGGCATCATCATGCTGGGCACCACCGGCGAGTTCCTCACCGTGACCCCCGAGGAGCGGCGCCTGCTGGTGGACGAGACGGTGAGGCACATCGACGGCCGCATCCCCGTCCTGGTGGGCACCGCCGACGCGTCGACGACGAAAGCGGTGGCCCAGAGCGTGGAGGCGCGCGACCTCGGCGCGGACGGTCTCATGATCGTGCCCCCGTACTACTACACGCCGACCGATGACGAGATCTACCGGTACTACGCCGCGATCGTCGAGGCGATGGACCTGCCCATCATGCTCTACAACAACCCCGTCACCTCCAACGTCGACATGAGCGCGGCGCTGGTGGCCCGGCTCGCCAAGGACTTCCCCACGATCTCCTACATCAAGGAGTCGTCGCAGGACATCGCGCGCGTCCGCGACGTGATCGACCTCGCCGGTGACGCCATCACCGTCTACGCCGGAGAGCGGGTCGTGGACTCGTTCCTCCTCGGGGCCGAGGGCTACGTCAACCCGTACGGCAACTACATCCCCCGCGCGTCCGCCGGGATCTGGGGCCTGCTGACCTCCGGCCGCATCGAGGAGGCGCGGCGCATCGACGGCCTCATCAAGCGGTTCGACGCGATCATCGCCGCCGGCCACCCCACGTACGGTCATCAGGCCTACTCGAAGCGGCTCGCCGCGCGTGCCGGGTACCCCATGGGCGACGTGCGCCCGCCGCTGACGACCTTCCCGCAGCTGGGACAGGAGGGCGAAGAGCGGCTCGCGCGCATCGGCGCCGTCATCGACGAGCTCGACGACGTCACCCGCCAGATCGGCCTGTAGGTCGTGGATGCCGCGGGGGCGGCCGTCGACCTCGACTCCGGCGGTGCGGTGGCCGCGGTCGCCGTCGTCGGCTCGGGGAGCATCGGCGTGGCATGGGCCACGGTCTTCGCCGGCGCGGGTCGCGCTGTCCGGATCTTCGAGATCGACCCTGCACGGCGCGCGCTCGTGCCTGCCGAGGTGGAGGCGATCCTCGAGGGACTCGAGGCGGCCGGCGTGCTGGAGGGATCGGCGGCGCAGGCCCGAGCGCGCATCACCGTGTGGTCCACGCTGGCGGAAGCCGTCGAGGGTGTCGACTACGTGCAGGAGTGCATCGGCGAGGACGTCGAGGTGAAGCGGCGGATGTTCGCCGACCTCGACCGCCTCACCGGACCGGATGTCGTGCTGGCCAGCTCCAGCTCGACCATCGAGGCCTCGCGGTTCGCCGCCGGACTCGACGGGCGCGAGAGGTGCCTGGTCGTGCATCCGGGCAATCCGCCGTTCTTCCTGCGGGTGGCCGAGGTCGTGCCCGCCCCCTTCACCTCGGAGCGGACGATCCGCGTCGCCTCGGAGCTGCTGCAGAGCTGCGGCATCGCCCCCATCCTCATCAACGCGGAGATCGAGGGCTTCGTCTTCAACCGCCTGCAGGGCGCCCTGCTGCGCGAGGCCTACTGCCTCGTGCGGGACGGCGTCGTCTCGCCGGTCGATCTCGACACGATCGTGCGGGAGGGTCTGGGCCTGCGCTGGTCGGTCATCGGACCGTTCGCGACCAGCGAGCTGAACACCCGCGGCGGGCTCCGCCGTCATGCCGAGGTGCTGGGTCCGGTCTACGCCCGCATGGGGCTGGAGCGCGGAGCGGACGACCCCTGGTCGCCCGAGACCGTCGAGCGCGTCGCCGCGCGCATCGAGGAGGCGCTCCCGCACGACTCCTGGGACGAGAACGTGCGCGTCCGCGACGCGGCGATGATGGAGCTCCTCGCGGTGCGCCGGGGCGCGGCGAACCCGCTGGCGGCCGGCGGGCAGGTGGCGGGAGCGTGAGGTGCAGCATCCGCATCTGTACGGCTGGAAGAACCGATATACCGCGTTTTGTAAGTCACGTTCCGGTATCGATGTCGTTAACACGCGGCTGTAACGTGTCTCGACTTTTCATGTGATATTCAATGTGTAGCGTTCTGGACAACGAAGTGAGGATGCACATGGCCGAATCCGACCACGTCGACCAGGACGTGCGGTGGCTCACCGCCGCCGTCACCGACATGTACGACGCGTACATGTCGTCCGACCGCGCGCGGGCCGACTCCTACATCGCCCAGGACGTGACCCTCTGGGACACCGAGCACGAGCCGCTGGTGCGCGGACTCGACGGACTGAACGCGCTGCGCGACAGCCGACCGGCCGGCAGCGTCGACGCCGTGGCGGGCATCGACGTGACCGAGCCCGTCATCGACATCCTGGGCGACATCGCGCTCGTCCGTCACACGTTCGCGGTGCGCTTCAGCGACGCCGCCGTCGCACCCGAGCGGGTGCGCAACACCGCCGTCTGGCAGCGCCGCGACGGCCGCTGGCTCATCATCCACAACCACGAGGACGTCTTGCCCGAGGCGTCGCCGCAGCACACACAGGAGGATCCACAGTGAAACGTCCCGCCCGCCTCGCAGGGATGGCGGCCGTCCTCGCGGCCGCCGCCCTCGTCATCAGCGCCTGTGCGGCGCCGGCCGACACGACGACCCAGCCCGAGGGAGGCTCGTCGCTCGTCATCGACAAGTCCTTCGACCTCGTCACGGCCGATCCCGCCCGCATGTTCGAGACCACGGGCGGCATCGTGCTGCACGCCGTCTACGACAGCCTCCTCACCTTCGCCGACGGCAATGCCGAAGAGCCCCTCCCGAGCGTGGCCTCCGCGTTCGAGGTGAACGACGACGCCACCGAATACACCTTCACGATCCGCGACGGCATCACGTTCTCGGACGGCACGGCACTGACCGCGAAGGACGTCGTCTACTCGCTGAACCGCGTGAAGAACGTCCAGGGCAACGGCTCGTTCCTGATGACCGGACTCACGGTCTCCTCGCCCGACGACACCACCGTCGTCATCACCTCGGACGTGCCCAACACCGCGGTGCCGGCGATCGTCACGAGTCCCACGCTGGGCATCGTCAACAGCGCGCTCGTCACCGAGAACGGCGGCAGCGACGCCGAGGGCGCCGCGGAGTCCGACACCGCCGAGGCGTTCCTGAACGAGACGTCCGCGGGCAGCGGTCCGTACATGCTGGAGTCGTTCGACACCACGACCGAGACCGTGCTGGTGGCGAACCCCTCGTACTGGGGCGACAAGCCGAAGTACGACCGCGTCGTGCTGCGCAACGCCGCCGCCGAGGCTCAGCTCATGGACATCCAGAGCGGGACGGCCGACGTCGCCCTCGACCTGGGCTCCGACCAGATCGGCGGCCTGGGGCAGGACGTGGTGGTCAGCACGAGCCAGTCGCCCACGATCTTCTTCCTCTTCCTCAACGCCGACGCGGGCGTCTCCGACGTCACGTCGACGCCGGCGTTCCGCGAGGCCGTGAAGTACGGGCTCGACCGCGACGCGATCCTCGAACTGGCCGGCGACGGCGCGGAGCGGGCCTACGGCATCGTCCCGTCCAGCTTCCTCGGGGCACTCGGCGCGGACGCCGGTGTCGAGCGCGACGTCGACCGCGCCAAGGCGGCCGTCGCATCGCTCGGCACCACGCCGACGGTGTCGCTCGAATACGCGAGCGACTTCTCCAGCAACGGCTTGAGCATGGGACCGTTCGCGGAGCGCATCGCTTCGCAGCTGGGCGAGGTGGGGATCACCGTGAACCTCACCCCCGGTCCGATCGCGACCACGCTGGAGAGCTACCGCGCGGGCACCGAGCAGATGGGCCTGTGGCTGTGGAACCCGGACTACCCGGACTCCGCCGACTACCTCGCCTTCGGCCCCGGCGGCATCGTCGGCCTCCGCGCCGGCTGGGCCGCGGGCAGCGACCCCGAGCTCGAGGCGGTCATGCAGCAGGTGTCGGTCGAGACCGATGCCGGCGAGCGCGAGCGCCTCTACCAGGAGTTCCAGACCCTCCACAACGAGGCGGGCGTCATCGTCCCGCTGTTCCAGCCCGCCGCCTCCGTCGTCTCGGGTTCGGCCATCGGCGAGGTCGAGTACGACCCGGTGTTCTCGCTGGACATCGCCGCCATCGGCCGCTGATCGTCTGATCGTGTCGCTCCGGGGAGGAACGCCTCCCCGGAGCGACACGCACGATCGGCCACGGCAACGGACGTCTCCCGCTCCGGCGGGACGAGAAGGGAGGATGAGGGCGTGACGCTGTTCATTCTCAAGCGCGTGGGGGCCTCGGCCCTGCTCGTGATCGGCACGGTCCTGGTGGCGTTCGCGCTGACGGCCGTGCTGCCCGGCGACGCCGCGACCGCCCGACTGGGCGAGCGCGCGGCCGCCGACCCGGCGCTGGTGGCGGCGATGCGCGAGCGCATGGGCCTCAACCGCCCCCTCTACGAGCAGTTCTTCATCTACCTCGGCGGGCTGTTCCGCGGCGACCTGGGGGAATCCACCCAGACCTCCCGTCCGGTGCTGTCCGACCTGCAGCTGTCCGGGCCCGCGTCCGCCGAGCTCGCCCTGACGGCCACCCTCATCGCGGTCATCGTCGGCGGGGGTCTCGGGATCGTCGCGGCGCTCCGCGCCAACGGCCACCTCGACAACATCCTGCGGGCGGTCAGCCTCACCGGCGTCTCGGTGCCGATCTTCTGGTTCGCCCTGATCGCCACCGCGATCTTCTCCACGCAGCTGCGCTGGTTCCCGTCCTCCGGGCGCCTGGACGCCGGTGCCATCCCGCCGCCGCGGATCACCGGCTTCTTCACCATCGACTCCGTGCTGGCCGGCAACCTCCCGCTCTTCGGAGAGGCGGTGCAGCACCTCATCCTCCCGGCCATCGTGCTGTCGGCCCCGATGGTCGGACTGCTCATGCGCTTCACGCGCGCCTCGGTGCTGGACGTGCTGGGCATGGAGTACATCCGCGCCGCGGAGGCGAAGGGTCTCAGCGGCCCGTCCGTCGTGTTCGGGCACGTCCTGCGCGGTGCGCTCGTGCCCGTCATCACGGTCGTCGGCACCGCCTTCGCCTCGCTGCTGGCCGGCACCGTCCTGGTCGAGCAGATCTTCGCCTGGCCGGGCATCGGCTCCTACGCCTACCGCGCGGCATCCACGCTCGATCTGTCGGCCATCGTCGGCGTGACGATCTTCGTCGCCCTCATCTACATCGTCGTCAACCTGGCCACCGACATCCTGTACGGCATCATCGACCCGAGGATCCGCCGAGCATGAACACCACCGAGAAAGCCCTCGACGCGGTCGATCCCATCGCGGCCGCCCGCGGACGACGGTGGATGCCGGGCTGGCGCCTTCCCGCCGCGTGGCGTCGCCCGCTCGCGGTCGTGGGCCTGGTGATCGTCGCCTTCTGGGCGATCGTCATCGTCTTCGCGCCCCTCATCGCGCCGTACGACCCGCTGGCCCAGGATTCGCCGCGCTTCCTGCCGCCCTCGCCCGCCCACCTGTTCGGGACGGACGGCGTCGGCCGCGACGTGCTCTCGCGCGTCGTCTACGGCGCGCAGATCAGCATCCCCATCGCGGTGATGCTGGTCGTGCTGTCGCTCATCGTCGGCGCGACCGTCGGCGCGGTGGCGGGCTACTTCGGCGGCACCGTCGACGCGGTGCTCATGCGCATCGTCGACCTCTTCTTCGCCTTCCCCGCGATCATCCTGGCGATGGCGGTCTCGGCGGCCCTCGGCCCGTCGCTGATCAACGCCGTCCTCGCGATCGTGGTGGTGTCGTGGCCCTCCTACGCCCGCGTGACCCGCTCGCTCGTGCTCGGGCTCCGCGACAGCAACTTCATCGCCGCCTCCCGGCTCATCGGCGCGTCGTCGGCCCGCACGCTCGGGCGCGACATCGCGCCGAACATCCTCGGCCCGATCGCCGTCATCTCCACGCTCGAGCTCGGCAACGCGATCCTGCTGCTCAGCGGTCTCAGCTACCTCGGCCTCGGTGCGGTGCCCCCCGCGCCGGAGTGGGGCGCCATGGTCTCGGAAGGCTCGCGCGTGTTCTACAACTACTGGGTGGCGCTGTTCCCGGGACTGGCGATCCTGAGCGTGGTGCTGGCGTTCAACTTCATCGGCGACTCGCTGCGCGACGCCCTCGATCCGCGCACCTCGCGCGCCGTCCAGGCCATGGAGCTGTGATGTCCCTGCTCGAGATCCGCGACCTGCGACTGGCCCTGGGCGGGCGCAACCTCGTCGACGGCGTCGACATCACCGTCGGCAAGGGCGAGGTGGTGGGGCTCGCCGGCGAGAGCGGCAGCGGCAAGACGCTCACGGCGCTGACCGCGCTCGGCTTCGTGCCGTCAGGGGCGACGGCCACCGGCGAGGTCGTGTTCGACGGACGCGACGTGCTCACCCTCCGCGGGCGCGACCTGCGCGCCCTGCGCGGCGATCGCGTGGCGGTCGTCTTCCAGGACCCGATGACCGCCCTCCATCCGATGCTCACCATCGAGCGCCAGCTGACCGAGCACCAGCGCGTGCACCGCTCGCTGAGCCGCTCTCAGGCGCGCGAGCGGGCCATCGAGCTCCTCGACCGTGTGCGCATACCCGATCCGCATCTCGCCATAAAGTCCTACCCGCACCGCTTCTCCGGCGGCATGCGTCAGCGCATCGCCATCGCCTCGGCGCTCGCGTGCGAGCCGGAGCTGCTGATCGCCGACGAGGTGACCACCGCCCTCGACGTCACCGTGCAGGCCGGCATCCTCCGGCTGCTCGACTCGCTGCGCACCGAGCTCGACATGGCGATGCTGTTCATCACGCACGACCTCGCCGTCATGAACGTCACGACCGACCGCCTCTACGTCATGCGCGCCGGGCGGGTCGTGGAATCGGGGCGCACCCGCGATGTGCTGGCGGACCCCCAGCACGAGTACACGCGCTCCCTGGTGGACGCGCTGCCCGACACGGAGGTGACGGCATGAAGCCGCTGGAGGTGGAGGACGCCGTCGTCGAGTACCGCGTCCCCGGACGCGCCCGCGTGCGCGCCGTCGCCGGGGTGTCGCTCGACGTCGCCGCGGGGGAGGTGCTGGGCCTCGTCGGGGAGTCCGGCTGCGGCAAGTCGTCGCTCGGACGCGCGATCGTCGGACTCAACCCGCTGGACTCCGGCCGCATCCTCATCGACGGGCGCCCGCTGGCTCCCCTCGGACGCCGCGCCCGACCGGTCGCCGACCGCGCGGTGCAGATGGTGTTCCAGGATCCGTACTCGTCCCTCAACCCGCGCCGCCGCGTCGGCCGTCAGATCCGCGACGCGATCACCGGCGGCAACGGGTCCGCACGGGTCGGGGAGCTCCTGGAGTCGGTGGGGCTGCCCGCGTCGTCGGCGTCGAGGTTCCCGCACCAGTTCTCCGGCGGCCAGCGCCAGCGCATCGCGATCGCCCGGGCGCTGGCATCCGAGCCCCGGGTCATCGTCGCCGACGAGCCCGTGTCGGCCCTGGACGCGTCGACCCGCCTGCACGTGGCCGGGCTGCTGTCCGAGACCGCGACGTCCCGCGGGGTCGCGCTGCTGATGATCTCGCACGACCTGTCGGGCCTGCGCGTCATCGCCCACCGCATCGCGGTGATGTACTTCGGACGCATCGTGGAGCTCGGCCCGACCGACGCCGTCTGGTCGGACCCGCGGCATCCGTACACCCGGACGCTCATCGGCGCGATCCCGCGGCTCGGTCGCGACGCGCAGATGCCCGCCGAACCCGGACGACGCGAGACCGTCGCGGTCAGCGACGAGGACGCGCGGCTCGTCGAGTGCGCGCCGGGCCACTTCGTCGCCGCCGAAGCGCTCGTCGCCTCGTGAGCGAGCCGATCCACCCCCACGGAAGGACGAGCGCGTGAGCGTCATCGGCCCCCTGCCCGCGAAGGGCAGTGCCACCCTGCACAACCTCCAGCTCGTCGACGTCGTCGAGGGCAGCATCCGCCCCGATGTCGTCCTCGAGGTGCGCGACGGCCGCATCGCGGCGATCTCGGACGGGCCGGTCGGGTCGGATGCGCCCGCGATCGACCTCCGGGGTGCGTTCGTCACGCCCGGGCTGATCAACATGCACACCCACTTCTCGCTCTCGCTGCCCGGAGCGGTCGGCGACGAGATCGAGGCGATGGATGCCGCGGGCCTCGCCCTCTACATGGCGGACGGCGCGCGACGGACCCTGCACAACGGCATCACGACGGTGCGCTGCGTGGCGGAGAAGGGGCATGCGGACTTCGCCCTGCGACGCGCGATCGAGACCGGCCGCGTGGAGGGGCCGCGGATCCTCACGGCGGGGCGGGCGCTGGCCTGCACCGGCGGTCACGGCTCCGGCTCCGACGACACCATGGAGTGCGACGGCGCCGACGAGTTCGCACGCGGCGTGCGGACGCAGATCAAGGCCGGCGCCGATCTCATCAAGCTCATGATCTCGGGCGGCATCGCCGGCGAGCACGAGACGATCACCACCCCGCAGCTGACGCGCGAGGAGATGGCCGCGGCGATCTCGACCGCGCACGCCTGGGGCCGCAAGGTGACCGCGCACGCCGGGCCGGCCGATGTCATCGAGCACGCCGTGCTCCTCGGGCTGGACTGCGTCGAGCACGGCTACGAGCTCACCCCCGAGGTGTGCCGGCTGATGGCCGAGCGCGGCACCGCGCTGGTTCCGACCCTCATCGTCACGCGCGCGCAGGCCTTCTTCGACGAGCTCGGCGTACCCGCATGGATGCAGGAGCGCTCACTGGGCGCGGGGGAGCGTCACCGCGAGTCGTACCGCTCCGCACTGGACGCCGGCGTCGAGGTGCTGCTCGGCAGCGACATGCCGCCGTTCTGGCCGTTCGAGGGCACGGTCGCCGCCATCCGCGAGCTGGAGCACATGCACGCCGACGGGCTGGATGCCGCCGCCACCCTCCGGGCCGCGACGATCGCCCCCGCGCGGTGGCTGGGCGTCGACGCCGACGGCGGGAGCCTGGAGGTGGGCAAATGGGCCGACCTGATCGCGATGCCCGAGAACCCGCTGAGCGACCCGTCGGCCCTGCGCGGGATCGATCTGGTCATGAAGGACGGCATCGTCGTGCGGGACGGGCGGAGTTCGTGAGCGTCTCCGCCGAGGGGACATCCGCCGACGGCGACATGGAGCTGTACGACCTGTGCGTCGTGGTCGACCGCGTCGAGGGCCGGCCGGTGTGCGGGCTCGGGCCGGGGGATCGCTTCACGGTGACGGGCAGCAACGAGCTGCGGATCCCCGAGGGGCGCCACTTCTGCATGTACGCCCTGGGCGCCGTCCTGCCCCTGCTGGCGGCGAAGCAGCGCCGTCTCCCCCCGGGCGACTGGCTCGAGCGCGACAGCGAGGTGGCCTGCCCCGACCCCGACGAGAGGCTCATCATGCGCATCGAGCGCACCGGCACCGCCCGCCTGCGATCGGCGGACCTGACGTGAGCGACGTCGGCGTCCCGGTCTCGCTCGGGCTGCAGACCGACAAGCGCCGCGGCGCCTACGCCGAGCTGGCGGTGCTCGCGGAGGACCTCGGCTTCGCCGGTGTGAGCGTCTTCTCCGACCTGCTCTACCAGCCGGCCATCGGCGCGCTGCTGGAGATGGCCGCCGCCACCGACCGCATCCGCCTCGGGTGCGCCTGCTGGAACCCCTTCACGCTGCATCCGTACGAGATCGCGTCGCAGGCTGCGCTCCTGGACGCCCACAGCGACGGACGCGCCTACGTCGGACTGGCACGCGGGTCCTGGCTGGGCGGCATCGGCGTGCAGCCGACCCGTCCGGTGCCGCATCTGCGCGATGCGGTGGGCTTCGTCTCCGCGCTGCTCGAGGGGAGCGGCCGGGGGTACGACGGCCGGCACTTCCGCCTCGAACCCGGTGTGCGACTGGTCGACGAGACCCGGGCGCTGCCGATCCTCATCGGCTCCTGGGGGCCGCGCGGCGCGGCGCTCGCGGGAGCCGTGGCCGATGAGATCAAGATCGGGGGCTGCGCGAACCCCGACATGATCGCCGTCACGCGAGATCGCCTCCAGGTGGGGGCGGGTCCGGCGGGGCGCTCCGCGCACGACGTCGGCATCGTGCTGGGCGCCGTCACGGTCGTGGACCGCGACCGCCGCACCGCGCGCACCCTCGCCCGCCGGGAGGTGGCGATGTACCTCGACGTCGTGGCCGAGCTCGACCCGACCGTGGAGCTGCCCGACGGACTGCTGGACAGCCTGCGGGAGCGCCTGCGGGACGGCGACGCCGACGCCGGGCGTCTCATCCCGGACGACATCCTCGACCGGTTCGCCTTCTCGGGCGATCCCGACGACATCGCCGCTCACGCGCAGCGGCTCATCGACGCCGGGGTGGACCGCATCGAGTTCGGTACGCCGCACGGTGTCGACGAGGCGGAGGGGATCGCCCTGCTCGGACGCGAGGTGCTGCCGCTGCTGCGTTCGGAGTCCCGTCCGATCTGACGTGATGCATGGTGGAACGCTCGTCATGCTGGTCGAACGTTCATCGTCGCGGCGGATCGCCTCGCAAATGAACGGTGCATGTGTCTCTCGGCATGACAAACGCTTCCCTGCGCAGCGATCCTGGTGCAGACTGGGGGCATGTCCGCTGACACCGCCACCCCGCTGCTGACCGACCCGAGCATCGACGCCCCGTTCGACTTCGCCGCCCGGCAGGAGAGGCTCTGGGGCAAGCTCGACGGCGCCGGCATCGACCTGCTGTTCCTCCCGGCCTCGCAGACCGATCTGGAGTACTTCACCGGAGTCGCCCGTCGCGCTCCGTCGTTCGGGAACATCGGCTACACGAACCACTGGATCTCGGGCGCGTTCATCAGCCCGGGGGAGGCGCCGCTGTTCGTCCTCACCCGTCACTTCCAGGAGTTCGACCTGCCCGAGGGCGTGGACGGAGAGGTGATCACGGCGACGGAGTCCGACGACGGCGCGGCCGTCTTCCGCCGCGCGTTCGACTCCTATCGCGCGCGTCCCCGCAGCATCGCCGTCGGGTCGCGACCGGTGAACGAGCACTGCGCGCACGAGTCCGCGGCGCCGGAGAGCATCGCCTTCGCCGGTCGCGCGTGGGCCGAGACGGTCATCGAGATGCGCGAGCACCGCCCGGACGCGCGCTTCACCGTGGCCGACACCCTCATCAACGAGCTCCGCCGCATCAAGGACCCGCAGGAGATCGCGCTGATGCGACGCTCCGCCGCGATCGTCGACGCCGTCATGGCGGAGGTCACCCCCCACGTCGTCGACGGTGTCACCGAGCTCGACCTCGCCGCGGAGGTGGATCTGCGCATGCGCAAGCTCGGCTCGCCGGGCGCCTCCTTCGACACCGGGGTCTGGGCCATGGGGCCCTCGCTCGGACGCGACGCATCGGTGCGCGTGTCCGTCGACACCCTGCACGCCGGATCAGGCGTCAGCTTCGACTTCGGCGCCATCACGCGGGGCTACTGCTCGGACTTCGGCCGCACCATCCACATCGGGGAGCCGAGCGAGGAGTACGCGGCCGTCTACGACATCGTCATGGCCGCCCAGGAGGCCGGCCGGGCGGCGGCGGTGGTCGGCGCCACCGGCGGCGACGTCCATCGCGCCGCGCGCGCCGTCATCGAGGACGCCGGCTACGGCGACTGGTTCCGGCACCGCACGGGTCACTGCATCGGCCTGGACGTGCATGAGCTGCCGTACATCTCCGAGGAGGACGACACCCCGCTCGAGGCCGGGATGCTCTTCACCATCGAACCGTCCGTCTTCTGGCCCGGCCGTGTCGGCGTCCGGGTCGAGGACGTCTTCCTGCTCGGCGACGAGGGGTGCGCATCCATCAACGAGCACCCGAACGACCTCGTGGCCAACTGACCTGCCGGGGCGGCGCCTCCTGTGCCGGCCCCGCCCCGGCAGCACCTCCCCCGGGCGCAGATGCGACGCGCGGTCTCGCGCGCCGCAGGCGGGCTCCTCGCCCGCGACCCTATGCTCAACCCGACGACGGGCGGCGCTGCGCACCCACTTCGATCAGACAGGAACCGCATGGCTCGATCAGGCTCAGAGCAGGACCCGCACGACGGTCGGCCGCCTCGCTCCCCGATGTCGAAGATGACGAGCGAGGTCGAGAAGCCGCACGCCGTCGTCGACCTCGACGAGATCGACCGCCGCCTGCTGGTGCTGCTCTGCGAGGATCCGCGCGTGTCCCAGCGCCAGCTGGCCCGCGAGGTCGGCATGTCACCGCCCGCGGTCGGCGAGCGCATCGCGCGGCTCGAGCGACAGGGTCTCATCCGCGGGTACACCACGGTCGTCGACTGGTCGGCTTTGGGCTACCCGGGTCTCGTCTACATCCCCATCACCCTCGCCACCGACGCCGACCTGGGCGAGATCCTGCGCGAGCTGCGCGACATCGCCGAGCTCACCGAGCTCGTGGTGGTCACCGGCAGCTACGACATGATCGCCCGGTTCCGCATCAAGGACCACGCGCATCTGCAGGCGCTGCTGCTCGACCGCATCTGGCCGATCCGCGGCCTGCAGCGCATCGAGACCTTCCTGAGCCTGGGCGAGGTCGTGCGCGAGCGCACGGCGTTCGATCTCCTGGCCGGCACGACACCGCAGCATCCGGCCGACTGATCGCATTCGGACGGCCGAGCACGGCCTCGACCTTTCATTTGCTCGGCAAAGTCGCGGGCAGGCGTTGCATGGGGCAATAATGGACTCATCACGGCTTACGCGGTGAGCGTGCCTCGACCGCTGGTCGATGTACGAGAGAGTCCGCCGAGAGGACGCCTGTGCCGCACGTCACCCCGAACGCCGGACGGCTGCCGCACTCCGGCATCCGCGAGATCGTCGATCTCGCCCTGAACTCGACGACGCCGATCATCCGCCTCGAGATCGGCGAGCCCGACTTCCCGACGCCGGCGCACGTCGTCGAGGCGGCGTTCGACGCCGCGCGCAGGGGATCCTCGTACGTCCAGACGCCCGGCATGCCGATCCTCCGCGAGGCGCTGAGCGCTCGCCTCACCCGCACGTATGGGGTCGACGCTCCGATCGAGCGCGTGCTGATCACGCACGGCGCCGTCCAGGCGGTCGACGCGCTGATGGCCGCCGTGGTCGGCCCGGGCGACGAGGTGCTCATCCCCGATCCCTCCTGGCCGAACTACGAGATGCAGGCGACGCTCCTCGGGGCCACCCCCGTGCACTACGCGCTGCGCGCCGAAGACGGATTCCACCCCGACGCCGGGGAGATCGCCGCGCTCATCACGCCGCGCACGCGGGCGATCGTGCTCAACTCGCCGAGCAATCCCACCGGCGCGGTGACGCCGCCCGAGACGGTCGCGGCGATCGTCGAGCTCGCCGTCCGCCACGATCTGCTGATCATCAGCGACGAGGTCTACGACGAGATCGTCTTCGACGGCGGGCACACGCACGTCGCCGCGCTCGCGCCCGATCACGTGGCATCCGTGTTCAGCTTCTCCAAGACCTACGCGATGACCGGCTGGCGGGTCGGCTACGCGCTCGTGCCGTCGTGGATCGCCGACACCGTCGTGCGCATCCTGGAGCTCGAGACCTCGTGCGTGTCGAGCGTGACGCAGGCGGCGGCGCTGGCCGCGGCGACCGGTCCGCAGGACGTGGTGACGCAGATGCGCGAGGCCTACCGCTCGCGCCGCGACGTCGCCGTCGACACCCTCCGCGCCGGCGGCGTCGACCTGATCCGTCCGGAGGGGGCGTTCTACGCGATGGTGCCGCTCCCCGACGGCGTCGAGTCGCGGACCGCCGCGCTCGAGCTCGTCGGCGCCGGCGTCTCCTTCGCGCCCGGCTCGGCCTTCGGCCGCAACGCCCCGCACCACCTCCGCATCTCGCTCGCGACCTCGGAGGCGGGCATCCGGGAGGGTCTGCGACGCTTCCTCGCCTGGCGCGAGGATGCCGCGCTCGGCGATCCCGCGGAGCGCGCCCTGGACGGGGCGAGCCGATGACGGATGCCGCGGCGCCGACGACGCGCTTCAGTCTGCGTGTCAACAACGACCTCGACCTGCCGACCCTGACAGGGTTGGCCGTCGCCGCGGAAGAGGCGGGGATCGACCAGCTCTGGGTCTCGAACGACCTCATGCTGCGCAGCGCGCCTGCGCTGCTCGGCGCCCTCTTCGAGCGCACGACGACGCTGCACCTCGGCATCGGGATCATGAATCCGTACTCCGTGCACGCGGCGGAGATCGCGATGGTCGCCGCCACCCTGCAGGAGCAGTCCGGCGGCAGGTTCCTCCTCGGCCTCGCCGCCGGGTCGGGCGAGTTCCTCTCCTGGATCGGGATCGATCAGCCCAAGCCCCTCACCGGCACGCGGGAGGCGCTGCGCAGCATCCGGGCCCTGCTCGCCGGCGACCGGCCCCTCGATGTCCCCGGGGCGGGGGAGGGATGGACGCGCGACGCGTATCTGCGTCTGAAGCCGATCCACGTGCCCATCTACATCGGGGCGATGAGCCCGAAGATGCTGGCGTTGGCGGGCGCGGAGGCCGACGGGGTCCTGGCGCTGCTGTTCCCGCCGGAGCACTTCGAGACCGCGTCCGCCCTGGTCGCCGCCGGCGCGGACACGGCGGGCAGGCGTCTCGCGGATCTGGACATGCCGGCCTGCGTCTGGCTGTCGATCGACGAGGACCGCGAGCGCGCCGACCGCGCCCTCGCGCTCAAGCTGGCCTACTACGGCGCCGCCTTCTCGCCCTATCTCCTCGCGCGGGCGGGACTGGCCCCGGAGGACTTCGGTCCCGCCGTCGACGCCCTGCGCGACGGCGACGAGGAGCGCGCCATCGCGTCGATCACCCCGCAGATGCTGTCGCTCGGCATCTCCGGCGACCCGGCCACGGTGATCGACCGGTGCCGGGCGCTGCAGCGCCTCGGCGCCACCCATCTGTCCTTCGGACCGCCCCTCGGGCCGGATCCGGTCGCATCCATCCGTCTGCTCGGGCAGAGCGTCCTCTCGGAGATCAGGAGACCCGCATGACCACCGCCGACCTCATCGCCCTCTCGGACGACATCGAGGAGTGGGCGCGCGCGTGCGCATTCCGTTCCTCCGACGACATTCCGCGGCTCCGCCGCACTCCCGGATGGATGCCCGACGTCACTCCCGAATCTGTGGAGAAGCGGCGCGCGGACGTCGCGGCGTTCCGCGCCCGGCTCGACACCGTCACGGGCGATCTGGACGCCCAGGACGTCGCGGCGCAGGTCGACGCGCGACTCCTGGCCTCGGTGCTGAACCGGGCGGTCTGGGATCTCGACGTGCTGCGCAACTGGGAGCGCGACGCGGTGTTCCTCGTCGGCCAGATCCTCGGGCCGTGGTTCGACCTGCTCCTGCCGCTGCCGCCCTACTCCGGCGAGGTCGAGCGCGGCCTCGTCGCCATCGCGTCCGCCATCCCCGCTCGCGTCGGGCTCGCACGCGACAACCTGTCGCGTGCGGGAGTCGCCGATCTCGCGCGCGTCGCGTCCATCGAGCTGCAGGACATCGACGCCCGCTTCGCCGCCTCCGTGGAGGGGCTCGACGGCGTCGTGTCGGGTGAGACGCTCACCGAGCTCCGCGCGCTGGCCCCCGCGGCAGGCGAGGCGCTGGCCGGGTTCGGGTCCTGGCTCGCGTCATCCGCCGCAGACTTCGCGCCGTCCGTGCCGGTCGGTCGCGACCGGTTCGTCTGGTTCCTCCGCAACGTCGCCTTCATCGCCGACGAGCCGGAAGACCTCGTGCGCGCCGCGCAGCAGGACTACCGCCGGGCGGTGCTGGCCGAGCTGGTGACGCGCAACCGGTTCCGCGACCTTCCGGCGGACGAGATTGCGGCATCCATCGACGCCCAGGTAAAGCGGCAGGTCGCGCAGGAGGCGGAGGTGCGGGCCTTCTCCGACCGCGAGGGTCTGCTGACGCAGCCCGACACGCTCCGCCGCTACCACGTGGCCGAGATGCCCCCGCGCATCGAGCCCCTGCGCTTCCTCGGCGTGCCCGACGACCTGACCGACCAGGACCGGCTCGACGTCGACGGGGTCTCCTACATGCCCCGGCCCCGGCCGGATCTGCCGTACTTCTACGCCGCGAACGCCCGCGACCCTCGTCTGGGGATCATCCACGAGGGGGCGCACTACAAGCAGCTCGCGCTGTCGTGGGCCCACCCCGACCCGGTGCGTCGCCGCTACGTCGACTCCGTGGCCAACGAGGGCATCGCCTTCTACAACGAGGAGCTGATGCTGCTCGCCGGGCTCTTCGACGACGCGCCGCACTCGCAGGAGGTCGTGCACAACTTCAACCGGCTCCGCAGCCTCCGCGTGGTGGTCGACATCAACCTCGCGACAGGGGCGTTCACCCTCGAGGAGGCCGTCGACTTCTTCGTCTCGCTCGTGCCGATGGACGTCGAGACCGCCCGCGAGGAGTGCGCGATGTACCTCGCCACGCCCGGCCTGGCGATGTCGTACCACGTCGGCAAGCAGGCGCTGCTGCGGCTCGTGACCGACGCGATCGTCGCCCAGGGAGACGCGTTCTCGCTGCGCGCGCTGCACGATCGCGTGTGGGCCAACGGCAACGTGCCGTTCTCCCTCCAGCGCTGGGAGATCCTCGGCGACCGAGGCGACCTCGACGTCATCGAGCGATCGAGCGCGCCACTGAGCTGAGCGCCGCAGGTGAGGAACGCGACATGTGCTCAGGTGGATGCTGCGGCTCCGGCGTGCGCGCAATCGTGATGGGTCCGATATCGTTCGAAAACCCGACCTGTGGCTACACTTGGCAAAGAGAAACCACGCGCAGTGTTGAGCGTGCGTTGTAGCGGTTCTGTAACGTGCCAGACCTTGCAGTGAAATATCCCGACGTCAGAGTGGACACATGTCCGCCGGCATCCGTCGGGTTCATGTCCCGCCCCTGAGAGGAAAGTCCATGCCTCACCGATCACGGTCAGCTCTGCTGGCCGCCGTCATCGCCGTCCCCGTCCTGCTGCTCAGCGCCTGCTCGGCCCCCCAGGGTGGTGGGGGCGACGCCGACGTCGAGGCCACCACCGGCGGAACGCTGAAGCTCGCCGGCAACTCCGACGTCCTGTACCTCGACCCTGCGGCGGCCTACTCGGCTCCCGACTACCAGATCCACCGCGCACTGACCCGCACGCTGTTCGCCCAGGTGCCCGGCGAGGGCGACACCGACGCGACGGAGATCGTCGCCGACCTGGCGACGGAGATCCCGACGCGCGAGAACGGCGGCATCTCCGAGGACGGCACGGTCTACACGATCGAGCTGCAGGACGGCGTGGAGTTCGACGCCCCGAGCGGCGCGCGCGCCATCACCGCCGAGGACGTCGTGCTCGCCGCGAAGCGCATCTGCAACCCGGTCTCGCCCTCGAACGCGCTGTCGTACTTCACCGACACGATCGTCGGACTCGCCGCCTACTGCGAGGGCTTCTCGGCCGTCGACCCGAGCGTCGACGCCATCAAGGCCTATGTCGAGGGCAACGACATCGCCGGCGTGCAGGCTACGGCCGAGCGCACCGTGCAGTTCACGATCACCCAGCCGGCCGCGGACTTCCTCGACATCCTCGCGCTCGGCGTCTTCCTCGCGCCGCAGCCGGTCGAGTACCTCGACTACCTGCCGGACTCGCCCGAGCTGCGTCAGAACATCATCTCCTCCGGCCCGTACCGGATCGCGGAGTACGTTCCCGACCAGAGCTTCACCCTCGAGCGCAACCCCGTGTGGAAGGCCGACCTCGACCCCGTCCGCAAGGCGAACGTCGACGCGATCGAGATCGCGATGGGTCAGGATGCCGCCGCCGTGCAGCAGCAGCTGGAGGCGGGCACCGTCGACA
>JGI20283J15916_100061_pt1 | contig 31811 bp, 23 predicted proteins | sample Plalitdecfosmids_FD_15916 | JGI IMG/M metagenome (IMG submission 15916) | reverse complement strand
CGACACCGCTGTCGCCCGGCATCGATCCGGCGCTCGCCAGGACGACGGCGGCGTCGGTCAGGACGGCGGCCCGCACGAGGGCGGGAGCGGCCGGGGCCTCGCCCAGGATCGCCGCGCCGAGCGCCTCCTCCGGAGACGTCGCGACCCACGGCACGTCGCCGAGCGCCAGGAGCGTCCGGTCGCCGAGCGCCTGCGGGTCGATGAGGAGGGTGTCGACCTGCGCCGCACCGAGCGCCGTCACGACCTCGCCGAGACGCGAGGCGGCGGTGGCGTCTCCCCGGTTGAGGTGCGTGCGCAGGAGGTCGAGCGCGTCGTGGACGCGCGTGGCGAGAAGCCGGGCCAGGGCGATGTCGACCTGCTCGACGAGCGCGTGGTCAGACGCGTCGCTCGCCCGGGTGTCGGCGTCGACCATCGACAGGAGCGGCACGGTGGCCGGAGCCAGCTGCTCCAAGAGCAGCTGCCGGGCCTGGATGTCGCCGGCGACGACGACCAGCCGCGCCCTCGTCCGGCGGACGGCGTCGTCGACGGCGGTCGCCACCTCCTTCAGGTTCTGCCGCCAGAGCTCCTCCACGTGGTGCTGCACCCGGAGGCTGTCCCAGCCGCCGCTCGGCGACAGGTGCAGCGTGTCGGTGCGGCCCTGCACGTGCTGCTCCTCGTCGACGCCCTCGTGTCCGAAGCGGTAGACGCGGAACCCGCCGCCGCCCTTGCCGACCTCGACCACGAGGAAGGCGACGTCGAGGGGCCGGTGAGCCAGCAGCGGCAGGACGTCGAGGACGGGGCCGTGCCCGAGGGTGTCGGGGAGCTTGGGCGGCCCCGGGAGGATCTCGTCGACGACGACCGCCCCCTCCTGCGCCACCAGGAACCGGCTTACCGGGGCGGCCACCCCGGGAGGCTCGATGAGCGCGTCGGCGACCACCTCGGCGTCCTGCTGCGGTGCGCCCGCCCGGGTCAGCGCCTCGACGGCGCTCGTGCGGCGGCTGGACGCCAGACGCTGCGGGTCCTCGCGGTCCTCCGAGACGTCGGCGTAGGCCCAGGTCACGGCGGTCCCCTCGCGGAGCAGTCGGACGACGTCGGTCGTGGACAGGGCTGGGATCACGGTTCCTCCTCGAGCGTTCGTGCGTGACACCCAACGCCCTGCGGGAGGACGCGGACCGGGCTTGACAAACGCGAGGAGGACCGTCTCGCCGGGAGGCACTGACGGGGACGAGAGGTGAGGGTTGCTTCTGAGGCGGGCGTCCTCCATTATGGGGACACGTCCTCCGCTTACCCGAGTCACGAGGACGAGATCACCCGAATCAGCGATACCCGATCGCTGAGTGCGCCCTGTGGCACGCGTGTCCTCCACCCCGGAGGCAGGCGCAGTCCGGCGTGCTCTCGCTCGGTCGCCGCGCCTACCCGAAGGCACACTCCGCCATGCCCGGACGCTCCTCCACGCCGTCTTCCCCCGCCCACGAGAACGACGCCTCGCCCGCGAGCGACCCGACCGCAGCGGTCCGCAGCGGTCGCCGACGGGCAGCACGCCCGTCCGGCCTCACCAGGCGGCGCGGTCTCGTCGTCGGCTCGGCGGTCGGCATCGCCGCTCTCGCCGGTGTCGCGATCCCGCTGCAGTCCGCGCTCGGCGCGCCGGACACGACGGCACCGTCGGCCCCGAGCAGCGTCGCGGCCTCCTACTTCGGCGGCGTCGGCACGATCCTGACCTGGGGCAGGGTGTCGGCCTCCGACCTCGCCACCTACCGCGTCTACCGCTCGTCGTCGACGACCGTCACGACGGCGTCGACCCTCGTCTCGACCACCACGAGCCTCAAGATCACCGACCCCTCGGCCAGCGGCGGCTCGTCCTTCTCGTACGCGGTCGCCGCCGTCGACAAGACCGGCAACGTCTCGAAGCTCTCGAGCGTCAAGACGATCGTCGCGAAGGACACCACGAAGCCCGCGTCGCCGTCGAACGTCAAGGCGACCGTCTCGGCGTCCGGTGTCTCGCTCGACTGGGCCGACAACGACGAGCCCGATCTCAAGGGCTACTCCGTCTCGCGCAGCACCTCGTCGAGCGGCACCTACACGCTCCTCACCGGCACCCTGCTCCAGACGTCGCAGTTCACCGACACGCAGGCTCCTTCGGGCGCGAAGTCGTATTACCGGATCACCGCGACCGACCTCACCGGCAACGCATCCTCGGCGGCGAGCACCAGCGCCACCCGTCCTGCCGGCGCACCCGTCGCCCCCGCCGCGCCCTCGGGCTTCACCGCGAAGCTCGGCTCGACCGGCGTGCCGACCCTCTCGTGGACCGCGTCGAGCGGCGCCACCGCGTACGTCCTCTCGCGCGGCGCGTCCGCCACCGGACCCTTCACCCGCATCAACGCCTCCTCGGCCACCGCGACGACCTTCACCGACGCCGCAGCCCCCGCCGGCGCGACCGTCTACTACACCCTCACCGCACAGAACACGGTCGGCGTCAGCGCCGCCGTGACCGCGAGCATCGCCGTCCCCGGCGACACCACCCCGCCGAAGGCCCCGTCGAGCCCCAAGGTCGTCGTCCTCGCCACCGGCGGCGTCACCGTCTCGTGGAAGGCCAACACCGAGGCCGACCTCGCCGGCTACCTCGTCACCAAGCGGAACGGCGACGAGGTCTACGTCCCCTACCTGCCGACGGGCGCGCAGAAGGCCCTGGTCGCGACCACCTTCACCGACGCCACCGTCGTCGAGGGCGACACCGACTACTACCGCATCCGCGCCGTCGACACCTCCGGGAACGCGTCCAGCTACCTCGCGGTCACGGCGAACAACCCGAACGTCGCCCCCGGCGCACCCGCCTCGCTCAAGGTGACGCAGGATGCCGCGGCCGGCCTCGACCTCGCCTGGACGGCCCCGAAGGACCTCGATCTCGCCGGCTACTCGGTGTCGCGGAGCACGACCTCGTCGGGCACCTACGTGCTCCTCAAGACGATCTCGACGGCCGACGCGGGCGCCTCGCCGAGCTTCGTCGACACCAGCGCCCCGAAGGGCGTCACGGTCTACTACCGTGTGACGGCGCAGGATGCCACGGGCAACGTCTCGAAGACCAGCAGCACCGTCTCGGGCACCTCGCTCACGACCCCGGTCCCGCTCCCGCTCGTGCAGACGGTCCTGACCGTCGGCCCCCAGGGCACCTTCTCGACGATCACCGCCGCCCTGGCGTCGATCCCCTCCTCGTCGCTCGCGAACTACCGCATCGACATCGCCCCCGGCACCTACGACGAGTCGTTCGAGATCGACCAGCCGAACGTGACCCTGCACGGCACGGGCGCAGCTCCCGGCGACGTCGTCATCAGCTCCGCACGCGCCTCCGGCAGCTCCGACCCCGACGAGCCCGAGGCCACCCTCGGCACCGCAGGCAGCGCCGTCGTCTACGTCACCGGCTCGAACGTCACGCTCGACCACCTGACTGTCGCCAACACCTTCGACGAGGCGGCGAACCCGCAGATCACCAGTGCCCAGGCCGTCGCGCTCCGCGTCGAGGGCGACCGCTTCACGGCCGACACGGTCCGCCTCCTCGGCAACCAGGACACCCTGCTCGCCGACACCCCGAAGCCCACCACCCGCATCCGCCAGTACTACGTCGACAGCTACCTCGAGGGCGACGTCGACTACCTGTTCGGCGCCGGCACCGCGGTGTTCCAGCGCGACACCTTCAAGTCGCTCGACCGCGGCAAGAGCAACAACGGCTACCTCACGGCCGCCAGCACCGACAAGGGCAGCAAGTACGGCTTCCTGATCACCGACAGCAAGGTCGTGAGCAACGCCGCGGCCGGCACGATCAACCTCGGTCGGCCGTGGCACCCGAGCGCCGACCCCGACGCCCTGGCCTCCGTCGTCATCATGAACACCTGGCTGCCGAAGGCCGTCGACACCGCAGCGCCCTGGGACGACATGGCCTCGACCAACAGCGCCGGCGTCAAGGTGAACTTCACCTGGCAGAGCGCCCGCTTCGCCGAGTTCGGCAACAGCGGCCCCGGAGCCACCGTCAACGCCAACCGTCCGCAGCTCTCCGCGAAAGACGCAGCGAACGCGACGCCCGAGAAGTACCTCGCCGGCAAGGACGGCTGGGACCCGGTGACCGCGGCCTCGACCGCCGTCCCGACGACCCCGTCGAGCCTCGTCGCCGCCCCGGACTCCCGGGTCGTGCACCTCACCTGGAGCGACGACACCTCGGCCGCCGTGACCTCGTGGAACGTCTTCCGAGCCGACGAGACCGGGGCGTTCTCGAAGATCGCGTCCGTCGACTCGCCGACCTTCAGCGACACCTCCGTCGACAACGGCGCCACCTACCGCTACTACGTCGCCGCGGTCTCGCGCACCGGCGTCTCGTCGCTGCCCTCCGCCGAGGTCACCGCCGTCGTCGCCGCCGCGCCTCTCGTCACCGACATCACCGTCGACCCGAAGGGGACCTCCGACGGATCGACCCGCTTCACCTCGCTCGGTGACGCCCTGGCAGCAGCGCCCGCCGGGACCGCCACCGACCCGACCGTCATCTCGCTCGCCGCGGGCCGCTACGCCGAGTACGACACGATCTCGAAGCCGTACACGATCGTCGTCGGTGCCACCGGCCACGCCTCCGACGTGGTCATCACGGGCAACCGCGCCGCGGGAACCCCGACGGGCACCACGACGGCCGGGGTTCCGGACACCTACGGCACCTCCGGCAGCGCCACGCTCGTGATCACGGGCAACAACGTGCAGCTCCGGAGCCTCACGGTCGAGAACGCCTACGTCGAGGGCACCTACGCCAACGGCCAGGCCGTCGCTCTCCGCACCACCGGCGACCGGCTGACCTACGAGAACGTCCGCCTCCTCGGCAACCAGGACACCTGGTACGCCAACAGCCCCTCCACCACGCAGCCCGCCCGCTCGTACTTCCACGGCGGCTCCGTCGAGGGCGACGTCGACTTCGTCTTCGGGCGTGGCACGGTCGTCATCGACGACTCGACGCTCAAGGCGCTCGACCACGGCACCTCGCCGAACGGCGCCGTCACCGCGGCCAGCACCGATCTGTCGCAGAGGTTCGGCTTCCTGATCACCGGCAGCCGCATCATCGGCAGCGCCCCCGACGGGTCGCAGAACCTCGGGCGCCCCTGGCAGCCCGGCAAGGCGCAGGCCGACGGCACCTCTGTCGCCGACACGAACGCCGTCGCCCAGGTCGTCGTGCGCGACACCTGGCTGGGGCCGGTCGTGAGCTCGACCCAGACCTGGACCAACATGGTCAACAGCGGCATCACCACGACCTGGCAGAGCGCCCGCTTCGCCGAGTACGACAACTCGGGCCCCGGGGCCGGAGTCTCCGCCACGAGGCCCCAGCTGACCGACGCTCAGGCGCCGGGCTACACGCAGGCGACCTACCTGGCCGGGACGGACGGGTGGAACCCCGTCGCCGATCCTGCTGCCGACGCCGCGCCCTCGACCGTCACCGGTCTCGTGGCGACGCCCGCCGAGAAGCAGGTCGGACTGTCGTGGGACGACTCGGTCGAGGCCGACGTCACCGGCTACCGCGTCTACCGCGCGGAAGGATCCGACACGGTGTCCGCCGACACGGCCCACCTCGTCGCCGAGGTCGCCAAGCCGACCTTCCTCGACAAGGGCCTCGTGAACGGCACCGAGTACCACTACCTCGTCGTCGCGGTGACCCGCACCGGTCTCCTCTCCGACCCGGCAGCCGCCCAGGCGACCCCCGCCGTCACGCCGCTCGTCGCCGACCTCACGGTGGCCGCCGACGGATCCGGCGACTACACGACGCTCCAGCAGGCCCTCACCGCGATCCCGGCCGGGACGTCGACGAAGCCGAAGGTCATCCTCGTGAAGCCCGGCACCTACAAGGGCGTGGCCACGTCGGCCAAGGCCAACGTCATCATCGCCGGTACGACAGGCGACGCCCGCGACGTCGTCCTGACCTTCGACAACGCCAACGGCACCGCCTCCTCCGCGGCCACCTGCCCGACGGTCACCGCCGCGACCTGCGGCACGGCCGGCAGCGCGACCGTCACCCTCACCGGTGCCGGCGTGCAGGTGCGCGACCTGACGATCCGCAACTCGTTCGACAGCGCCTCGCACCCCGAGATCGGCAACTTCAACACGCAGGCCGTGGCTCTCCGCGCGACCGGCGACCGGCAGGTCTTCTCGAACGTCCGCCTGCTCGGCGTCCAGGACACCCTGAACGCCGACGCCAACGGCAACATCTCGGCCGACGGCTCGGGCTACCCGCGCCAGTACTACGTGAACAGCTTCATCGAGGGCAACGTCGACTTCGTCTTCGGGCGGGCCACCGCGGTCTTCGACCGGACGACGTTCCACGCAACCGCTCACAACGGAGGCACGATCTTCGCGCCGAGCACCGCGAGCAAGGCGCACGGCTACCTGGTCGTCGACAGCAGGATCGCCAGCGACAACGACGGCTCCTTCGCTCTCGGTCGTCCGTGGAGATCCTGGAGCGACGGCGTCTACGCCGACATCTCCCGCGGTGAGACGACGATCAAGAACACCTGGATGTCCGCGGGCATCTCGACCTCGCAGCCCTGGGTCGACTTCGCCCCGAACGTCTGGACCGACGGCCGCTTCGCCGAGTACGGCACCACCGGCCCCGGCGCGACCATCACCGCGAACCGTCCGCAGCTGAGCACCGCTGCGGCCGCCAAGGCCACCCCGGCGGCGTACCTCGCCGGGACGGACGGCTGGAGCCCCCTCGTCGACGCCGCCACCGCCGACACCGCACCGACCGCTCCTGTCGGCCTCGCGGCCGGCGCGGGCAGCTCGCAGGCGGTCCTCACCTGGCAGGAGAACACGGAGGCCGACGTGGTCGGCTACCGGGTCTACCGCCAGGGCACCGCGATCGCGACGACGAGCACGGCCGGCTACACGGCCACCGGTCTCACGAACGGTCAGGCGTACGACTTCCAGGTCACGGCGATCGACGCCGCGGGCCACGAGTCGGCTGCCTCTGCCTCCGTCACCGTGACTCCGAGCCTCAGGATCGACGCCACCGTCCAGGCGGGCGGCACCTATCCGACCCTCCAGTCGGCGGTCGACGCCGCGACGGGCAGCTCGCCCTGGGTGATCAAGGTCGCGCCGGGCACCTACACCGGCACCACGACGATCGCCCGGTCGAACGTCACGATCCTCGGCGGCGGCACCTCCTCGTCCGACGCGACCCTCACGAACCCGACCGCCACCGCGACCCTCAGCATCACCGGGTCGAACGTGACCGTGTCGAACCTCGCGGTCGAGAACACCTCCGGCGTCAGCAACGGACCGGCCGTGTCGATGACGGGCGACAAGATCCTGTTCACCGGCACGTCGCTCACGGCGACCGACCGAACCGTCTGGGCCGATGTGCCCACCGCGGGTGCGACCAGCCGCCAGATGATCGAGTCCTCGACGATCCGGGGCGCGACGAACATCGTGCTCGGCCGGGCGACCCTCGTCATCCACTCCACGACAATCACGCCCACCCGCACCTCGGGCACGGTCTTCATCCCGTCGACGACGGCCACCGGAGGCAACGGGTTCCTCGTGATCGGTTCCTCGATCACCCCGGCGGTCGGCGTCAGCGACGTCCGTCTCGGCGGTCCCTATGCGCAGGGAACGACGACATCGGCCAACGCGCCGCAGACGGTCATCCGCGACTCGACCCTCGCCGCGGGCATCAAGTCGGCTCCCTGGCAGGACTTCAACGGGTACGCCTGGGTCAACGCGCGGTTCGCCGAGTACGGCAACACGGGTGCCGGCTCGACCGTCACCGCGTCGAGGCCGCAGCTCTCCCCCGCCGACTCCGTGAGCGTCACGGTCGCGAGCTGGCTCGGGGCCGCCACCTGGTACCCGGCCGTCGCCGATCCTGCGACGCCCGCCGACGTCACGGCCCCCGCGCCCGTCTCGGGCCTGACCTCGTCCACCGGCGACCGGAGCGCCACGCTCACGTGGACCGCTCCCGCCGACGCGGACCTCGCCGGCTACTCGGTGTACCGGACGACCGGCTCCTCGGTCACGCCCTCGCAGGCCACCCTCGTCGGCTCGGTCGGCCTCGTGTCGACCTTCACCGACACCGGCCTCGTCAACGGCACGGCCTACACGTACGCCGTCGTCGCGCAGGATGCCTCGGGCAACCGGGCGACACCGGTCACCGTGGGTGCCGCTCCCGCCGACACCGCTCCCCCGGCCGTCCCGAAGGGCCTGGCCGGCGCGGCCGCCGACACCAAGGCGATCCTGTCGTGGACGGCGGACACCGACTCCGACCTCGCCGGCTACGCGGTGTACCGCGACGGCGTCAGGATCTCGTCCGGTCTCGTGACCGCGACGACGCTCACCGACACCGGCCTCACGAACGGCACCGACTACTCGTACCGGGTGACGGCCGTCGACACGGCGGGCAACGAGTCGGCGCAGTCGGCTCCGGTCGTGGTCACGCCGGCACCGGGCGACAACGTCGCCCCCGCCGTGCCGTCGAAGGTCACGACGACGCTCGGCCGCGGCTCCGTCACGGTCGGCTGGGCCGCCGACACAGACTCGGACCTCGCGGGCTACGACGTCTACCGCACGACGTCGAGCCTCGGAGCCTCCAGCCTCGTCGGCTCGGTCGGCGCCGGTGCGACCTCGTACACCGACAGCTCGGTGCTGATCGGCACGACGTACTCGTACTCGGTCGTCGCGAAGGACGGCTCCGGCAACGCCTCCGCAGCCTCGGCGACCGCGCAGGCCACGCCGATCAAGGTCGACTACGTGGTCGCGGCCGACGGATCGGGCGATGCCACGACCCTCCAGGCCGTCCTCGGTCAGGTCGACGCGAACGGCGCGCTCGTCGCGGCGAGCCCCGGACTCCTGGCGAACAACGCCGACTACGCGAGCCAGGGCTACCGCACGATCCTCGTCGAGCCGGGCACCTACACCGGCCCGGTGGTCAGCGGAAACCGCTACGGGGTCAACATCGTCGGCGCGACCGGCAACCCCTCCGACGTGGTCATCACCGCGCCGGGCGGCACGGTCGCCGCGATGACCGTGTCGGGCAACCAGTGGACCTTCCGGGCCCTGACCCTGAAGAGCGTCGCCGCGACCGGGGGCGCGCAGGCCACGGCGATCCAGATCAAGTCGGGCGACAAGCAGGTGCTCGACAACGTCCGGCTCCTCGGCGACAAGCAGACGATCCTCGCCTCCACGGCGAACTCGACGACGTTCAGCCGGATCTACATCACCGGCTCGTACATCGAGGGCGGCGCCGACCTCCTGCTCGGCCGCGCTGTCACCGTCGTCGATCGGAGCACGATCCACGTGCTCGATCGCCCCGGAGCCTCGCTGACCGACTCGTCGGTCGCGAGCGCCTCGCCGTTCGGATTCCTCGTCACCGACAGCAGGATCGTCACCGACGGAGCCGCGAACACCATCTCGCTCGGTCGCCCGTACTCGACCCAGGGCCAGGCGCAGGTCGTCGTCCGCAACACCGACCTCGGCGCCGGAATCATCCAGAACAAGACCTGGAACGACTGGGACGCCGTGACGACCTGGACCGCGGGGCGCTTCTCCGAGTACCAGAACAGCGGCCCGGGTGCCGCGATCGTCACGCCGTCGCTCCGCCCCCAGCTGTCCGACGCGCAGGCGCCGGGCTTCACGGCTCAGACGTACCTCGCGGGCACCGACTCCTGGAACCCGACCGGCCGATGAGAGTCACGAAGACGCTCCTCCGGCTCGCCACGGCGACGATCACCGTCGTCGTGGCGACCGGACTGGCTCTCACCACCGCCTCCGCGGCGGAAGCGGAGGTCGTCTCCGGCCCCACGGCCGGGGTCTCGTCCTCCTGCTCGACCCTCACGGTCAAGCCGAAGGGCTTCGTCGACAAGGGCGAGGTCAGGGTCGTCGTCGACGGCGAGGTCCAGACCGACGGCTCCGCGCAGCGCGACTCCACGGGCGACGACTGGCGCGTCTTCAAGGGCAGCTTCCCGGGCGTCTACGACTTCGACCCGCGGGTGACGCACCGCTACACCGTCGAGGTCAACTCGTGGGGCGGCGACTCCGACGGCCGGAGCTTCACGCCGGGGCGCGGGTCCGACCTCAGCGTCACAGGAACGACGACGCCGTGCTCGCCGGTCGCCCTGCGGGTGACGCCGACGAACTGCACCTCGCCGAGCCGGATCGACAAGCAGGGCCTCGACCTGACCGTCGGTGCCCTCCGTCGCAGCACCACCTACCTGGTGGAGGTGTCCTCAGGCGGCACCGTCGTCAAGCACTTCCAGTTCCGGACGCAGCCCGAGATCAGCAAGCACTTCTCCGGGCTGACCGCCGGGCGCGACTACGACGTCCGCGTCACCGATCAGTCGGACGACTCCCTCTCGACGACCCGGCAGGTGACCATCCCAGGATGCGCGGCGAGAGTCGGGCTCCGGGCCGCCGTCTCCGAGTGCGCCGCCGACGGGTCCACGCGGACCGTCACGGCCGACGTCGACTCCCTGGTCGAGGGCCGCGGATACGACCTCGCCCTCACGTCCGAGACGGCATCGGCTCTGCCGGTCGTGTCGTTCGTCGGAGACGGAGCCAGCCACTCGGTGGCCTTCTCGGGGGTCTCCCCCGGGTCGTACCGCCTCAGCGTCAGTGACGATGCCGCCCCCAGGACCACGAGGACCGGCCCGATCGTCGTCGCGTCCTGCTCGGCGGCACCCGGCTCGTCGCTGCCTCCCGTCTCGTCCGGGCCTCCCGTCTCGTCCGGGCCTCCCGGCACGTCCGCACCGGCCCCGGGCGCGACCGCGCCTGTCACCGGCCCGGGTTCTGGATCGTCCGGCGGCGCCGGCGGCTCGTCTGGCGGCGGGACTGCAGGCTCGACGGCGTCGCACGACCGGTCGCCCGGCCTCGGGGCGTCCTGGGCCTCACATCCTGCTCAGGAGCGCGCCTCCGTCGTCGCGGTCAGCGCCGACGGGTCCCCGGTCGCGGTCGCTCGTCCGGGGCACCGGAGCGCGCCCCGTCCGGGATCCCCCGCCGCGGTCGCCGCGCCGTCTCGGCCGGGCCCGTCCCCGCTCGTGGCCGCACTCCTCTGGACCGGAGGCGGCCTGGCCGCGGTCGGTGCCGGTGGAGGGGCTCTGCTGCTCCGTCGCCGCGTGCTCGCGCGACCCGGGCGCCTCCTGTAGGGGCTCCTCTCCACGGGTGCTCGCGACACGCAGTCCGGCTCAGGTCAAGGGTCGTTCTGCGTGACCTCCGCCGGAATGCGTGTCTCCGCGAGGCCGGGATCCTGCCGCCCCAGGGGGTCTCGCCAGTGCCTCCCTCCTCCGAGGCGACGCGAGCATGATCGAGGAGGCCGGCCACACGGCCTGCCACGTTCGAGAAAGGACACCCCATGGAGACACGGAAGCTGCGCGACCTCGAGGTCGGAGCCCTCGGGCTCGGCACGATGGGAATGAGCGCGTTCTACACCGGCGCCGGAACCGACGACGACGAGTCGATCCGCACGATCCAGCGCGCCCTCGACCTGGGCGTCACCCTCCTCGACACCGCCGAGGCGTACGGTCCGTACACGAACGAGGAGCTCGTCGCCCGCGCCGTCAGGGGACGCCGCGACGAGGTCGTCATCGCCACCAAGTTCGGACTCATCCGCCACGAGGAGGGCGAGGAGACGCCGAGCACCGAGCGCCACATCACGTCGGCTGCAGGATCGGTCCGCACGGCCCTCGAAGGATCCCTCCGACGCCTCGACACCGATCACATCGACCTCTACTACCAGCACCGCGTCGACCCCGAGGTGCCCATCGAGGACGTGATCGGACAGCTGGCCGAGTTCGTCACCGAGGGCAAGATCCGCCACATCGGTCTCTCGGAGGCCGGAGCCGACACGATCCGGCGCGCGAACGCGGTGCACCCGATCACGGCCCTGCAGAGCGAGTACTCCCTCTGGACGCGCGACCCCGAGGGCGACGTGCTCACCACCCTCCGCGAGCTCGGGATCGGCCTCGTGCCCTATTCGCCGCTCGGCCGCGGGTTCCTGACCGGTGCGATCACGAAGCCGTCCGACCTCGACTCCGACGACTTCCGGCTGGCGAACCCGCGCTTCCAGCAGGAGGCGTTCGAGACCAACATGCGGCTCGTGGACGAGGTCCGCGAGATCGCCCGCGAGGTCGAGGCGACGCCCGCCCAGGTCGCGCTCGCCTGGCTGCTGGCGCAGGGCGACGACGTCGTCCCGATCCCCGGCACGAAGGCCGTCACCCGCCTCGAGGAGAACCTCGGTGCGAGCAGCCTGGCGCTCAGCCCCGAGCAGCTCGCGCGCCTGTCGTCGCTGCCGGCCGCGTCGGGCGACCGGTACCCGGACATGTCGCCGATCGGGCGCTAGTCCTTCTGTCGGTCGTTCGCTGCGGTGGGCGGCGCTGGGCTGGAGTGGGCGGGTGCTCGCAGCAGTGGGCGGGCCTCCGGAGGCCCGCCGGCTGCGGCAGGCGCCCGCCCAGGCGAGCGGGCACCCTCCGCGCCGTCCGCTGATCGGTAGGCTGCACTCATGAGCCGGATGTCGATCACACTGAGCCCCGGGCGCGGTGGCTCCGGAGGGGTGTCCGGCGACGACGGCTGGATCTCGACCTCGAGCACCGCCTCGACCTCCACCGCGGTGCGAGATGCCCCGACGCCGCGAGCGTCTACCCTGACCGCGACCACCCTCGCCCCGTCCGCCCGCCGCCGCGCCTGCCCGCTCGCGTCGAGCTGCTCCTGCGTCTTCCAGCCCGCGGCCGACGGAGCCTTGACTGTCGCCACGCTCGAGCGCACGCTCGGCACCGCGCTGCAGTCCGACCTGCACGACGAGCTGACCCGCTGGACCGACCTCGGCTACGCCGTCACCCAGGCCACCGACACGACCGTGGTGCTCGAGCGTCGCCGACTGCTCGGCTTCTGCGTCAACGCGGCACTGACGGCGGTCACCGGCCTTGTGTGGCTGGCCTACTGGATCCCCCGCACCCGGCACCCGCGCTTCGACGTCGTCACGCTGACGTCTGCCGGCGACGGCTCGGTCGTCAGTGAGCACCGCCTCGACCGGCGCTGACGCGCAGCACGGCCAGCGCCACCACCGGCACCAGTGTCAGCGCGGCGAACCCGGTCCCGACCAGGATCGGGCCCACCACTCCGAGAGACGACTCGAGCGCCAGCCCGGCGACACCCGTCCCGACCGCCGTCCCCACGTTGAACGCCGACACCGTGAGCGACGACCCGAGCGTCGCGGCCTGCCCGGCGGCGCGCACGGCGAGCAGCGTCAGCACGCTGTTCGCGCTGAAGCCGAACAGCCCGAGCAGCACCACCACGGCGATCGTCGCCGCCGGCGCGCCCGTGATCACGGCGAGCAGCCCGAGCAGGACGCAGGTCACGGCAGGGGTGACCACCGTCACCGCGTGCGGCCTCGGGTCGCCGAGACGGCTGGCGAGGAGGGTGCCGGAGAGACTCCCCACCCCGAAGCAGGTGAGCACCAGCGGCACGAAGCCGATCGCGATCCCCGCATGATCGGTGAGGATCGGCGAGATGAAGGCGTAGGCGGAGAGCATCGCGGCGTTGGTGGTCGCGCAGGCGGCGAGGGCGATCCACAGGCGCGGTGCCCGGAGGCCTCGGAGCTCCCCGCGGATCGTCGCGCCCTCGGTGGCCCCGGCGTCGTGCGGCACGAAGCGAGCGATCATCGCTGCGGCCACCACGGCGAGGACCGCGATCGACCAGAAGGTGCCGCGCCAGCCGAGCGTCTGCCCGACGAACGCCCCGAGGGGGACGCCCGCGACGCCCGCGAGAGCGCCGCCCGCGCCGACGACGCCGAGTGCTCTCGATCCTGAGCCGGTTCCTGCCAGGCGCACCGCGAGCACGGAGGCGACCGCCCAGAACGCGCCCGTCGCGAGAGCGGTGAGGAAGCGAGCGGCCAAGAGGATCGTGAAGTCCGAGGCGAGGGCCACGATCACGTGCCCGACGACGAAGACGGCGAGCGCCAGCAGCAGGGTCGACCGCTTCGACAGCCGCAGGGTCACCAGGGTCATCGTCGGGGCCCCGACGATCATGCCGATGGCGAAGACGGTGATCAGGAGTCCGGCGTGCGCGAGCGAGACGCGCAGGTCGCCGGCGATCTCGGGGAGGACGCCCGCCACGACGAACTCGCTCGTGACCAAGAGGAAGGTCCCGAGGGCGAGGACGAAGACGACGAGCGGGAGTGGCTGGCGTGATCCTGCCGGCGCCTGCTGCCGGACGGAGCCCGTGGTCGGGCCGGCGGTCGAGCCCGTCACGCGGTCGCCTTCCAGCGGAAGTACCGGGCGCGCTGCGCCGTGAAGACGAATGCGGGGATGACGACGATGCCGAGACCGGCGCCGAGCAGCCAGGCGTCGGCGGCGGATGGGCTGCCGAACACCCGCAGCACGAGGAGCACCTGCAGGATCGCCCACGCCACCACGACCGCGAGGCTCACGAGGCTCCGCGTCTTCTCGGCTCGCGTCGGGGTCGGCTGCGCGTGGATCCGGGAGCGGAGGCGGTAGTCGATGAGGACGGCCGCGTAAACGAGCAGCTGCACCCACACGTGGTCGCCATGGTGGCGCTCCATCCCGACGAGGGCGATGAGCCAGACGACCAGGATCGCGGCCTGAACGCAGCGCAGGATGACGAACGAGCGTCTGCTCACGGGCTCGGTGGAGTCCGGGATCTCGGCGTTCGGATCCTCGATGTACGACCGCGACGCCCCCTGCTGCCACACCGGCGGGCGCGGCTTCCTCTTCTGCACACTCCGACCCTGCCACCGAACGGCGGGGTTCAGTCCTGTCGTGTCCGGGCGAATTCGAGACTCTCTCGGACGAATCCGACGACGGTGGCCAGTTCGTCGGCGTCGCGCGGGCCGTAGACCAGGAACTCCGTGCCGAAGTCCTCGTACTGGTGCGGCTCAGCCCAGCCGGCCTCGGTCAGCTCTCGGCCCCGGTCGGCGGGCAGGCACAGGTGAAGGCTCGTGTCGTGGACACCGTGCAGGTGGACGGGTTCCGGCCGCTGCCCCGGCGCGAGCGACGTCTCGGGTGCGGCCTCGACCGTCACGTCGTCGAGGAAGACGGCGCGGGACGACGGTGGCGACACCTGGCTGTGCCCCTCCCTCGCCTGCGGCAGGTCGAAGACCGCGGCGACGAGCTCGCCCCAGAGGGCCGGCGACGACCGCTGGCTCAGCTGCGTCTGGGGGCCCTCCGTGGACACTCGGGGTCGTTCTCCCGGCCGTGCGCGATCCTGCATCCGGCCATCGTAGTGAGCGGCACTCCCCCGCCGCCCCGCTGCGCTCTGCGCCGGCCGCGCCGCCGCCCCGCCGCAGAAGTACGTTCTCACGTCGGAAGTACGTCCTGGACCGGACTTCCGACGTCAGAACGTACTCGTCGGTCTAGACCACGCCGTCTGAACCAGCCGCGACGGCGCCGACCACCGGATCCTCCGGCCCGCCGAGCATCGGCCGGAGGCTCGCGACGACCGCCTCCGTCGCCGCAGGATCGTCGCCGAACCAGCTGTTGCTCGCGAGCACCACGGGATACGCCTCCGCCAGCAGCGCCAGCCCGTCGTCGGTCAGGTGGATCCGCGAGTGCCGGCCTCGCCCGCGATCGGCCCCGCGGGTCAGGAGCGCCCGTGCGTCGAGCCCGCCGACGAGCCCGGTCATGCTCTGCGGCCGGACTCCCACGGCGCGAGCGAGGTCGGCCTGGCTGAGGCCGTCGGCTGCGGCGAGCTGGACCAGGACGCCGAACTCCACCGGGGTCAGCCCCAGCGGCTCGAGGGAGTCGGCGAGGCGGCGGGCGAGTTCGCGGGCGGCTCGGATGACCGTCCAGGCGGCGATGGCGTCGATGTCGCCGCGCGTCGGGGAGATCCGTTCAGACATGCCCCGATCGTATCGGAGTAGGGTTCAGTATCAGTTAGCTGATACTAGGAGGAATCATGAGCGAACTCATCGCGATCACGGGTGTGACCGGCGACGTCGGCGGCAAGACCCTCGAGAAGCTGCGGGCCGCGGGCGCCCCGGTGCGGGCCGTCGTCCGCCGCCGCGAGCAGGCCGAGGCGCTGCAGGCCCGAGGCGTGGACGCCAGGATCGCCGACCTCGGCGACCGCACGGCCCTCGCCGCGGCGCTCGACGGCGTCGACCAGCTGTTCCTGGTCACGGCCGCGACGCAGCAGCAGGCCGAGCACGGGGCGAACGGCGTGTGGGCGGCGAAGGAGGCCGGCGTCCGGGCGATCGTGCAGCTCTCCGGCGGCGATGCGGCCGAGCACTCGCCGATGCCCTGGGCCAGCGCCATCTGGCAGATCGACGAGCTGGTGCGCGCGAGCGGTCTGGAGCGGACGATCCTGCACCCGTCCGGGTTCATGACGAACCTCGAGTCGTCGGGGCCGGCGATCCGGAAGGGGCTGTTCCCGCAGACCATGGGCCGCGGCAGGATCGGCTGGATCGACACGGACGACATCGCCCGCGTCGCCGCCCACGTACTGCGCGAAGGTGTCCACGTCGGTGCGGAGCCCGTGCTGACCGGGCCGGAGCTCCTCGACGGCCGCGGCGTCGCGCGGGGCCTCGCGGAGGGACTCGGGCGCGGGGTGCGATACGTGCATGTGCCCAGCAGGGTGTTCGCCGTGATCCTGCGCGCCAACGGCGTCCCGGCCTGGCAGGCGGAGGGCCTCCGGCAGCAGTTCGGCGTCGTGGCCCGCCGCGGGCTCGACGGGGTCGACCTGCTCACCACCGACGTCGAGCGGATCACCGGCGAGCCCGCGCGGTCGCTCGCCGCCTGGGCTCGTTCGCGGCGGGCGGTGCTGCTCGGCGAGGGGTGAGCGCCGGGCCTCGTGGCGCGGTCGAGGCCGTCCTCCCCGTCACGATCGCTTCCGACCAGCCCTCACACCGGCTGCAGCGCGACCGTCTCCCCCGCGGGCAGCTCGACACGGATCGGATCGCCGGCCCGGAGCACACCGCCCGTGACGACGACCGACATGACGCCGCCCTTCCGCTCGACCTCGCCGTCCTGCGACCGCCCGAGCACCTCTTTGAGGAGGCCCGGCTCGAAGCCGTTGATCTGCTGGCACGGGTTGCGGAGGCCGGTCACGCGGACCACCGCCTCGTCGCCCAAGTGCAGCAGCGTGTCGGCCGGGAGCCGGAGCAGGTCGACGCCGCGCGTGGTGACGTTCTCGCCGAGCTGCCCTGGGGCGACCTCGTAGCCCCGCCCGCCGACCTCGTCGAAGAGCTCGGCGTGGATCAGGTGCACCTGCCGCAGGTTCGGCTGCGCAGGATCACGGGCCACCCTCGACAGGTGCTGCACGGTCACGCCCGCGTGCGCGTCGCCCTCCACGCCGAGGCCTGCGACCAGCAGGATCTCGTCGACGACGTCCTTGCTGAAGCGGTGCTGCCCGTCTCGGCTGACGGCCACCACGGATCCTGCCTGTTCGCTCTGTGCCATGCCCGATTCTCTCGCACCGACTCTTTCGGCGCACGTCGGCGCACGCGGCACCCACGATCGCGACGTGAAACCACTGCGCGCGGTGGTTTCTTGTCGCGGTCTCGGGCGAGGGCGAGGGCGAGGGCGCGGGCCGGGTGTCGCTAGGCCCGGCCAGCAGCGGCGCGGCGCGCGACCACGACCGCACCGGCCGCCAGCGCCCCGACGAGCAGGAGGTTCCGCGAGGTCGTCCGGCGGCGCCCCTTCCAGCCGCCGGTGGTGGTCGCGTCGGCAGGATCCGCGCTCGGCTCGAACAGGGCGCCGGGAGTGTCGGGCGCCGAGTCTTTCCTCGACAGGTGCGTCTTCTCGGTCTGCAGGGCCATCTGCGCCTCCACCGTAGCGGGCGTCATGCGGTGCTGCCGGACGAGGGCCCTGCCGATCCTGCCGACCGCGATCTCGGTGCCCTTGCCCGGAGCAGTCGCCGCCTTGACGACGGCGGCGGCCACCTGCTCGACCGGGTACACCGGCGGCATCGCCTGGATCGCCCGGCCGGTGTGGTTGGCGCTGTGCCGGAAGAAGGGCGTGTCGACCGTCGGAGGCAGGACGGTGACGACGTGCACGTGCTTCTGCTTCGCGAGCGCCAGCTCGGACCGGAGGCTGACGCCGAGCGCGCGGACCGCCGCCTTCGACATGCCGTAGGGCGCCGTGTACGGCTGCGGGACCTCGCCCACGATCGACGACACGTTGACGACCACTCCGTGCCGCTGACGCACCATGACCCGGAGGGCTGCCCGCGCCCCGTAGACGTAGCCCATGATGTTGACGTCGAGCACCCGCCGGAACTCGTCCATCGGCATGTCGAGGAACGGCGAGAACGACGACACGGCGGCGTCGTTGACCCAGACGTCGATCCTGCCGGTCGTCGAGAGCGCCCTGGCGCCCAGCCGGTCGACCGCCTGCTCGTCGGTGGTGTCGGTCGGCACGATCACGGCGACGGCTCCGCGCTTCCGGCAGAGCGCAGCGACCTCCTCGAGGGCGTCGGCACGCCGGGCGGCGAGGAGGAGGGTGGTGCCGCGCTCGGCGAACCGGAGGGCCGATGCTCGGCCGATCCCGCTCGAGGCTCCGGTGATGACGATGGTCCGCTCGCGTGTGCTCATCGGTCCCTTGTAGACCGGGCCCGTCTGCCGTGCCGACGGTTGCGCTTTCGCGGAAGGTCGTCTAGCGGCGGTGAGACGCGAACAGGCCCACGAACGAGAATTCCCCGCGGAAGAAGCGACGCTTCGACCACGGGGAATCAGGATCTCGTGCACCCCCTCGGACTTGAACCGAGAACCCACTGATTAAGAGTCAGTTGCTCTGCCAATTGAGCTAGAGGTGCGTGGCCTGTGGAAACCGGAGTTCCGCAACCGAGGAACAACATTAGCATGAGATGAAGGCGCTCAAGAACGCGCCTCAGCATCGAAGGAGAACCATGTCCGATCGCCTCGAGAAGGGCGCTGTCGCGCCCGACTTCACCCTCCCCGACGAGACCGGCAAGCCGGTCTCGCTCTCCGACTTCCGGGGCAGCAGGGTGATCGTGTACTTCTACCCGGCGGCGTCGACGCCGGGGTGCACGACCGAGGCGTGCGACTTCCGCGACAACATCAACTCGCTGAAGTCGGCCGGCTACCAGGTGCTCGGGGTCTCGAAAGACGAGGCGCCGGCGCTTCAGAAGTTCCGCGACGAGCAGGGGCTGAACTTCCCGCTGCTGAGCGACCTCGACCTGGGCGTCCACCAGGAGTACGCGGCCTACGGCGAGAAGTCCCTCTACGGCAAGACCGTCACCGGCGTGATCCGGTCGACGATCGTCGTCGACGAGGAGGGCCGCGTCGAGCTGCCCCTCTACAACGTCAAGGCGACGGGGCACGTGGCGTCGCTCCGCAAGAAGCTCGGCATCGACGACTAGCGGGTCGGCGTCAGCGGCCGGCCGCCTCAGCGACGGCCTCGCGCGCCGTCAGTCGCGCTTCGTCGTCGCCGCGACGACGGAGGGCGAGATCAGCAAGACGACGACGACCACGGCCGGCACGACGAGCGCCCAGCCGACCGCGGGCGTGGCGGTGAGGCCCTGGAAGCACCCGATCCCGACGGCGAACATCAGCACCTGCCAGACGATCGAGGCACCGCGCATCCAGGCCCTCCCCCGCCAGGCCGCGACGACGATGAAGCCCAGCCACACGGTGGCCACGAGGGCGAGCACCAGGATCGCGATGCCCGCGGCGACCGAGTCGGCGGTCGCCCCGAAGACCTCCGCGACCAGCACGAGCGACACGACGACCATCAGGAGGAACTCGGCCGTCAGGAGCACGATCAGCAGCCACATCAGCGGCGGTCTCGGGGCCGACACCTGTCGTCTCGAGACGTCGTCACGTGGATGTCCGCCCGGCTCCGTCACGCTTGAAGTCCTCTCTTAACCCCTTGATTTGGTCACACCAGTATGCGACCATATTCGAGGTCGAAGTGACGTGCACATTGCTGTGCATGCCTCCCGAATTCTTTTCTTTCCCCCACCGGAACCCGAGCACTTTGCTGTGCGGTTCAGCATTTAAGGAGTACCCATAGATGGATTGGCGTGACAAGGCCGCCTGCCTCACTGCAGACCCGGAGCTCTTCTTCCCCGTCGGCAACACCGGGCCCGCCGTCGACCAGATCGACAAGGCGAAGGCCGTCTGCGGGCGCTGCACCGTCACCGAGACCTGCCTCCAGTACGCGCTCGAGACCTCTCAGGACTCCGGCGTCTGGGGCGGCCTGAGCGAAGACGAGCGCCGCGCTCTCAAGCGCCGCGCCGCTCGCGCCCGCCGCGCCAGCTAGTCTCGGCCACGCTCGGCCCTGCCCAGCATGGCTCGACAGGGCCTCACAACTTCACACGATCACGGGAGGCCCTCGGGTCTGCGGCGCCGGGGGGCGCGTTCCGGCACGGGAGACCGTGCGGGGCGCGCCCTTCGTCTGTCTCGCGCCGTCGTGATCCTGCGCGGTTCGGTACTGCCGGCCCGACCTACGCCGGCTGCTGAATCCAGCGCAGCGGCACGTCGATGGTCACCTCGGTGCCCGAGCCGACCAGCGTGTGCCAGTCGATGGTGCCGGCGAGCTCGCCCTGGATCAGCGTGCGGACGATCTGCGTGCCGAGCCCGGAGCCGACCTTGCCCTCGGGCAGGCCGATGCCGTTGTCGCGCACCTTCACGGTGAGCTCCTCGTCGGTGCGCTCCGCGATGATGTCGACGTCGCCGTCGCGGCCGTCGAGGCCGTGCTCGACCGCGTTGGTGACGAGCTCGGTCAGAGCAAGCGCGAGCGGGGTGGCGTACTCGCTCGGCAGGGTGCCGAAGCTGCCGGTGAACTTGGGTCGGACGGTCGTGTTGTGCGACGAGGCGACCTCGGCGATGAGCAGCAGCACGCGTTCGAAGACCGTGTCGAAGTCGACGTTCTGGTTGAGCCCCTCCGAGAGGGTGTCGTGCACGACGGCGATCGACTCGACGCGCCGCATGGCCTGGTTGAGAGCGTCGCGGGCCACGTCGGTGTGGGTGCGCCGCGCCTGGATGCGCAGGAGCGACGCCACGGTCTGCAGATTGTTCTTGACGCGGTGGTGGATCTCGCGGATGGTCGCGTCTTTGGTGATGAGCTCGCGCTCCTGGTGGCGGAGCTCGGTGACGTCGCGGCAGAGGACGATCGCGCCGACGCGTTCGCCGCGGTCGCGGAGCGGGATGGCCCGGAGCGAGACCGTCACGCCCTTCGCCTCCACGTCGGTGCGCCACGGCGCCCGGCCGGTGACGACGAGCGGCAGCGACTCGTCGACGACGAGCTTGCCGGAGAGCAGATTCGTGGTCACCTCGGCGAGGGACTCCCCCTCGAGCTCGCCGAGGAAGCCCATGCGGTTGAAGGCCGACAGGCCGTTCGGGCTCGCGAAGACCACGGTGCCGTCGACGTCGAGTCGGAGGAGACCGTCGGACGCACGCGGGGCGCCGCGGCGCGGGCCGGTCGGAGCCCCGAGATCGGGGAAGTCGCCGGCGGCGATCATGGCGAACAGGTCGTTCGCGCACTGGTTGAAGGTCAGCTCCTGACGGCTCGGCGTGCGGGCCTCGCTGAGGTTGGTGTGCCGGGTGATCACGGCGATCGGGTGCTCGCTGACGTCAGGACGACTCGCCCCGAGGCGACGCAGGACGGGCACGGCGCGCACGCGCGTCGGCGTCTCCTCGTACCAGTCGGGGGCGGCCGAGTCGACGATCCGCGAGTCCTCGAAGGCCTGGCTGATCTGCGCGCGCCACTCCGGACGCACCTCCTGCCCGACGAAGTCGCGGTAGAACAGCGTCGCCGAGCTCGACGGCCGCGCGTGCGCGACCGCCACGAAGCTGCCGGAGTCGGTGGGCACCCAGAGCACCATGTCGGCGAACGCGAGGTCGGCGAGCAGCTGCCAGTCGCCGACGAGCAGGTGCAGCCACTCGACGTCGGCCTCACTGGAGCGGCCCTGGGCGAGAACGAGATCACTGAGCGTCGACACGACACCAGCCTAAACGCCAGCACCCGGGAGTCCTGCCGCGGGCGGAGATAGAAGGACTTGTCCACAGTTCGATTAGGCGACGCGTGTCGCTCACTCGAAATGTCATATGTTGATGCTAAGCCCGCAGGGTCGCCCCCGGGCCTCCTGCCGGACGCTCCTTCCGTACACGAGCGAGAGCAGTCACCATGCCCCAGTCCTCCGCCGCGCTCCTCCGCGACGACCTCCTCCCCACTCCCCTGCCTCCCACCACCCGGCCTCCCGCTGCCCGGCCTCCCGGCGCGCACCCCCGGGCGGAGCCCCACCTGCGGGCGCTGCCGCCGCTCGCCCCCGCGGATGCCGTTCCGAGGGCGTCGCGGCCGACCCCGCTCATCCCGCCGCCGAGCCCGGTGCCTCGGGCCGAGCTGCCCGATCCTGAGCCGCTCGCCACGAGCCTCGCCCGCTGCGTCGTCGAGATCCTGGCCGGAGCCCGCGACATCGAGCAGATCGCCCGCTGGGTGACCGACGACGTGTTCCGCCACGTGCAGAAGCGCGTGGCCCTGGCCGCACGAGCCCGGAGCGCCCGCGGCGAGCAGGCCCGGCGCCCCTCGTTCTCGGTGGGGACCGTCCGGGTGACCGAGCCGGCCGACGGCATCGTCGAGGCGGTGGTCGTCATCCACGGCCGAGCCCGGAGCCGGGCTGTCGCGCTGCGACTCGAGGCCTTCAACAGCCGCTGGCGGGCGTCCGCGGTGCACGTGCTCTAGGGCGGCGACCCGGGCGGGTCAAGCGCGGCGCGGGCAGGTCAGCGCGACGCCGACCCCTCAGCGTCGGCGATGCGGGCGAGCCACACGTCGAGCAGCTGACGCTCCGCCGGCTCGAGCGCGCGCGAGAGCGGCACCAGAGCCCGAAGCGTCGTCGCTGCAGCCGCGAGCGACCCGTCGCCGGTCGCGGGCGCGTCCGTGGTGATCGCCGCGATCGTCGACTCGCGTGCCAGGTCGCTGAGGCCGAGGTCGCGCTCGTCGGGCGAGAGGTCGATGAGGCTCAGGATCACGCCCCGGGCCGTAGCGTGCATCAGGGCGACGGCGCGCTCGACCGACACGGCGAGCCGCCCGGCCGCCGCGACCCGCGACACCTTCTCGCGCAGTAGGGCCCGACCCGAGACCACCGAGGGCCCGTCGTGCGGGCGCGCGTCCGCGATGCGGTACGCCGCGGGCTGATCGAGGCCGAAGCGGACCGTGTCGTCCCAGCCCGCCCGCAGGGCCTCGACCGGATCGTCGGGCAGCGTCGTCGAGCTCTTGCCGGCGACCCAGTCGGCGAAGGCGCGTTCGGCCGCGGCGTCGAGCAGGCCGTCCTTGTCGCCGAAGAGGCGATAGATGGCCGGTGCCTGCACTCCCGCCCTGGAGGTGATCGCCCTGGTCGAGACCGACGAGGCACCGCCCTCGCGGAGGAGGTCGAGCACTGCGGTCAGGATCCGCTCGTGCGGGCTGGCCGCACCGTTCACCGTCATGTTCCAATGCTACCAACTTCGTGTTAGCCTCGCTATCACACTGCTACCGCGACCGAGGTAGCACTGATACCAGGAGGATCCCATGATCGTTGTGACCGGAGCAGGCGGCCGTCTCGGAGGAGCCGTGCTCACCGAACTGCTCGAGAGGATCGAGCCGAGCGACCTCGGCGTGAGCACGACCCGGCCGGAGGAGTTCGGCGAGCTCGCCGAGCGCGGGGTCCGGGTCCGGCGCGGCAGCTTCGACGATCCTGCGTCGCTCCGCGAGTCATTCGCCGGGGCCGACCGGCTCCTGGTCGTCTCGGCGCCGCGTCAGGGCAGCGAGGCGGTCGACGCCCACCGCACAGCGATCGACGCGGCCCGCGTCGCCGGCGTGGGGCGCCTCTTCTACACGAGCCACGTCGGAGCCGACTCCCTGTCCGCGTTCCCGCCGACCGTCACGCACGCCGCGACCGAGGTGCTCCTCGCCGAGAGCGGGGTGCCGTTCACCTCGCTCCGCAACGGCTTCTACGCCGACACTCCCCTGCGTCTGCTCCAGGGTGCCGCCGAGACCGGCGAGCTGCGCGTCCCGGTCGACGCTCCGGTGTCGTGGACCCAGCACCGCGACCTCGCGCCCGGGATCGCGAGCCTCCTCGTCGACGAGAGCGTGACCGATCCTGCGATCAATCTCACGGCCGAGGCCGCCTTCGATCTGGACGCTCTCGCCGACATCGCGTCCGAAGCCCTCGGGCGCAGGATCAGCGTCACGCACCTCGGCGACGACGAGTACCGCGCCGAGCTCACCGCGGCCGGCACCCCCGCGCTCGGCGTCACCATGATGCTCGGCATCTTCCGGGCCTCGCGGCAGCGTCACCTCGGCATCGTGGATCCGGCGCTCGCCCGACTGATCGGCCGCCCGACCACGTCGCTCGCCGACACGATCCGCGAGACCCTCGCCGCCTGACCGCCGGCCCTGCCAAGGCCGCGCCCTCTCACACCAAAACCCTCGCGATCGGCTGCCGCGGTGGTCCTAGGACCACCGTCGCGGCCGATCGCGAGGGTTTGAGGTGAGGGTTGGGGCAGGTGGGGCGGGCGCGCGGGAGGGGAGGGCGGCGGGCTACTTGCGCTTGCCCTGCGAGCGACGCTCGGCACGGTTGACCGGGGTCGCGTCGGCGATCGTGCTCTGGCCGAACGCGCCGCGCTTCGCGGGGAGCCCGTCGCCGCCGGAGGCCTCGGTCGAACCGGAGGTCGCGCGCGCGGCGGCGATCTCGGGGTCAGCCATCTCCTCCACGAGCTGCTGCTGGCGCTGCGCCCTGGCGGTCTCGGCCTTCTCGAGGTGCCCGCTCTGGTCGCGCACCTCGACCTCGCCCTCGGTGTTCGGCGCCGAGAAGTTGAGCACCGCGTCGGCGTTCTCCCCCTCGCCGAGGCCCTTGGCCGCGATGATCGGACCGTGGTCGTGGCCCTCGTGGCCGACCTGGCTCTGCACCTCGACCTCGAGGTTGAACAGGAAGCCGATGCTCTCCTCGCGGATGGCGCCCATCATGTTCTGGAACAGGGCGAAGCCCTCGCGCTGGTACTCGACCAGCGGGTCGCGCTGAGCCATCGCGCGGAGGCCGATCCCGTCTTTGAGGTAGTCCATCTCGTAGAGGTGGTCGCGCCAGCGGCGGTCGATCACCGAGAGGACGACCTTGCGCTCGAGCTCGCGCATGGCGGACTCGCCGAGCGACTCCTCGCGGGCCTGGTAGGCGACGCGGGCGTCGGACAGGATCTCCTTGACCAGGAACTCGCGGGTCGCCTTGCCCTTGGAGCCGGCCTCGGTGATGACCTCGTCGATGGTGATCGAGATCGGGTACAGCGTTCCGAGCTCGGTCCACATGGCGTCGAGGTCCCAGTCGTCGGGGTTGCCCTCGCCGGTGTGGGAGTCGATGACCTCGGTGATGACGTTCTCGAGGAAGGCCTCGGTCCGGTCTCGGAGGTCGTCGCCCTCCAGGATGTGGCGGCGGTCGGAGTAGATCGCCTCGCGCTGGCGGTTCAGGACGTCGTCGTACTTGAGGACGTTCTTGCGGATCTCGGCGTTGCGGCCCTCGACCTGCGACTGGGCCGAGCGGATGGCCCGGCCGACGATCTTGTTCTCGATCGCGAGGTCGTCGGGGACGCTGCCCCGGCCCATGAGGTTCTCGGCCGCGCTGGAGTTGAACAGGCGCATGAGGTCGTCGGTGAGCGACAGGTAGAAGCGGCTCTCGCCGGGGTCGCCCTGGCGGCCGCTGCGGCCGCGCAGCTGGTTGTCGATGCGGCGCGACTCGTGGCGCTCGGTGCCGAGGACGTAGAGGCCGCCGGCCTCGCGGACCTTGTCGCCCTCTTCTTCGACGGCGGCCTTCTTCTCGGTGAACACGTCGTCCCACGCCGACTCGTAGTCGTCGGGCGTCTCGACCGGGCTGAGGCCGCGGCTGTTCATCTCGGCGACGGCCAGGAACTCGGCGTTGCCGCCGAGCATGATGTCGGTGCCTCGACCGGCCATGTTCGTGGCGACGGTCACGGCGCCGAGGCGGCCGGCCTGCGCGACGATGGCCGCCTCGCGAGCGTGGTTCTTCGCGTTCAGAACCTCGTGCTTGATTCCCTTCTTGGCCAGGAGCTTGGAGAGGTACTCGCTCTTCTCGACGCTCGTCGTGCCGACGAGGACGGGCTGGCCGGCCTCGTGACGCTCGGCGATGTCCTCGGCGACCTGCTCGAACTTCGCGGTCTCGTTCTTGTAGACGAGGTCGGTCTGGTCTTTCCGCTGCATCGGCTTGTTGGTCGGGATGGCGACCACGCCGAGCTTGTACGTCGACATGAACTCCGCGGCCTCGGTCTCGGCCGTTCCGGTCATGCCGGAGAGCTTCTTGTAGAGGCGGAAGTAGTTCTGCAGCGTGACGGTGGCGAGGGTCTGGTTCTCGGCCTTGACCTCGACGCCCTCCTTGGCCTCGATGGCCTGGTGGATGCCCTCGTTGTAGCGGCGGCCCGACAGGATGCGGCCGGTGTGCTCGTCGACGATCAGGACCTCGCCGTTGATGACGACATAGTCTTTGTCGCGCTTGAACAGGGCGTCGGCCTTGATCGCGTTGTTGAGGAACGAGATCAGCGGGGTGTTGGCCGACTCGTAGAGGTTGTCGATGCCGAGGTAGTCCTCGACCTTCTCGATGCCGGGCTCGAGCACGCCGACGGTGCGCTTCTTCTCGTCGACCTCGTAGTCGATCTCCGGCTGGAGTCGGCGGGCGAGCGTGGCGAACTCCGCGAACCAGCGGTTCGCCTCGCCGGACGACGGACCGGAGATGATGAGCGGCGTGCGCGCCTCGTCGATGAGGATCGAGTCGACCTCGTCGACGATCGCGAAGAAGTGGCCGCGCTGCACCATGTCGCTGGCCTGCCAGGCCATGTTGTCGCGGAGGTAGTCGAAGCCGAACTCGTTGTTCGTGCCGTAGGTGATGTCGGCGGCGTACATCTCGCGGCGCTCGGCCGGGGTCTGGCCGGCCAGGATGCAGCCGGTCGTCATGCCGAGGGCGCGGAACACGCGGCCCATCAGCTCGGACTGGTAGCTCGCGAGGAAGTCGTTGACCGTGATGACGTGGACGCCGCGCGAGGCGATGGCGTTGAGGTATGCGGCGGTGGTCGCGACGAGGGTCTTGCCCTCACCGGTCTTCATCTCGGCGATGTTGCCGAGGTGGAGCGCTGCGCCGCCCATGAGCTGCACGTCGAAGTGCCGCATGCCGAGGGTGCGGCTCGAGGCCTCGCGGACGGCGGCGAACGCCTCGGGCAGCAGGTCGTCGAGCGACTCGCCGCCGGCGTACCGCTCGCGGAGCTCGGCGGTCTCGTTGTGGAGCTCTTCGTCGGTCAGCGACTTGAAGTCGTCTTCGAGGTCACCCACCGCCTTGGCGTACGCCTTCAGCTTGCGAAGAGTGCGGCCTTCGCCGACGCGAAGGACTTTCTCGAGAACGTTGGCCACCGGAAGACTCCCACTGTGTTTGGAACCGGCGCCCGGTCAGAGACCGGCACCGTCTGCTGTTACCAGCCCGTGATTTTAGCAAGCCTAGTGTCCGCGGCCCTGGGAGGCGGCCAAGCGGGAGCTCGACCACCTCCCAGTGCGGGGGTGGTGCGGATCAGACGACGAGGCCGCCGCGGATCGCCATCTCGGTCTCCTGCCGGACCGGCGCGTTGTCGTCGAGGCCGATGACGCCGTAGTCCCAGCCCTTCCGGCGGTAGACGACGCTCGGGCGACCCGTCTCGGAGTCGGTGAACAGGTAGAAGTCGTGGCCGACGAGCTCCATGTAGTAGAGCGCGTCGTCGACGGTCATCGGGTCGGAGGCGAAGACCTTCTTGCGGATGACGACGGGGCAGTACTCGTCTTCGGGCTGCTCGGCGTCGGCGTCGACGACCTGGATCGCCCCCGTCCGGACCTGCTCGAGCGTCGCGGCGTCGGCCGGGACGATCCCCGCGCCGCGGAAGTCGTCGGCGGACGCCTCGTGGAGCGAGGTCGGCCGGTGCTGCCCGCGGTGGACCTTCGAGCGGTCCTTCGCTCGGCGGACCCTCTCGACCAGGCGCCCGATGGCGAGGTCGAAGGCCACGTACTTGTCGGATCCGCTCGACTCTGCGCGGACGAGCGGGCCGGGGCCGATGAGCGTCAGTTCGACGCGGTCGTCGCCCGCGGCCCCCGACTTCTCGTTGTGGCGCGAGACCTTGATCTCGAGCGCCAGTGCTCGCGGTGCGAGCGAGGCGACCTTGTCGGCTTTCTCTGTGGCGTATTCGCGGAACCGATCGGTGATCCCGACGTTTCGACCCGTTACGGAAATGTCCATGACGTTCTCCCAGCCACTCTGGCGTGCCGCCATTCTGGTAGGCGGACTTCCTTTCACGCCGCGTAGGCCCACCGTAGCCATCCGGCCCTCCCGGTGTCACGCGATATTCACCTTTTGGACGCCTGCACACGCTCCTCCCATGAACGCCAGAGGAGGGCCCCACCCGGATCACGGGTTCTTCGCAGAGGCGAGCGGCGTGGCGGCGAGACAGCACGCGGCCACGACGTCGGCCCCCGCCTTGCGCGCTGCGCGGACCGCCTCCATGAGGGTCGCCCTGGTCGTCGCGACGTCGTCGACGATCACCACGCGTCGACCAGCCCAGAACGCCGGGCACCGGATCGTCCCCTCCCTCGTGCGGAGCCTCTCCGACCGCGACCTCGACTTCTGAGACCCCGACGAGCGCAGGATCGCCAGACCCGGCCTCGCGACCACCGCTCCCGCCGCCCGCGCGACGAGGTCGACGGGGTCGTAGCCGCGTCGCCTCCGTCCGGCGCGCGAGGGCGGCACGGCCAGGACCGCGATCGGCCCGGCTCCTCCGGCCGGCGCGGGCGGGGCGAGGCGCCCGACCTCCTCGAGGGCGGCGCCGAGCGCGGGCCCCAGCGTCGCTGCGAGCCGGAAGCGGCCCGCCTGCTTGAACTCCAGGACGACGTCGCGGACGACGCCCTCGTACACCAGCGCGGACACGAGCGGCGTGCCGTCGGGCAGCCCGGTCACCCGGACGTCCCCTCGCAGCTTCGAGCGGCAGCGCGGGCAGAGCTCGATGTCGGGCGCCCCGCAGCCAGCGCAGTCGCAGGGCGCGACCAGCGCCAGGGCGCCGCGGAGGGCCGGCAGCACGGCTCCCCACGCACCGCGGAAGGCGGGCAGGACGCCGCGCCGGAGGAGGGGCGCGAGGGGTCGGGCGGGGGCGGGGAGAGACGAGGCGGGAAGGGGCACGGGAACAGCGTGCCCGGCCGGGATCCTGCGTGGACTCGGCCCTGCGAATCTGGGGAGAGCCCGGCGTCCTCCCCAGGCCGCTAGCGCTGGGTCGCGAGGAGGTCGGCCGAGATGCCCGTGTCTTCCCAGCCGTTGCCGCGGGGCTCCAGGAGGTCTCCCGCGGCGGTCAGCACGCGGACGCGGTCGGCGCCGTTCCCGCCGACGATCTCGACGCCCGTTCCCGAGGGGCGGCCGAGGTCGGTCGTCTCGCCGCCGACGTCGTCCTCGGAGACGAGCGAGTCGCCGGCGTCGTTGGTCGAGAGGGTCGCGACGGTCAGCTCGTCGACCCAGGTGACCGAGACCGGGTTGCCGGCGGGGGGCGTGAGCTCGAGCGGGTCGCCGAGCTTCGTGGGCACGTGGTCGCCGTCGCGGATGATCGCCGCCACGAGGAGCCGGGTGACGCCGTCGGCGTTCAGGAGGAGCACGATCCTGGTTCCGTCTCTCGACACCTTGAACGAGATGAGCCGCTGGTCGGTCGGCAGAGACGACGTGACGGGGTGGGCGACGCCCTCGAGCGAGTACGCGGTGAGCGACCGGGGTGCGTCGGACTTCGCGCTCCAGACGTAGCCGAGGTCGTCGAGCGACGGGTCGACGAGCCCCGAGCGGGAGTCGACCTTGCGGGCGACGCCGTCCTCCTTGACCGCGAACACCCCCGAGGGCGAGCCGACCGCGGCGACGTTCTGCTTCGTCGCGAGCTCGACCGACGTCGGGTCGAGCGCGGTCACCGCCTTGGTGAGTCCGTCGATCGGCGAGATCGACGTCGGGCTCGCCCAGCCGAACTGGCCCTTCGCGATCACGAGCGGCCGCGCGTCGACCGTGGGGTTCGTCTGCGGCAGGGCGCTGGAGTCGGGGATCGACAGGGCGTTGCCCTCGACGCTCACGTCGACCGCGCTGACCGTCGCCACCGTCGCGAGGCTCGCGAGGAGCTGGGCGTGCATCCTGGAGCGCGCGGTCGAGTCGGCCGAGATGGCGTCGCGGGTGAGGTCGACCTTCGCCGTCCCCGACGAGACGGTGACCGACCCGAGCGAGAGCTGCGTGCCCTCGGGGAACGCCGACACCACGGCGCCGCGGAGCCAGGTCGACGGCCCGGCGAGGAGCGCCGTGACGATCCGGGTCGTCGTCGAGGTGCGGGCGAGGAACCACCGCTGGTCGGGCACGAGGTACGTGTAGGTCGGGTCGAAGAAGTAGACGGCGTGCGGCCGGAAGACGAGGTCGAAGTTGGCCGTCGAGAGCTGGATGCCGTCGGGCGCGTAGCTCAGCCGCCACTCCTTGTCGACCTTCACGAACTTGAAGCTGAGGTCGGTGGAGGTCGACGGCGGCGACTCCGTGTAGTGCCCCTCGGCGTCGACCGTGGCCGCGCTCTGCACGGTGAAGGTCGCCTGCGAGTCCGAGATCGACGAGAAGGCGCCCGAGCCCTGGCGCACGATGACGCCCGCGCGCGGGTTCCACTTCTTGGCGAACGAGTCGGTGAGGTACTCGCGTGCGACCGCGTAGTCGCCCTGCGAACCGGTGCCGGCGGCGACGAAACCGCGAAGGATCCGCTCCTGGTCGCTCCCGGGCACCGGGCCGGAGGGGAGGTACTCGATGTCGCTCTGCACGTTGCTCGTGATCGGGTCGCCGGTCTGCACTCCCCCGGTCGACGGGATGCTCGCGCACCCGGCGAGCGCGAGGGCTGCGACGATCCCCACGGCCACGAGCCGGACGCGGCGGGAGAGGCTCCGGATCATCGGCCGCCTCCCTCGCGCTCGCTCCGCCGACGCTCGTCGAGCGCGATCGGAGACGTCGTGATGGTAGCTCCTCGACGTCGGGGAAGCGTGACGACGAAGCGGGTGCCGATCCCGGGCTCCGACCAGACCTCGAGGCTGCCGCCGTGGAGCACGGCGTCCTCCCGGCTGATCGAGAGGCCGAGACCGGTGCCGCCGATGGTGCGCTTCCTCGACGGGTCGGCCCGCCAGAAGCGGTCGAAGACGCGCTCGGTGAAGGCCGGGATCATGCCGGCGCCGTGGTCGTCGACGGCGATCGCGACGGCCGAGGCGTCACTGTCGACGACGACCTCGATCGGACGGCCCTCCCCGTGCTCGATGGCGTTGCCGACGAGGTTCCGCAATATTCTGCGCACCCGTCTCGGGTCGATCTCCGCATCGAAGTAGCCGCCGCGCGCGGTCACCGTGAGCGTCGACCCGGTCCCCTCGGCGAGGGGGTAGAACTCGTCGACGCTCTGCTCGACGAGACGGACGATCGCCACCGGCTCCGTCTCGAGCTCCACGGCGCCGGCGTCGAAGCGGGAGATCTCGAGGAGGTCGGCCGAACATTGTTTGCGGGGATGTGGAGGACATGGCTGTTTGAGTTTATTTGAGAGGCGTGAAACCTTAAAAGCTTTAAAAGCCTTATATATTCTTTTTTTTCTTATAAAACTTAAAACCTTAGAGGCTATTTAAGTTGCTGATTTATATTAATTTTATTGTTCAAACATGAGAGCTTAGTACGTGAAACATGAGAGCTTAGTACGTTAGCCATGAGAGCTTAGTACGTTAGCCATGAGGGTTTAGTTCGTTAAACATGAGAGCTTAGTACGTTAAACATGAGAGCTTAGTACGTGAAACATGAGAGCTTAGTACGTACTATCAACAGGTTGAACTGCTGATCTTCGGATGCAC
>JGI20283J15916_100018_pt1 | contig 31911 bp, 21 predicted proteins | sample Plalitdecfosmids_FD_15916 | JGI IMG/M metagenome (IMG submission 15916) | reverse complement strand
GTCCCTAATTGTTATACTACGATAGTACTCTAGCAACTATATAGCTAGAAGCATTAGTCTCTAGTACTATTTCTCTTAATAGGTCCTACTAGGCTAGTACTAGCTTAGTAATAAATAACTTCTTTAGCTTCTTAAAAGCTTATTATTCTTCTTATCTCTATCGCTAAGTAATATTCCTAGTAAGCTATATTAATAGTACTACTAATCTAGAATAGTTTTTAATAAAGCACCTATAAAAGTTAGTAAACCTAAGAAAGCTTCTTACGCCTTTAATATTTCTTAGTGCTTCCTAATCTTTAATAGCTCTAACTTTCTCTAGGTCTATCTATAGTTCTTTACTAGCTATAATAATAAATTCTAGGTACTTTATACTTTAGATATTAAATTCACACTTATTAATATCTAGTAGTAGTCTAGCTCTCTCTATAGCTTTAAGAACCTTATTAGTATTTGCTTAATACTCTTTTAGGATTCTATTAGTATAGATAAGCACGTTATCTAGGTAGGTAGAGTAGAAGTCGTCTATGAACTCCTTTAGGGTCTAATTAATATAGCGTTAAAAAGTACTTAAAGTATTTACTATACTAAAGGGGGTAACTAGCTATTTATATAGCCTAAATTAAGTGCGGAAAGTAGTCTTTTATTTATCCCTAGTATTAATCTAGATCTTATAGAATACTGCTAAGATATTAATCTTTATAAACTACTTAGCTTTAGATAGATTATTTAAGGTCTCTTAGATAAGAAGTAAGAGGTACCTATCTTTCTTAGTAATCACGTTTAGGGCTCTATAGTCTACGTAAAAATAAAGTCCTCTACCTAGCTTCTTAGTAAATAAGACTAGAGAGGCAGCTAGTAAGCTACTAGCTCTAATCTATCCTTTATCTAGTAGGGAAATTAATTCCTTCTTTAGCACTAAGAGCTCTCCTCTACTTATATTATAGAGGGGTCTTTATAGTGGCTCTTTTTCCTTCCTAGTCTAGTTCTTTTCTAATTTAATCTAGTAATTAATCTCTAGTCCTTATAGCAGTGGTAGCTTAGCTATAGTCTTAGGGTTAAATAACTAGGCTAGATATTTATAGGCCTTAGGTAGTATAGCCTAATAGTCTACCTTCTTCTTCAGCTCTAATGCCTTCTAGATATCCTTTAAGGAGGCAGTAAATACTTAAATCTTCTTACTATCCTTCTTAGCTAATCTAATATAGTATTAATAGGCGGTAGTGTTAATTTACTTTAGTGCTAGGTTCTTTTAGATTAGCTTATTCTTAGTGCTTACTAGCTTAATTCTTTATTCTAGCTAGTAGATATAGAGGGATTTCCTTAATAGGGCTATAGTAACCCGCCGCTTATTTATCTATAGTCTCCTTAGGAGAATATTATACCCTAGGTGAGTTAGAGAGATATATCCCTAAATAGTGTCTTAGTAGCTATTTATATTAATAGCTAGTCTTACTACCCTTATAATTATCCCTAATTCCTTTGTTACTCCTTCTAGAGTTCTAGGGGTAATAGAGATACACTATAGGCTAGCGCGCTTAACTAGTTAAGGGCTAATTAATAAGAAGGCAAAGTTTCTAGTATTAATTAAAGTAGTTATAAATATATATTAATTAATAAGAGTCTCTACTATAATTCTATTACTACTTATATTTTTCTTAAAAGAATTCTACTCCTCTTATAATTATAGCTAATCTATATATAGCTCTTACTAGTAACTATTAGTAAGAGCTACTCTTTTCCTAACTCTTCTTCTAAGGTGCTTTCTTCGCTGCTCTACAGTTCTTTCTTTTTCTTCTTAGTACTCTTTTTTTTAGAGCTATTAGCTATTACCCTAGCTATAGCTACTACTATGTATTTAGTAAATAGGTGCTCTTTCTTCTAATACTTAAAGTAGTATTCTTCTTTCTTTAACCTTATTATAATTAAAGAACTTAATTATCCTATATATTCTACTCTCTCTATCTAGCTCTCTTTTAGGTAAGGTAGAGGAGAAGATAGAGTTTATTTAGACCTAGTAGGCTTTGTAGTCCTACTCTTAATTCCTTTACTCTCTCTACTATGTAGCTTAATATAATATAGCTAATCTACTATATCTATTATAGCTATAGCGAGATTATCTAGTTTAGTATACTTAGTACTAATTAGCTTATCCTAAAGCTTAAGGTCTAGACTTCTTCTAAAGATAGTTATCTTAGTATTCTTATTTAGTGTACTACTTAATAGTAGTAATAGCTTATAGAACTCTATAATATAAGTTCTAATATTCTTTTTCTCTTATTTTATTAAAAATAGCTTATCCTTTACTCTTTCTAACTTATATAGGTCTCTAAATATTGTATTAAAGAAGTTTATTATATTATTCTAATCCTAACTCTAATCTCTTTTATAGGTAGCTATAAGCGGTAGTATTAAGCTGGCTACTACTCTTTCTAATTAGCTAAAAGTATAGTTATAAGCTACTTTGTTGCTCTTAAAGTCCTCCTTATTATTTACTACCTTAGAGGTAAGCTATTAATAGAATACTAGAAACTTCTTCCTATTACTATTAAAGGTATTAGAATTAAGTTATTAGCAATAGCGTAGGCTTTGTTATACTTATAAGCTAGCTAGTAATAGGGTTAGCTATTTTAGTGGCTTATCTAATTAAGCTAGGGTCTTAGGTGTAGAGTTCTAGGTAATAGAGCCACCAGCTTTTAGCTCTAAGTCTAGTACTACTTTAATAGCAGTCTAAATTGCGTAAGCCTGCTTAACTCTCTATAGAGTATTAGCCTAGCTTACCCCCTTAGCTAGGTATAAATTAGTAATTACACTCTTTATCTTAAAAGAAGAGACTTCTTCTTTAGATAGCTAAAAGATCCTAGTAGATAGTTCTACTATTAATAAGCCTATACCTATTATCTTAAGAAATATATACTATTATAACTATCCTCTAACTTACTATTTTACTATAGCAAGCTTTAAGGCTTAACTAGAGATAGTAATCTATAAGTATACTACTTAAGCCTATCTAAAGCTAGTAATCTTATACCTATTAAAGATAGTAATCTAATAGCCTATTTTAAATAGGGCTTCTATAGCTTACTAATTACAGCAAGGCTTCTTATAGATATAGCTCTACTAGGCTTTAAAAATATAAGATAGTAGTAAGGTAAATTAAGGAGTTAATTCTATTATAAGAGGTTACTTAGGTTAGCTAATATATAAGGATAATAATAAAGAATTAACTACTCTACTCTATCTATCCTCTATCTACTATTTATCTAGTCTCCTAATAAGGTCTTAGAGGGGCTGGGTATTATTGGTGGCTAGACTGATCGGCCCGATCAGCGTTCTGGTTGCAGATGCCGGGTGCTCCTAGAGCACCTAGCGTCTGTGTTGTTGGCAATGAGGCTCTAGCCGAAAAACATCCCTATGGCTTCAGCCCTTTACATTAATAGTATAAAAGTATAGGTCTTACTATTTATAAGAAGCTTTATAAGAAGTAAGCTATAGTAGTTAAAGCTCTATTAGTCTTTAAAGAATTAAAGAATAGGTAATAACTCTACGCTATAGCTAAATTATAGCTATAGAGTAAGTATTATTAGAAGTCCTATTAGTTCTCTATAAGAATAAGGTATAGGCTATAATACTTAGCTAAAAGACTAGCTAAGAGGTAATTATAAGTATAAAGAATATTAGTCTTAAAAGTCGTGACTTATAATAACTACTAAAAGTTATTTAGAAAAAGCCTTACTACTAAGAGTAAGTAAGAGATAGCTCTACTAGTCCTTACTATAGAGGAGTAGGCTATAGAGAAGCCCTACTAGTTCTTACTATAGAGGAGTAAGCTATAACGTAGAAGCTTATAAGAAGCTTTTTACTAATTAAAATAGAAATTAACTACCCTAACCTTAATATAGATGAGCTAACTATATACGCCTTAGTAAAGTATATAGCTAGAGTACCTAATAGTAAAATATAAAAAGATATTATCTTGTAAAGGTTTAGATCTTTCTATAATCTTTATTCTATACTATATTCTATATTAGGAATAGTGCAAATATAAGCCCTATTCTATATTAGCTTTAGTTAGGAATAAGCACTAGTATTAGTGCTTACTTTATCTATTCCTATTCTAGATAGATTACGTAGATACCTATATAATCTAAGTAATCTATTAGATAAGTATTACTAAAACCTATTAGTAATTCTATATCTAGAAGATTCTTATAAGAAGAGAAGAAAGGTATAAATACTACTATCTTCTCTCTCTAAGTTCTATACCTAGCACCTTTAGATATATCTAGTACTTACTATTAAATCTACCTTATTACTATTTATATCTATATATCCTCCTCCTATAGGCTAGCTGCTTCCTATTTAGGAAATACTAGTCTTAGCAGTCTAGGTCGTTAAGACTAGAAAGAAAGTAGCTTAGCGCCCCCCCTCTACTTTCTTTACAGAAGATACGCTAGGCCTATAGTATTCTAGATATAGATATATATAACTTTAATAAGATTAGCTTTATAATAAGTATAGCTACTATATCTAAAGTTATTACTAGCTTAGATACTATAGGCTAGATAGTTACTATATAGCTAGATAATTATAACTAGGTTATAACTATTAAGTATATTAATATATCTAGCTAGTATCTTCTACCTCTTATAATCCTATCTAGTAAGTAGTATTAGGCTAGCTAGTATTACTATCTCTCTATAGACTAGGTAGTTATAGTATTAAATAATAGCTAAATAACTAATTAGCTTAGTATTAAGTAAGTAAAGTACTTTAATAGGTATATAGTACTTTATATATATAGAGTCTACTAGCTTTTTATTTTAGATAGCTATAGTAGCTATACTATACTAGAGTTTAATTAGTACTATATAGAGAATAAGATTATTACTCTATATATACTAGCCTATACCTCTTACTTTCTCTAGCTACTTAATATAAGCTATTTTATACTACTTAAGTGTGAGAGGTAGCTATAGGTAATAGTATTTGCTTTATACTATAAGAGGATAGTGGGAGATAGCTCTGTATTGCTACAATAGGTAGGGAGTAGTAGGATAAATAATTCTTGCTCTTCCCCTTACACGTCAGCGTAGGTTATAAGTAGGTTTTGAGGCTAAGGCACAAGCGAGAGAAGTAAACATGTTAGGACTATTATTGTCCTTCTCGCTCATCCTTTGCTATCTCGTGTTACATTAAGTAAGTATATAGCTATAAGATTTAGAAGCTAGCTTACTAAAGTATCTATTATATTAATAAGATAGACTTCCTTATAATCTATATATAGATCTAGCTAGTAGTATTTATATATAAGAATATCTAGGCTAGCTTCTAGGTAGCTAGGCTAGTTCTATACTATCTAGAGTATATCTTATTATCGCTTATAGTTATCTAGACGCTATCTCTACTATAGATAATAGTAGATAGTAATATTATATAGACTATAGAGATACTATATATAGTAGCTTAGCTCTAGTAGTAGGCTTAGTATATCTAGGACCTACTTTATTACTAGTTATAAAGCCTAATAAGCTAAGCTATCTACTAGCTTATTAAAGGTTATTAGCTTATAATATAGTTAGTAATAATACTTATAGAGAAGAATAGTAAGCTATAGGCTCTTAACTATTACTATAAATAGAGAAAAAATAAGTAGTGTTAGTATATAGTCTATAGAGAGCTCTATAGATCTAGTATAGTTAGTAGCTTACTATAGAGGCGGATAGAGTAGTTATAGAGAGTAACTAGGCATAGATAACTTAGGGATATTAGCGCGCACTACTAATATATACAAAGTGCTATACCTAAGAATATATAAGGACTTAATATAGATAGTAATAGACTAGCTATCTATAAAAAATATAAGACTATAATCTTATATTATTATAGAGCTATTATATAGAGGGTCGCGTCATGTTAGGTGGGGTGGCCAGCTTACTGGTGTGGCCAGCTTACTGGTGGAACACGTTATTTCATTGGCTGTTATGTCATCCTCTTTGAATCGACCTTTGAACGACAAGCCATGAACCGCTACACCGGCGCCTTGGCTTACATCAGCGTACTGGTATGAAGAGTACCCGTATCTCGACTGCGATTTTGCTTAGAAACAATGGAAAAGTCCTGATTACAAAGTTGCCTATTGCTCGAGTTGATGTGCAAGTGATGCATTTCCAAGGTACAACAGGCATGCTACCTTGCCCTCCATTTGCTAGTGATACTACTGCTGCGTATATTCTCTTCCGACTCAATTCTGCCATACAATCTGCACCAGCCAACACTCCATTTCTCATCTAAGTTTCAGTCCGGTTACTCTGTTCGCCCCCCTAAGATGTCTTCCCAAGCTGAGCATGCACTGAGTTCGCAGTCGACCGAACAACCTAGCCCGCCAACAACCCCACAAATCGACTGTAGAGACATCGAGAAGACCAAAATCGAGGATGAACCACTACAAGATGGCCGTGATATGGAAACAAAGCAAAAAGAGAGAACTATTCGTGGCCTCGCTTGGTTCATCGTTTGCATCTCTCTCTACATTACGTGCTTTCTCTACGGCCTCGACACAACAATAGCAGCGGATATCCAAGGCCCCGTCATCCGAGCCTTTGGCCAGGTCGAGCAGTTCGCTTGGATTGGGGCCGGTTTCCCATTGGGCTCTGTATGCGTCATCCTTCTGCTTGGCACTCTGTTCAACTCTTTCAACATGAAATGGGTGTATATTGCCACCGTACTCCTGTTCGAAATCGGCTCGGCCCTTTGCGGTGGAGCACCAAATATGACGGCTCTGATCGTCGGCCGTGTTATCGCTGGCGCTGGAGGTAGTGGCATCTATCTTGGATCATTAAATTACTTCACAGTCATGACGACAGAGAAAGAGCGCGGTTTCTACATGTCATCGGTCGGCGTCTTCTGGGGCCTGGGGGCTATCCTGGGACCTGTCATCGGTGGTGCCTTTTCCATATCTGCGGCAACATGGCGTTGGGCATTCTACATCAACCTAGTCATTGGCGCTATATCGGCTCCAGCTTTCTTCTGGTATCTCCCGGCCATCCATCCCATGCCAGAAGCTAGCGTACGCTCCCGGTTGGTCGCCATTGATGTTATTGGCTTCGTTCTCGGCGCTGGAATGTGGGTCAGCTTCCTCATGGCCTTCACTATGGCTGGTGGCCAATGGCCTTGGTATGACGGACGCACAATTGCCACCTTTGTGGTGTTCGGCGTAGTGCTAGTAATATACGCCTTGCAGCAGTACTTTTCCGTCCTCACTACGCCAGAACGTCGTGCTTTTCCAGTCCATCTACTGCACGATCGCACACAGGTGCTACTATACGTGGTTACGGCAGCTGGAACTACGACGCTCTATGTTGTTGTCTACTACATACCGCTCTTCTTCCAGTTCGTTAGGGGCGACGAAGCTCTCATGGCCGCTGTGCGCTTACTCCCGTTTGTTGTCATCGGCGTCACTGTCAACCTTGTTTCCGGAACCCTTCTCCATCTTATAAAATTGTACATGGTTCTCTATGCTGTAGCCAGCGTCTTTATTATCGTTGGCGGTGGACCTCTGATGGTTTATCTCAATCCCAGCTCTTCAGCAGGAACCATCTATGGCTTGTCGATCCTTGTCGCTGTTGGTACCGGCCTATCGATGGTCACTGGCTACACCGTTGCGACTCTGACTCTAAAATCCGAGCACGTCGGGCCCGGCCTCAAAATGCAAAATGTTGCGCAGATTGGTGGCCAGGTCATTGCGCTTGCTGTAGCCGGTCAGATCTACCAGTCAACTGCTATCAAGGGGCTACGAACAGCTCTTGCCGGCAACGACTTTTCTGAAGAACAAATCCGAGGTGCAGTAGCAGGCTCGCAAAGTGCACTGCTGAGCGAGTTGAGTGGGGAACTGCGCGAGAGGGCGATTGAGGCTATTACACGCGCAATGCAGATGACGTTTGTCATAATTCCAGTAGCAGGAGCTGTAATGTTGATTGCGGCGCTTTTTATGAAGAGAGAAAAGCTATTCGGAAAAGCTATCGCGGTAGGCGCGTAGAAGGAAAAGAAAAAGACTCATTGAATTATACGAACGAAGGAAATGCCTTCTTTGGTTTTTGTATCGAATTCGTTTTTTGCCACGCAGAAATACTCAAGTTTCATTCGTCTAGTTTTTCTATACTTCCTAATTAATGTAATCTATATAACCAGTATTGTAATAAGCCTACAAGCTAGACCGGATATTTTCAAGGTCGAAACTACGTTCAGAAGGCACAATGATAATCTGAATAGGATTTTAAAGAATGCTAGTAACTTACCTGTAGAAAATACGTTATGCCGAGTTGTAGAGATTTAGAGTAATGTGCATCACTAACCTCAGTATGATATCCTAACTATCTACTTTCTCTCTACTAAAAACTTGCCAAAGTACTCGCTGAGCGCCTGACTCCCATCCAAACATGCACTCATTCCAACCCTCAAATCCGGCCTTGTAACAATAACAGCACCTCTGGCGTGATTGACCGCAAACCAATAATGCGCGTCCTCGTCGGGCGCCCGATCGTCATAGATAATCATCGCTCGTTGCCTGAGCTGCTCAAGCGCTGGATCCTCCTTAAGCAAGGCCTCCACCTCACGCGGCAGCGCCTTGGTGACGAGCAGCACGTTGAAACGCTCGCTTGCGCCGAAGCGGACGTAGAAGCCTGTGGGCGCAAAGGCATGTTCCGCAAAGTGAACTAAGCGGGCGCGCACGAGGCCTTGCATGTCTGAGGCAAAGAGGAGAATGTGGAACCGGGAGACGCCGAGCATAACGTCGTAAAGGTAGCCAGTGGAAGCAAGACTGAAGCAGACGCGGGGATTCGGCACGCGGACGCCATTACGTAGGCTCGTGGGCAGAGGGATGAGCTTAGTAGGGGAGGAGGGCGTGTCAGGGGGGCATATTGCAGACTCGACGATGGGGTCTTCGACACCGAGCAGGAAGTGGGCGTTACGGCCAAAGAAGGATCCCAGGAAGCGTCGGTCCGCTTCGGAGGTACCGTCTAGGGCGGGGAGATCCTCCTCATGGGCTTCTAGGTCGTCGCTGAGGCCGCGAAGTTGGGCGAGCGGTTGTTTGATGTTACAGATGAAGCGAAGGTAGGCGCCTGAGGCACGGATGACGCGATTGGCAAAGAGTCGGCGCTCCGAGTCATATGTGGGTAGGAGGATCTCTGGGAGGGCAGCACCTTGGATGCTGAGCCCAAGTTTCCAGGTTAGGTTTGCGGCATCATAGATGGAGGAGTTGAGACCGAATGCGCCGAGGACGCTATGCACGTGGCTGGGTAAAATCAGCAAGAGAATGATACAACAAGGAATGAGGGACTTACGCTGCGTCACCGCCGATGTGAACTCTTTGGTCTGGGGTTGAGAATGTGCGGGCTACTCGCTCGTTGACTTTGAAGATGTGAGTCGGCGTCATGAAGATTGCTCATTGTATGGAATACTCACCTCTCCACACTGCGAACCAGCTCATTGCGGAGGCAAATTCGACTTTCCACGGGGCCATGATTTTATTGAGTTGTTCGAGAACCTCATCAGCCGTGATACCATGGTCGTCTATGCGAGTCGCTCCAACGGCGCTAGCATTGCGTCTCCCGTTACGCTTTTCAGATAACTGTCTAGCCTTGTCTCCCGCAATCTGAGTGTAGAACCTTTATCAAGGCACATCAGACCTTTTCTATAAGACCAGACTACAAATCCCAGCTTACCTTGTATACCCATCTTCGCGCGGGATGATGATGATTCCTCCATGCTCCTCACTAATGACTATGCTTTGTAAAAGTCAGCCCTAATATCTCCAACAGAAAACCTTACAAGCACATACGAAAATCCGAGGATATAGGGAAAGTCAGTCTTAAACTGACAATCCATGATAGCCCAGTAAGCATCTGTCGTTAACCCATCGAACGGAATTCCCAGCATCTCCCTCGTCGCGCTCGCGGCACCATCCGCCCCAACAAGATACTTTGCACGAACATTCTCTGTCCTCCCTGTATGAATATTGCGTAAAGTAGCTGAAACAGGCCAATCAGCCAGAGTCAGGCCCACCGTGTCTTGCACCTTGAAACTCTCTGCGATGACCCCCCGCTCGACAAGCACGCCATGTCTGCGCAGGTCGCGGATATATATCTTTTCGACCTGGCCTTGCGTGATGATGTGAAAGCCGCGGTAGCGCGAGTCGCACTGAGAGCTTAAGTCGTGGAAGAGCTTCACGCCGTTGCGGAAGAGGACGGTGGAGTTACTGATGGGGCCTTCTTCGGTGAACTCGGACGATAGGCCCCAGGCGTGAAGGTGCTCGAGGGCACGGGGCTGCAGGGCGTCCGCGCGACCTGTGAGGGTGGGCGCTTCAGCTTTGTCTGCTTTATTTAGTACATGCGTCGACAAATGGAGAGAGGCGTGCACCTATGATTCTGAAGGTGATGCCCATTCGAGCCAGGCAGATGGCGACTTCGAGACCGAAAGGGCCGGCTGTGGTGCGTGAGCGGGCGTACTTCTTGGGAAGAATTTCATCATGGTCCATGTGCTTACCTCCGCAGATGAGAACGTCCACTTCTTGGGGGGTTTTATTTTCTTTGTGTTTGGGACCATCCTCCAACTCATTCGCGGACCCGTTACTATCTCCATTGCGCATTCCATTACTCTCTCTATCCAATACTCCGTTGTGTCCTTCCTTCCCTACTCCCATGGTTCCATCATATAAAGCCGGCCACCCAGGCAGCTTCTCAACCCCTATGGCCGTCCCCATCTTGGTTGTGAATCTCAGCGTCTGTTCCGACGGAACATAATGCGCTCTTGCTCCGTCCTCACCATCCGTATAATACCGTTCGTCTGCCCAAGCGGGTAGCGCATCTGCCGCTACGCGCTCCCTGAAGCCTCGTGCCCATGTGAATGGTGGTTGGTTTCGCGCCATTATAACTAGAGAGATTTGCGAAACGAGTAGTTGGTAATCGCAATTATAATCGTTATTCGCACTCCTCTATGGTACCGATGTATGTCTGTTTGGTTGCGTCGTGGACCATTTTATGGAGGTTCGATAGTGACATCGATCCCGGAATAGCAGAGATTCGCAACGCGGGGTCGACCGTTCTATCCAACAGGTGCATGGTACAAATGCGTCTCATTCGTTGGCAAAATCCATGTCACGTCATTAAGCGATACGACATCGGGAGGTTGCCCCTTCTGGAGGGTCTCGACTGTACTCTGGGCCCATGTAAACTTAACCCAGGATACGCGCGCACCCCAGGAATTCGAAAGGCCGGTCTAGATGTATAACAATCAGTCTTTCTCGTCTGTAGTTAACACATCCAATTATCGTAGCGCACATGAGCTCACTCCTGGTAGATTGTCAGAGACGAAAGGCAGCGTCCAAGTAGGGAATAGTACCATTTAGCTTTCCGTAACGCAAGTATTTCCTAGTACTTCCTGGAACTGCGTCTTGTTCAGGACCACGTTGGGGGCATGCGGCCAGACTAGCGCACGTCGGGGTGAGTATATTGCATACCGCTACATCAACGACACATGTTCGTAAAGCCGATACAATGCGGCCTTGACTGCTTTACAAGCAACCGGTTCGTAAAACGTGCGAATGCTCAGCTTAATGAGTCATGAACAGCTTCGTGCTGGTAGGTCCTGACGCAACGTAATCAATGTTTGATGTCTTTCCTTCCTAAGTTCTTGGACAGCACGCGAGTCATCTGTTCGACAGCTCCCTTGAAGGATACATAGGGGGAAGTATGGGGGCATGACGGCTGAAGCCTCGAACAGGGTAGTCAAGATGAAGATACTGTGCGAGCCGGTGGCCATGAGGAACAGCTGTCTGAACTATGTGAGCACGTGACACGACAGGGCGTGGAATCGACGCATTAGTGTGAACGTACCTGGCATAGAACATGGGATGTTTGACATTGATCGCTCACGGCTTCAAGCGTGATGTGTCCTTAATCTACACACAGTAACAATGTCGATCAAGTCGGAGTCGGAGGCACAGTTCGGTTCCGTGGATAGCGCCGCTTGGGGCGAGTATATTTGGGCGGATTGTGCCCGGCTACGTCAACAACAAGGTTGGGCGCTTCAACCTGATGGTGACGACGCTGTTCTCGGTCATGTTCGTGCTCGCGCATTGGCTGTATTGATCCTAAGGGGGCAATGCGGCAACGGTGGCAATTCGTGATTGCGTTTAATGTGTTGTCGAGGATATTTGTGGGCACGACGCTAGCGCTGGCGTAATGTGGGATGCGTGATGACTGAAAGCTCCGGCGCCGTGATACCTACTGTACCTGGCATATAAGGTAACACAAGGCCAACTCCTTTTTGTGGCCACAATACTATGTCACATTTGGAATTGTATTTCATCGGACCTATTTGTATTGTCTGACCACTACTACTCCCTATGCATCCATCACACTCAGGTCTTGGGCTTCATCTCCTCGGTTGCCCGCCAAGCATCCACGTACACGGCCATGTTGGGCACGAAATCAACCTTCTTGGGTACCCATGCCAGCACAACCTTCGCACGGCTAAAGTCTGTATTTGCGACCAGAGACAAGGCCTCTAAGAAGGCGTTGCCGTGTGTACCCCCATACTCGAGCTTCGCCTTGACATCCAGGGCCGCCTTGGCTGCCTCGAGCATGTCGACAATGGACAGATTCTCGGCGCCGATGTCGAACACAGGCCAGGAACCCAGTTGGCCATGGATACGGTCGAGTGCGCCCAGGTAGGCGGTAGCCACATCGTCGACGTGCACGACGCCTGCTCGTGCGCCCCTATCGGCGGGAATCTGGATGGCATCTCCGGAACCGCTCTGGGCCGCCGCTAGTAAGGGTCCCCACCATGTACTCCACACCCATGAGCCGCGACCGTAGATGGTGGCCGGTCGGAGAATGGCGACATCGAGGACGTCCCGGGCAGCCAGGATGGCTTGCTCTTGGGCGGGGCGCCAGGCGACGACCGTGGCGGGCTTACCGGGTGCGAGCGAGGTGCCCGGCGGTGTCTATTGCCTCGTCGGTCATGGCCGGGTACAACGGGCAGTGGGAGGAGATATATTCGTACCAAGTCGCTGACACGGCGCGACGGCGAGCCATGGACCCACGAGCCCGACGTGTAGATGAAGGAGAGCTTGGGTCCGACGACCTTGTCCTTGGCGAGGGCGTCGGCGCGTGCCTTTGCCGCCGAGATGATAGCAGCCAGGACACCCGCTACCTGCTCGTAAGCTGACGAGGCGTCGATGACGGCGTCGATGTGATATGTGTCAATGGCCTGGACGATTGTCTGCGTATCTGCGAGATTGATCGTCTCAACGGGCGTCACTTCGATAGCGCGCAGCTGAGCAGCCTTGGCAGCGGAGCGGGCCGTTCCCCACACTGCATAACTACCCGAGCGGAGCAGGGCTTGGGCGATGGCTGTGCCAAGGTAGCCGGAGCCGCCGAGAATGAGGACGTTAGGCATGCTAGTAGTGTGCTCGGTGATGTTGCTGTTGGTCTTTCGGAGAGGTGTGTCTGGCGTCGATGCAGCCTTTACCTCGTCGTATGTATTCCTATCCAGCCGAGGGCAAAAGGCACTGCTTCTTTCACATCCCGCCGTGGACTTTAGTATTTCTCAGCGCGGAACTAGGACCGCCCCATCCTTCCTTCACTCCTTCCGAAATGGCATACGGACCCACGGTCATAGGAGTACATCCATAACCTGTGTTCGTACCGCTTTGTCATGTGGCTGTAGCCAAGCCTCTGGTTTGCCTCGCCCGCCATGGGACTTCGGAGATAGGCTTACGGACGAGAACGTCTTCTCCGAAAACGCAGCTGCACGGATCATCCACAGCCCTGATCGCCCTCTCGTGTCCCATACTTGCGGACATAGTCCTTCGGCTCTTCGTCTTCGCTTTCGCCCCATGTGCCCTCTTTTCAGATCTCCGTCAAAATCCGATGGGATGTTATCCAAATCCGATGGAACGTTGCTTGCTACAGTCCTTTTTATCCCGCTCAGGCGACCTTTTTTTGCAACTTTGTGTCATTTAACCGTACCGCCTTTTCCCGTGTTGGTGCTGTGTCTTCGTTCCTCCGCGGCTCGTTTCGGCACATAATGTGTCTTATTAGTAAGTTGCGCATACTGCTAAGCTGCGCGCCTTAACAAAGCTGACGCTCTGCTCAAGGCAACAACGATGATGCTATAACCCGCTCCAACTTCAAGATAATCCTTGTAAAGACAGATCAAGTTTTGCTACAATATGCTATCAGGATAACCCTTAGCAAATAGCGTGCGACCTGACAGTAGCATACGACGTTCTACAAACAACTTCAGTAATAAACCCCCGCGGCAATGAGCGAATTATGATATAAGATGGGGCTTGTTGAGTATAAGCTGTATAACCTAACGCGGACCAGTTATTTGCTGGTGAGAGCATATGCTAGATGTTCATCCCGGTAGCTAGAATCTACGTCCTATATCATCTCTACATCATTGGAGAAACCCCAGAAGCCTACTTGTGAACGCCTTTGGATCAATAACGTAACCCAGGTAGCCACCGGAAATCCTTAAAATGTCCTTTTGCAGTGCTCCACCAAGTACTTTCGACGGTCCAACGCCAGGCCCGTCGCCACTATCCTCACCAGCAACAAGGATAAGCTTTTCTTTCGATTTTCCGAGGCCTTCAATATCCACAGCAGCACTGGTATATTGTCGGAGTTCGAATTCAAACCAGAAGAGGCAATTGGCACGGATCTCGTCACTCCGCTGAGCTTCACAACGCATTTAGGATAGGAAGTCAGTAGCTGCTGCGCAACAATGGCACCAGACGATGTTCCAAAGACAACGGCGTCCGCGTCGGGTGAAAGTCTCTCGATAAGTCGGTGGGCGTCATCCGCGTCGGTCTGGAGGCGGTGTTCGAAATCTTGAGAGCCAACAAGATGGCTTCATGAGTAACCTCATCGGTCCCAGCAGACGACGGTGAAGTACTGTGAGAGAAGCTTGGCAGTTTCGTGGAAGACAGTCCCTCGGCCATCAGCGCCAGGGATGAAGACAAGAAGAGGCTTTCCCGTTCCGAACGTCTCGTAGTGTAGTACTGCGCCGAAAACTGTGAGCTCAGGCATGATTCTAATCGAGAGTAAAATAGAGATAGTCCAAGCTGATTTGCGGGTTTTTGTTTGGTGTGCAATGGATGGTGTCGATATTCCAGAGGGAACCTTCTAGAGTCGCAACTTATACTGACGTCTTCGGATCGACATCGGAAGGGCGCTGACCGCGTCTAGTCCTACTATGGATTTGGATACCAAAAAGGTCCCTAGGAATTGCGCCAAGATTACTGGGATCCAGCCAGGCCAATGAGGTTCAGGTCCACCGGTACTGATAGTTCGATGTATAAACCATGCTCTAGCTCGGAATATGTCGGATCAATCCACCTAGAGAAAGACTGAACCCACACCAAGTGAAAACTCAAGACATTACGCACGTAATCAGAAAGCGTACTGCTCTAGGTTGAAACTATACGGTTTGAAGGGTATTCAATCCCTCAGAAAGTATAGCGAGGGAGCTGATCAGTGATAAGAAGTCTATCTGTCAGGCATCTTTCTCGAGGGTGGTAAATACTTTCTTCGAGCACGTAGCCATAGCGACGGCATTGGCACACCAATTGTTCGACAGCATCGACCCAACTTCTTTCTCGACGTTTATGGTTGCCTGACGTTGCCTGACGGCACAGGAAGATATCTCAACGGGTTGAAGCCGATTAGTTTTTGATTCTCTTGTTGCGGTTGTGACAATGTCTTCAAGGCAATCAATGCATAAATCCACCTCACCAACAGCTTCGATACCCAGGACGTGCGAAAAGCGCACCAATGGCGAATATCCTTGCCAAAAAAAGAGCCCGGAGCGGTTCAAGCCGGATACTTGGACACGAGTGAATACTTGGCCGGGTCGAGGAACTGGGATAGGTAGACACTAAACCTGGAGGAGCTGCGGACCCTCTATTTGATGGCAACGAGTGCTTTCATCCGAAAAGATCCGGGAGCCTGGAAGCTGACTCATACAGCATGTTAACATGGCCGAGTGCGGTGGAGTGTTCAGAAGTACGTGGTCGTCTGTAGTCTTGCGTAATTTCATGAAGAATTTGTGGGCTAGTGATCGGATCAAAAAGCGGGGTCCATCGGATAGAGCACAGAACCTAGTTGGTGCTAGTGGCATGTCGCGATCATCCCTAGGCTAGTAATGGGCTATGACGCGTGCAGGCTTCTGGTTAGTGTAAACGCTCGACGCTACTTGTTCCTTGTGTTAAGCTCAGGCACCTTTGGTCAACTACATTATGCTTCATTGTGGAGCGTTTGGAAAGTCGAAGACGTAGAGGATATGATCGCATGGCGCAAAATTTAAGGGCGCGTCTAAAGCATCTAGAGCAGTAGCTAACTCCAGATTAAAGTAAAAAGACTCCGCATCCTTAACAAGGTCTTCAGAAGACTAGAGAATTCTCTCGTTACTCCCAACGAGCGTGGTCAACCGCGAAACAGGGTACAGTGGGGGATCCTCTACCATAAGACAAGATGACTTTGCAATCTGGATGATCGTGCTTGATGTTATTCAAAATCAGATCAGTTACAGCCCTACCTTTCTAATCGTTAAGATATGACCAGTTCTTCATCAATCAGGAGCGTATTATTGTCAGCATATCTTTTGCGTAGAAGCCTCGAACGAAACGATGATGAACATCGGTCTTGATGGCGTGTAGATGGGGCTGGTATAGTTTAATATTGTGAGATAATACCTAACCTTTTTGAAGAGCTTTATCTGGTGACTGAGTATAAATAACGAAGTGAGGCTGGTAGAATGAGCGAAGAAGCTGGAACGAGGTTTGCTCAAAAAGGCTGCTGGCTGACCCGCACATCTCATATGGGCTAGCATGAACATAGTAGTAGTGTTCTTTTTTCGCTCTATCAACTGTCCTTACATTACAAACGCGTCAAATCAGCAAACCCCACTTGACCTCAGTAGTTACGAGACTCTTTTATTACCTGCTCAACGTAAAATAGAATCTCAAAAGTTATTCACTTTATGAGTTTCTCAGACCTCTAAGCCCCTCATGTTGCATAACATCAAATGGTACGGCTTTATCCCGTGATTATTTCTCTGTGTGTGTGTTTTGCGTTTTCAACAATCTATTCGTGATCGTTGTATCTGTTTGGCTTGACTTTTGCACATGGGTTGGTAAGCTGGCGCTGTCTCTCCCTATTCAAACTCACAATATTTCGCTGTGCACACCAACCCATAGAACAACCGAAAACAATGATGAATTTGATTTTGCACGGTCAACAGTTTCGTATTGGGACACGAAAGAGAAAAGGAGGTCCGTATTCGGGAAGATTGTTCGTATTCGGACCTACTGATTGTGCATGTATTGTCGATTAATTATTATTATTATACTACCATTGCCAAGGCCTAAAATTCATCTACCATGTGTGGCCTTGACAGAACTAACAAATCTAATGTATCAAGTAATGAATCTATGTAAAGATGCAGAAAGGTTGAAAAGAGGGTTAGAGTAGCCATGAAGTTGTTGTAATAGTTTATAGAAACGTTCAGAAAAGCTACAGCAAACAACACACCGCTACTTAGTGACTGCCGTGCCAAAGATATTCCGCCCTAGTAAATACCCCTATGAGTATCGCCGCGCAAGGCAGGATATCCGATGTACCTTACTATACGAGACTCATGTTCTAACCCGTTTGCAGTGTCACAGTTAGACTGTCGTCGTTTGCGACTATAAAAGGCGCTCACCATCCCCTACACTATCAATACATAACAAACAAGACGATTCATCATATCTCCTCATATCTCGGCAACTCCCAAAATGAAGTCCAATTTCGCTTTCACTGCCTTCTTTCTACTTCTTACTTCCGAGCAAGGGTTGGCAAAATTTAAGCAAAGTCCCGACATGAGTATGTTTTGGCTACAAAACTTCCTCCTATTCTCAACTCATCGCTAACATCTCCTAGTCACCGCGTGTTGTGGAGCGTCAGCCCCTCCACCTGTTGGCTATAGCAAGGGCTGGTGCGGTACCCAGTCCGGTACAATGCGCTGCGTAGGTGACACTCAAACCATGCTCGACATATCTAATCAGAAATAGTGCAACCCAAAGAGCAAATTTGGTTGTCCTTTGAATTGGACTGAACAGAAGTTGATCGCTTACGGAGGAAATTTCCAATATGTAGAAGGCAACGACTGCACAAGCGGTGGCGTGGGTCCAGGTGGACAAGGCCATGGCTGGAGAATGTGCGCTCTGAATAGCTAGATTAGCAGAAGGCAAGGTTCTGTTATGCGAAGTCCTAATCACTGTTTTTACCGCTGGTTCCGACTTCCATTCTGCTATCCTTGGGCCTTGGCCTTGTATCCAGATACTCAAACGTCTAAACCCTTGAACTAAGCCACTATTGAATACTACAACTACGCAGGGCGCGAGGATACATTGGAAAGCATTGAAGGACACCAGAATCGATATAGGCGGGTAAAGCCACAAGCTAGCTATGCGCATCGACACATCGTACGGGAGTATTGGCCCTCAGCTTGGATTGGGTACGGCTGCCGCCCGCGTTGACATGAGAGGAGGGAACCACGGGAACTGTGGCGCTGCATAGCGATAACATGTGTTGAAATCGAGCGTACACATCTGCTGAGGGTTGTACCGTGTAGCTAGTTGTTACGATCTCTCACGCGCTCCATCTGTATTAACGTACCAGAAATCAACATTCATCTCCAGTTTTTTCTGAAGGTCCTGCTCACACGCACTTGGGCCGTGCACGCTTTCCCTTCACAATAGCGACAACGGCAGGTGCCAACAAAGGCGCAAACACCGCACCGTGCTATTGCATTCACACAGTAACGCGTTTGATACAACCCTGACCTAAGACATTTCGAGGCACTAGTCTGAATAGCCTGGTTTCCGCCAAACATAAATTTCTGTCTCGGTCCTTGAACGCTCTTACTCCTTCTCAACACAACAATAGACTCTCTTGCCTTCGCTACAACCTCGCCAACTAATATCCATCATCCTACTTTCTCTGCAATCATGTTCCAACACCTTCTCCTCTGTGCCACTTTCATCATCGGAATGGTCTTCGCCGCCCCTCGTCCACACATTGGCATGATCGACAACGATGTCGCTCGCGACGTCGGCGCCGTGTTTACCGAGCCTACCTACAACTCTTCTGCGACATTCCTGTTGATGAACAAAATCAACCCCGAGTGTATGCCACTGTAAGTCTGTTTACCAAAGTATACAAGCTGGCCACTGACATAGCGCAGTGCCGGTGACGACATCATGTCTATCCAAATCTGTATCGAAGCTGTAGATTGTGACTTCTTCAAGGTACGACCTCCGAAGCTCCACCGACATGACCCCTCTTAGCCCATTTAGCTAACGCGTTGCAGAGCAATGACTGCGGTGTCGGTTCTGGCCAAAAGCCCGTCTTCACCGTTGGTTGTGGCGACGTCGCAGAGGTCCCTTCCCGCTTGGTCGCAGATTACCATTCATACAAGTGCCAGCTTGCGCTCAACCATGACATCGACGAGAAAGTCACGGTTAGGATCCCGACTACTCCTCATGATCCCAACGGCATTGTTCCCGGCATGCAGGTATGCACATGTTCATTTTGTTCCAAGACCGTACCCACACTAACAATTCAAAGTAGAGCCTTCCCCCCTTGGGCTTAGAGTAGCCAAAAATGCCCTTGTCCTCATTCCTCTTGTGTTCCTTTACCAAGGCGATCGTGCCATTGTGTAGGTCCATGGACTTTTAATGAAAAGAGCAAAGGCTCAACAAGAACAGCCAATATTGGAATGTGTACCTACGAGAATGAAATAATCTTCTAACTTCGAATCTGGATGATCCTCCAATATGTCCTTGCTTTCTGCAATATATGATATATGCCTCTTATCATCGTGTCACAACAGCCAGCTTCCACGACGTTCGCTCCAGACACGCGGTCTGTTTAGTTCAACTTGTGCGCATCTGCTTGGAATAAATTTAGAAGGTGAACTCTTTACACGAAATCTAAAAGGTCGTCAACTCGTGTCTCAAATCAAATGTAGATGCGGTGCTACCTTTTCGTACCGGGAGCATGGGCTTGCGGCGTAACACGACAACAGCGCATGCATGACGCAAAAGCAACGAATAACAACAGTAAGTGAATTTGAACATGGTATTTTTTCATGTGCTACCTATTTCCAAAATCGTTAGGTCATCGCAGCGTTTGCGCAAACGTTTTTTTTTCTTCTTCTCCTCTTTTCTTAAAATGCTACAACTTTGATCTCTTTCCCATCAACGGTATCTGCACACCCTGGTTTATCTGTACTCTCGGACCGAGCAGTCCCGTCACCTGCTTCCTCTTGGGTAGAGTATCATCAACCTTCTCCCACATGAGCTGTAGTTGGACGTGTCCCGGTGTGATGCCCATCTGCTCGGAGCCCCAATGAAATTGCCACAAAGAGAGTGCCTCGTTGGCCTTGGGTGCGCGCTTGGCGTCGTAGTAACATGCGATATCTCCAAAGCAGAGGAAGATGTAAGGAAAGCCAGTCTATTTTTTGAGGCATGAGTTATTTTCTCCTGCTGCAGGTGCACAGTGTAAAAACCTAGACTTACAATAGTATACAGCTCATCGTAAATGTCCGCCTTTCGCTCGGCGCAGCTCCAAGCCAGATCCCCTTTGCCGTAATGACTGTCTGTGTTCTTTTCTGCCTTTTCATTCTCAAACGTGCAATTACCCATTTGCGTACTCAATGTATACGGAAACGAAGCCATGCGCTCAAAAACAGCGCATTCTTCGCCGTTGCCGCTATCTGCGACTAATTTTCCGTGTACGTCTAGACAGCCAACGCTGGATTTGGGTGTAGCCGTCTGCCAGTCATCGGAGGCGAGAACGCGGATGTGGCCGAGACCACTGAAGTCGGTTTGCTGGACGTTGGCATTTGTGGACAGGGTTAGAGAGGCGAAAAGCAGGAAAAGAGCGGTAGGAATTTTGGTGAGCATCGTGAACATGTGTTGTCTACCAAGGTAGGTTTTTGGCGACCCGAGAGATCAGAGACGAGTATGCAGGTGGGACTGTTGGTAATCTTCTCAGATCGACTTTGAGAAGTGATCCGGAGACGCAGCTCCCTGGGCTCTTTATATGGCAACCGTGGGTCGCACATGTCTAGTGCGGCGGCGTGCTACCGTCCAACACTTGACCCCCGACGCCCGGCCATAACGTCCGCGCAGCCTCTCTTCTCTCTTACTACCAACAAAAGGGCAGGCTGGTTTTGGGCCGAAAGCCGAGTAATCTTACTTTCCCAAAAAACTTGTTGCGCGATAGGCCAGGTTTCTCAGAAAGCAATTTCGGAACCCCTCATGGTGACGCGGTATCCGCTCGCAAACCCAGCTCTGAACCCAAAGCCACCCTCCCTCCGGTATTATCGAATGAGCGGAAGCAAAGGCACACGACATGACCTTGTACTTAATCTCGAGCCCTGGGGCCTTAAAAGCAAGACGGGAAGGTGGAGTCATCAGAGGGACTGGGAGCGGAGACGTGACACGGTATGCACAGGTATCCCGGAAGAGCCAGCGCCACGTGCCGGGTCGCGTAAAAGGCGGCGAATGATAAGCAATTGTGTAAAGAGCCAAGAAGAGAAGCGGGCAAGCGCGCTGGAGCTTGTTTAGCCAAAAGTGCCGGCATGGTATCTGTCAGACATCTGTCAGCGGGATAATTGAGGGGGGTGGGAGACTAGAAGGATGGTTGCAGGGGCTTGGCGTCGCGATCAAGCAACTGGGGTGAGGGTGGTCGCTTAGGAACGTTGCTTCGGCAAATCGGTGATCAAGTGGAGTATCGATATTCATTTATGCATTATGTACTCCGCTGGCATAACTACTTGCAATCGCTCTAGCAATCTAAGCGCCGTAACGCAGGGTAAGAGACATGTCGTAAGTTTGTAAACCTTCGTATCGCGGGAAGGGCTCATGTTCAACACTAGTGTGCAGTCTGAATTTCTCTCATGACCGACAGTTCCAATCAAGCAACTCGGCCTGCGGATTCATCGAGCAGACTTAAATTCCATCCCTACACATCACGACATAAAGGGCCGAAAACAAGTGCTGCAAGGTCCAGCAAGCGCGCTACTACCGTTGATCTCCCGCATACACGCACGTCATCCCGACTCGGGCAGCTTTAGCGCTTCCGGACACATCGCACATCATCATCTTCAAAAGTCCGGGCCACAACATGGCCCATCGGAGAGCAATCTGCGTGGAGCCGGTGTAGATCTGCTTCCTGCCCGGCTCTTGGTGCACTCGCTTGCCCCTCAGATATATTGTTTATTACTGGGTATCGTCATTCAACTCGGCTCTTTCCCAACCACCGCAAGGGCGGATTTCTTCGCTCGCTAGAGCGATGCAGGGGAACCGCAAACCTGTTTTTTTCTTTGTTTCAAATTTCTTTTGACCGATAGTGTGGGAGCGGTGCGAAATCGCCGTAGCGCAGCCACCATAGGCTGGCGAAAAAGAATAATCATTACGCGTCTCAACTAGCTCCACAAGCCACAGTTCAGGTATTCGGGAACCATACTCTGCCAAGCGTTGAATTACATACCGAGAAAAGTGAAGATTTGGCGGCTTCCTGCGCTGGAGTGATGACGTGTCGATGTTTTCCAGTAGCTGGGCTGAGATCCGAATCGTGCATGTATATGCGAGTGGGGTAGAGCGTGCTGACCAAGATTAGTGTCTTTCATGAGGCCTTACACAGCATCACATGAATTTCAGTGGTATGAGTGTGAGCCAGATTAATCTTTGATTGAAACCACTACCATGTCACTACAGACTCAGGTACCTCGACATTGTCTGCAAGGTGGACCAAATATCGAGCATGCAAATTCCCCCTGTTCTCCCCGCCGATGACCGCTTACCACGTGACTGTTTCGGAGCTGCGCAGAATGAAGTGGCTTCGAATGCGTGAGAGGCTCAGACGGAGGGAGTGCTGCTGGCAGCCGTACCTGTTGGAAGGGTCGCATGGCCTCGTCGACAAACGATGGACTCGTGACCTGCTATCTCCTTGCGTGCACAGTCCAAGCACAGCCCCTTCAGTTTGACGTATAAGCCTTTGATTACTTCGGCTGCTTCGTTCAGCATGGTTTTGACGTTGTTCGCAGCACAGCCTATATGGTCCGCGCAGCGCGGCGTTGTCGTGGAAAAGGATTCAATCGTCCGTCCCGCATCAGAATATTCTTTGAGGCTCATAATGCGACTCATAGTGACCCTACAGCTGTCAAGTGCTCCAATATAGCATTTCAATGCCGCGGGTGCATAACGACAAGTCGACGTGACGAGATCCTGGAATGATTTGCCATAGAGCTTGGTGCGTACATTGTCATGTAGGATCTTCATCTTCTCCCGCATATTGTCTAGATAAGATCAGAAACATTCGATAGTTTACCGATGCACTCCACACGAGTCTGAACTACTCACCGACAATCTGTAGAGGGATATAATCTGATCCGTGAGTCATACTATACATCCGTCCCAACTGGGCACGGTCCCGCATAGCAGCCAGAGTGACCTCTTCAAACTCTTTTGGAAGATCACAGACATAGGTGACAAAGATAAGCTTTTCAAAGTTGCGGGCTTTAGGTGAAGCAAGTTTCTTCGTGATCCAAACTCGAAGCCACGAGCGCATACTTTCTGTACAGTGGTACTTGTCGCAAACGATGGCTAGATCGGCGAGTTCTTCGAAAGAAGGCTCATGAACGAGATCTTTGGTCTGCATATGGACGAGTCTGCAAAACAAAACAATGGACTTGGGATCGTCATCGGGGAGCGCAATCTTCTTTGGTGAAGCAGCAGACACGTCCTGCCCCTCTGTAAAGCTCCCGTTGAACATTGCGTCGAAGACTGGCGAGGCGAGGGCGAGAACATGAGAAGAGACTAGTAGTGTGCCAGCTGCTGTTCCGTCCTTGCTGAGCTCCAGCAGGACGTCGCCGCGTTTCGCCAGAACCAAGTCAGTGGCTGTATACACTGCTGTGAATGGTGACTCCACGAATCGGCTTGTAGTGGATGGGCCCGCCATCAGTCTCTGTTCTGGCTGAGTACAGGGCTTCATGAAGCGGGAATCATGCGCTTACTGGTTTCCAGCAAAGCTGTCGCGTTGACTGACTGAATTGGGTACCGACAGCCGGATGCTGAGTAGGTGAGTACGTGGGGAAGACTTGAGTATAAGGAAACCCTCGAAGAGATTAATGCCACTGTGCGCCAAGGCCGCGAAATCATTTCGGATGTACGAGTAAAGGTGAATGTGAAGGTGAAGGTGAAGGTGAGAATATGAGAGTGTGCGTTTGTGTTGCACGTGGAGATGAAAACAAATTGAACACGATGTCGGTTGTTATCTCTTCATCCTATGACAGATGTGTGATGGTAGAAAATAATTTCCAGAGCCTCAGCATGTCAGGCAGGCAGAATCGCGACCTCTCAGTTTGAACTCCCCAAGTAAATTCTGTCTGCATGTACAATGTCCTTGTATATCTTTTTTTTTCGCGCTCACCTGGTGGAGACATATCACTACAACAGATATGAGACAACTCGGTTCCGCGGTATACCCTCAATCACTGCAAGGTCGCATAGATATGAACTTTTGGACTTGCAGTACAACTTGGCAAGTTATATGTCGGAACAATTCTGATGCGCCTGAAGAAAGACACCAGGTTCTCAGATGCTGAAGAACTAGTCGGGAACGAGACGAAGTGACGAAGCCGTGCGACTGACAAGATAATAGAATCCTGAGCTCGAATTTGGGAGAGCTAAAAAGGTTCTCGTCGTTCTGGGGCTGACGGGACATACCCCACTTGGCTGCGTGTACGCGCTGGCAAAGCCTCGCCAACGGTCGCCGGTCACCTCTGCTGAATCGGGAGAAGGGATGCGGCAGTTTTGGCTTAGGGAACCGAGCTGCTTTTTGGATCTCCGAACGCGAGCCTCGTGCGTCAGTTCAGCCGGGCTTTGGCCGAGCAGATAAGAACAATCTCCAGCCCATCGCCTCCAATCCCGAGACAAGTCCCGAACGCCGACCGACCCCCTGCTTTGCAGCGAGTTTCGTCAGGGTTCAGCGGCGACAACTCGCATCCGCAGACTGCGAAATTCAACCGCTGCTGCTCCGCACCATAGTACCCCATCTGCACTGCCGTGGACGGTAGACAAACCTGCGCCTAGATTGCTCCGCGCAAGCCCACTTTCCTATCACGCTCGGGATCATGGATCCTCAACATCACGAGGCTGAGTGATGGTGGATTACATCCTGCGTCCACAATCTCGTCTCGAAGCCGCCCCCTTCCAGCAAACGGTCGGATTTGAGCTTGTAATTGTGTGGCATTCTTCCTGAATGAAAGAATGACAGACGTAAAATCTACCACCATCATGGGAAGACTCGACGGCAATCACAGTGATCAGCTGCATCAACACCATTCGTACATCGTGGCTTCCGCAGTGCCGAAATGAAGCTATTCGGAAGCTGTTCTGATAGAGCACTAGCGTACATACGGGTAGACTCCAACTCTCAGCCTCGATTTACGTACATATCTGCTGTATCGGGTCATACAACCATGCGCTAGTAGAGCTACCATATTGGCCCACAATCCACAGACTACGCTACGGGCTTCTCGGCGAAGCTTTGCGAGCATTAAACGGGTAAGCTGCTGGTAGAGCTCCCCCGGCGCGTATTGAAGCTCATCTGCGCCATTGGACGCGACCCCGCACCATCAGCGATGCGAAGTAATTCCAAACATGACCGTCGTACCCGCCAGTGACATCGGCCAGCTGTCTGGGTGGGAACGCCGCATCACCAGGTGGGGAGGCCTGGGTTGCATCGATTGCGTGGTTATCCCAAGGGCCAGAGGCTGAGAGTGAGAAGGTTATGGTGGATACCCGGCGGTATATAAATGACCCCTCACAACCCCTCAGTTGTCGTACACAAAACAAAGCCTATCTTGTGCATAAGCCTCAGTGTAGACTTTCCCAATACACATTGTACGTCACTTCGATCCGCAAGAGGTGTACCGACCCACGCACCCCTCTTCCCCCCTGTCAGGACGAATGGATTACTGACCTTGCGTCAGGAATACGTACTCGTCGGTTTACTTGTGCCGTACCCTACTATATATCTCTCTCCTCAGGAGCCTCAATTGTCCTCTTGTCAATCCAATAAACACAATGGTATTTCTCCGCTCTGCTTCTCGCCTTGCGCGCCCTGCCACCTCCCTCCTCAGCGCTCGCGCCGGGCCACGGTTGACCAGGTCGCTACGGCAACCGAATGCTTTCAGAACGCTGACCGCGACTGCTTCACAACAGGGCAAAGTTCTTCTCGTCCTTTACGATGTAAGTTTCAGATGTACCCGCAAAGCAATACGCGACCGCGTCTGACATGTGGGACCAGGGTGGCATTCATGCCGAGCAGGAGCCCCAGCTCCTCGGAACGACAGAAAACGAGCTAGGCATCAGAAAGTGGATTGAGGAGCAGGGCCATGAGCTTGTCACCACCTCTAACAAGGAGGGCGAGAACTCCGAGTTCGACAAGCACCTTGTCGACGCAGAGGTCATCATCACCACACCGTACGTCAGAGCTTACCCCGCAATGCCGCTAAGAGAGAGGGCCCCACACGCACGCGACAAAGCTTCATGGGCGGCTTTGCACTAGTGCTGCACAAACACGGTCTGAACGAGCATCGGCTAATACAACACGATTGACAGATTCCACCCCGGTTACCTGACCGCAGAGCGTCTCGCCAAGGCGAAGAACCTCAAGCTCGCCGTTACCGCTGGTATTGGATCTGACCATGTCGATCTCGACGCTGCCAACAAGACCAACGGTGGCATCACCGTCGCCGAGGTGACTGGTTCCAACGTCGTTTCCGTCGCTGAGCACGTCGTCATGACCATTCTCACCCTTGTCCGCAACTTTGTCCCCGCCCACGAGCAGATTGTCAAGGGCGAGTGGAACGTGGCTGAGGTGGCCAAGAACGAGTACGATCTCGAGAACAAGGTGGTCGGTACGGTTGCTGTCGGCCGCATCGGAGAGCGTGTGCTCCGCCGTCTCAAGCCGTTTGACTGCAAGGAGCTCCTCTACTTTGACTACCAGCCTCTGTCTGCCGAGAAGGAGAAGGAGATTGGCTGCCGACGTGTGGAGAACCTCGAGGAGATGTTGGCCCAGTGCGATGTTGTCACCATCAACTGCCCGCTCCACGAGAAGACGCGCGGTCTCTTCAACAAGGAGCTCATCTCCAAGATGAAGAAGGGCTCGTGGCTGGTCAACACTGCCCGTGGTGCCATTGTGGTCAAGGAGGATGTTGCCCAGGCGCTCAAGGACGGCCACCTCCGTGGATACGGTGGTGATGTCTGGTTCCCCCAGCCCGCCCCCAAGGACCACCCGCTCCGCTACGCCCAGAACCCATGGGGTGGCGGCAACGCCATGGTCCCTCATATGTCGGGTACTTCGATCGATGCCCAGAAGGTTAGTTGATGCTGACTTTGTTTTTTCTCCACAAATGCAATTTTGCTGACTGTTGTTTGTAGCGATACGCCGACGGCACCAAGGCCATCCTCGACGAGTACTTCTCCGGCCGCGAAAATTATCGTCCAGAAGACCTTATCGTTCACAAGGGAGACTACGCCACCAAGGCGTACGGTCAGCGCAAGTAGAGGCAGTCGTGTTCTTGGACAGCTTCCTACACCTTTTGAGCGATTTCGAACCATTTTCCCATGTTGGTTTCCGCGGCTTGCTTGGGCTTTTTTCGGCCCGGTTATGTATATGAATATATCCACTTGAGTTCAACTTGACTGATGTAGACGTGTCATGGTGAATGGTGAATTATGTGCTGTGATTATTCGACTAAGGCAATGTAATGTATTAAAAAAAAAGGCAGCAATAGTAGTGTCAACGATGCCGTGACAACGACCGCCGCCGTTCGTCCTCGTGCTCGTCCTCGCTATCATCCTTGAAGCCCTCCTCGAGGTCGCGTCCCAGCCGCCTCTCTTCCTCCATGATGCTCCTCCGCTGCTCCAGAGCCTCTCTCCGCCTCTCGTCAATGGGGTCAAAGCCGACCATGCCCTCGCCTTCCTCGTCGTCAAAGAGGTCATCCTCGTGCTGGCCACTGCCGTCCACCACGGCGCGCTGCCGACCCCAGGTTGAGGGCACGAAGAGGTTGTAAAGCGCGTCGGAGACGTGGGTGCGCCATGACGTGGGAAACTCGGCGACGGTGGCGGGCATGGGCAGGTACTGGCTGTAGCGGCTGCGGTGGCGGCGGATGAATGGGAGGAGGATCAGGGCTAGCAAGGCGTAGAGGATGGCGGCCAAGAAGAGCGGGATTAGGATGGTCTGGGGCAGTTGCGTGTCAGCTCTCGTGCTCGGTCAGAGTCGCGCCTTTCCCCCTTCCTTCCCTCCTCCCCCCGCATAGAATAGCAGTCACGAGATCCACGGCAGCTCTCACCACCGACTGCAACGAGAGTGGCTGACAGCTGTCAGTGACGGACTGCCTGACTGACTGACCTTGATGAAGCTGGAATGCGCAGAGCCGGCCATGGCCGCGGGTGCATGTGCTAGCGAGGTGCGCGAGGGATGGATAGACGATAGCGCGTGCGTCCGGCGTGTCGTCAACGTGAGGACGCGTGTGTAAGTGTGACAGTCAGGGTTATACAGGGCAGGGTGGTGTTGGGGGTTGTTGGCGATGCGCCAAGTGGCTGCGAGGTGGTGCTGGCTGCGCCACAGGGAGTAGTTCGCCGAAAGACGTGTGTGGGATCTGTATGGGGAAAATGAGAGTCGGTTTGATGCGCATGTTCAGGCTGCGGCTAAGGGGCGTTCACACCGAGGAGCACTGGGCATGGCGCCACCACCACACGGACGCGCGCACGTCTCAGGAGAAAGTCTCGGCCAATGGCCAGTGCCGGCGGTGCAGGGCCCGTGGTCGAGAGCGAGCATTGAAACGCCGTGTGGACGGATGGTGATACGGGCTGGACGAACGTGTCACTTTCTACACGTCTCCGACTCCATGGCCCAAGTGACATGTGGTAGTGTGTAGTGGGCAGTAGGCGCTAGAATTCGGCAACCTCCCGACTCACTTGCACGCTTGCAGCCGCATTGCTATTCCCCCCCCTCCTCTCTCCCAAAAGGGACTTACAGAGCACATCTGCTGCACTGCACAGCATACAGCCCCGCACGCTCGTTTCAGGACTAGACATTTCCTGCTGCTAGTATTCTCATCGCCAGTGTTTTGCCGTGTGGCCGCATTGAAGCAGGCCGGGCGCCGGTCCAGTAAGGAGGGGAAGGGCTCGCAGGACACGTCGGGCGGCGGGCTCCCCAGAGCGGCAGCAATTTCAAGGCCTGGTTCTTGTTTTGGTAGGCATGGATGGCAAGGGTCGGCAATCCTCCGCCGGCAAGTTCTTCGGACGACGGCTGCACAAGGACAAAGAGAAGCAGACGGGCGAGCCAAAGCACAGCACCACATCCTCCATCGATAGTCCCCCCGGCAGCGCCTATGGCTCGCAGTCGTCTCGCCATTCCACCCGACACTCCATCGGCGGCGCCTCGATAGACCAGCGGCCCGTGTCCATGACCGCAGAGGGCATCTTTGCGCGCGCAGGCCCAATATCCTCCATCGACTCCCCCCGAGACGACGCCCTCAGCAGCGGCGAACCGCTCCCACACCACCTGAACAAGGGCGGCGGCGACTTTCACCAGTACCCCGTCTTCACCGCGCCCACGATGCCACCCAGCGCTTACGCCTCCCAGGGGCCGCCGCGCCCGCCACCGCACTCCAACGGCACCACGATTGCCTCGAGCAACCCGGGTGACCGCGGCGTCTCCATGCAGCAATGGGGCCAGCGCGGCAGCAGCAGGGACGGCAGCTATTCATACTACGCCCCAACCGACTCATCCAACAACACGCGCGCCTCGTCAGACCACGCCAGTCTCTACAGCAATAATTCCACGACGCGCACCAGCAACGTCTTCTACCCCCCGAACCCATCCCAGACCACAATCTCCTCCATAGGCCTCGATGCCGGCAGCCTCCTCCCAACCGCCGTCTCCACCCCACGCGACTCGCACCGCCATTTGCTGCACTACAATGCCTCGTCGCCCTCGTCCTCGACCGCCTCGTTTCCGCAAAACACGCTCAGCATCCAGCGGCCGCCCGACCATATCGTCGAGAAGGAGTTTATGAACCTTATGGTGAAGCGCGGATGGAAGAGTTTGCCAGAGCAGGCCCGGCGCCAGATGGAGGCTTACAAGATTGACAAGAAGTGGACTCTCGTGTACCAGGACAAGCTGGCTGAGTTCAAGCACGATGAGAAGAAGCGTCAGACGCAGCGGATAACATACGGTGGCGGCGGTGGCGGCGGCATCCAGGACATCCTCATCCGCGCCGAAGAGGAGGGTTCGCCCGAGTGGTATGTCAAGAAGGTCATGGACAACTCCATCACCATCAAGCAGATGTCGAGTCTGGAGATTAGTCTGAGAACACAGCCGATCGCCTGGGTTCGCGGCTTCATCGAGGCCCAGGGTCAGATTGCGCTCACGAATGTCCTGGCCAAGATCAACCGCAGGAAGGGCACCGGCCCCGCACCCCCTCCCAGTGTCATGGCGCAGAGAGCAGAGAACGATGTCGAGCGCGAATACGAAATAATAAAGTGCTTAAAAGCGCTGATGAACAACAAGTATGGTGCCGACAACGCCCTGAACCACCCTTCCATCATACAAGCGCTGTGCGGCTCCCTGATATCCTCACGGCTCAACACCCGAAAGCTTGTATCCGACGTCCTGACCTTCCTTTGCCACTGGGGCAACGGAAGCGGACACGAAAAAGTGCTCCAAGCACTCGACAACCTCAAATCGCAATATGGCGAAAGCAGCCGCTTCGACGCATGGATGCGCGTCGTCGAGGTCACAGTCGACGGCCGTGGCAAGATGGGCTCCATGGTCGGTGCCTCAGACGAAGTGCGCAGTGGAGGCATTGGCGTCGAGAACCTGCTTATGGAATACGCCATTGCAACACTCTTCCTCATCAACATGGTCGTGGATGCGCCAGAGCGTGACCTACAGCTCAGGATGCATGTCCGGGCTCAGTTCACCGCATGCGGTATCAAGCGCATCTTCAACAAGATGGAGGGCTTTCAGTACGATGTCATTGACAAGCAGATTGAGCACTACTTGGACAACGAAGCCGTCGACTATGAACTATTCCTGGAAAGAGAGAATAGTTCCATGGTCGACAGCGTCGAGGGCGAGACCAAGGATCTCAATGACCCTACCCAGATTGCAGAGGCCATTATGAGCAAAATCAAAGACACTCGGGCACAAGACTACTTCACGTCAGCAATGCAACACTTGCTGCTCATGCGTGATACTGAAAGCGAGGATCGATTGAGGATGTTCCAGCTAGTAGATCAGATGCTGAGTTATGTGGCTATGGACCGCCGACTGCCAGACATGGATCTCAAGCAAAGCCTGAACTTTACCGTCCAGTCCTTGCTCGACAAGCTCTACACCGATTCCGAGGCCCGCCAGGTACGCGATGAAGCGGTCGAAGCACGACAGATTGCAGACTCGGCTATCGCAGAACGCGATGAGATGAAGGCGCAGCTAGCGTTGGGTGCTGATGGCCTGGTATCTAAGCTGCAAAAGCAACTGGAAGAGCAGGAACGCATCATTGAGCTCCGCGGTAGACAGGTTGAACAGATGAAATCGGAGCTTTCGGAAATGCAACGCATTCGGGCGCAAGAACTGCAACGCAACGAGCTCGAGACGCGTGAACTGTACTTGATGCTTAGAGATGCCCAAGACGTTGCAGCGTCCGCAGCGAAGAAGTCTGGTAAGGACGGGCTCGCTACCACCGACCCAGCCCAGATGCAAGGCATCATGGACCGCG
>JGI20283J15916_100024_pt1 | contig 32414 bp, 26 predicted proteins | sample Plalitdecfosmids_FD_15916 | JGI IMG/M metagenome (IMG submission 15916) | reverse complement strand
GTCATCCGGAGGCGTTCGGAAACGTCATCAGCTTCATCGGCAGCTACACGTCGATCGGGCTGCAGCTGAAACCGGACGGTACGCCGCGGGCGTATGGCGGCGACACCTATCCCGGCCTGATCCGCAAAAGCCCCATCCGCCCGTTGCGCATCTTCCTGCAGGATGGTCGCAACGATCTCGATAACGAACACGGCAACTGGTTCCTGGCAAACCAGCAGATGCTCAAGGCGCTGGAGTGGGCCAATGCCCATGCAGATGAGGAAAAGCGCGTCGGCGCACGCTACGACGTCAATCATGCGTGGACCGATGGCGCACACTCGGATGCCGATGGCGCCGCGATCCTGCCCGACGTCCTTCGCTGGATCTGGCGGGATCAGCAGCGCAGGCGTTGAATCTGGAGTCTCGGAAGGCCCGCCCCGGCTATAGTTCGGCTGCGTACAGCGCGTGGTGCGTCAGCGATGACCCCTAATCGGCGTGGACGTTCGCTCTCCCGGGGCCATCCGGCGCCCCAGACCCAAAGCCGATGCGCACTCCCGATCCCTCCCGCACCACCTGCGCAATTCAGCAGGAGTTGACCACATCGCCATCCACGTACGCGACCGGCATCCAGGCTATTATCGCCCCCAGAACCATCTCAATTGCCACGTTCTATTGCTCCCCGGTTCTGCTAATGCCGGTCCTCCTGAAATCATCGGGTGGCAGCCGCGCCTTCTTCCGCCGACGTGCTCAAGTGATAATCCAGAAACTGTTGATGCGAAGGCATCGCTGCAACCACATCGGCGATGCCGCCCCGCATCCTGTCCAGCACGCTTGCAAGCCGCGCATCGCCCATGATGCTGCCCAATTGGTGATGATCGCGCGGCATCATTCGCTGGCCGAGCATCACCTGTACCCAGCTGGCGACGCGGAACAGGTCTTCGCCCCCCTGATAGGCCTGCGCACTTTCGGCGAACAGCGCGATACGTTCGCTCAACGTGTCCGGGATCGATTGTTCGCGCCGCGCGGCCCAGAACGGCTCCGGGCGCTCGTTAAGATGATAATGAAGGATGATGAAGTCGCGCACCCGCTCCAGCTCCGTCCGGGCCTGATCGTTAAAGCGAGCGACGGTCGCCGGCGCGATGCCGCCGAACGGGAACATCTGCATCAGCCGCGTAACGCCCGTCATGATCAGATGGATGCTGGTCGATTCCAGCGGTTCGACGAAGCCGCCCGCCAGACTGAGCGCGATGCAATTGCCCATCCATACCTGACGGCGGCGGCCGGTCCTGAAGCGGATCAGCCGTGGCTCCGTCAGCGGCTCGCCGCCGATTGCACCGAGCAGCCGCGCCTGTGCCTCGTCGTCGGACAGATGCTCGCTGGCATAGACCAGTCCGTTGCCGACGCGGTGCTGCAGTGGAATGCGCCAGCGCCAGCCCGCGTCATGCGCGATCGCCCGCGTGTAGGGCCGGGCCGGGCCGGTGGCCGCGCTCTGCATCGCCAGCGCGCTGTTCGTAGGCAGCCAATGCGACCAGTCCTCGTACCCCGCGCTATAGGTGCCCTCGATCAGCAGCCCCCGAAAGCCGGTGCAGTCGATGAACAGGTCGCCTTCGACGCGCTCTCCCGACTGGAGCAGCAGCGCGCGAATGAAGCCGGTTTCACCGTCGCGGTCGACGCTGGCGATCCGGCCCTCGACCCGCTTCAGCCCGTCGGCTTCGCTGCGGGCGCGGAGGAAGCGGGCATAGAGGCCGGCATCGAGATGATAGGCGTAGTTGATCTCGCCTTCCCTGGGCAATCCGAACCGTTCCGCCTTCGCGGCTTGCAGTTCCAGGCAGTAATCGCCGATATCGCTGAGATCGCCAGCCGCTCGTGCAGCCAGCCAGAAGTGATGGAATTCGCCCATCCAAGTCGATTTGCCGATATCGCCGAACGAGTGGATGTAGCGATCGCCATCGCGTGCCCAGTTCTCGAACGAGATGCCCAGCTTGAACGTCGCCTGCGTCGCGCGCATGAATTCGCGCTCGTCGAGGCCCAGAATGGCGTGGAAGCTGCGCATCGTCGGGATCGTCGCCTCGCCGACGCCGACGGTCCCGATCTCCTCCGATTCCACCAGCGTGATGTCGAGCAGTTGGCCAAGCTGGCGTGCCAGAGCCGCCGCGGTGAGCCACCCTGCGGTGCCGCCGCCGGCGATGACGACCTTCCTGACGCGCTGTTCGGCCATGACCGGTCCTTATCGGTTGATGCGTTGGAGGATTTTCGCGCGGAGCCTCCGCGCCGCCATGGTATTCAGCGGGGCGAGTTCGCCGCGCGCGTGGTCCGGCAAATGCGCGCCGGCCTGATCGGCGGGACCGAAGACGTAATAGTCGAACATCGCGCGCCACGCCTGTTTTTCGTGTTCGGGCCGATCGCGCAGGGACAGCAGACCGTGCAGAAGCGTGTTCATCGGCGTATCGACGAACCGCGGCACGGCATTCCACCAATAGTTGATCATGACGTTGAACGCGTCCAGCGCCTCGACATTGTGCCACCACAGCGCCGGGTAGAGCAGCACGTCACCGGGTTCGAGATCGGCGACCTCGGCGTGGTCCAGTGCCTCCGCAAAACGTGGATAGCGGGTCAGGTCGGGCGCGCGCAGATCGACCATGCTCACCACCTGTCCGCCCGGCGTCGGCTCCAGCGGGCCGGGGTACAGATTGCCGATCTGGTCGGGCGGAAAGAGCGTGAAGCGCCGCCGCCCGACGAGGCAGCACGCCATGTTGTTCGACATGTCGTAATGCGTTGCCGCGATCGTGCGGTTGCCGATCCAGATGCTGACGAGCGGCGGGTTCTCCGCAAGCTGCGGATCGCCGAACGATAAGGCCGCTTTTTCCCGCAGGCCGGGCAGATAGCGGTCGATGTCGGTCGACCCGATATAGATGGTGGGCGCGGTCGCATCGTCGAGACTGTCCAGCAGCCGGTCGAGATAGGCGGACAAGGGGCCGCTTTCCCGGGTGAAGTTCAGGCCGGTCAGATCGTCGGAATAGCCGAAGCGACCGCCGATCGCGGGGTCGCCGATATAGGCGGTGACCGGCCGGCCGCCGTCGAATTGCTTCAGCCAGTCGATGGCCGGTTGGGCACCGTCGCGCCCCGCGCCGACGATCGCCAGTTCACACGCTACGCCGCGCAGGATGACGGGCCGACCCTCGTCGATCAGGGCCGCGACGGGCAGCGTAGCCGCCTCCGCCCCTTCGATCACCCGCGTGCGGCGAGGAATGGCCGGTCCGATCGTCAACCAGCCGACTCCGGCGGTGCTTGCTTGCGCACGATCAACTGCTGGATATTGCCCAGGGATGCCACCGCCAGCGTCGCGAGCCGCAGCAGTCCTGATCGGTGCAGCCGATCCAGCGGTTCGCCGCTCAGTTGGGCGAGCCGCTCCGTGTCGATCACCAGAACGTCCGGCACGGTGTAGCGCCGTTCCTCGCTGACATCGACCGTCAGCGTTACGGGTGTCAGCAGCCCTGCGTCGTCGAGTGCGGCATAGGCGGCCGGTGCGTTGTCCATGTCCTGATAGAGCAGGCGCAGCACGCCGATCATGTGATCGAGGTACGGCGCGTTGCCGCCATGCTCCAAGAACAGCGGCAGGCCGTCGCCGTCGCCGACCCGTGGATCGTCCATGTCGATATGGACCAAGGGCTCGCCGATCCCGCCCTCCGTCGACGGACGGGCGATCCCGATCGAAAAGGGACCACGCCGATGGCTTGCGGGGACGTAGCGGCTCGTCCAACGATCGTCGGCCAGGAACAGGTTCTCGTCCCGGTCGAGACCGAGCAGCGCATAGGCCTGGATGCCGGCATCCCGGCGGCGGAAGATGATGGCGAACTCGCGCTGCAGATCTTCGAATTCGCTGGGAAACACCAACGCCTGATTGGCGGCGTCGCCGAACTCGCGGCCCGCTTGCGGGCTCACGCGCAGGTCGGCATGGTCGATATTGTTGATCTGTACGGGGTTCATCCGCTCCGGTCCTGTTGTCCGCAGAGATCTAACAGTGGGGCAACAAAAGAAAAAGGCCGCTGCACCGTGAGCGGCGGCCCCTTGGTTCGGGTGGTGGGGAGTGAGCGTCGGCCCACTCCCACCTATCGCGTCAGAAGCGGAACCGGGCGCCAGCCCAGAAACGCGGCTTCAGTTCCTGGGCGAAGACCAGGTTCGTCTTGCTGCGCGCATACTGACGGAACGGCTCGCTGGTCAGGTTGACCGCTTCGAGCGTCAGCGAGATGTTCTGGGTGACATCGTAGCTGATGTTCGCATCGAGCGTGCCGAACGTGTCGGTGAACAGCGGGTTGCGGTTGCCGCCCTGGTTGGTCGCAGCCAGATACTTGTCACGCCAGTTATACGACACGCGCACCGACAACCCGTTCTTTTCGTAGATACCCGTCAGGTTGGCGCTGTCGCCAAGACCCGTCAATGCGAAGATGTTGACGTTGGGATCGGCATAGGGATCGACATTCACGTCGCCGTCGACCTTCGTATACGACACCGCAAAGCCGAAGCCGGTTTTGCCGAAGAAGTTCGTCCACGCGATTTCCCACCCGTGAATGTTGCCTTCACGATTGTTGATGGGTTCCGAGATGCCGAAGTTCACGAGCGGATCGTTGGCGTCACCGACGATGTCGACTGCCAGCGCGAGCGGATTGTAGACTGCGTCGCTGGTTTCGCCGGTGGCGGGATTCAACGATGCCTGGAAGGCTGCGGTCGCCGCCGCCTGGTTGCCGCCATTCTGTTGCAGGAATGCGGTGTAGGCGAACAGGTTCCTGTCGGTCTGCGCGATCTGGTTGGCCCGCAGGTAATCCAGCGCGATGCCCGAACGCGATCCCGGCGCGCCTGAACCCGGGTCCCGCAGCCCGAACAGATTGCCGTTCGTGACCTGCGATCCGACGAAGTTGCGAACGCTCTTGTTGAAGAAGCCCACCGACACGAAGCTCGACGGCTTGTAGTACCATTCCGCCGAGACGTCGAAGTTGTCGGAGACGAGTGGCAACAGACCGGGGTTGCGTCGCGTCGCATCCGCCGGTGCCGCACCGAGAGCCGTGGGCCGATTGGGCGCATTGGCCGACACCGAAGCGAACAGGTTGCTGTAATCGGGACGTGCCAGCGTGCGGCTGAACGAGGTGCGCGCGACGACGTTGTCGACGACCTCGATATTGAAGTCGAGCGACGGTAGCAGGTTGTCGTACTTCGACTTCACCACCACGGCGTCGCCCGCGGGTCCGCCGAGAACGGTGAAGTCGTTGTCCGACTGCCATGCCAGCGCAGCCGGGATCGACTGAAGGCTGACCGACCGGACCCTGGTCTGCTCGTAGCGGACGCCGATCAGCGCGTTCGCACGACGTCCGGCGATCTCACCTCCCCACGCCAACTGGCCGTATGTCGCCCAGGTCTTCTCACCGACGGTATCGTCCGTCGATCCCTGATTGACGACGCCGCGATTGTTGAACTGCGGGTTGTTGGCATAATAGGGCGAGAAGATGTTGAGCAGGTCCACCGCATCGCCGCGGAATGCGACGAGGGCCGATCCGGTCGAATTCGGCTTATACTTGTCGAACTTGCAGGTCAGGCAATAGGTATCCACCAGATCCCCGGCAAGCTGCTGGACGAGTCCTGTGTCGGTGATGCCCCAGTCGCCCAGCAGCTGCTGCGTGTTGGACGACGCCGATCGGGTCTTGGCATCGACATAGTTGCCGCCGAACACGAAGCGGCTCTCATTGCCCAGATCCCAGCCGAATTCCGCGCCGAACTGGTTAATCCTGGATTCCTGCTCGGAATAGATCGCGCGGGCGATCTGCGTGCCGACATCGCCGATGTCGAGCAGGCCGTTATTGTTGCCGCCGCGGTTGCCGTTCGTCGCCGGATTGTCGTTGATGGTTTCCGACTGCTGTGGGAAGCCGGTCGTGTAATCGACGCGATGCGTTGCACGAACGGGCGCGCCGATCGAAATGGTCGTTGCCGACGTACCGTTCGAGTTGTCGGGGTCGGTCGTCGACTTCGAGTGATTGGCATCGAGCCGCAGCGACATCGTGTCGGTGAAGTTCCACTTCGCGTTCCCGCCGACCGAGTAGAGTTCCGTCTTGGTAGCAAAGCGCTGCTGCTCGTAGCCCTTGTCGGCCTGCTTGGCTTCCGCGAGAATGACCGCGGTCTGCATCCGCTCATTGTCGTCGAAGGTGACATCGCTGAACGGCCGCTGGAACCAGTTGGTCTGCTCGCTGCGCTCGTCGCTCAGCTTGTTGCGGGCATACAGACCGTCGACGGTAAATTCGAGCCGATCGGTCGGCTTGAACTGCAGCACCGCCTGTCCATTGATGCGCTCACGACGGTTTTCCGAAAATTGATAACGGCTGTCGTTCGGGATCTGGACGAAGGGCGTTGTCGGCGCGTTCGTGATGTTGGTCGCGGTGTTGGTATAGACACCATCACGCGCCAGGAAGTCCGCGACCGGAACGATGTTCCAATAGTTGGGGTTCGACTGGACCGATGCCGACTCCCGCAACTGGTAGCTGCCGAAGACGCTGACGCCGAACGTGTCGTCGGTGTTCTTCCAATTGAGCAGCCCGGAAAACTCCGGCGTGATCCGGCTGAGATCGGCTTCGGCATCCTCGACGGAGCTGTCGTAGAGCGCCTTGCCGCCGATCGAGCCGGAGAAGCCGTCCTGCCGCGCGTCGAGCGGACGGCGCGTGACGACATTGATCGCCGCGCCGATACCGCCTGAGGGGATGTTTGCCCGTCCGGTCTTGTAGACTTCCAGCGTGGAAACGCCCTCTGACGCCAGATTCTGGAAATCGAACGACCGACCCGTGCCGGTCGCGAAGGCGTTGCCGGTGCTGAGATCGATGCTCGTGGACGCCAACTGGCGTCCGTTGAGCGTGACGAGGTTGAAACCTCCGCTGAAGCCGCGAACCGCGACCTGCGAGCCCTCGCCGTTCGACCGGGAGATCGAAACACCTGTGATCCGCTGGAGCGACTCCGCAAGATTAGTGTCCGGGAATTTGCCGATGTCTTCAGCGGAAATTGCGTCCACCACACCGGCGGAATTGCGCTTGATATCGATCGCGCGGTTCAGCGATGCTCGAACGCCAGTGACAATGATATCGTCAGTGACGTTGCCCTGACCATCACTCAACGAATCAGCGTTCGGAGCGGGATCCGGCAAGGTCTGCTGGCCGGTCTGCTGTGCATTTGTTGCGCTTGCGCCACTGGCCGTAGGTGCTGTGCCTGCCTGCGCAAACGCGGAGCCCGCTGCGAAACACGTCGCCAACGCGATAGTGGAAGCCGATTGCACAAGTGTGCGCGAATTTATCATCATAGCCCTCTCCCTTTACCTCTTTTACCGTTCTAAGCGGCCGGTGAGCCCACGGTCTTCGCCAACGTGGTTGCGCTAACATCAGACGAGATCGTTTCAACTCGCCTGTAGAGATGCCCGCAGATGTCAACGCTGTCAACGCGGGCCATTGGGCGTACTCCGCGACCAAGTATGCCTTTTTTTCAGGGGGTTAGCGCGGCTTGAAGCGACCGAACATCACAGCAGCCCATGGCGCGCGTTGGCTTGCAACATTAGCATTATATTTTTAATGTTGCGGTATGGTCACACCCAGCGGCCAGCACTGTACGATATAGATAATACAAATAAGCTAGAACGAGCCGGAGATTGTATACCAATCAAGTGGTACTTCTAAGATCGGTTCTCTGTAAACTTCGCAGAAGTTTCAGCGCCACAAGCGACATTGGTCGTCCGCGCCGCTGACAGCCCTCCGGACGTCATATCATGAAGCCGTGCGTAGGCGTACTACGCTCCACGCAGAACGACGTAGAGGTTTCAACTGCCGTTACTGATTGGCTTGCCCTGGATTGCCACAACGGCCGCACGTCGCAATCATGGCAATGCAAGAGAAATGCCTCACATTGTCTACGTTCGCCATTACAGTAGATTATCTTCTTCATTATGCAAGTGTAACGACTGCTTTGTTGTCAGATATGGGCGTTGAACGATCAAATCGCCTCGGCGGGCTGCCGCAATTTTAGCTACAACACTGGCTCAAATGTAGCGAAGATGTTTGCAGTTAAGCGCCCCGTCCGAGGATGAGCAGACAGGCGGGCCGCATTTGAGATATGCCCGGAGTGAAGGATGCGGCTGCGGTAAACTATGACCCTGTCAAACCGAGCATCAATACTCGCTGTACGTTCAAACCAAGGCGCACCATCTTCAACATAACCGTCAGTAGCCGATTCCGAATGCCGAACAGCCAAGTAGTTTGGCTGACGCTCAGGCGTGATCGTCTCGAATCCCGTTGCCCGATGACGGTAGAACGAGGTGCCGCCGAACGACGAGTCACATAAATAGTGCAATATCGCAAACTGCCAGCCGTTCGTCGTGTCGACGTGCGGAGCCCTTTGGCTGGGTGCGAGATCTTTCGATGACAGCGTGACGATGGAAAAGGCACAGTCAGCTTTCACCGGCCGTATTGGACCGAGTCCGAAGGCTTTCGCGATCGGCATGGCAAGTGCTTGAACCATGAAGTCAACGTAGGCACGTGGCGCCGGAGCACGCTGACCAGGATAGCCTCCAGCTGCGGTAAACGCTGGCGCAAACGTCAAATTTTCCGCCGATCTGATCAGGCGCTCAGGATCCGGCAGCATTTTTTCGACTAGAAGTAGCGGCTCCCGCTCCAGCCCGACGAGGCCTACGTTGAATCGGCGATTGGACGGGGTAGCGGGATCAATCATCCTTGAGATATAGACTGTATGGCAAATCCTGAAAGCGCCTGCTCTGCAACGTAATTGCGTAGGCGCTTATGTGATGCATTTTCGCCTACGAGCGAGCGTATTGTCTGCAATTGGACGATGCGCTGGGCGACGACTGGCTCATCAAGTCGAGCGTTTACAGCCTCCTTGCAAGCAGACTATCCGGGACCAAGCGCGCTTGCCTCAAACCTCTTTGACGCCGGTCATCGACGCTGATCTACCTGATAGGGGCCGATGTAAACGATCAGGTGGAGGTGTCTGGTTCAACCGCGCTGAGCGGCGCGCGTTCCTGCTCTCGTCGAGAAGACGGCGCCTGATAGGGCTTGCCGCTGACCGCGTTTACGGCAGCCTACAAGCTGATCCGCCTAAGCTCGCGACCTCCTCAAGCTATCGGCGGCACAGCTGTGGTGCGAGCGCGTGCTGAAGGTGGACGTAGGCTACTCACCACCTTACGCAGAACATAAGCTAGCCTCCGAGCGGTGCGATGTACTCAGGGCAAGCAATTTAGAAAGGGAAAGCAGGAATTGAGGAGGGTGGCACCGACTGACACAACTCGTAACGCGACCATATCCGACGTCGCAAGGCATGCTGGCGTGTCGTTGAAGACTGCATCTCGAGTCCTCAACAACGCCCCTTATCCCATATCGGATAGCACTAAACGCAAGGTCGATATAGCTGTTGAAGCCTTAGGTTATCATCCAAATCTCTTTGCTCGCGCCCTCGTTCGCCGCCAGTCACACCTGATTGGCCTTGTCTATGACAATCCGTCTCCGAGCTTTGTGGTCGAGCTTCAGCGCGGCGTCCTCCATCGACTTGCAAGCACGCCATACAGACTGCTCGTCATGCCATTTAGGTCGTCCACGCAATCTGCTGCCGTAATTTCAGATTTCTTGAGGTCTGCTGCAATTGACGGAGTAGTTCTTGCGCCGCCTGCCTCCGAAAATCAAAGGCTGCTGGAGGAGATTGCCGGGGCGGGGATTGCTTGCGCACGGATATCCTCGACAGGCCCACGAGATACGGGATCATGTACTATGATGGACGATTATCGAGCAGCTTCGAAGGTTGCATGGCACCTCATCGAGTTGGGGCATCGGGATGTCGCGATTATAAGAGGTGATCCGACGCACTCAGCCTGCGAGGTGCGCATGCAAGGTTATCGCGATGCCTTCGAGTCTGTCGGCGTGGAGATCCTGGCGCATCGCGTCGCCGATGGCTTCTTTACCCTTGAGGGAGGGCGGCTTGCAGGCGACACTCTCCTGCGCGGCACTGTTCTCCCGACTGCCATACTCGCCCAGAACGACGACATGGCAGTGGGAGCTTTGGCCGCAGCAAGAGCACTCGGTGTAAGTGTGCCCACGGACCTTTCGATCGTTGGTTTTGATGATTCAGAAATTGCGACAGCAGCTTGGCCAACAATCACCACGGTTCGCCAGCCAATCTTCGAAATGGCGGCAACAGCAGCCTGTATGGTGGTATCTCTGTTGGACGGATCTGACAGCTACTTGAGTATGGAGCATCGGCATTCACTAATCGTAAGGGGATCATCCGGAATAGTTCGCCGATCGGAATGAATATCCTGGGATAGGTATTTACCCCCCCCGACTTAATGGGGTGATCCTCTCGTTGGAACGGAAGGAAGCCGCATGGTACAAGTTCGTCAAGAGTGCCCCACGACCACTCACGCCGTCCGAGCAGCACTACCGCGATCGCAGGCTTCGCTCGCGACGTGCTCGGGAAACCATATCGGCGTTCGGACTTGCTAGACCGGATCAGGCAAGCACTTATCGCCGACAAGCATCCGACTATGGCTTTGCCGAGGAGTAACCTTCGGCCAACGGCCCTCCTTCTCCTCATCTTCTTTAAACGTCGACCCAAATGCGGTCACTCAGTAGCCCCAGTGCGCTTCCCCAAACTGGACGCTTGTTTAGCCTGCGTCGGCATGGCTGCCGATCCCGTTAAGCACGGCGGCCGCGTCATCGGGCAGGTCCAAAGACGCGGCGGCTAGGTTCTCGCTCAAGTGCGCGACCGACGACGTCCCTGGGATCAAGAGGATGTTGGGAGAACGCCGCAGCAGCCAGGCCAGCGCCACCTGCATCGACGTGGCGCCGAGCCGCTCCGCAACGTCCGACAGCTCAGCCGACTGGAGCGGGCTGAAGCCGCCCAGTGGGAAGAAGGGCACGTAAGCAATACCTTCCTCTGCTTGCGCGTCGATCAGTTCGTCGTCGTCGCGATGCGCCAAGTTGTACATGTTCTGCACGCAGGCAACCGGCGCGATGCTACGCGCTTCCTCGACCTGGGCGGCGGTGACGTTGCTGACGCCCAGATGCCGGATCAGACCCTCCTCCCGTATAGCCGCCAACGCCTCGAACGGTTCCGCGATTGAGCCTTCCGTCGGCCCGCCCAAGCCCCCGCCCAGCATGGAGCGGAAGTTCACCAACTCCAGTCGGTCCAGTCCCAGGTGACGGAGGTTGTCCTCCACCGCGCGGCGCAGCTGGTCTGGCGAAGCCGCAAGGTTCCAGGACGCGTCGTTGCCGCGAACCGCCCCCACCTTGGTCACCAACACAAGGTCGTTCGGGTAGGGCGCCAGCGCCTCGCGGATCAGCTCGTTGACCACATGGGGCCATAGAAGTCGCTGGTATCAACGTGCGTGACACCCGCCTGCACGGCAGCACGCAGCACGGCGATAGCGGCGTCGCGGTCCTTAGGGGGCCCGAACACGTGCGGGCCTGCGAGCTGCATGGCGCCGTAGCCCATCCGCCCCACTGTTCGGTCGCCGAGTGTGTAGCTGCCTGCCTGTTTGATCAACTGCATGGTAAGTCTCCTTCCTGTTCCAGCTAGGCCTTGGCAGGCACGACGATAATCCGGCATGATCTGCACGGGCCGTGCGGAAAGGCGAACAATGACCCCGGACCTCTCCGATCTGAACGCCTTCCTGTCAGTCGCTCGTGCCAGCGGCTTCCGTGAGGCGTCACACACCTGCGACGTCAGCGCGTCCGGACTGAGCGAGGCAGTGCGCCGGCTGGAGACCGCCCTGGGCGTTCGCCTGCTCCACCGCACCACGCGCTCGGTGGTGCCGACCGAGGCGGGCGCGCGGCTGCTCGAACGTCTTGGTCCCGCACTGGGTGAGGTGGAGGCGGCGCTCGGCGCAGTCAACGATCTGCGGGATGGTGTTACGGGCACCCTCCGGATCAATGTGCCGACGAGCGCCGCCCGGCTCGTACTCCCTACCATCCTGCCCGGCTTTCTAGCTGCGCATCCTGCCATCAAGGTGGAAGTCGTGGCAGAGGAGAGCTTCGTCGACGTGTTGGCGTCAGGCTGCGACGCGGGGATCCGCTACGACGAGCGACTGGAAGGCGACATGATTGCGCTGCCCATCGGCCCGCGCGTCCAGCGGTTCGCGACCGCCGCCTCTTCCGCGCACTTAGACCGGCACGGCCGGCCGACACACCCACGCGACCTGCTGGCCCACCCTTGCATCCTGGGTCGCTTCGCCAGCGGGCGGCTGACGTCCCCCTGGGAGTTCGAGCGCGACGGCGAGGTGGTGCGCGTTGAGCCGGAGGCACGGCTGGTAGTCGGCATCAGCGGCGCCGTGGACCTCGGCGTCGAGGCAGCGGTGGCGGGCACGGGCGTGATCCACCTGTTCGAGGACTGGCTACGGCCGCAGTTCGTGAGCGGCGCGCTGGAGCCCGTACTTGAGGACTGGTGGCAGCCCTTTTCCGGCCCCTTTCTGTACCACAGCAGCCGTCGGCTCGTGCCGCCGCCGCTTAGAGCCTTCATCGACTTTATCCGCGACGCGCGTTGAGCCCCATTCGCCGCCATTCAGCTCGTCTGGCCGACTTCCCGATTTTCGCCGCCGTTCAGCTAGCCGTTCCGCATTAAGGGTACGCGCGACAGCGCACCCTCCGGGTCGCCGGCGCGTTTTCCTGCGCAGGAGATTTCAGATTATAAATGGAAGCCTTCGGTTCGTCGCCAAAACTTTAGGATGATCTTACGCAGACGGCGATCCCCGACGCGAGCACCCGGACGATCAGCGCGTCGACAAGGTCATGCCCCGTTCGCAAACACTCGACCGCTACGCCGATCGTCAGGCTCGGCTTCGAGTAGCACCTTAAGCGCCTTCAGGTCCGTCTTCACCGCGCGTGCGTCGCGCTTGAAGTCGGCGTCGGTCATGCCCGGCTGGCGGAACAGGAGGAGCTCTACCTCGGTGCCGTCGCCGTTCGGGACCATGCGCATCGGCACCACCACGTCGGGCCTGCCGTCCATTACGACGCGGTGATCCAAAACCCCAAGCGCGTTGGGCTCGCTGAAATGGATCAGCGCCTCGCCCTCGGGCGAGTCGGCGATCCAGCCACGCTCGGTTAGACGGAGGCTATCGGCCAAGCCGATCGCCCAGCGTGGGAAGTTCTCCGGCCGATGCGCGAAGGCATAGGCCCTCTCGATCGGCACGCGGATAGTGACGTGCAGGATGCGCACTCCGCTGGTCGTCATGATTTTTTCATCCGCAGTATCGCTTGCTTTCCCTGCCCGAACCGCAGGGACACGGGTCGTGGCGACCGACCTTCGCAGCGCGTGCCCCGGTTGGCGGGCTTGCCGGAGAGGCGGTGTTCCGCGTACGCGCGGCGTGAAGCTGCAGAACTCGATCGATGATTTCCCGATGGCGCCTGATCCTCCAGGGCCTTGCTCTGCATACAGTCGAGATCGCTCTTGCTCCGAGCGACCGCGATCAGGGCCACCATGCTTGAGAGGGCCATAGCAACATCGGCATCTCCGCTCGCGGCCAGCGCCGCCCAAGCCTCTGGCCGCAGCTCCATCGCCTGGGCGAAGCCGTCGATCCACAAACCCCAGAGCACGTCACCATCGCGCTCATCGACGTCGAAGATCGGCTGGAGCTTGCCGCGGCCAAGATCCCGGGCAATCTTGTTGGAGCGGGCCAGGACGGCATCGGCGAACCACTGCACGTCGGCGAGGTCGTCGAGACTGCGTTGACGAGACGGCATCTGCCTCATGGTCGTGAGCCAAGGTAAGGATGTGCGGGCATCTGCGGTCCCATAATTGGCCTTATGCGCTTCCACACCCCTCATTGGGGCTCACCGAACCAGCACCTACATGCCGACGATGCGCTTTGAACCTTTAGCTGCCGTTCTACTCCTGCTGACGTCGTGCGGAGCCGAGACTGCACCTGCGGGCGCTGCTACCCCGCAGATACGATCCGCGACGCAAGGACTGAACGTCGCCACGATGGCGCGCACGGTTGACGCGGCGGCCCGGCTGCCGCGGCTGCGCTCGCTGATTGTGCTCCGCGACGGCAAGACCCTGGCCGAGCACCGCTTCAACGGCGGTCCGCCGCTCGACCGGCCGGTGAACATTAAGTCGGCGTCCAAGTCGGTCCTGTCGGCTCTTGTGGGCATCGCTATCCAGCGAGGCGTGCTCCGCGGCGTCGACCAGCCGGTCCTGTCGGTGCTCGGTGCCGACGCGCCCGCAAGTCCGGATCCGCGCCTGCGGCAGCTTACCGTGGGTAATCTGCTATCGATGCAGGCCGGTCTGGAACGCACTTCCGGCGAGAACTATGGCCGTTGGGTGTCGAGCCCGAACTGGGTGCGCTTCGCCTTGACCCGGCCCTTCGTGGACGAACCCGGAGGAGCGATGCTCTACTCTACCGGCAACACGCACCTGCTATCCGCAATGCTGACGAGGGCGTCGGGCCGAAGCACCCATGCCTTGACGCAGGAGTGGCTGGCGCGTCCGCTCGGCATTACGGTCCCGCCATGGCTGCGTGACGCCCAAGGCATCTTCTTCGGCGGCAATGACATGCTGATGAGTCCGCGCGCTTTGGCGCGCTTCGGCGAGCTGTACCGGCTGGGCGGTATCATCGGCGGCAAGCGCATTTTGCCCGCCTCCTGGATCGAGCAGAGCTGGACGCCCCGGACGGTGTCGCCGTGGAGCGGCGGCCGGTACGGCTATGGCTGGTTCATCGGCGAAGCTGCTGGCCACCCAATTCGCTTCGCCTGGGGCTATGGCGGGCAGATGGTGTATGTCGTGCCCGACCTCGCGCTGACTGTCGTCATGACCTCGGACCCAAGCGGTGCCCGCGACAGCGGGCATATTGCGGCGCTGAATGCACTGCTCGCCGATTGCATCGTGCCGGCGGCGGTAGCGGGAGCCTGAGCCAAGCGCTGCATGACGGAGCGAGAGGACCCACTGCCGGACGTTCAAGCTTCCTTTCCTGTTCACCAACTTCGGACACTCGTTCATCGCATCAAGAAATAGGTCTGCCGTCCCGCGTCGTGTCCGGGATTGTCCGAACCCGCTGGACAGCTGCACTTGGCACGCGCGCAACCATCTGTATCATGAGACAATGTCTCACTCACCTCTGCGCTCCCCTCCCAACCCGGCCAATGCTCCCAGCGCCCGCTTCTTCGGCGACATCGGCATAACTCCCGGTGCGCGGGTACTCGATGTCGGTTGCGGCAATGGTGACCTCAGTCGGTTTGTGGCTGGGCTTGCCGGGCCAGGCGGCGAAGTCGTGGCGATCGACCGGAGCGAACAGGCGCTGTCGGTAGCGCAAGCGACGGACGCGGACTTGGGTGTCGCGCACATCCAATATCGTGCGGCCGATCTTTCGGGTGACTTGCCCGATCTCGGCCGTTTTGACGCGATCGTCGGCCGTCGCGTTCTGATGTACCTACCCGATGCCGCCAAGGCACTGGAGCGGCTAGCGACGATGGCCAATCCGAATGCCGTCTTGGCATTTCAGGAACATGCACGCACCGCCCTCCCCGCAGGACTTGGGGACCTCGCGTTGCACCGCCAGCTTTATGACTGGAACTGGAGCACGGTTGCAGCAGAAGGAGGGGATGTTGGGTTGGCGCTACGGCTCGCCGAACTGATGCAGCAATTGGGGCTTTCGGTTGAGGAGGCGCGGGGCGAAGCCATCCTGATCAATCCCAACCAGCCCTCCTTCCTGCCAACACTCACGCAGGCGATGCTGCCGCGAATAGTCGAGCGAGGCATCGCGACCGTGGAGCAGATCGACCCGGACACGCTAGCGGAGCGGATAGAGGAAGAGCATCGCGCTGCGGGTGGTGTGATCGTTTGGGACCTCGCCTTCTTCGTCGCGGCTCGCGCCCAACCGGTTGCTCGCTGAAAAGTCCGCGTTGAGGCGGCTGGGAGCGAGCTGAACGAGGAGAGGCTGCAGCGCGACCTGTCCGGCAGACTTGCGGCCGCGAGGACCCAGATGCGGACGTCGGGTCAGGCCTGCCGCTTCCCCGAGATCGGACATCCGTTAATCGCGACCGACAACGGCAGCTACGCGCCGCATTCGGTCGTTCGACGCGAGCGCGAGGAATCCACAAGCGGCCGTTGGCGTCACCTGCAGGCGGGCTTAGTAGCACCCCGACCGCCTATTTGTCGGTAATTAAGAGTGCTTCGGCAAAGCGTCGCTCAAAGTCCGACAAACGTCCGGCAGAATTGATTCACGCCGCATCGAGCCCGACCGGCGCTGAACCCCGGTCCCTTTAGCCGACCTACGCTGAGCAGATAGTGGCCGGCCTGACGTACATTTACCGCGCGAGGCTGCCCTAGAGGTAGCCGCGTCGCATATTGGGTAGCAGTGCCAATGCGTCGCGCGTGATCAGGAGAAACATTCGATTGGAACGCCTCTCGTTACTTCCGATAACCGCATGACACTTACGGGAGCGACCTTCCGGTGCTAGGAGCCGGCAGTGGTGGGGGACCGACATGAAGATATTATCCTACAACCCAGGTCATGACGGCGCCGTCGCCTTCCTTGAGGATGGCCGGCTACTTTTCTCGATCGAGGCCGAAAAGGACTCGAACTACCGCTATTCCGCCATTTCCGTCGCCCAGGTCTTGGACGCAGTTGGCGAGCTCGACGCATTGCCCGACGTCGTCTGCATGAGTGGCTGGTGGCCGCTCGACCACCACGAGTTCCTGCACGGCTCAAGTCGTAATGGCGGCTACCGCGGCGTGGCGTCAGGCGCAGCGATCATCGACAAGGGGCGTATGTTCAAAGGGAGGGCGGACTACTTCTCGTCGACGCACGAGCGGTCCCACATCCTCTGCGCCTTCGGGATGTCCCCCTTACCGAAAGGTACCCCCTGCTACGCGCTGATCTGGGAAGGGGAGATGGGTGGCTTCTACGAGATCGACGCCGACCTGAACATTACGTTGATCTCCGACGTGCTGACGCAGCCTGGCAACAGGTACGGGCTACTATACGGCCTGGCCGATCCGACCTTTCCGAAGGATGGGCCATATCCGCGCTCGTCCGACGCCGGCAAGCTGATGGCCATCGCCTCGTTCTCGACTCGTTCCTCGCCTACCACCGAGGAGCGTGACCTGCTCACCTTCCTGCTCGACGGTCCCTATCGGAAGCTCAGCGAATACGATCGGCTGGATCAGGCTCCGCACCTCGACGCTGGCCTGGACGACCCCGAGTTCCGCAATTTCGTCGGCATATACAGCGACGCAATCTTTGAGCGCTTCCACGACTTCGCGTGGGCTCATCTCGAACGGGGGCGACCATTGGTCATCGCGGGCGGCTGCGGTCTGAACTGCGACTGGAATTCGAAATGGCGGGAGACGGGCCTGTTCTCCGACGTGTTCGTGCCACCCGTTGCGAACGATTCCGGCTCAGCGATTGGCACCGCCATCGACGCGCAGTTCCGCTACACGGGCAACCCGAAGATCGAGTGGGACGTCTACGCCGGCCTCCCGTTCCGAACGCCGGAACCCACCGAACTCGATGGCTACGACGTATACGAGAGGGACGACGACCGCATCGCCGGGATGCTAGCCGGGGGCCTAATCCTTGGCTGGGCCCACGGGCGCTACGAGATCGGTCCGCGCGCGCTCGGGAATCGGTCGATCCTCGCCGCCCCGTTCCGAGACGAGACCCGGGTGCGATTGAATGAGATCAAGCAGCGTGAGCAGTTCAGGCCGATCGCCCCGGTTTGCCTAGCCGAGGACGCCGCGGAGTGGTTCACGTGCAGGGTAGAAAGTCCTCACATGCTGTTCACCTACCGGGCAACCACCGACGCGCTTAAGGCGGTGACCCACGTGAACGGGACCGCTCGGCTGCAGACCGTGACGCCGGTATCCAATCCGGACCTCCACGCGCTGCTCGAGGCGTTCAAGGCGCACACGGGCTTCGGTGTCCTGTGCAACACCTCGCTCAACTTCAAAACGAAGGGTTTTATCAACAACATCACGGACCTCACCGCCTACGTCGACGAGCATGGGCTTGACGGCTTCGTCGTCGAGGGACGCGCCTACCTGGCGCGCAGCTCCCCTCAGTATCGGGCCTATCTAGCGGGCGGATGCTGACACACCCCGGCGGCGGCGAGCCACAGATGCGGACTACCCTCAAGCGATGACGACGGAAAGGCGATCTCGACTATGGACCCGTACCCACCAGGTTTCGAGGAGCACGAGGAGACGTGCTCCAGGTTCATAAGGCAGCTCACGCTGCAGCAGATGAAGGTTCACGATCGGCCGTCCGCCGCGCCGTTGTGCGCGACGGGCGCGATACCGAGGAAGCTCGTGCGCTATTGGCACGACCCCGGTGCCCTGCCCGATGACGTGGCGGATTGCCTTTCGAGCTGGGACCGGCTCGCCGGTGAGGGCTTCGAGCTGCACATGTTCGGCGACGCGAGCGCCGCGGCATACGTTGCGGCAGTCCATGGGGAACGGGGGGCGGCGGCATTCTCCCTTTGTGGCCACCCCGCGATGCGCTGCGACTACTTCCGGCTGTGCTTCATCTTAAAGGAGGGGGGCTTCTACGTCGACGCCGACGACGTACTGATCGGCGACGGCTGGCGCGACCTGTTCGCCGACGAGACGTTGAAGCTGCAGCCACTGTGTTACAACATCCCGGCCGGGGGAATGCTGCCGGCGGCGGATATCTGGCAGGCGGACCTGCCGAGAGAGGGCCGCGTCTTTTACGTCAACAACGACCCGCTGGTCGCGCCGCCCGGCCATCCGGTGATACGGCGCGCGCTCGAGAACGCAACCGATAAGCTGCTCCGCGGCGGTCCCGCGCCGGAGATCCAGTCGACCACGGGACCAGGCAACCTCACGTCCGCGCTTGCGGCGCATGCCAGGGAGTTGCAGCTTTCCGGCGCCCCCTACGACTTCAGGTTCCTGCGGGACTGGGACGCGATCGCCGAGGTGCGCTGGGCGCTGTCCTATCGCTGGGACGAGCGCAACTGGCGCAACGTCTACGGCTGCTGAGGGAACCATGTCCGGCGGTCTCGCGAGATGAACTTAAAGAAGGCGGGGGGGCTGCTCCGCGCGCTCACCTTCCGCGTCGCACGGGCTGCGATCCGCGTCGTTCCCGGCGGTAGGATCGGTGCGTTCGGGGACGAGCCCGGGAAGATCGGGGCCATCCTGGTGGTAAATCTCGACCGTCAGCCGCGGCGCCTGCGCAGGACGATGCGCGAGCTCCTTCGGTTCAGGACGCACGACGGCAGGCCGCTCACCTCTCTCGCGGGCCGTATGCGGGCGATCGACGCGAGGAACGGACGGGACGTCGCCGCGACTGCCGACGTGGATCCGCTCTACCGGCTTGGCGATCAGATGTTCGTTCAGCCCGACGCGGCCCTCGCGGACTGTTTCGGGCCCGACGAGCGGGTCACCATGACCCGGCAGGAGGTTGCTGTCGGGAGATCGCACGTTGAGGCCTGGAAGGGGATCGCGGAGGGCAGTAGCGAGCATGTGCTGATCGTCGAGGACGACATCTGGCTGATGCCGGGCGCGGCTGCCGCGATCGACGCCGGGTGGAAGGCGGCGTGGCGACGCTGCAACCCCGGGGGGCCGAACCTCCTCTATCTCTCCTACAGCGATGCGGGCGGTACCGCCACGCGTATGGATGTCTGCGAGGCGCTGTTCCGCCCCGAGCGCGGCCTTTGGTTCCTGTCCGGCTATATCCTGTCGCGGCAGGGCGCGCGGCTGCTGCTGCGAGCCATGCCGGTGAACGGCCCGGTCGACATGTGGATGAATTACCGCTTCGCGGAGCTTGGCGCCCTCGCCCTCTCGGCTCCTGCCATCGGCCAGCGCCCCGATGGCGCGTCGGACAACAGCTACTCGGTGCTGCCTTATTTAGCGCGCGCCGGGATCGTCGACGCGGATGCCGTGGAGGTTCCGCGTCGCGGCGCGACGGACGGAATGCTCGCCTGGACGGCGCGCGGTGAACGCGACGGTCTGGCGATGGCTCTGTCGATACTCGGACTTCGCGTTCGCACCTTCGCTGGAGAAGAGCCGCCGATTGACGCGCACGAACTGCGGACCCTCCTGGAGACGTGGGACGCGCTCGTCGACCCTCCGCTGTCGCGGTCGGCCTGGGATCGCATCCGCAGGTCTCGCCGCGTCAAGGTTTTGTTCGAACCGGAGGCTCCCGTAGAGGCCGGATGGCGAGCGCTGGGCGGGCGGCCCTCCGATCCCAACGTGCTGACGGGTTCACGCTGGGACGGCACCAGCTGGCGGCCGCTATGCGACTTCCTCGGCGTGGACGAACCCGCCGAGAGCTTTCCCCACGGACCGCTGCGGGCGTGGCGCACCTTCCACGACGAACGGGGCGCGAAGGGGCCTGGGGGGGGGCGCGCGGGATCGGGCGGCGCGATCGACGATTCCCCCTGGGTCGTTCCATTGAGCGGCGACTGGCCGGCCGCGCCGTGTGGGATACGGAGCCTCCAACCGGTCGAATCCCCTCTGGTGACCGCCCCGATGACATCGGCAACGGCCATCGTGGCGGCCGAGGCGGGTAGTTTCCCCGGCAATCTGGCGGCGTTCACCCGCGAACGGGTCGTCCACGGACCAGATGGCGCCGAGTTGATACTCAGCGCCTCCGACGACGGTGGACGGCCTTATCGCTCAGGGGCATTCGCAAGCGCGCGGTCCTTTACGCATGGGCGTTTCCAAGCCGAGATACGCGCCGCACGCGGTCCTGGTCTCGTTACGGGATTCTTCCTGCACCGTCACGGCCCTCGCCAAGAGATCGACATAGAGCTAACAGGCGATGATCCGAGCCGCATGCTGACAAACGTTTACTTCAATCCGGGTGACGAGGGAGCTGGGTTGAGCTACGGTTACCGGGGGGCGCCGTGCCGCATTGAACTCGGGTTCGATGCCGCCGAGGACTTCCACCTCTACACGATAGACTGGCGGCCGGGCTGTATTAGTTGGTCTGTCGACGACGTGCTCGTCCATCAACGGCGGAGTTGGGAGCCTACGCCAGTCCCCCACCTTCCCATGCGACTTCATGGCAACCTCTGGGCGCCGCGCTCAAACGAACTCGCCGGACGGATCGATAAGTGCGCCCTGCCGTCGAGTGCAGGCTTCCGCAACCTCGCGATCTGGATCTGAAGCGCGGGGTGGGAAACGAACCGACGAAGGCGGCATGCCTTCCCAGATCCCGCTGATTGCCACCTGAAATATCCGACTCTTGCGCATTTTGGGGAAGAGCGGCCTGCTCGCAACCGAACCAGTTTGAGGCACTGGACCACTGAACCGCGATGTCGTCAGCTTCCAACGGCTGCGAAGCTGCAAGCGGACGATCAAATGACGACACAGTAGCTGCCATTGTAACGTCTGGCGTTGCGAACGGCTGTAAGTCGGCCGGTTGCGGTGTGCCGGCTTATGCGCGTCAATCTCGAAAAGCAGACGTTGGCTTGGAGCCAATCCTTAGCCGACCAGTTCCCGAGACGGATCGATCGGATGGCGTCGGATTTGTCGAACTGGACCGCATGGCCTCGACATCGGCCGCTGTCCTCATGATCATCCGTTCATCGTGCGGACTACGGTCATCGGCATCTCGCGGATCGCCTTGTCTGGTCTATCTTGCCGAGTTGCCATAGCATCATGGACGTCCCGATGGCGATGCGCCCGGAAACGCGACGGAGCACGATCTTGTACTCGACTCTTCCTCTCAAGCGATTGTTGACCTTGCTGGTCCTGCCTCCGCTCCTCGTTCTTGCCGCGCTTCTGCTTTTGAAGGGAACGGTTCCCGAATTCACCGAAATAATTGGCATGGCGAACAAGGTGGCGGGGGGCTGGGGCGTCTTTCTACTCGCCTTCGGTTCGGGCTCGCAAGCGTGGCGACCCTGGCGACTGGCTTGGCGAATCCCCGGCGTTCAGCAGTGGCTGTTCCCGGACCTCAATGGCACATGGCGCGGAAGCACCAGTTCGAATTGGCCATCGATCAAAGCGATGCTCGACGCCTACGAAGGCGTCGCTGATCCGCGCCACGCCGGCGCGCTCGATCTCCTGCCTTTGAAGGACGACGCCATCGAAATGAAGATCACGGCATCCCTCTTCCGCTTGCGCGTCGAGGCCAAGCTAAGCGCGACCAACGCCAAATCGCACTCCGTCAGCGCTCGTGTCGAATGGAACGAGCATCTCGAACGGTTCGAACTCAATTACGTCTACAATCAGGAAACGCCGAGCCCCGAAAGCACGGACGAGTGGCTTCATCCAGGCGCTGCTCATCTCGTTCTCGACATGGACGCGGACCGACTGGACGGTGAGTACTGGACCAGGCGGACGTGGCGCAGCGGCTTGAACACGGCGGGCTTGATATCGGTCGTCAGGAAGTAGCGCAGGCGACACCTTCGGCCTGACGAAGAGCCAGTCGTTCGCGGCCGTCGTGCAGGAACAGCGCAAGGCCGTCCGGCGGGGGGGCCGTGCCGACGATTGCGAAGAGCAGACCCCGTAGTTGGTGCGTCGACGCCGTGACCCGAGCCGACATTGCCGAGTCGTCGGCACTCGACGGCTTGGGAAACCGCTCCGGATGGGTATGCCAGTCGCCGACGTAATGCAGCCCGTTCGGGTGACGCTCGTCGATCTCGCACTGCTCCCGACTGCGGTCTCCTTCGTAGGACCGGCGGGATCGGCGGTCCGTCGGACGAGGTCCCGTCGCCTCTTCGATGCTGATGACGCCGGGCGACACGCGGGCGAAGAGGAGACCGCCGGCTTCGCGCTGCCAAAAGCGCACTTGCCGGTGTACCGCGAAGTGTCGCAGGACGTTGTCGGCGATCACGATCGTCTCGCGGGAATTGCCAATCGGGACCGTGATCACGCGGGGCCGGCTCCGCGGCAGGCGGGGCAGTCGATGGCGGGGAGCCAAGAGAGTTCGATTACACGCCCGGCCGGATCTCCCGGTCCGGCTGCGGCGCGCCACGCCGGCGTCCATTCACCGCCGGCGGTGCGGAGAATGCCTTCGCGGCAAGACTGCACCCGATGTACCCCGGAGCCTGCGCGCCCCGTGAGCACGTCGAGAGCGAGCTCGCTTGCCAGGATGGCGGCGGAGGTTATCTCCCCGGCTCCGTAGGGCATGAACCAGCTGCCGCAGGCCGCCTGACGTCGAAGCGGCGTCTCGATCCAGTCGGTCGCGCGAAAACGCGGGTCGCCCAAGTGGTCGAAGCCGCACAGAAGACAGCCGGCTCCCTTACCGATTGCGACGGCCTGCGAGGCGCATCCCCGCGGCTCCGTCCAGCCGAAGACGATCGGCAGACCGGGATGCCCGCGCTGCCACTTCGTCAGGTCGGCTTCGTCGTCAAGCGAACCGATGGTGCTGACGACGAGATCGCAACCGTCCAATGCGACCGCCGCGTCCTGCCATCGGCTTTCATGGGCTTCGAACCGACTCGCTGGAAATTCGGCTCGAAGCTGTGCGGCGAGAGCTTCCGCCTTGAGGCGTCCCTTGCCAGGGGCCCCGAGGACGTGGCGACCGACGTTCGCCCACTCCATGCGTTCGGGATCGATCAGGCGCAATTCGCCGACGCCCGCCAATGCGAGTTGCCTGGCGACCTGGGAACCGAGCGAGCCGCAACCCACGAGCGCGACCTTGGCGATGCGCAGATCGAGAAGATCCGGGTTCGAATCGCGGCCGTGGATCCAGTTGGTATCCGCGCGTTCGACGCGTGTCCGGGAAAGGTCTGCCGACTTCCAGAGGGAGAGCCGATCCGCTGCCGACTTTCCGGAAAGCCCACGCCGGTTGCGCGCGCGGTCGATGCGACGCGGGACAAGTTCGACGGCGCCGAAGGTCGCGCCGTCGGGCCCGTCGGCACCGATGAGGACGACGAGGTGTTGATCAGTAGACGATCGGAATAGCCTGTTCAGGATCGCTTCTCCGTCGCCCTCCGCCCTGCTCGCGATGGTCATCAGTCCGGCGACGTCGTTGGGATATTCTCGCGGCAGCATTGGGCGGTCGAGCCAAAGCAGGGCGGCGCCACGGCAGGCATCGTCGGTGACTCGGCGCCCTCTCAGGTTCGACAACCATGGCCGGAGCTCGCTCGGCGCTTCCGCGATCACACGGAACCTGTCGCCGCCCCACGTGACGACACGTCTGCTGGGTCCGCTTGGATCGATGATGGACTGTACGACCCTGCGCCCCGCCAGTACGTCCCAGTAGGACAGGAACTCAGACCGGAAATCGTCCTCGTTCTCGCCCTCGATCCCTTGTCTTAGAACTTCAAGGACGCGGCCGAGTATACCCCTTGCGACGGCGACGGGCTGATCGCGATCGAACCGTTCCGCTGAGGACGTGACGCAGACCGTGCCGTCCCTCTCGACGTGCGGCCAAGTACCGAACGGCGGCGCGTCGATCACGGCCACGCGCGGCAACGCCCGCGGATATTCATGTGGAAGTCCGATGACCAGATTGATCGGCGTGCCGCTGACCGCCGCACCGATGCGCCAACGCTCGGGAAAGCCTTCGCGGGGAGGAAGGCGCGTTGCGCCGAGCGTTCCGGTGAGCCAGCGATCCAATCGGTTAACGGCCCCCGCCCGGTCCAAGTCGGGCGGGAACGCGTTAGCCATAGCGAGCCTCGCCGCCGATCTTCACGGGTTCACGTTCGTCGGCGGGAACGTCGCTGAGGATGCCCTGCGTCAGGATCGCCGCCGACGCCGGCACGGTCACTTCCAGAAGACCGATGTCGTTCGGGATGTAGTCGCCCAAAGTCCGCCTCAATGCCGTGAGCGCTGACGCTCTCGTGTCTGCCGACAACGCGACCTTCAACTCCCTCGCGAGCTCGTTCGCCTTGGCTACGAATTCATCGCGGCAGTCGTCCCATCCCTCGTCCAGGAACTGGCCCGGGACGACGGGGTTCTCGATCGCGTTTGACAATCGGGCGGCCAGTCCGTTGGCCACCATCAGCAGAGCGAGATCGTCGCGGTTCTCGGGCGGTGCGGCGGACGCTTCGTCGAACGCGCTCACCACAGCCAACATCAAGGCGATCGAACTGAGGCGGCAGCCCGTCCAACTGCTGTCCCGCCAACCCTTCAGGTAGCGACACACGCGCCGCAGCTGCTGCCCATGCCGCTTAATCGCGTCCTCGAACCATGTCTCGAGCTTGCGGGGATCGGATGGCTTCCAGCCCTCTTCGCGATGCGCGAGCATGATGTGGTCGTCCGGCAGCGTCGCATAAACCTGTTCGAACAGCGCCGCCTCATCCAGCAGTTTCGCGTCGAACGTCTCCATTGCTCGCGCTTCGGCCTTCTCGACAAGCACGATGAATTCGTCGTCGGGTATGGCGTAGAGCGCGAGATCAACGTGAGCGCCTACCTTAACCTGCACGCGGACGCACGACGTCTTCCCGCTGACGAGATCCCAGCCGTTCTCCTCGCAGATCGGGAGAAGTATTTTCTCCACCGCGGCGAAGTAGGCGTCGCTGACGATCGCCGGATGGGCTTCGCCATCCTGAGTCAGGAATGAGATCGGCAGGAACACGCCGTCGTCCAGATCGATCTCTTGCGGCGGCTGTTGCGTCGTGCGGTTGAGGGTGTGGTACGACCAACTCCCCTGCATGCGGAACTTCGGTCGCAGTCCGCGATCGTATCCGTCGGCGAAGCTGAGCGCGGCGGTCTCGAAAAGTCGCTGCTTACGGATGAAGTTGGGCCAATCGGCGAAGCCGGCCTTAAGCCCCTCCCGCAAAGTCTCGCGGACGTCGCGAAGGTTCGAAACGTCGTCCGGATCGACCGTCAGCGCGGCAAGGAAGTTCTGGTCAGAATTCGCGCTAAAAAGCGCCTTATGCGCGTTGATCGCCATCCCCGCCCCGTAGAGAAATTGTTACTCCAAAATTCAGATAGGTAGCGATCGTCTGCTCGCAAGGGCAACCGTCAGGGATGTCTGGCGCCAATGACCGATAATTGCCACATAAAACGATTGACCTCAGCGTCGTTGCCCTTCGACACGCGCCTTGCTCCGAGCGACCCATGCCTCGGATCCGCCTGTGAAAAAGTGTGCGGACGCCAAGTGCAAAAAGTTACTTCTAAGTCTTCGAGGCCGACGGTGTCGTACTAAACTGACGTCGCTAGCATGCGGCCAGCGAATAAGACTTCGGCGTTTTTGGAGACCGATCTGCAACTATTAATATGGAGCAAATTTACCGACGGGCACGGTTCAAACAAAAGCCCATATCGGTCGCTTAGCGATGGAAAGCGACCAGGTTGCTTTCCACCCCATGCTGCCCGACTATCTAAATCAAACGAGCGTCTGCTTTCAGGCCATGCGACGCTTGAAACGAACGACCGGAAACAGGGAGCAAAGCGGTCGATGCCTGCCTTATGAACGAACGTCCGCTTACGCCGATCGCTGCCCGAAAACGGACAGGCGGCTATCCACCACTTCTGCCAAGATGCGGTCGTTCCGCTCGGTATCGCTACTCCACCGCCGTCAGAGTTATGCGGTTGCCGAGATGCCTGAATGCCCGATCGCGACAGGTCAGCAGAATGACCTGCATTCGCGTCGCCGCGTCGGTCAGGATTTCGGTCATCAGGTCGAGGCGGGTATCGTCTGAGTAGACCAGCGGGTCGTCCAGGATCAGTGACACTGGCACGCCCTGCTCCAGCAGCATGTCGGCAAAAGCGAGCCGGGTGAGGACCGCAAGCTGCTCCTGCGTTCCTCGCGAGAGGTCGCCGCAGCTCTCACCACGTCCCCCCCGCACGATAGATGTCAGGCCCAGATCATCACCAAAGCTCGGATCGCAGCCAGGCAAGAGCCGCTCGATGTGCCGACGCGCGCGCCGCGCAACAGGCCCGACGAACGTCCTTGAGGTCTCTGCACGCGCGTGTTCCAGCGTGTCGCGGAGGAGCTTCAGCGTTTCCGCCTCCTGCGTCACGCGGACCAGGTTGGCGGCCGCAGCTTCGGCCTCTTCCTGAGCAGCCGCAGCCCGGTCAGCCAGCCCCTTGCCGCCTTCCGCCTCGATCCGCGCCTCGAGCCCGGCGATCACCTTCTCCAGATCGATCCGCTGGGTCCGGGCGACCTCCACGCGTTTGTCCACCACTCCGATCTGCCGCTCAAGCGCCGCGACATCATGCGCCGTTGCAGCACGTTCGGCGTCCTGCAGGCTGACCAGCGCTGCCGCTTCCAGCTGGCGCGCCTCGGACAGAGCCTCAGCCAGGCGAGCAATCTCAGGCTTAGCTTCCAAGGCAGCGAGTTGCGCTACGGCGTTGGCGGCATCACGTTCGGCGCCCGCCGCCTGGGCCATCAGGGGCGCACTTCGCGCCTCCAGATCGCGCAATTGCGTCGATGCTGCATCATCAACACCCTCCGCCCTTGCCAGCGCTGAGTCCGCCTCGCCCACAGTCACCTTCAACGCGTCGAGGTCTGGCTGCTCGCCACTCCCCGCCCCTTCCGCGCTTTCCGGTAATGCGGCTACGAAAGTTTTCAGAGCCGCAGCACCCGCATGGAGTCCAAGCGCCGGCACGGCAGGCGTGATCCCGGCAATCCGGGCTTCGATCGTACGGGCGTTGGCAACAGCATCACGTGCGACTTCGTTGCGTGCCCGAGCATCGGCGACACTCGTCACGCCGTGATCGGCCAGAATGGCACCAAGATCGTCGCGCGCGTTGGCAAGCTCCGTTTCGGCGGCTCGTAATCCTGCTGGCGGCCGGATGATCAACTCCGCCGCGCCTAGCTGAATACGCGTCTCACGCGATAGCGTCCGATCGCCGGGATCCGCAGGCAACCCATCGATCCGGACACCGCTGACATCGCCAATAAACTCGATCCGGGTTGCACCGGCCTCGACTGCCGCACTCGCCTTGTCGACGGCACGCTCCCGTTCTTCCAGCGCCTTGATGATGCTGGTGGGGATCAGGGTCGTACCAAGCACGAGCGCCGCACCAAGTTCTGCTTCGAGGGGCAACAGTTCGGCATGCCGCTGTCGTACCTGAGCGATCTCAGTCTGGCGTGCGCGGGCGGCGATCAATCTGGTGGCAGCATCGAGTGCGGCATGGGCGTTACGCCGGTTATCGCGAGCTATCCCGAGCCGACTACGCGCCGTACCTGCTCGCTCCCGCGCGCTGGCCAATTCCTCTTCCAGAACCGATCGGTGCTCGCGAGCCTTGTCGAGCGCTGCGGTCGTGTCGCTGACGACCCTTCGAGCATCGGCAAGGCGGGTGGCGAGATCGTCCAGTGCCTTGACCTGATCAGCGAGGCGGCCTTGCTCGGCTCGCCTCGTATCGCGCAATTGTGCCGCAGATCGCGCCACCTCGATCTGACCGACCAGAGCCTTTCGCCGCTCCGCGTCTGTCGTATCGGCGAGATCGCGGTCCAACACCTTGAGCCTGGCCCGGGCGGCCTCCAGATCGGAGAAGCCCTGTTCAAGGGCGGCAAGACGGATCACCGCTTCATTTGCAGCCCGCTCCGCAACCTCATGCTCGGTACGTGCGGCCAACTGCCGACCGCTCGACCGACCGGTGTTGGTCCAATAATCGGCGAACTGGCTGTCGATCCGGGGCCGAACACGTTGATAGGCTGCACCGCCCATGATCGTGCCGACCTCGGCCTCCAGCGTCGCGCGCACGCTGTCACGAACGATCTCGCCAGGAGGCGTAACTTCGAGCGCCTGAGCCTGCCCTACCCAGAGTAGGCCCAGCGCTCCGTGTGCGGCCGCATCACCGGCTTGGCTCGTGTCACGACGCGCACCCAGCAGAGCCTGCAGCTGAGCTTCGGCATCTTCCCCTTGCGCCCGACCGTTCGGGCTCCGGACCTCGACGGACGCGCTCTTGAGAAAGCGCTTAGTAACCTGCCACTCCCCGCCCCCTGCCTCGAAGCCAACCTCGATCTGCGGTGCAACCGCTTCACCATGCGGAGCATAGCTGCGCGCCAGCCGGTTGGCCGTGTTGTGCCGGATGAAGAAGGCTGCGCGCATCGCTTCGAGCAGCGTCGACTTGCCAGTCTCGTTAGGCTCGATGATGACATTCAGGCCGTCGCTGAGCCCATCAAGCACGAACGGCTCGCGAAACTTGCGGAAGTTGGTGAGTGCGATGCGCCGGATTTTGAGGCTCATGCTGCGTCCTGTCCACGCTGGTATTCCACGAACAACCGCTCCAGCGCTCGCCTGGCGGTGACGCTGTCGCTACCCCCCGCCTCGATCATCCCCATCAGCTTTGCCGCAGCCGTCCCGATCATCCCCTCCACTTGGAGATCAGCCAGATCCTGCTCGCTCGGGCGACCAACGAGGTCATCTGCTGCAATTGCCAGATGACGCAGGCGATGGCGCAGGTCGTTGTCCAGCATCCCGAGGATAGCGATCCGGTCGGACATGCTGACGATGCCGGCCAGCGACAGGCTCAGCAGGGTCGCCGATGGTTCAGCGTTCGCCAGCAAGCGCTCACTTTGGGCAACAAACCCCTCAGCATCCGCCACCGTCCAGTCTCGTTGGAGCCACTGGAACCTGCCTGTCCTGATCGGCGTGACGATCGGCTCCACGCCTGGTTCGAGCACCACCAGGAGCGCAAATCCCGGCTCGTCGCGCTGAAACCGGTCTGTCTCCGGTGTGCCGGAATACCAGGTATGTGCATCGACCCGGAGCGCACCGTGCCAGTCGCCGAGGGCAAGATAGTCCAGGCCGGAACGCTGGGCGCGATCGGGCGCAATCTGGTTCCTCGATTCCCCGCGCGACGAGAAGTCACGGATCGAACCATGGGCGAGGCCAATGCGAAGCATCGCGCTTGGCGTCTCCATGGTGTCGAGCAACGCTGTCGGGTCGTCCAGATTGTGCCGGTGCATCAATGGTGCTGGCAGGAGCCAATGTCCTGGCTCAAGCTCGCGAGGTATCGGCTCGGCAACAATGCGGATGTTCGCCGCCCCCTTGGTGCGGACGCGGTCCCAGAGACCGCTGTTGCGGGCGAAGTCATGATTGCCGGGAAGAAGCCACCACGTGCAGGCATATCGCTGCATTCGAGACACGGCCTGCACGATGATGCGATCTTCCGGGCCCTCGGTGTCGAACACATCGCCAGCCACCAGGACGTGGGATGCCCCGTGCTCGACGGCTGCTTTGCCGACCGCGTCGATTGCGTCGAAGCGCGCTTCGCTAAGTGCCGCACGGACGTCGCTGTCGAAGCGGCGATAGGGTTTGCCAAGTTGCCAGTCAGCCGTGTGGATCAGGCGTAGCATGAGAGCTTTCTAGTGATGGATGGCGGCTGTCGAAGAGATATCAGTCCCCCTGCCCTACCCTGCGCCTGTCGGTGCAGTCAGCTCTCACGAGTAGCAAGCAGGCTCGTGGCTGTAGGTTGCTACCGGATCGTCACAACCTTGACCTCAACCGCATCCGCGACCTTCTTCCAGTTCTGGTCGCTGGTCCAGGCGGGCAGCCCGTCCCGTCGGGCTAGCGCCAGACAGAAGCGATCACCAAGGCTAAGCCCCGCCTCAGCCGTCACGGCTCGCAGGCGCCCGGCGATTTGCGCCAAGGCCTTGTCGGCCGGCACCACGGTCAGTGGCAGAGGATCGAGCATGGCGTCCACTTCTCGCTCGGGCATTCCGGCGTGGATGAAGTGGCTCACCACCTCGGCGTAGTTCACGCTGCTCACTCGCGCACCGGCGATACCGGCTGCGACCTTGGCAGATCCCTTCTCACCCTTGATCATGGCGATTAGGGCCGAGGCGTCGAGGATCACGCTCATTCGCCGCTGTCTTCGCGACGCCGGTGGAGGAATGCGTCAACCGAGGCGTCAGGATTACCGTCGGTATATCGCTTGGCCAGCGCCTGCGCCCTTGCCACCGCTTGATTGGCAGTTCGCAGAACCACGCCATCTTCTGTTTCGTCGAGATATACCGCACCGCCACCGGTGAGACCCAACCGCTTGCGAACGTCAGCAGGCAGGCTCATGCGCCCGTTCGGCGTTATGTTGATCTGTAGCGTCATGACGGCTCATGTACCACCAGAGGACATCGTGATCAATCTCAAGCCTCCTATCGGCTTAGTTGCTACCTAGTCTTGATGATGGCAGCTAGGCGCCACTATGCCACATTGATCGCACCGTGGCATATCGGTACCAATTAGCCAAACACGCGCAAAATCGGTGCTTTTAGAGTATGCCTTTTGAGGACGGGCATGCTGTTGGTGCTTTATAGACGCATGGATCACTCAAAAAAGACTGGACAAACAAGTACCACGTAACAAAGACTAAACCATGTTCGTACGTGCCTATCTTCGCGCCTCCACCTCCGAACAGGACGCGTTACGCGCCCGTGGCGCCCTTGATGCTTTCGCCGTCGAGCGAGGGCTGCGGATCGCGGCGCGCTATGTCGAGAACGAAAGCGGCGCCAAGCTGCATCGGCCTGAGCTGTTCCGATTACTGGCCGACTGCGAACCCGGTGACGTACTGCTAGTTGAGCAAGTTGATCGCCTGTCCCGCCTCACCTCGCCAGACTGGCTTCGACTCCGCGGCCTCATCGATGCCAAGCAGGTCCGCATTGTTGCACTTGATCTGCCGACGTCGTGGAGCCTGACGGCGCCGGCTGACGAGTTCACCGCTCGGATGTTCGCCGCGGTCAACGCCATGATGCTCGATGTCCTCGCCGCTGTAGCGCGGAAGGACTATGAGGATCGGCGTCGCCGGCAGGCTGAAGGCACCGCCAAGGCCAAAGCTGCCGGACTCTACAAAGGCCGTCCGGAAAACAAGGCCCGCAACGCCGCCATATCCTCACTGTTAGGTCACGGCCGCAGCTGGCGAGAGATTATGGACGCGACCGGTTGCAGCCGCACCCTGCTCGCTAAGATCGCTCGCGATCGAAGGCTTCGCGACGCAGAGCCTACGGCGGAAATGGACGGCTAAGAACAAGGCACCTCCCTACCTGTTGCCATACCCCAGCCGTTGTTAGCATGAACCGCAGCATCGCCAGACAGTCTCATCAGGGTAGCACCAATGTGACATGTTCAAGCGTCTCGGTGATCGGCAAGGAGTGAGCTCGCCCGTCAGCGTATACTCAAGTCCGTATCTACCTGGTTCTCATTTCCCTTTTGTACGGATCTTCAGCGGTCATAGCGAGCAAGCTTCGCTGCAAATGAACATTTTGCCCCAGCCGCTCGAGCACGGCCCCCAGTGTTGCCTCACGGCTGTTAAGGCCCATGTCGTCGCGCAATGAATCAAGCGCTTCAATTGCCTCGGGCGACAGGAAAAAGCTGTTCCTGATCCAGCCCATTCCTCGAAGAACATTTGCACGGTCGCGCATGGTGCGCGCGGACGGCTTGTCCGACAATGACTGCGTCATGCGTTAAACCCCGCACTCGGCTCGCCAGGGCGAGAAGAAGGCCTGTCTTTCAAGGCCAAGACCAATTCGTCAAATCTAGCTTTGCTCGCGCCTGAATATACGGCTGAGATCGTGGCCAGTGCTGCGTCGGAAGCATGTCTAAGTTTCAGAT
>JGI20283J15916_100109_pt1 | contig 32441 bp, 24 predicted proteins | sample Plalitdecfosmids_FD_15916 | JGI IMG/M metagenome (IMG submission 15916) | reverse complement strand
ACCCTCACCGCCGACGAGTCGAAGCAGTTGGCCCATGAGAAAGAAGCGTTGTTTCGGGAGTTATATAGCAAGGATATTACACCGGTCGTTGGCCTGATTCCCTTCTTGCAATCCTTGAAAGATGCTAACATTCTAACAGCCGTAGCGACCTCGGCCCCTGTCGAGAACCTCGACTTTATTATGGATGCCCTTAACCTGCGTCCTTACTTCGATGTTTTACTCAACGAAAGCCTGGTTAGCCATCCCAAACCAGATCCCGAAATCTACCAGAAAGCGATGGAGATGCTCGGTGTTGATCCAGCAGACAGTATCATTTTCGAGGATTCAATGACAGGTATTCAGGCCGCCAAGGCATCGGGTGCCTCGGTCATAGGCATGGCAACGACGCAGTCGCCGGATGAACTCCGCCCTTTTGTTGATGACGTTGTTGCGGATTTTAGCCAAATGACACTCGATCGACTGAAAAAGCTGGTTAAGATTTTTTAACAGGATTAAATGGCATCAACCCGTATTTTTGTAAATTCAGTTCTGTAGCCGGGTATTTAGCCCGGGTTGTCTCTATAACTCAAGCCTCTATGCCCATCAAACGCCTGCTCTTTCTTTGTCTGGCTAGTCTCCTTTGTTGGTCGGGTAGTGCGTGGGCACAGGGCAAGTATGTGATTGGAACAGTCATTGACCAGGCCAACAAACAAGGCGTTGACCGGGCTACGGTCATCAATAAACGCAGCCGCCAGCGAGCCCGGACAAATGCTACGGGGCGTTTTTTCATGACGCTCCAACCCGGCGATTCATTGATCCTGACCAGCCAGTTATATGACCGTACCGGCATTGTCTACGATGGTACCGACAATCCCACCATTGTTGCCCGGGCGCTTCCTCCTATGCCCTATCGTGTGGTTGATCTCGCCGAGGTAACCGTAACAGGTAAACGATACGAAGAGGTAAAACGCGAAATTCAGCAGGTACTCGATGAGCCAACGGCCTCTAAAAAAGTAACTGGTGAACAGGCTTTCGACAGGCTGGCCGATGGTGCGGGTGTCACCTTGTTGTATGAGCTATTTGCCAAGCGTCCTAAAACCGACCGAAAAGCGTATTACATCATGCAGCAGGATCGTCGGCACGCGCTTGCTCTGGAGCGATTCCGGCTTTTGGTAGAACAGTCGACTACGTTGAAACCTGACGAAATCGACCGTTTTTTCGACTTCTGCGATTTAGAGGATGACTACCTGCTTAAAGCGGAAGATTACGACCTCATCAACACCATTCAGCAATTGCGCAATCGGTATCGGGATGGCTTCAATCGACCCAGCCGCATTTCGCCTGACCCAACTCAGTCACCAGCGCCTAAGCAACCCTGATCCCGGCCTATCTCCTCACAGCCAACGGCGTACCTGTGCTTTGTAACTCAGATATTCCTCACCGAATTTTTGGGTCAGGTACTGTTCCTCGCGTTCAACGATGCCTTTCTGCACCACCATGAGCAAAGGAATGAGCAGCAACAGGCCCCACCAGGCATTGGTAGCCACAGATACACCAACATAAATCAGCGTTAGCGAAAGATACATGGGATTTCGGGTATACCGATAAAGGCCATTGCTGACAATTGCCGTAGTAGCTCCCTTTGGGTGAATGGTCGTCTTATGCTGAATCATTCCCTGAAACGCAAGCAACAAGGTAATCACCCCAATGCCGAACAAAACCAGACCAATCGTCAGGGCAGTGGGTCGGGCAAGAAACGGGGTGGGAAAAATGTAGCTCAGCAATACCCCAATTAATAAGGTAGCACCAAATAAAAGGGGTGGAAAAGCAACTACGTTTGCCTTGTCGGAATTAGTCTGAGCAGCCATAAGAAAAAAGGTATTGGGCAAAGTCAAAAGGCATAAATTGACGTTAATTAAGTTACATAGCCCGAACTCAACCTATATGTCCAGTTTATTTCTCATAACGTGGTCTGAGTGCCGCTTGTAAAGGTTGATATTGATTTAATTCGCTCGCTCAATCTTTTATCATAAGGTAAAAAGATAGCTAAAAAACCGCATAAACTATCAAACTACTGAATCGAACTGATAGCTTTTTCAGTAGTTAGCGATCAAGTAGGCTGGTGCCTTCATGCAGTTAATTGAAGCCCTACCAGGTTCTTCACGCCTTACTAAACCACGGCTCTCTCCTTTGCATAGCCAGGCAATCTTGTATCAAATCCTCCCTATTAATAAACATTTATCCGGTACTGTTTTCGTAAACGTGCCTGGGATAAGTTAGTGAACAGTCCGCAGCTACCGTTTAGTAAAGTAGATCAGTTGGTTAGTCGCTAATCCGGTATTAATGAATAAGTTGTCATTAAAAGTGATACGCTTCTTACCACTCCAACTGTGACTACTCAATGAAACTATTTACCGGGCCTGGCACGCTATCGGCCCATCTGCTAACCTATACCCGCTCCATCAAGTCTACAACTTTATACCGGGTGACAAATCAGGTAGTACGCCGGGGAGTACTCTATACACTAAAAACCGGGTTTCGATTCCGGCGAATTATCTGGCATGCTCATAGGCATCGGCATCTGACCAATCTATTGAAAACCAATCCCCAAGTTACGGCCCTCGCGCAGGCAAACCCCCGACTACTGTATAAATACTTGGGTGAGTATTTAGCCCTCGATTTGCCTACAAAAGACAAGCTGGCCATGCTCACCAGCCATTACCGTTATTTCACGAACGCCCTACACCCCCATTTTTTTGAGGATATTCGCCAAAAAACCTATATCTGGCAGGACCACCAGGGAGATGACTCGTTTGGCATTGGTCTGTTTTTTCCCGTCGGTTTGGACTGGGAGGGCGAATTGGCCGTCGTGTTGGAATGCAATACGATCCCTGTCTACACCATTCGATTTACAGTTATTGCAGATCCATTGACGAACTCCTTGTTTGGCGAAAGCCTCTTCGTTGGGGGAATACAAGGCGTCAGAAACCCTGAACTTGTCAAGCAAGCCACTAAAACCCTGTTCGATATCACTCCAGCTGCTTTACTGATGGCCGCGTTGCAGGGGATTGCTCTGGCCTGTAATCTGAAGTGCATCTGGGGGGCAGGCAATGAAAGACAACTGGCGAATGGAGCGGCTTCTTTTAACTACGATGCCTTTTGGGATGCCTTAGGCGGGCAAAAACAGCCGTATCAGTTATATACCCTATCGATCCCGTTTCCCGAAAAGCCGATTGCTTCGATCAAGGCTAACCACCGCAGCCGCACCCTACGAAAACGGGAGTATAAGCACAAACTCACTCAACAAGTCCGGGCTCATTTTGAGGGACTGCTTCTTTAGGCCTGACAAACGACTTATTTTGTCCGAACGACGGTCAGTTTTTTCATCAACTCCTTTCGACTTGCCGATGGAATCTGAATGGGCATTTTATGATTGATCAGAAACAGATAATTCCGTTCCAGCCGTTCCAGATGGTTTAAATTGATGAGTAGCGACCGTGATAACCGATAAAAATTAGGCGTCGAAAAATACTGCGCCAGATGGCTCAGATTGGTACTAATGTGATGGGGTGATTCCTTCTGAATCATAAAAACTTTCACATACGAACCATCGGCCTGGAGATAAAGAACATCCTTCATCTCAATTTTTTCATGGCCCTTATCGATGGGTAGATACAACGTTTCGGAAACCGGGCTGCCGTTCGTATTCGTCTGATTGTAGTGAAAATAATAGTACGCCAACTCGACCTGTAACTTTAGTTCATCATGTCGGAAGGGTTTCAGCAAGTAAGCGGCTGGCAGGGTTTCTTTAGCGAGTTGAAATGTTTCAACGTCGGAATTGGCAGTCAGATAAATAATGGGCATCCGGTGCTCGGCGATCAGTTCTCTGGCAGTAGTGATGCCATTTTCTGTAGACCCTTCCTCCAGCTGAATATCAATAAGCGCCAGATCTGGCGGGTTATTTTTGGCGGCTCGTATGGCTTGCTCGAAATTGCGGGCAATGGCTGTTACTTTATGGCCGGCCTCCTCTAACGTTTCGCGAAGATCCATGGCCGTAATGGTTTCATCCTCCACAATTAGAATCTTCAGTGACTCCATTCGTTGTCTTCTTGAATTAAGCTTTAAATACCATTGAAAATAAGACGCCTGTAAACTCCTTGCTCCCACCGGAAACGAGGGAATACGTACCGCCAAGCTGCTCGACCTGAGCCTGAATTAACTGCATCCCAAATGAAACCGGCAACGTGGTAACGTCTGCCCCAGCCCAACCCGAGGAAGCGAACTCGTCGTCCTTTTGCTGATTATCTTCCAGTCCCGGACCATTATCGGCCACGGTGAGCTGAATTCTGTTGTTAGTACGATAGCAACTTATTTTATAAGCCGGAGACTCATTTCGGGGAAAGGCATATTTACAGGCGTTGGTTGTCAATTCGGTCAGGATCAGCCCGAGTGGAACCGCTTTGTCGGCGGGGAGCGAAAGCTTATCAATAGAAAACTGCGGTTGGAGGGCGGCAAATCCATAGGCTGTCAACACGCCACTGACTACTTCCTGAATAAACTCGTCGAGGCTGGCTTCAGCTAATTTATCGCCATCATACAGGCGTTGGTGCAGAATGGCCATCGACTGTACGCGCAACCGGCTTTCTTCAATCGCTTTTTTAGCCAGCTCGTCGGTTAGTCGTTTGGATTGCAGACTCAGCAGACTCGATACGACCTGAAGGTTATTTTTAACCCGGTGATTCTGTTCTTTAACAAGTTCTTCATTCCGGCGGCTGATCCGTTGATTTTTTCGATACAATCGAAAGAAAACCGCACTCACAACAACCGCTATTAAGAAGAGCGCAGACACAGCCAGCGTGATGCCTCTCTGCAAACGCAGGTTCTGGGTGTTTAACCTGATTTCCTTCCGCTGAGCGTTTAAAAGCGATTCTTTCTTTTCTGCCTCAAACTCTAAACTCAGACGACTAATGGCCCCGTTGCGATCAGCAAGCAGTTTAATTCGCTCCAGTTCATTCAATTTTTTTAACCGCTCGAATGCCTTTTCCCATTGACCTGAGTTCTGGAAATAATGAAGAAAGGCAGCCTCTAGGTCCAGCCGGGTTTCATACTCATTCAGCTTTATACGCGTATACAGTTGTTCCGCTTTGTTGAGCGTTTGCAACGCCAGTGCTGGTTTGCCGAATGCGGAGTAGGCTTCTGCTAGGTGGAGCATTGTACTGACGCAGGTACCTTCTTTTTTTTTAAGCGTAAATAAATCGAGGGATTTTTCGAGATAAGGAATTGCCCGAGGATCTTTGACTTTGGTAAAAAGTGTACCCAACTCAGTCGTGGCTTCGGCAATGCCAAGGGTGTCGTTAATTTTGTCGGAAAGCGCTTCTCGTTTTGAGTAATAAGAAAGAGCCTCTCTGTAGTAAGCTGTTTTTTGGGTTGTCGATTGGCTTTGCCATCGGGTCATATAGATCCTGCCTAAAACGCCATATGACCGAATCAATGCTTCGTCGGACTTGATCCGTTGGGCAATCTGCCGCGAAAGCGAGGCATACCGCAGAGCCTGTTCGGCATTCCCCATCTTATCTTCATTTTCGCTCAGGCGCACATATAGGCGACTCAGCTCAAAGGAGTCGCCCCGGGGCTCCTGCAAACGAAGCGATTTCAAAAAATAAGCCTGCGCCGTCCGGTAGTCGCCAGCAAACACATAGGTCTTGCCGAATAAATACCAGGCTTCGGCCAATAGGATGGGATCGTTCTTTTGCCTGGCTTCCTGCTCCAGTTGCCTGGCCTTTTGCATCCGGTCGGGCTTTACGTTCAGATAAGGTACTTCCTGGGCCATACACGCTCCTGATGTGATTACCCACAGCACCATTAAGTAATTTACGTACCGGGGCAAACAGGGCATACAGCTTTGATACAAAAGGATTTACGCGCGCAACTGGTGACTCAAATCTAGCAAATAGCGATTAGTTTACAACTACAAATTAAATCAAAAGAAAAAAGGGCTATCTCAGAAGAAAATACAGGGATTTGGCACAACCCTAGTTGCGGTTAAAGTAACAAATCAGCTTATTTGTAGACACAAGCTAATCTACTTATACGTAGTGAAGGCTTATTAGCAGGCTTTCCGCTTATCTCCACACATCCTCAATCAATGTAGTTAATGACTAGTATCCGCGCTAAATTTGCCAGTAGATCTGGCTAGTTCAACCTGTTTATTCGTTTGGGAGAAACACAACCGCATCGCCTACACTGATCTGTCCACTCTGCAGTACTTTTGCCGTCATACCCCCATGCCCACGCATGGCGTTATAACCGCCGGGCCCCAGGGTTGCTTCCATTTTAGAACAGGGATGGCACTGCCCCGTGATTTTCAGAATTACGTCGCCCAATTGAATTTGTTTGTCTTTTAGGGCCAGCAAGTTTATCCCCGACACCACAATGTTTCGGCGAACCAGGGCTGGATCGAGGTCGTCACGACCTAGCAGAGCCGCCACAACGGGCAGGTGCTCGGCCTGAATCAGGGTTACATGGCGGCTGCCACTTTGCCCTCTGTAATGGTCGCCAACAAGGCCTTTCTTTTCGGATACGGCAACCGAATCAACCACTTCTACGGCAGTATTCCGTTCGGGCCGGATGCCGATCCACTCCACTCGGCCAGAGCGGGGAAATACGTCAAATAAATCGTTTATGTTATCCATTATCTGAACCAGGATTTGTTTGATTTTTATGATTACCCTGATTTCATGGGTCTGCTTTCTGCGAAAGCAAAATCAGGGTAATCATAAAAATCAAACAAATCCCGGTTCAGACATAGTTCACGTACGTGTTCACAACAGATCCATCGTTGAATAGATCGACGATGGCATAGCCAGCGGCCGTATGTTTATATTTCCCAAACCACCAGGCTCCGCTGACGGCTCCGTTGCAGAAATACGAAACGCCATTGTAGTCAACCCGGTCTGTTAAATGAATATGGCCGCTGAGAGCGGCCTTTACGTTTGGATGACGATGAAATAAGTCGGTAAGGCGAACGGTATCGCTGTGCATCCAGCGCGACGGAACGTTCCAGTTTTCACCCGCAAAACGCTGCCCGTCGAAAAACACACAGGCAGCCAGAATTGGTACATGGGAAACAACCAGAATAGGCGTCTCAGCGGGCGTTTGGGTTAAATCAGTTTCGAGCCAGGCAAACTGTTCGTCGTCTATGTGAGCCGTATACCAGCTTCCATCGGGTTTGGGCTGAACGCTATCCAGCACAACAATGTGCCAGCCATTTTGGTCCAGACTGTAATAGCGCTTGGCCATTTGAAACTCATCCATCGCCCATTGCCGACCGGCCTCAAAGCAAGCCTTTGTTTCCTTGGGACACCAAATATCATGATTCCCGATACAACTCAGAACGGGCAGGGCATTTTCACTACGGAGAACGTCGCCAAACAGTCGCCATTGCCGACTAACGCTGTCTTTCTGACGGCCGTGCGCTTCCATAATCGCATCGCCACCGTTAACGATCAGATCGGGTTTATCCGTCAAACTCTGTACATGATGGAGACACCGTTCAAACCCTTTAGCAGCGCCAATCAACGGCTGCATGTGGGTATCGGTGAGGTGGGCAATGCGCAACACCCGCTGTTTGGGAAGGGTTGCCACTTGAGCAGATACCAGGTTATTTACCGAAAGAGCAGCCAACCCCGCTCCCACTCGTTTAACAAGATCCCGACGGTTCATGCAGACCTACTTTGGTTTACGCAAAGTAACATGCCACCTGTGATGTGTTGATTAAACTAAGTTTATGATTGTGTTAGGTAATTAACTTAGGGGAAGGGGATTTATTTATACATGACATTTTCTGAACCGGGATTTATTTGATTTTTCTGATTGATCTGATTTCACAAGTCTACTTACGGTGAAAGCAAAATCATGGTTAATCAGAGTAATCAAATAAATCCCGGTTCAGACATCATCGTCCAAACTTCAACGTCGTCCCAATTCTGAATCCTAAACCCTGATACTTGGCATCCTGCCATTGCGAAATAACTTCCACCCGGAAAAAGGGCAGTACCTGCGGAATCAGGCCATCTAACCCGTAGCCTACTTCCGTATAGTTCTTGGAAGACGGTGTGTAGAGGTAATGTACAAATAGATTCTCTTTCAGACCTAGTAACCGAACAACCGTTAACTGCGTGACGAAAAACTTGCGAAACTCAGCCAGCACGTGGGCTTCGGCAAAACGCTTCGCGGTACTGTACTGGTAATAAGGCAGCAATCTATACGTCGAAACGACATCGCCCTGCTGGAAGAAAAACTGATTCCCCTCAAAATGCTTGAAATCCGGGAAGTACACCTGACGATCATTGAGGAACGAGCCAGCACTAAGTTTGTAATTTAATCGGCTGCGAATGCCCGTCTCGAACGAATGGCTAATGCTTGCCTGGACAAAATCATAATCGACCTGATCCATTCCTTTGCGGTAATTCACCGTCAACAACGGACTTTCGTTATCGCGTCGGGCAATGCGTCGGCCATTGCGGATGGTATACTGGGTGGCGCCCAGTCGCGCTGAAGCGGTCAGGTTGAGCACAAGTGCGTTGTGTGTTGGGAAAGCCGTTGTGCTTACTTCGGCGTTCTCAGGACGGTTGGGTGTAAACGTTCGTTCGCGCCAGTTGATCCAGGGCTTCAGGTCTTCCCGATAGTTGGTCAATTCCGAACGTCGGGCGTACTCCAGGCTACCCGTCAGTGCTACCCGTTCACTAAATGGTGATGCCGTAAGGGTCAGATTCAGAAAATCTTTCTGGTATAATTTGGCAAAATTCTGCTCGAATAAAAGCGTTGTCAACGAGTTCAGAAACGGACTGATCGGATTGTCGGGATTGTACTGATACAAATAGCGCCCCCCCGACAGGGCCACGCGCGTATTTTTATGCTGATAACTCGCCAGGCCATAGCCCACAACCTGTTTCCGACCGAACTCGTAACGGCCCGTACCGCCCACGTTCCACTCGCCCAGTTGAATTTGCCGGAACCGATTGACCGAATCAACTTTCGCTCGATACCGGAAATTGAGCGCCCCTTCGAGCGTATATCCTTCAACCGTGTTATACTCGATGCGAGTCAGCGGGCTGGTATAAATCAGGGCACTTCGCTTGGTCAGCCCCCAGGTGTGGCCGCTCAGCACTTGGCCAAGCGAAAATTTATTGGCCGCTTTTTTCTTTTGTTTATCGGCTAGTGCAAGGCTGTCCCGTTTGAGCGAATCGGCTTTGGTAAGCACTTTTATCTCACGAACCAGCCCGAGGCTATCCGCTTTACGATAGCTTTTGATCTCGCCACTGGTAAGCGGCACCGAGCGCAGCGAATCCCAGTATACATTTGAGCGTTTGCGAGCCAGCGAATCAATCTCCAGCGAGTCGTCGCGCACAACGGCCACATCTTCTTTCCGGTTTTTACGGGCCTGCTTCTCCTGCTTTTCGTATTCTTTGACCATCTGGCGCAGGTTTTTGGTCGAGAATTCCTTTTGCTTTTTGACCAGCTCGTCAAAGTTCTTGCCCTTTATATCCCCTTTCGAGAGGGTTTGAGCGGGCGCCCCTTTCTTCTCGTCGGCCACTTCGATGTCTTCAACGAAAGCAGGATTCACGACAAATTCACTGAAGGTCAGATTTCGGATGTAGTAGCCGCTGGCTTTTACGCCCAGATAAGTTCCTTTCCCTTCGTACCGCTGATTCGTTGGCATCCAGACGCCTTGTATGGGACTGCATATGTGTCGGACAGAAATGGACACGCCGATGTTGTTGATCGTTTCCAGTTGCAGACTATGGATGGCCCAGGTGTTTTCGGTAATATAAATCGTCCCCCGAAAAACGCCTTCACCATACTGCCGGGGTATGACCTGGATTTTACTGATCTCAACCGGAGCGCCAGACGGTCCTGGCTCCCGAAACGTGCCTTTGTACTCAAACTTATAGTAAGCAAACGCTTTGGGCGATAACGGTGATACAGCACCGGCAACCGTGGGGCTGTAGAAACTGGCATTGTAAAACTGATTGGGGCTCAAAAAATCACCCTGTGAGTTGCGGTTTGCAATAATCCGCTGCCGAAATGTATTGGGCTGCGTGAACGACACTTCAGCCACGGTTTCGTTGAGCAGGGGAACACCCACTTTAAAATTAGCTTCCTTTTCAGCTTCTTTGAGCTGCTTCCGAAACGCCATTTCGGCCAGATTAGGCAAGTCAATAACGGTAAACGACGATTTAGTATAGACCCGCGCTTTGAATCGCTGCACCTGCAACTGGTGAAACCGACTTTTGGCAATGGCCCGGCGCATGATTGTATACGCGGGATCTTCATTTCCGGCCTTCGTCTGCACTTCAGCCAATCGTAGCGCCTGCTCCTCCAGGGTAGCATCGAGCGTAACGAAGTCTGCGCCTATCTCAACCGGTTTTTGAATCGACTGAAAGCCCAGATATTGAAACACAATGTCATATTTACCGGGTGCCAGTCCGATTTCGTACCGCCCCTCGGCGTTCGTAATGGTTCCCTTGCTCGTTCCTTTCACAATGATAGCTGCAAACGGCAACGCTTCTCCCTGCTTATTTTTAACCGTACCCCGCAAACCGCTGCTACCAGTTTGTGCAGAAGCCATTGTAAACGAAATGAAGGCAACTAGTATCAGTAGTATAAATTTCATGCAATCAGGGGAGGTTAATAGTCTGCGAATGTACCTGTAAAACAAAGTGTAGTGCTAATCTTTTCGATAGACGGGAAAATTCTATCGACCAGCAAAAAGAATTCATTCGTACCGGCAAGATGCATACTTGAATATAAACGTTGCCTGCGAGTATTGTTAAAAATCTATAATGTCTTTGTGTATCTTGCTACAAACTGCTCATAATCTGAACCCTATGCACAAACCAGTACACTTCTTCAGTCAATTAATTATATTTTTAGTCTGCTTCTCAACAGCCAGCGCCCAACTCGCTTCACCATCTACTGTGTTGACCGAACGGGATCGGTCGCGGGTTGTCGATGAAATTCTGGAAGATCGCTTCACCAACCTTCTTCCTCAGTTGATGCGCCGGGAGGGGCTGGATATGTGGATTATTATCTCCCGCGAATATAACGAAGACCCCGTTTTGCGGACGATGCTGCCCAGTACGTGGCTATCGGCCCGCCGACGAACCATTATGGTCTTTTATGATCAGGGAGGAGATAAAGGAATTGAGAAGCTGGCCATTGCCCGGTACGACGTGGGCAATCTGCTAAAAGGGGCCTGGGATATCGACGTTCGGCCGAATCAGTGGGAAGCACTGGCAAAGATTATCGAAGACCGGAAGCCTAAAAAAATAGGGCTCAATATGTCGACCAATTACGGTCATGCCGATGGGCTCTCCTTCTCGGAACACGAAGAATTCATCAAGAAACTACCTGCTGATTACCAGAAACACATTGTCTCAGCGGAGAAAGTTGCCGTTGGCTGGCTCGAAACCCGTACCGAAAAAGAGATGGCGATCTATCCACTCATCTGTCGATTGTCGCACCAGATTATACAGGAAGGATTTTCGGAGCAGGTCATTCAACCGGGCGTCACCACCACCGATGATGTGGTCTGGTGGTTTCGCCAGCGCATCACCGACCTGGGGCTGAGCACCTGGTTTCACCCAACGGTTGATGTCCAACGTGCCGACAAGGAAGACTTTAATCACCTGCGTACGTTTTCCAAACGGCCCGACAAACAGGTCATTCAACCCGGCGATTTGCTGCACGTTGATTTTGGCATCACCTATCTGCGCCTGAACACCGATCAGCAGCAGCACGCTTATGTATTGAAACCCGGCGAAGTCGATGTTCCGGAAGCCCTCAAAACCGCTTTTAAACAGGGTAACCGCCTGCAGGAGATTCTGACGGAGCAATTCAGCGCGGGCAAAACAGGCAACCAGATGCTGCTGGCGGCTTTGGAGCAATCGAAGAAAGAAGGAATTAATGGCACCATTTATTCGCACCCCATTGGCCTACACGGCCATGCGGCTGGCCCAACCATTGGCTTATGGGACCAACAAAAAGGCGTTCCTGGCCCCGGCGATTATCCATTGCTGGCCAACACCGCCTACTCCATTGAGCTTAACGCAGCCGTTGAGATCCCTGAATGGAAGAAAATAGTACGCATCATGCTTGAAGAAGATGGCTTTTTCGATGGCAAAACCTTCCGTTACATCGACGGCCGCCAAACGGAGATTTATACCATTCCCCGGAAATTGGGGTACGTCAAGTAGAGACGCATACTTGCGTCTCCTCATGCGTCAGCAATGAATCCCCTTGCGTGTCTTGTGCCTGATGGTAATAATTGCTGACGCATCATGAGACGCAAGTATGCGTCTCTACATCATTTGACACTAACGGGCGATCCATCCCGTATTTCTTCGTTCGCCGACTTGATGAGTTGATCACCTTCGGTTAAAGGGCCGAATAATTCCACTTTTTCATCGGCTTCAAGCCCTCTTTTGACGGGTACCCATTCGGCTTTCCCATTAACGACCTTGATCACAAAAACGCCGGTTGTTGAGTTGACAATGGCCGATTTGGGAACGATAAAGGTGTTATTCTTCGTTGGCAAAGGTACGTTTACCTCGGCAACCATACCGGGCAGCAGTTTCTTGTCATTGTTAATGACGTCAACTTCTACCCGCTCCGACCGGAGCCGTTTGTCCAGAGCCCCCGCCTGGCGTTTCACCTGCCCGGTAAACTTCTGATCAGGAAACGCTTTGACATTGAAGGTAACCTGATCGTTCAGATCAACGTATCCCGTGTAGGCCTCAGGAATCGAGATAACCAGACGCAGTTTCTTTTGCTCCGTTAACACAAATAATGGAAATTCGGAGCCCTTCCCTGCTGGTCCGATATAGGCACCGGTACTGGCATTCCGGGCGCTGATAATGCCATTGAACGGAGCACGTATTTCGAGGTATTTTTTCAAATCAGCTACTTCCCGATAAGCTGACTTGGCAGCTTCCAGTTGGGCGAGATCAGCATTGCGCTTGGCCAATGCCTGGTCGACGTCGTTTTTCGATACGGCACCGGAAAACTTGCTGGCTTCCAGAATCCGCTCGTAGTTGGCTTTACTGGCAATAGAAAGGGCTTCCTGCGCTTTAAGTTTAGAGTCGGCGGAGGACAGTTGCGCGCTTAATTCAGGCGCTTCGGCCAGGGCCAGCAGTTGTCCCTGCTTCACTTCAGTACCTACATCGACATTCAGCGATTTGATGTAGCCGCTCACTTTGGCATAAATATCGACATCCCGAAACGCAACCAGTTCACCCGGCACTTGCAGCGAGGATGATAACTTGCCACGTTGCAACGGGAATACCTCAACCGTGGCGGGTGCATCGGCTTTTTTCGCTTCTTCCTTTTCCTTACGCTCCTCTTTGCCTTCTGACGAATGACAACCGATTAACGAACCGATAAGAAGTACACTACTAAACGCAACGAGCAAGCTGTGGATTGACTGATTAATTGGCCGTTTCATACGGGGAGGGAATATAAAATTTACTTTCTTTATCTTCGGGATCAAGCGATACCGACTCCGTTGAGGTGTTGCCCTGCACCCAGGCGAATACCAAAGGCAGAATGAACAGAGCCGCAAAGGTCGATGCGATCAGGCCACCAATAACGGCACGCCCCAGAGGAGCCGTTTGTGAGCCACCTTCACCCAGCCCCGAGGCCATTGGAATCATGCCCACCACCATGGCTACGCTGGTCATCAGAATGGGGCGCATCCGTAACGAAGCCGCTTCACGAGCTGCCTGCAAGGCGTTACCGCTTCGCATCCGCAATTCCTCTGCATTGGTTACCATCAGTACGGCATTGGAAATAGACACCCCGACCGACATAATCATGCCCATGTAGGATTGCAGATTGAGCGTTGATTTTGTCAACATCAGCAGCACCAGCGAACCGACCAATACAGCAGGCACCGTACACAAAACAACCAGCGACACCTTGAAGGACTGGAAATTGGCCGCCAGCATCAGGAAGATGACGACGATTGCGACCATCAGGCCATTTTGCAGACTGTCGAGTGTGCTGATCAACACTTCGGTCAGCCCCTGCATTTTAACCGTCAATCCGCGAGGCAGTTCACCCAGCGAGTCGATTGCTTTCTGCACATCGGTAGCGGCTGTTCCTAAATCCATGTCATTCAAATTGGCTGTTACCGATAGCACTGGGATCGCGCCAACGTTATCGTTTTCGCCGTAGGTCGTTCCCTTTTGCAGCGTGGCTACATCGCTCAGAACCGGACGACTCGCGTTAGGCGAAATAGGTATCTCGCCCAGATCACCAATAGTCGTCATCTTATTTTCAGGCACCTGAATCTGTACGCTATAGCTTTGGCTCGATTTTGGATCGATCCAAACACTTTTCTCCGTGTAACGTGAGGATGAAGTGGCGGCCACCAGCGAGCGTGAAATGGCCGAAATATCTGTCCCTAGCTGAGCTGCCCGCGCCCGGTCGATGGTTACGTTGATAGCCGGGTACTTGGTAGCCTGCCCAATCTGCACGTCACGCAGGTACGGAATTTGATCTAACTTGGCAATTACCTTATTGGCGTACTCCTCGTTCTGCTTCTTGTTCTTACCAATCAGTTTAACCTCAATTGGCGTTGGCGAGCCCTGACTCAGAATCTTATCCGTTAATTCGATCGGCTCAAAAGACAGCTTAACACCCGGCAGGGCTTTCTTCATGCTGGCCCTGAACTCATCCTTTAGTTCGTCCAGATCAACCTCATAATCCTCTTTCAAACTCACCTGCAAAACACCTTCCTGCGGGCCCGCCATAAACAGGTAGATCGGGCTCGTCGAGAATTGAGCACCGTGCATACCCACCATGGCGGAGGTGATCTCAACATTCTCCTTTCCAACGAGATTGTTCAGCACATCGATGGTTTTCAGCATCGTGGCTTCCGTTTTTTCAAGTCGGGTTCCATCGGGATTCCGCAGCCGAACCTGAAACTGACCGGCGTTACCTCGGGGCAACACATCGCGGCCAATCACCGTAATGAGCAACGCTGCCAGCCCCAGCGCACCAACAACATACACGAGCACAATCGGCTTGCGATACGGCAACATTCGGTCAATGAACCGCACAAACCGAACCCGGATCCGCTCAAAATAGCTGAGCTTCCCGTCGTGATTTATATCTTTTTGGTGAGCCAGTTTCTGCTTTTCTCCGAGCAAATCGTCAGGCGATCCTTTTCCATTGCCTGACGCCATGCCATTGGTATGGACTACTTTTCCATTTACAGGAAGCGTGGCCTGACCATTGTTCACAGGCGTGTGCTCTTTCATCATCCAGTTGGCCAGCACCGGCACCAGCGTCTGCGCCATCAGGTACGACGTGATCATCGAAAAACCAATGGCCAGGGCAAGCGGCAGGAACAGGGCTCCCGGTATGCCGCTCATCGTAAAAGCGGGCGCAAAAACGGCCAGAATACAGAATAGAATCAGGAGTTTAGAAAAGGCAATTTCCTTACAGGCGTCCCAGATAGCCAGCGCTTTGGGTTTCCCCATATCCATGTGCTGGTGAATATTCTCAATCGTTACCGTACTTTCATCGACGAGAATACCGATCGCAAGTGAAAGGCCGCTCAAGGTCATGATGTTGATGGTTTGCCCAAACAACGACAGAAAGAGAACGCCCGCAATGATACAGGTTGGAATGGTGATGATAACGATCAACGCTCCCCGAACATCGCCCAGAAACAGGAGTACCATCAAGCCCGTCAGAATAGCGCCGATGGCCCCTTCCGTCATCAGACTTTTCACAGCATTGATCACATAAACCGATTGGTCGAACGTGTAAGTCAGAGTTACATCTTCGGGTAGTAGCGCCTGGAAACGGGGCAGTGCGGCTTTCAGGTTTTGGACAACTTCCCAGGTCGATGCGTCGGACGACTTGGTAATGGGCAGATACACCGACCGTTTCCCATTGACCAGCACATATCCCTGCGTAATATCGGCCCCGTCCTCAATCGTGGCCACATCCTTTAGATACAGGTTCTGAACCGTTCCGGTAAAGAGTGGAATATTGCCAAAATCCTTGATATTAACGACAGTTGTGTTGGCTGGCGTAAAGTAATTCAGGTCACCTACCCGCACGTTTCCGGCGGGGGTTGCCTGGTTATTAATTCTAAGGGCAGCCACCAACTGGTCGGGGGTCAGGTTGTGCGAACGCAGTAGCTCTGGATCAGCCTTGATCACGATGGAACGGGAGTTGCCGCCAAACGGGGCGGGCGATACCAGACCGGGAATAGATGTGAAACCCGAACGAATATAAACGTTCGCTAAATCCTGAAGCTCATTGTTACTGCGAATCGGACTGCTCAACACCAATTGCCCCACGGGTAGCGTAGAGGCATCGAAACGCAGAATGAAGGGCGGTTGCGATCCCGGCGGAAACTGCGCCTGTGCCCGGTTCGAGTAGGCAGACACCTCGGCAGCCGCCTGCGCCATGTTCGTGCCTTCGTAGAAGGATAATTTCAGCAGCGTTATCCCCTGAATATTTTTTGTCTCGATACTTTTTACCCCCGACACGTAAAGGAGCAGGTTCACATACTGCTTCCCAAAAAATGCCTCCATCTGGTTGGGTGTATACCCACCAAATGGCTGGGAAATATAGATAACGGGTAAATTAAGGTTCGGGAATATGTCGATCTTGATGGTACGGACGGCGCTGATTCCGAAAAAAAACAAGCTTGCCACTAACACCAGAACGGTTATTGGCTTGCGTAACGCTGATCGTATTAAATTCATGTTTTAATTAAAGTACTGTTAAATTCAGCTGTCAACATTGAAATCAAATTGGCTAGCTATTGAATTCTTCCCTCACCGGAAAAGCCATTCCAACAAAAGCCAATTTTTTCCATAATACATCATATCGACTGATATATCTACCTGAAAGTTAACGAATTCGGCTGGCAATTAGAAGTCCCGGCCGATCCAACAGAGGAAGGTTTTGCCTTTCATTATTAGCCACAACCTTCCTATATAATCAACTTGGTAAGTAACGGGTAAGTATAATCACTTACGAAATTTTTAGCTTCACGCACTAATATAATCCATTGATTATCAGCCGATAACCTTCTATATAGGCTTATTGGTCAATATTCCTACTGCTTTATGACATACACAAAACGTAGCGCAATTACCTAGGGTAAAGTTTTTCAGATTTAGGTTTAACTACATCAAAAAATGGGGATAACAGACAGCTCACAAAGCCAGTCCGTTATCCCCAATCACGTTAATTTGTCTGGAAATTAAGCCAGGCGGTTGATGCAGTTCAAATCTTCAAAAGCGATTTTCAACCGTTGCACCATACTTTCTTCGCCTTTACGAAGCCACACGCGTGGATCATAATATTTTTTGTTTGGCGAATCAGCGCCTTCGGGGCTACCCAACTGCGACTGCAGATAGCCTTCTTTGGCTTTATAGTACTTCAGGATGCCTTCCCACATAGCCCATTGCATGTCGGTATCGAGGTTCATTTTAACGGCGCCATAGCGAATGGCTTCCCGAATCTCTTCCCGGCTGGAACCCGATCCACCGTGGAATACGAAATTCACCGGCAATGGTCCTGTAGCATATTTCTCCTGAATGTATTTCTGCGAGTTGTCCAGAATGATCGGCGATAGTTTCACGTTTCCGGGCTTATATACACCATGTACGTTTCCGAAGGCAGCGGCAATGGTGAAGTTTGGCGAGATTTTGCTCAGCTCTTCATACGCATAAGCCACTTCAGAAGGCTGGGTGTATAGTTTCGAATCGTCAACGTCCGAATTGTCGACGCCGTCTTCTTCGCCACCCGTCACCCCTAATTCGATTTCAAGCGTCATGCCGATTTTAGCCATCCGCTCAAAATATTTCGAGCAGATCTCGATGTTCTCTTCGATTGGCTCCTCCGACAAATCGAGCATGTGCGACGAGTACAACGGCTTACCCGTTTGGTCAAAGTGCTTTTCACCTGCTTCGAGCAGACCGTCGATCCAGGGCAGGAGTTTTTTAGCGCAGTGGTCGGTATGCAGAATTACCGGTACGCCATACAGTTCAGCAACGTGGTGAACATGCAGGGCACCCGAAATCGATCCGGCAATGGCAGCTTGCTGTTTGTCGTTCGGCAGGGCCTTACCCGCGTAAAAAATTCCGCCACCATTCGAGAACTGGACGATTACCGGTGAGTTAACAGCTTTAGCCGTTTCCAATACGGCATTAACGGAGTCCGTTCCAACGACATTGACGGCAGGAAGGGCGTAATCATTTTCGTTGGCGTGACGGAAAATTTCGGTGACGCCTTCGCCGGTCACAACGCCGGGGGCAAAACGGGTGGCTACTTCACTCATAGTTAAGACAAATTTTGGATTCGTTCAAGAAATAGTTTACCGAAAATAAGGACGGTTAATCTATTTGACTTTGAAAGGTAAAGTTGGGGATATTGTAAAAAAAATACTAATCTTACCGAAATGCTTCTCAGGAAAACAGATAATTTACACGCCTTAATCCGATCAGGAACTTATAGCGGGAGGTATGATTTTTGTTAAGTATTCTAGGTAACTTCGTAAACGCGCAGAACAATACGCCATCCATATCAATCCATTTCCATGCTTCGTATCCTCTACATAGTCAGTTTACTGTTTTTGGCTATCGGATTTCGACCGGCATGGGCTCAGTTGGCGCAATCCCTGCGCGTTGAAATTCCATCGGACCCCAACGAAGCCGAAGCATTTGATGTAACACCGCTGGACGAACGGGGTGTGCTGATGACGATCCGTACCGGCAGTTTTGTCGATAATACACTGGTTAAACTTAGCTTCAGGCGCTACGACATTAACCTTAAATTACTGTGGCAGACAGAATTTAAGCAGGATGTTAAATTTAAACAGGTGGCGACCTACGACTCCGATCGGTACGTGTATCACCTTTTCCGTGAGTATGATACGGATCAGTACCAGTTTGTGCGACTGCACCTTGACGACGGGGTTATTGAGACGTTTGACGGTAGTTTAATTGACCAGTTGGATGTTCAGCAGTTTAAGGTGATGGGAAGCCAGGCCTACGTAACTGGGTATCACCACGGTCGGCTGGTTGTCATGTCGTTTTCTTTTTTTGACCGCACTGTGAAAGTGCTCCCCGGCATGTACGTTAACCGAATGGAAATCAGCAGCCTCGAAGTTGACGAAGCCCGGCAGGAAGTGCATGTACTGGTTCATTCGCTTCGGCGTCACTGCAAATTTTCAATACGCACCTACAACTACGACAGTAAACTCCTTCGAACGCTTGACTTCGATGGGGCGTCAAACAGCCTCATTTCAGGGAAATTATTGCCTGTTAATCAACAGGAATCGCTACTGGTAGGAAATTACTCTACCGACTGCACGCCTTACTCCCAGGGTATTTATGTCACACGCATTCATCACGGCGATGCAGGTACTGAACCGGCTAGTGCCATTCAGTACATTGAGTTTTCACAACTGCAGAACTTTTTCAACTACCTGAAACCGCAACGGCAGCAAAAACTGCTGGCCAAGGCACAGAAAAAAAAGAATGAAGGGAAAGATTATAAGTTTCGCTACAGGCTTCTGGTACATGACCTGAAGCCTACCGCCGATGGGCTAACCCTCATTGCTGAAGTCTACTACCCGCAATATCGGGGCAGCACGCTGGCTTATGGCGGCTACCTTCGCGGAAGTGACCGATACGAGGGTTTCCGGTACACTCATGCGTTTATTTGCAGGTTCGACAAACAGGGGAAACTTCTGTGGGATAATTGCTTCCCTATCAAGGAACTCGTCAGTACGGATCTAACGGAGATGGTGCAGGTCTCCCAGCAGGGAGATCGGGTTGTGCTGGCTTACCCAAGTGATGGCGAAATCACGACGGAAGTCATTGAGGGCAGTAAAATTCTGAAGGAAACGGAAAAGTTTAAGTTACAAACCAGTGCCGAGAACGAAAAAGTAACCTTTTCGGCCCAGGATAATCTGATGGCCTGGTATGGACAACATTTCCTGGCGTGTGGGTTCCAGAAAATTGCCCCTTCCAAAACAGCGCAACGGGATGTACCGCAGCGGGAAGTATTTTACATCAACAAGCTAACGTATAGCGAAGACAACCCAACCAGGGATTCGGGCAAGGCTACGAGCCGAAAAAACGGCGGATCAGGACGATAATCAGGTTTAGGATAAGGCTGACGACAATACAGGTTACGATAGGAAAATAGAACCCTCCGCCCTCTTTGCCTTCTATCCGAATATCGCCGGGGAGCCGACCCAGCCAACCAAGTTTATCCCCAAAGAAGTAAATCGCGATTCCAATCAGCACGATTACTGTCCCAATCAGTATAATGGTTTTGCCGAATGAAGGTGTCATTGTGATAAATATCGTTTTGCATAGGATCGGTTCTATAATCGCTTGATATCCGACATGATTTCAAGCGAAAATCCTACTACAATACCCAAACACGCACATCAGCCGAGTCGTTTCCCAAATAAATACAATATTTTTAGACCAACGCTTGCTTTTCAGATAATTTAGTTGTAGTTTTGCACCAGATTTTACAAGCGACATCCGTTCGCGTCTCTGTTTCTCTCCTTTTTTACGCGTTGAGTTAGGTCTGACAGAGCTTATGTACGGATGTACAGGATGGGTTTCTGTGTGGACGTCCCGCCGTGAGCGGGACCTTAGCGCGTGGGCTAATCGTCAATCAGTCGACCGGTAGATCCGGTTCGTTGTCTTTATTCCCCTTGAAAAGGTTCGGGGAGGTGGTCCTGTTGGGTCGTTGGGCAGCTTGGTTCGTTGGGCAATTTTCGCATTATCGCGCCGTTCACTGGCACATACTCGTCTTCGCTTGGATGATTTACGTATTTAATCATTTCCAAGTTAATGAAAACGAAAACAAACAAATCCTCAGAGCAGGATGCACTCCTGGACATTGAAAAAATAGCCACGGAAATGGCCGCCAGCGCGGTCGCTCCAACCGATGCGGCAACGGCTGAAGCCAAAACCGCCAAGGTTCTTAAAAAGAAAGTTGCCAAACCAGCAGCCGAATCAACTCAGGAAACATCGTTCGACGATACCGCTACCGAACTCATTGCTGAAGGCATTGCCGATAAAGTCGTGATCGTGGCTGATGAGCCTATGCCAACAGCCGACGCAACCGCACCAGCCGTTGCCGACGTAACAGCCCCCAAAGCGGCTGATCCAAATCAACTGTTATTCTCTGACCTGGCTATTTCGGCAGAACTGTTATCGGCCGTTACGGATATGGGCTTTACGAGCCCGTCGCCTATTCAGGCAGAAGCCATTCCCCCAATTCTGGAAGGTCGCGATGTCATTGGACAGGCTCAAACCGGTACCGGTAAAACGGCCGCCTTCGGTATTCCTGCTCTTGACCTGATCGACATTCAGGATCGTTCGGTGCAGGCGCTGATCCTTTGCCCAACGCGCGAATTGGCAGTGCAGGTTTCTGAAGAAATCAAGAAACTGGCAAAATACAAGCGGGGCGTTCGGATCGAAGCCATTTATGGGGGCGACTCCATTGAGCGGCAAATCCGGTCCCTTAAAAGTGGTGTGCATATCGTTATTGGTACGCCCGGTCGCGTTATGGACCATATGGAACGTAACACACTCAAACTCAACGGCGTTAAGATGATGATTCTTGACGAAGCTGATGAGATGCTGGACATGGGCTTCCGCGAAGATATTGAGAGCATTCTGGAAGAAATGCCCGAAGAGCGGCAAACGATCCTGTTCTCGGCAACGATGTCGAAGCCGATCATGCAGATCACCCAGAAGTTCCTGAAAGATCCTGTTCTGGTAAAAGTCGTTAAGAAAGAACTGACGAATGTTAACATCGAACAGGTTTACTTTGAAGTAAAAGCCAAAGCGAAAGTGGAAGTAATGTGTCGCCTGATCGACATGTACGACCTCAAGCTGATGCTGGTATTCTGTAATACAAAACGGAAGGTCGACGAAATCGTTGAAGACCTGCAGATCCGGGGCTATCAGGCCGAAGGCTTGCACGGTGATCTGCGCCAGGCGCAACGGAATAATGTGATGAGCAAGTTCCGGGCCGGTACAACCAACATTCTGGTGGCTACCGACGTAGCGGCCCGTGGTATTGACGTTGACGATGTCGATGCCGTTATCAACTTCGATATTCCCCTCGACGAAGAATATTACGTACACCGGATCGGCCGGACGGGCCGCGCTGGTAAATCGGGTCGTGCCTTTTCGTTTGTTGGACGGGATGAGAAATACCGTTTCCGCGAAATCCAGACCTACACGAAAGTTAAGGTTGACAAAGGTGTAATTCCTTCCTTTGAAGACATCGTCGGCGTTCGTAAGGCTCGTTTCATCGAGCAATTGCAACAGACGATTCAGGAAAGTAAAGACCTGAACCTGTATGACGACTTACTAACCCAGTTGAACCACGCCGGTTTCTCGACCGAGCAGGTTGTAGCGGCTCTGGTTAAACGGAGCATGGGTCTGGAGAAGAACGAGTTTGCCGATCAGAACCTTAACCTGGAAGAGGATCGCCGGAATGGCCGTGACAAGTACGCGGATCGTGGCCGGGGTGATGGCCGTAGCGAAGACCGTCGGGGTGGATCGTCCCGTTTTGGCGACCGTGATGGTGGCCGTAGCGAAGGATCGTCCCGCTTTGGTGATCGCCGTAGCGATGACCGTGGTGGTCGTAGCGACGGAGCATCCCGTTTCGGTGATCGCCGTAGCCCTGCTGGTGCTGGCAGTGATCGTCCTCGTTTCAACGACCGCAATGACGGTGCTGAACGTAAGCCATATTTCGAACGCGATGATCAGCGCGCCCCTCGTGAGCGTGATGCCAACATGACTCGCCTGATGGTGAGCATTGGGCGGAAAGATTTCGTTCGTCCAGGTGACATCGTTGGTGCTATTGCTGGCGAAGCCAACATTCCAGGCAGCAGCATTGGTAGCATCGACATCTTCGATAAATTCACTTATGTTGACGTACCGAAAGATGTAGCCAACCGCGTTGTCGACGCTATGGAAGGTAACACGATCAAAGGTCGCCGGGTTAACATTGAATTGGCACGGTAATCCTTGAGTAGGTAAGCAAAATTATTTTTAACCCCGTAAGCCATAAAGGGCACAGAGTTTTTTACGACTCTGTGCCCTTTATGGCTTACGGGGTTAAAACGTTTAGATTTTATGAAAAACCCATTATTCTTCGTAATAGTAACCGAAGATAATGCCCATTTCGTCCTCGCTGGTCAGGCCAAAACTGACTGCTTTGCCCGTGGTATTATTGTATGTAATCTCGGAGATAAGCCCCTCCCCTTTTTGCAGTTCAATGGGCGTTTTGAACGTGACGATATCGGGATGTGCCCAATCGGTAGATGTGTAGACGATTTCACCATTCCGGGCGCCCCCCAATATTTTGATCACGAATTTCTCGCCCAGCTTATGCATGTGCGAGGTGAGTGTAAGCACTTTACGAGGTTTATTGAAAGCAAATGATTTGGTCAGCGTCACACGTCCGTTGGCGGGAATGGTCAGGTTCGTGTTACTCAAATCCAGCGTCTGTACGATTTGCTTTACCTTGGACTTATCGACTGTGTACAAGTTAATCTGAGCTTCACCTTTCATAACCGTCGTCGTTTTATTGACGAAATGCGAGTTAAGGTCAAGCGAGGCTCCCGCCGGGATCAGCAAAGCGGCTCCTTCTGGAAAAACATAGTCCTGATACTGCGCCTGTGACCCCGCCAGATATACGTGGTTGGACATGGTCAGTGCCGTCAATATATTAAGCGAATTATCGGCGTTGCGCAGATCACGAATGTCATTCAGATTCGGCAGCGCCGTTTTGCTTCGAAAATCGTAGGCAACAAAATGGTGGCTCCCGCTCCGCATTTTCGTTTCATACCGATTCACGTAAACGTCCTGCGTATTACCGACCATCCGCCGGGTAAATAACTCCCGTTCAAAGTTCGGCTGAATATCGAATGCAGGAACAGCCATTTGAAAGCCCGTTCCGGTAGCGGGCACAGTCAGTGGCTCATAGCTTACCGGCGCCACGGTTTTATCGTCCAATAAAGTGGCATCGGCTATGGTACCGGTTTTGGGCGCTCCGGCATCAATCCACCGCCTGACGTATTCAATTTGCCCATCAGACAGCAAAACGCCCCCCAACGGCATGGGATTGCCATATTGTTTGCCCGAATGATGACTGGCCGTAGTGGTCAGTTTATGGTAGAGCAGACTTTCCAGCGACGCAAAGGCTTTTACCCGTTTCAGTCCATCGGCTTTCGCATCGCTGTTTTTTGGGTCAACACCGACCAGATTCTGATACGCTACTCCATCGGCCAGCACAAGTCCATGCTGAAAGAAGGTGGCGTCTTTTTCTGACAAATGACAACCCGACGTGGCGCAGGTTGGCGTCAGAATTTTTTGCTGAATCAAATCAAAGGATGAGGGAGCAGCCGGTGCTTCCGGCTCCGTACTGCTTTTCGTGCAGGAGATCGTATACAACGACAAAGCCAGTGCGCCTATGGCCAGGCTTAACCGGTTATAAGTCAAGAAGTTCATGTGTGCTAGGAGGGCAAAAAAGCCGTTGAAAGGTACTATAATTTACCCGCTATTCCGTTAAAAACGTAGGATAAAATCCTGCTTCGGTTGCTCCCGCCGAAAGAATACCAATCCTACCCAAAACAAGTCGACCGTGACACTGACGGCCGGGTGCGCTTTGATATAGGCCCATGCCCGTTCCATTTCGTCCGACCAGTGAATATCGTCAAAGACGAATACCGTATCGTTGTGAATATTGGTCAAGCAGGTTTCGAAATAACGGACCGTGGGCTCGTAGCGGTGATTGGCATCGAAGAAAACGAAATCGACGGGCTCAAGCGATGCGATCTGAGGAGCCAGCGTCTCATCTAGATTACCCACGACTATAGATACATTCTCAATAGCCAACTGGTCAAAATTCTGACGTGCTACAGCCGCCGTTTCGGGGCATCCTTCAAAAGTGAGCACACGGCCACCGTAGGATTTGGTCGCTTCAGCCATATAGGCCGTTGTCATACCCAGGGATGTGCCCAAATCGACGATGTTGCTGGCCTCAAACCGCCGAATGAGCCGAAACAGTAATCGGCCAAAACGGGCTGGTTTCTGTGAATTACGGGCAATATCGCCCACCGTCCGTTGCCGGGACTCGTTTATTTTGGACCCGGCACCATAATCTGCGATGGTGATAATCTGGCGACTTTTACGAAGTTCTTTACGAAGAGCCCGGATGGGGGCAAACAAAGCTTTCAAGCCGGTTCTTGCCCGAATAACCTGTGTATATAACGCAAACAGAAATGGAGAATGAAGCGCGTGTTCGTCGCGGGCGCGACTCAGATACCGAAAATAAGCAAGCAGCAAGAATGAATCAATTTAACTTATAAGGCACAACCATCGTGAACTCAGGAATACTGACCCGTAGTTGTTTGCCATCAATAATACGTTCGACAAGGTAGGTACCTGCCATTTTTCCAATGCTCGAACGCAAATTACAGCCCGATACATATTCATGGACCTCCCCCGGCTCCAGCACGGGTTGCAGCCCAACAACACCTTCCCCTTCAACCTCCCGAACGGTGCCATTGGAGTCGAAAATCAACCAATGACGCCGGAGCAACTGAATCGTGTAGTCGCTCGCGTTCTCGATGGTGATCCGGTAGGTAAAAACATAATGCGCCTGGAGCGGACTAGAGTAATCAGCCTGATACTCTGTCTTCACGCTAACTTTTACGCCTTCTGTGACTGACGAAACCATAAATTAGTGTCGTTTTGCAACCTTACAACGAAAATTAGGTTTATTAGTTTTGTTACGCAAGGTCCGCTCTCAATTTTTTTTTCGGGAGGGGATTCTGGCGTTTGTAGGCCTATAATGCCTAAACACTCTTATCAGTTCCTTCATGAATGTATCTATTGCCGAATCCTGGCGAAATCGACTCCAATCCGAATTCGATAAACCTTATTTTGGTGAACTAGCCCAATTTCTGCGACACGAATACAGTACGCAGCGTGTTTTCCCCCCCGGCGCGTTGATGTTCAATGCCTTCAACAAATGTAGTTTTGACGATACGCGCGTTGTCATTCTTGGCCAGGACCCCTACCATGGCGAAGGACAAGCCAATGGTCTGGCTTTCTCGGTGGCCGATGGCATTGCAAAGCCGCCTTCATTAATTAATATTTTTAAGGAGATTCAGGGCGATTTAGGCAAGCCCATTCCTAAGTCGGGCAATCTGGAACGCTGGGCCAGCCAGGGCGTTATGCTTCTGAACGCAACATTGACCGTACGGGCCGGTCAGGCGGGTTCGCATCAGGGAAAGGGATGGGAAACGTTTACCGACGCGGTGATCAAACTCATTTCGGACGAGAAACAGCACGTCGTTTTTATGCTTTGGGGCGCTTATGCCCAAAAAAAGGGGGCCATTATAGATGGCAAGAAACACCTGGTTCTAAAAGCCAAACACCCTTCACCCATGGCGGCTAATTATGGCGGCTGGTTCGGTAACAAGCATTTCAGTCAGGCAAATGCGTATCTGGAAAGTAAAGGATTGCCGCCTGTGGAGTGGTAGAGGAAAGGCATCCTTAAACGATACGGGTGGGCCAAATGGCCCGCCCGTATCGTTTAAGGACTATTTAACGTGAATAATGAGGTAAAGTGTGGGGTAAAGTCCTTAACCTTAGGGCGCATGCACTTCTTTTTTCTTACAGAAAAGCCCTGTCAGGGGCGACCTGTTACTAGAAAAGCAAGGGTGAGCTTTATACGAAGCGCCGTAGGTGCGCCCTACATGGACAAGAGTAGGTCGCACCTACGGCGCTTCAGACAAGACATAAGCTAGACAGCTATTGACAGGCCATCCCTAGCGGGATTAGCCAACTCATTAATCCAGTATTCACGTTACTTAATCGATCGTTCTGAACAGTCGGTTCCAGCGGATTTTATTCCAGGCGTTGGCAGGATTTGGGTCCAGCGACATCCAGACAAACACGGCTTTACCCACGATGTGATCTTCGGGAACGAAGCCCCAGAAACGGGAGTCGAGCGAATTATCGCGGTTGTCGCCCATCATAAAGTAATAATCCTGCTTGAAGGTGTACGACTTGATCGGCTGGCCACCAATCTTAATTTGTTCAGGAGCAACCTCTACATTTTCATTGCCTTCATACAACTGAATGACCGGGCCATAAAGTGCAATGGCTTGGGCACTGAGTTGAATAGTCGCGCCCTTCTTTGGAATCGTGATCGGACCAAAGTTGTCATGATTCCATTTGAACGTTGGCGTACCGTAAATCATTGGCGACATCTCCCCCGGCTTATCAGACATGGGCTCGACACCTTTCACAAAATCGAAGCTTTTAAATTTAGCAATGACATCCTCCGTCGTATTAACGCTGTAGCCCACCATGACCGAAGTTTTGGTCGAATCATTGTACTGCTCCAGCGGCTTCCAGTTCTCGGTCGGCTGACTTGGGTCGCGGTAGTCATTTACGATGTCGTACTTACGAAAAAACGTCGCGTCGAGGACTTCGGTTGTTTTAATAAAATATTTCTGCTCTGAACGGGGTGGCGTTGGAAATGGCTTCCCATTGATAAGCACCTCACGCTGGCGGACTTCAAGCACATCGCCGGGAATACCGATACACCGCTTGATGTAGTTCGTTTTCAGATCAACCGGGTAGTCGATGTTGTCGTTCAGGTATTTGGGCGGCACGTTGAATACGACGACATCCCCGTTTTTTACGTGAGTGAAGCCCGGCAGCCTATAGGAAGGCAATTGAATAGCCGTACTATAGGACGGAATATCGGTTCCCCATATTTTCTGATGAGTCAGCGGTACCTGCAACGGTGTACGGGGTGTACGGGTGCCATAATGCAACTTACTGACAAACAGAAAGTCGCCCACCATGAGGCTATTTTCCATCGACGGCGTTGGAATCGTAAAGGCTTCCATAAACAACCAGCGAATGAGCGTGGCCGCGACAACGGCAAACAGAACGGAATCGAACCATTCCCGAATGGGCGATTTCCTGGCTTTAGCCGGTCTAGTTTCGGCCTTCGTTTGAGTTACTGACACGTTTACTGAATGATGAATTATTAATGATAAATTATGAACGAGTTGTCGGGCGATAGCTGATTGGCTACGAAATTACGAAGATGAACTGGTTTTTAGTTAACCGCTCGTCATTCAATTCCCTAGCAGGTCATCCATCCCGAATATACCCTCCCGACCAACGAGCCACTCTGCCGCTACGACAGCCCCTAACGCAAAGCCCTGCCGACTGTGGGCCACGTGTGAGATCTCAATCTGGTCAACGTCAGAATCGTAGCGAACCGTATGCGTACCCGGCACGGTTCCTTCCCGAAACGACTGAATTTCAATGGCATCTTCGCCCACGGGCTGTGACTCATGACCCGCTTCGTTGCTAACCCAACGGCGTTTGCTGGCTAGCTGTTCCATGACACCTTCGGCCAGTGTAATGGCGGTTCCGCTGGGCGCGTCTTTCTTTTCGGTATGGTGAATTTCGGTCATGGACACGTGATACGACGGGTAGTTTCGCATAAACTGCGCCAGGACTTTGTTCAATCGAAAAAACAGATTAACCCCAATGCTATAGTTGGACGCATAAAAGAATGCGCCTTTCCTAGTTCTACAAAGTTCTTCGATGTCGGCCCGGCGGTTCAGCCAGCCCGTTGTGCCACAAACGACCGGCCAGCCACGCTCCAGGCAATACGTAATGTTTTCGGCTGCCGATTCAGGGGAGCTGAATTCAATAACGACGTCGACGGCATCGGAAGCGAGATTGGTTAAATCAGCGTGGTTGGAGCCGGGGCCGTCCCCACGGTCAATTCGGGCGGCAATCTGGTGTCCTCGCTCAAGCAAAAGCTGCTCGATCGCTTTACCCATTTTGCCATAGCCCAGCAGAAGAATGTTCACTTAGGTTTGTGGTTTGTGGTTTATGGTTTATGGTTTGTGGTTTGTGGTTTGTAGTTAGCTGACGCGTCAGTTGCTTTCGCGTCAGCCAACTACAAACCACAAACCGTAAACTACAAACCATAAACCTTATTTAAACGTAAACGCCACCCGAACCGCCGGAATAAAGCCCATCCCGGGAGCCGGTAGCACATTGGGTTCGACGGTCATCGAAATGTCGTCGGTTAAATCAAAGGTCTTTAAATGGGCTGCCACATTGGCTTCAATGATATTGACCGCCCATAAAACACCCGACAAAAGCAGGTTCAGATCCCGGTAACGCCGGAAGGTGTCATAGGCATTTTTGGCATTGGCCGTCGTTCGAAAAACAACTTTATTGTCGTTGAACGGGCTTACGCCAATTAACACCTCGTCTACCTTATTGTACAAGTCTTTACTGGTAATCGCTGCTCCACTTACATTATGATAACTAGGATCGAAACTCGCCTTGAATGAATTGCCGTAGTTAAACAGCGCATCCGTTACCGGGTCGCCATAAAGCAATCGCCGGTAGCCCGTTTCGGCTTCTTTAGCCAGTCCTCTATATTTGACGAATAGATAGCCCATTACCCCAAAGCCAACGTAGATAAAGGGTATTTTATAATACTGCCGGTTGTAGGCCTGACCTAAACCGGGCAGCACCAACGACCGCATCGTGGCCTTTTTCGGAATGATCTTGTGGATTTCAGCTTCCTGCCGGGCCGATACCTGAACTGTATCCGGAGTATCGAGCGAGGTGGAATCATCATCGGTCAGTACTGATTTCCCGACCTGAACCTGGACCCCGTTACGGCGCGTCGTTGACGGAATCGTATCTAAGGCCGATTCCCCTATGCGGGTCGAGTCAACAGCGGCTGGCGTTGGGGCCGGACGAATAGCCGGACGTTGCGCAAACGCAGTAGCGATGGGCAAGCAGAACAGCAGGGTATATATAAGTAAGAAGAAAGACTGCTTCATGCCCAAACAACGGCCCGTGACCTATTTTTCGGGCCGTTCGTTCACCATTTAAGGTAATTTAACAGAGTTATGCTTGTGAGTTCAGCACTTCCAGGATCTTGGCCAGTTCTTCCTGAGAGGTAAACGGAATCTTTATTTCACCCTTATGCTTTTCATCGGCTTTGATCGACACGCGCGTACCGAACATCGAGGACAGTTTGAATTGCAAGCTACGCATCTCCTGCTTGGGCAGGGTAACGCTACGGGTTGGCGCCAGTTCATTGGCATCATCCGACAAATTCCGAACCGCTTCTTCAACCTTCCGAACCGACCATTCTTCGTCGACAGCCCGGGTAAAGAGCCGTATCTGTGTCTCCGGGTTTTCGATGTTGATAATGGCACGGGCATGGCCCATCGAAATACGATTGTCGCGCAGTGACGCCTGAATAACGGGCGGGAGCTTCAGCAACCGGATGTAGTTATTAACGGTTGTGCGGTTTTTACCTACGCGTTCGCCCAGCTCTTCCTGCTTCAGACTACATTCGGTAATGAGCCGCTGGTAGCTGAGCGCTATCTCTATGGCGTTAAGGTTTTCCCGCTGGATGTTCTCGATCAGCGCCATTTCCAGCATTTGCTGGTCATTTGCCGTACGGACATACGCTGGAATATGGCTCAGGCCAACAATTTTGGAGGCCTGCAAACGCCGTTCGCCCGCAATAAGCTGATACCGTTCTTTACCCAACTGGCGAACCGTGATGGGCTGGATAATTCCCTGTGTCCGTATCGAGTCGGCCAGTTCCAGCAGCGCTTCTTCATCGAAACGAGTTCGGGGCTGAAATGGGTTTGTTTCAATCAACGACAAACTGATTTCAGTCATCGTACCGATCGACTCAAATGGCGATGGTTTCGACTGCCGACTGACCGATTCACTGTCGTGCAACAAGGCACCCAAGCCACGGCCCAATCCTATCATCTTCTTATTCGGTGCTTTGGTGTTGTCCATACGTAAAGATGTATGATATAGGACGTATGATATATGTATGAGTGACTGCGTGCATACACCCTATACCATACATCATACATCATTTAAGCTTCCTGTGGCATCATGCCATTCTTAATCAGAATTTCGCGAGCCAGATTCAGGTAACTGACGGCTCCTTTGCTGTCGGCATCCTGCGCCAGGGCAGGTACGCCAAAGCTGGGCGATTCGCTCAGCCGAATGTTACGCGGAATGATGGTGCTGAAAACCATCTGCTGGAAATGGCTCGTTACCTCACCAACGACCTGATTGGACAGTCGAACGCGCAGGTCATACATCGTCAGCAAAATACCCTCAATCGCCAAATGCGTATTGAGCCTCGACTGAATGATCTTGATGGTATTAAGCAACTTACCCAGTCCTTCCAGCGCGAAGTATTCGCACTGAACCGGGATGATGACCGAATCAGCCGCTGTCAGGCTATTGATTGTGATCAGACCAAGCGATGGCGAGCAGTCGATGATAATGAAATCGTAGTCGTCGCGAATGCTGTCGAGCGTCGTTTTCATTTTATCCTCCCGATTCTGGAGGTTGATCATCTCGATTTCGGCCCCAACGAGGTCGATATGCGATGGCAGCAAATCCAGATTCGGAAAATCGGTCTGAATAATAGCATCCTGAGGGCGAACGCCCTCAACCATACATTCGTAAATACTGTTCTCGATTTCTTTCGGATTGTAGCCGAGCCCAGACGTGGAATTCGCCTGTGGATCAGCGTCGACAATGAGCGTCTGAAATTCGAGGGCGGCCAAACTGGCGGCCAGATTGATAGTTGTTGTGGTTTTACCGACGCCCCCTTTTTGGTTGGCGATAGCAATGACTTTACCCATGGGTCTGTGCGATGCAGGTTCAAAGATGCCGGTTAGTTTTCACGAAAGCAAGAACTGTTTCACGGAATGTTTCACAAAAAGTAAAGAGTGAAAGAGCGAATGAGTGAAAGAGCGCTAAACCTGACTCTACTTTTTCGCTCTTTCACTCATTCGCCTTTCACTCTTTAATCAGCCCAGACCTTTGTACCTTCTGTGCAGTTGCGGCACATTTCGATCTCGGAGCGGGATCGGAGTAAGGTTTGGCGGAAATCCGTATAGGCCGCCCCTTGCCACAGGTCGGCGAAGGATTCGGTCTGGAGGTCGCCGAGTCGATGGTGGGCGTCCTTGTCGAAGCAGCAGGGAACAACGAGACCATCCCAGGTAATGACGCAGGAATGCCACATTTTCCAGCAATGATCACCAAAGCCGTTTTTGATGCGGTAGGTCCCGTCCGTTTGGGCCGCATACCGGCTATACTTGTCCAGGGTTGGTATCAGGTCTGAGCCGTGTTCGTACTCGTAAATCTGGGCCGTTTTCAAGCCTACTTCATCGACACCCAGTTCGCGCGCCAGTTTATTCACCTCGGCAATCTGGTGTTCGTTGGGCTTCACCACGAGAAACTGAAAGACCACGTGGGGCGTGCGCGACTTGA
>JGI20283J15916_100087_pt1 | contig 33189 bp, 28 predicted proteins | sample Plalitdecfosmids_FD_15916 | JGI IMG/M metagenome (IMG submission 15916) | reverse complement strand
AGCTCTCATGGCTAACGTACTAAGCTCTCATGTTTCACGTACTAAGCTCTCATGTTTGAACAATAAAATTAATATAAATCAGCAACTTAAATAGCCTCTAAGGTTTTAAGTTTTATAAGAAAAAAAAGAATATATAAGGCTTTTAAAGCTTTTAAGGTTTCACAGGCGCGCGGGATCGCGGACTTCCTCCGCGACACCCTCCGCCGGGGCGACGGTGCGTTCGTCGCGGCGCAGGACAGCGAGTCGACGATCGACGGCCGCAGGGTGGAGGGCGAGTGGTACCGGCGTCCGCTCGACGAGCGCGGGCAGCTCGACCCGCCGCCCCTCGACGACCAGGTCCTCACCGGGTGGAACGGGCTCGCGATCCGCGGCCTCGCCGTCGCGGGCCGACGCCACGGCGACCCGGAGATGGTCGATCTGGCTCGGGCCGCCGCCGACGCGGTCATCGCGGCGCACCTGCGCGACGGGCACGTCGTCGTCCGTGCGAGCACACCGCGCGGGGTGTCCGCGGCCGGGCCGACCATCGAGGACCTCGGTCTGTTGGCGGAAGGGCTCCTGGAACTCGCGCTGGTCACCGGCGAGGTCCGGTACGCGTCGATCGCCCGGACCGTCACCGACGACGGGCTGGCCGGCGCGCTCGACGTCGACCCGGTGCTCGCCGCGGCCGGCACCTCGACGGGGGAGCAGCCGCAGACCGCGGTGCGCTCCGGCACCGTCGCCCTGGCCGGCGCGGCGACGATGCTCGCCGCGCTGACCGGCGAGGACCACCACCGGGCCGCCGCGGTCCGCCTGGTCGCCGAGCGGGCGCGGACCGGCGTCGGACGACCGCTCGGGCACACCGATGCCCTCGGGCTGGCCATCGCCCTGCAGCGCCCCTCGCGCGAGGTCGTGGTGGTCACGGACGACCCGAGCGGCCCCGGGGCGCAGGGGCTCCTCGCCGCCGTGCGGGACGCCGACCGCCCGGGCACCGTCGTCGCCACGGTGAGCCCGATGCAGGCCGCCGCGTGGGCCGAGGCCGGGTTCTCGCTCTTCGCCGGACGCGCTGACGCCGTCGACGTGGCCTACGTGTGCCACGACCACGTCTGCGCGCTCCCGGCCCGGACGGGCGACGAACTCACGGCGCAGCTGGGCGGCTGATGGAGGAGGCGTCCGGACGGTATCCTGGAATGCTCATGTCGACTCTGCCCGTCATCACGTACCCGCCCGAGCTGCCCGTGTCGCAGCGGCGGGACGACATCGCCGCTGCGATCCGCGACAACCAGGTCGTCATCGTCGCCGGTGCCACCGGGTCCGGCAAGACGACGCAGCTGCCGAAGATCTGCCTCGAGCTGGGGCGTGGACACATCGGGCACACGCAGCCCCGCCGGATCGCCGCGCGCACGATCGCCGAGCGTGTGTCGGAGGAGCTCGGCGGTGAGCTCGGCGACCTCGTCGGCTACCAGGTGCGCTTCACCGACAAGGTCAGTGCGGCCACCCGGATCAAGCTGATGACCGACGGCATCCTGCTGAACGAGATCCACTTCGACCGGGACCTCAGGCGCTACGACACGATCATCATCGACGAGGCGCACGAGCGCTCGCTCACGATCGACTTCCTGCTCGGGTACCTCAAGCGGCTGCTCCCCCGCCGCCCGGACCTCAAGCTCATCATCACGAGCGCGACGATCGATCCGCAGTCGTTCTCCGAGCACTTCGGCGGTGCGCCGATCGTCGAGGTGTCCGGGCGGACCTACCCGGTGGAGGTCCGGTACCGGCCGCTCGTGGCCGAGGCGGGAGCCGACGCCGACGGCACCGCGGACGACGAGCTCGACGACGCCGGCCGCAGCACGGACACGGCGAGCGCCGACGACCGCGACCCCCTGCAGGGCATCACCGACGCGCTCGACGAACTCGCCCGCGAGGACCCGGGCGACGTCCTCGTGTTCCTGCCCGGCGAGAACGACATCCGCGACGCGCAGGACGCGATCGAGGGCAAGCACTACCCGGGCACCGAGGTGCTGCCGCTCTACGGTCGGCTCTCGGCGGCAGACCAGCACCGGGTCTTCCAGCGGTCGAGCACGCCGGGCGTCCGTCGCCGGGTGGTCCTCGCGACGAACGTCGCCGAGACCTCACTGACGGTCCCTGGCATCAAGTACGTCATCGACACCGGCACGGCCCGCATCTCCCGGTACTCCCCCCGCGCGAAGGTCCAGCGGCTGCCGATCGAGGCGATCTCGCAGGCGTCGGCGAACCAGCGGTCGGGCCGTGCGGGCCGGACGAGCGCGGGCATCGCGATCCGCCTGTACTCGGAGGAGGACTTCGAGCGCCGACCGGAGTACACCGACCCCGAGATCCTGCGGACGAACCTCGCCGCGGTCATCCTGCAGATGATCTCGCTCGGCTTCGGCGACATCGAGTCGTTCCCGTTCCTGCAGCCGCCGGACTCCCGCGGTGTGAAGGACGGGCTCGACCTGCTCCGTGAACTCCGGGCCGTCGACACCGCCGGGGCGATCACGAAGACCGGCAAGCAGCTCACCCGGCTGCCGATCGACCCGAGGCTCGGACGCATGGTGCTCGAGGCCGGGCGGCAGGGCGTCGGGCGCGAGGTCATCGCCATCGTGTCCGCGCTGAGCATCCAGGACCCGCGGGAGCGCCCGCTCGAGAAGCGTGCGCAGGCCGACCAGCTGCACGCGCGCTTCGCCGACCCCACGAGTGACTTCCTCACCCTGCTCGGCCTCTGGAACCACCTGGAGGACAAGCAGGCCGAACTGTCCTCGAGTGCCTTCCGCCGGATGTGCAAAGCGGAGTTCCTCAACCACCTCCGCATCCGCGAGTGGCAGGACCTGTACCGACAGCTGTCCCGCGCGGCGAAGCAGGTCGGCGTCCACGTCGGCACCGAGCGCAAGGAGGACCCGGACTCGGTCCACCGGGCGCTCCTCGCGGGCCTCCTCAGTCAGATCGGTCTGCGCGACCGCGAGAAGCGCGACTACCTCGGCTCGCGGAACACCCGGTTCGTCCTGTTCCCCGGCAGCGTGCTCGCGAAGAAGCAGCCGGACGCGATCATGGCCGCCGAGCTCGTCGAGACGAGCCGGCTGTTCGCGCGCACGGCGGGCCGGATCGACCCGACGTGGGTGGAGCCGCTCGCCGGTGACCTCCTGAAGCGCACCTACGGTGAACCGCACTGGGAGAAGAAGCAGGGCGCCGTCGTCGCGTACGAGCGCGTGACGCTGTTCGGCGTCCCGATCGTGCAGCGTCGGCGCGTGCAGTACGCCCGCGTCGACCTCGTGCACTCCCGCGAGCTCTTCATCCGGCACGCCCTCGTCGAGGGTGCGTGGGAGTCGCAGCAGACCTTCGACCGGGCGAACCGGAAGCTCCGGCGCGAGCTCGAACAGCTCGAGGAGCGCACGCGTCGGCGGGACATCCTGCTCGACGACGAGACCGTCTACGAGTTCTACGACGCCCGCGTCCCCGCCGAGGTGGCGACGACCCGCGACTTCGAGGGGTGGTGGCGGAAGACCCGCCGCGACCAGCCGGACCTCCTCACGATGCGACGCGAGGACGTCCTCGACGAGTCCGCCGCCTCCGCCGCCGAGGACGACTCGGAGTACCCGACGCAGTGGCGGAGCGGTGACCAGCGCCTCGCCGTGCGGTACCGCTTCGAGCCCGGTGCCGAGGACGACGGCGTCAGCGTGCAGGTGCCGCTCGCGATCCTGCCGCGGATGCGCGAGGAGGGCTTCGACTGGCAGGTCCGCGGCCTCCGCAAGGAACTCGTGACCGCGCTCATCAAGGCGCTGCCGAAGCAGATCCGGAAGAACGTCGTGCCCGCTGCCGACTGGGCCGAGAAGATCGTCACCGAGCTGCCCGACGACGCCCCGACCACGCCGACGGAGAGCTTCCGCGCGACGCTCGCGAAGACGATCCAGCGCATGGTGCACGTCCCGGTCGTCGAGTCCGACTTCGACATGTCCCGCGTGCCGGCGCACCTCCTCCCGACGTACGCCGTGGTCGACGAGCGTGGCCGCCGCGTCGAGACGGGCAAGGACCTGTCGGAGCTGCAGACGAAGCTGAAGGACCGGACGCAGCAGAGCGTCGCCGCCGCCACGCAGCGGCAGGGTCGGCCGGGAGGCCCGTCCAGCGACGCCGACGCCGGCACCGGTCGGCGTATCGAACGCTCCGGCCTCACCGCCTGGCCGGACGAGGACCTCCCCGAGGTGCTCGACACCCGGCAGGCCGGCGGCGTCATCCGCGCTTACCCCGCCCTCGTCGAGGAGGGGTCCGGCCCGAAGGCGACCGTCGGGGTGCAGCTGCTCGCGACGCCGGCCGACCGCGCCGTGCAGATGCCCGCGGGCATCCGCCGTCTGGTCATGCTCGCGGTGCCCTCCCCCGTCTCGTACATCCAGCAGCACCTGACCGCGCAGGAGAAGCTGGCGCTGGCGGCGAGCCCGTACCCGTCGACGAACGCCCTGTTCGACGACGTGCTCGGCGCCGTGGTCGACGCCGGGATCCATGCCGCACACCCGGACGGCCTCGTCTTCACCCGGGCCGAGTTCGAGCGCGTCCGCGACGCCGTGTCCGCGACCGTCGTCGACACGATGTTCACCGCCGTGTCCGAGGTGGCCGCCGTCCTCACCGCGCAGCGGAACGCCGACCGGGCGATGAAGCAGGCGACGAGCATGGCGCTGCTGCCCGCACTGACCGACATGCGGCAGCAGCTCGAGCGGCTCGTGTTCCCGGGGTTCGTCTCGGTCGCCGGGCTCCAGCGGCTCCGGCGCATCCGGGTGTACCTGCAGGGCATCCACGCACGCGTGACGAAGCTCCTGCAGAACCCCGGGCGGGACGCCGCGTGGATGCGCGAGGTCACGGGGGCGACCGACCGCTACGTCGAGGCCGGCGGCGCGTTCCCCCCGCCTCTCGGCTCCCACCCCGAGCTCGTGCATGCGCGGTGGATGCTCGAGGAGTTCCGGCTGAGCCTGTTCGCGCAGGAGCTCGGCACGGCGGAGACGGTGTCGTTGCAGCGGATCACGAAGGCACTGACCGCCGCGTCCAGGTGATCCACCGCGGACCAGCGCGTCCGAGAGGACTACGGTTCCCTCCATGATCGGCACGCTCGACGTCATCGTCCTCGACTGCGCGGACACCCGTGCCCTCGCCCGCTTCTACGCTGAGCTCATCGGTGGCGAGATCGTCGGCTTCGACGAGGACTGGGCCGAGGTCGCACCGCCGTCCGCGGGGCACCGCCCGCTGCTCGCGTTCCAGCGCGTGGACGGGTACCGCGCACCCGAGTGGCCCGGGCAGCTCGTCCCCCAGCAGATGCACCTCGACGTGAAGGTCGACGACCTCGACGCCGGAGAGCGGGCGGTGCTCGCGATCGGCGCCACGGCGACCGGGTCGGGCACGCCGACGTTCCGCGTCTACCTCGACCCGGCCGGGCACCCGTTCTGTCTCATCGCACCGGCCGATTGACGAGCCAGCGGGCGCCTGACGAGCCAGCGGGCTGGCTCAGTCCTCGGCGGTGGCGGGAGCGGCGTCCGCCGGGTCGGTCGCGAGGCCCTCGACCACCGCGACGCCGGGCAGGGCGCCGAGCACCGCACCGGGCAGGAACAGCTTCGCCGCACGGACTCCGGCGCCGATGACGACCTCGGGCGCCGCGAGCACCCGGGTGTCGACGTAGACGCGCCAGTCCGCGGGGAGGCCGACCGGCGTGATGCCGCCGTACTCCATCCCGGTGAGCCGGACGGCGTCGTCCATCGGCGCGAAGCTGACCTTCCGGACGTCGAGCAGGCGCTTCACGGTGCGGTTCACGTCGAGCTTCGTCGAGGCGAGCACCACGCACGCCGCGTACGTCACGACGTCGCCGCGCCTGCCCGCGACGACGATGCAGTTCGCCCCTCCCGCGAGCGGGAACCCGTACGCCTCCGAGAACGCGGTGGTGTCGGCCAGCTCGGGGTCGATCGTCGCGGCCTCGATCCGTTGGAGCGTCGAGAAGGGGAGCTTCACGAGCGCCTCGGCGACGGGGATGGCGAGCGAACCGGTGGCGACGAGCGCGGGCATGCGTTGCAGGGACAGCATCGTCCCACCCTAGGGACCGCTCACAGCGGACCCGGTCAGCGACCGCCAGCCACCGCATCCGCCCGGGCCGACGCCCACAGCTGCACGACCAACCCGAACGCGATGAACCCCGTCATGAGTCCGCCCATCGCCGTCGCGGTCCCGCCGAGCGCCCCCGCCAGCGGTGTCGCGAGTCCACCGAGCCCGAAGGTGAGTCCCCCGGCGAGCGCCGAGGCCGTCCCCGGGTGGCGGTGCCCGATCGCCTGCGTCAGCGTGATCGACCCGGGGATCACCCAGCCCCACGCGGCGGTGACGAGCGCGAGCGCCGGCCAGACGAGTGCGGCCCCGATCCCGCTGACGGCACCGAGCAGCACGAGGGCGGAGCCGACCGTCCCGACGACGAGGCCGGCCGTGTAGAGCCGGTCCTCGGGGACCCGCCCGACGAGGTGCCGGAACAGCAGTGTCGCGAGGATCGAGCAGCCCGCGTTCGTCGCGAAGACGAGCGAGTACAGCCCCGCGCTGAACCCGTACTGCTCCTGGAACACGAACGACGACGTCGCGATGTAGGAGAAGAACCCGACCGTCGCGGCGCACCCGCTGACGAGGTACCAGCGGAAGCGCGGGATGCGGAGGAGTTCGGCCATCCGCCCGGCGACCGCCCGCGGGGACGATCCTCCGGCGCTCGGGGCCACGAGCGTCTCGGGGAGCTGCCGGACGGCCGCGACGGTGAGCACGAGTCCGAGGACCGCGAGGACGACGAAGGTCCCGCGCCACGTCGTGACGGTCAGCACGACCCCGCCGACGATCGGTGCGACGACCGGTCCGACGGAGTTCACGACCGCGAGCGTCGAGAAGAGCCTGCTGCGCCGGAGGCCCGTCGCCGCGTCCCCGACCATCGCGCGTCCGGAGACCGCGGCGGCGGCACCGCTGAGGCCCTCGACGACGCGTGCGGCGACGAAGGTGCCGATGTCCGGCGCGATCGCGCACGCCACGGTCGAGAGGGTGAACAGCGCGGTGCCGCCGACCAGGATCCGGCGCCGCCCGACGCCGTCGCTGACCGGTCCGACGACGAGCTGCCCGACCGCGAAGGCGACCAGGAACGCGGTGAGGCTGAGCTGCGCGGTCGCGGTCGACACGTCGAGGTCGCGCGCGAGGGCCGGCAGCCCCGGGATGTACATGTCGGTCGCGAACGGCGAGATGCCGACGATGAGCGCGAGGGTGAGGAGCGGCCCGCGCCGCGTGGTCCACGCCGTACGGGGGTCCGGGGCGTCGGCGCTCATCGGCGTCAGCCTAGACGGCGGGGTCGACCGCCGTGCCCGGAGACGGACGGGAGGCCCGGGACCAGCTGGTCCCGGGCCTCCCGTCCGTCCCCCGGTTCAGTCGGCGTCGACCGACCAGGTGACCAGACGCGGGTCCTGCGTCGTGACCTCGTGCACCGGCCCCTGCACGGCGACCGTCGCCCGCGGGGTGGCCGTGCCGGGCACCTCGCGCACCGCGGTGGCCCGCTCGTTGCTGATGATGCCACCGGTCGCGGCGTCGGCGTCGGCCGCCGCGGCGGACGCGGCGGCGTGCGACCCCACCCAGACCTCGACGTCACCGGGCTCGACGATCCTGACCATGCGGCGGTCGCTGAAGGCGAACCGTGTCGTCGGCACGGCGAACCGGACCCGGATCGACGCCTCGGCGTCGAGGTCGACGCGGGCGTAGCCGAGGAGCTGCACGACCGGGCGCGTGACCGACCCGTGGACGTCGCGCCCCCAGAGCTGCACGACGTGACCGGCGGCCACCTCGCCGGTGTTCGTGACCGTCACGGCGGCCTCGAACGTGCACCCGGCGTCCACGGTCGGCTCGACGACCAGGTCGTCGTACGCGAACGTCGTGTACGACAGGCCGAAGCCGAACGGCCGGACCGGCGTCGAGTCGGTCGCGGTGACGTCGGACGGGCCGCCGAGCACCGGGTGCAGGTACGAGTACGGCTGCGCGCCGGCGGACCGCGGGAGCGTGACCGGCAGACGACCGGACGGCACGGCGCGACCCGTGACGAGGTCGGCGATCGCGAGACCGCCGCCCTCCCCCGGGAAGAACGCCTGCAGGACGGCCGCCGGACCGGCTGCGTCGTCGAGAGCCCAGTCGATCGCGTACGGGCGACCGGTGAGGAGCACGACGACCACCGGGGTGCCGGTGGCGACCACGGCCTCCACGAGGTCGCGCTGGACGCCGGGCAGCTCGAGCGACTCGGAGTCGTTGCCCTCGCCGACGGTGCCGCGGCCGAAGAGCCCGGCCTGGTCGCCGACGACGACGACCGCGAGCTCGGCGGCGGACGCGGCGGCGACCGCCGCGGCGAAGCCGGACCGGTCGGTGCCCTCGACGGTGCAGCCCTCGGCGTACAGGACCTCCGCGCCGGCGAACGCTGCGGCGAGTGCCTCGGCGACCGTCGGGATCGAGAACCCGAGGGGCAGGCCAGGGTGGTCGGCCAGCACGTGGTTCGCGAAGGAGTAGCAGCCCTGCAGCGCCTCGGCGCGGTCGGCGTTCGGACCGATCACGGCGACGGTGCCCGGGGTGGTGCGCACCGGGAGGACGCCGTCGTTGCGGAGCAGGACGACGGACTCCTCGGCGAGCTGCCGGGCGAGCGCCTGGTGCCGGGGCGAGTCGAGGTCGATGTCGGTGGGCGGCTCGTCCTCGTAGGCCTCGGGGTCGAGCAGACCCAGTGCCTCCTTCTGGGCGAGGGCGCGGAGGACCGCGCGGTCGACGTACGCCTCGTCGAGCTGGCCGGAGCGCACGCGCTGCACGAGCGGCTGCAGGTAGGCATCGCCGGTGGGCAGCTCGATGTCGATGCCGGCCTCGAGCGCGAGGGCGGCCGCCTCGCCGCGGTCGGCCGCGACGCCGTGCATGACCTCGAGGAACGCGATCGCGAAGTAGTCGGCGACGACGGTGCCGTCGAAGCCGAGCTGTTCGCGGAGCACGCCGGTGAGGTACTCGGTGCTGGCCGCCATCGGGACGCCGTCGACCTCGGTGTACGAGTTCATGACCGAGCGGGCACCGCCGTCGAGCAGTGCCATCTCGAACGGCGGCAGGAACACGTCACGGATCTCCCGCGGACCGGCGGACACCGGCCCGTGGTTCCGCCCCGCGCGGGAGGCCGAGTACCCGAGGAAGTGCTTGAGCGTGGCGTGCACCCCGGCGGCCTGGACGCCGCGGACGTAGGCCGAGCCGATCGTGCCGACCAGGTACGGGTCCTCGCCGATGCACTCGTCGACACGGCCCCAGCGGGGGTCACGGACGACGTCGAGCACGGGGGCGAGGCCCTGGTGGACGCCGAGCTCGCGCATCGAGTCGCCGATCGCGCGGCCGACCTGCTCGACGAGCTCCGGGTCGAAGGCGGCACCCCAGGCCAGGGGCGTCGGGAAGGTCGCGGCCTTCCAGGCGGCCAGACCGGTGAGGCACTCCTCGTGCACCAACGCGGGGATGCCGAGGCGGGTCTCCCGCTTCAGCCGCCGCTGCTCCCCCCAGAGCCACGCGGCGCGCTCCTCGGCGTCGACCGGACGGGTGCCGTAGACGCGGGTGAAGTGGCCGATGCCGTCGCGAGTGATCTCGGCGAGCGGCGCCTCGGCGTCCTGCGCCGACGCCATCTCACCCTGCATCGGTGCGACGACGCCGTTCTGGTCGAGCCAGTAGCCGACGATCTGCGCCGCCTTCTCCTCGAGCGTCATCCGGGCGAGCAGGTCGCGGACACGGTCGCTCACCACGGGGACGGCCGGGAGGCCCGGGGTCGGGTCCCCCAGGTCGGTCGCGACGGCGTCGTGGGGACGGTCGGTGATGGTCATCCCTTGACCGCCCCGGTGAGGCCGCCGACGATCCGACGCTGGAAGATCGTGAAGAAGATCAGCGCGGGGATCATCGACATCGACGTGAACGCGAGCACCTTCGCCGTGTCGACGGAGTACTGCGACGAGAACGCCTGGACGCCGAGCGGGAGCGTGTAGCTGCCCTCGTTGTTGAGGATGAACAGCGGCAGGATGTAGCTGTTCCAGCTCGCGATGAACGCCAGGATGCCGACGGTGACGACGCCCGGGAGCGACAGTGGGACGATCATCCGGAAGAAGAAACCGAGGCGGCTCGCGCCGTCGATCGACGCCGCCTCCTCGAGTTCGTCCGGGATCGCGCGGAGGAACGGCACCAGGATGATGACCGTCGTCGGCAGTGCGAACGCGATCTGCGGCAGGATCACGCCGGCCAGGCTGTTCGTCAGGCCGAGGTCCTTGATGAGCAGGTACAGCGGGGTGATCGCGACGGTGATCGGGAACATGAGCCCGGCGGCGAACAGCGCGTAGAGCGCGCCGCGTCCGGCGAAGTGGTACCGGGCGAGCACGAAGCTCACCATGAGGCCGAGGACGACGACGCCGATGGTGGTGGCGCCGGCGCTGATCATCGAGTTGCCGAGTTCCTGCCAGAAGACGCCGCTGCTGAGCACGGAGCCGTAGTTGCCGAGCTCGAACGGAGCGGGCAGCCCGGCCGGGCTCGTGGTGATCTGCGAGTTCGTCCGGAAGCCGCCCAGCACGATGTACAGCACCGGGGCGAGGTTGGCCGCGACGAAGAGGATCGCCACGACGTAGGTGAGCGGGTTGGCGTGCCCGATGGCCGCACTCGACCGGCGCTCCCGGGTGGCCCGGCGTCCGGGGGCGACGATGCTCGTGGTGGCCATCAGTTCTTCCTCTCGGTGAGTGCACCCGCGGTGTCCCGGCGGAGCACGAAGCGCTGGTAGATCAGGGCCACGGCGAGCGAGATCACGAACATCACGACGGCGACGGCGCTGCCGAACCCGTAGTTGCCCGAGTTCCGGCCGTTGCCGACCATGTAGGTCGCCATGGTCGAGGTCCCCGCGGTGGAGGCGATGTACTGCCCCCAGATGATGTAGACGAGGTCGAACAGCTGCAGCGAGCCGATGATGGACAGGAACGCCCAGATGCGGATCGTCGGACCGAGCAGCGGCAGCGTGATGCGCCGCTGGATCTGCCAGTAGCCGGCGCCGTCGATGGCTGCCGCCTCGAAGAGCTCCTCGGGGATGCTCTGCAGCCCGGCGAGGAACAGGATCACCGCGAAGCCGATGTACTTCCAGGAGATGATCACGAGCAGCGTCCAGATGGCGATGTCCGGGTTGGACAGCCAGTCGGCACGGAGGCCGCCGAGCCCGATGCTCTGGAGCAGGTCGTTCACGGCACCGTTCGACTGGAGCAGCAGGCTCCAGCCGGTGCCGACGATGACCTCGGAGATCACGTACGGCACGAAGACGAGCACACGGATGAGCCCGCGGCCGTGCATCTTCTGGTTCAACAGCAGGGCGAGCACGATGGCGATCGGCCCCTGCAGCACCAGCGACAGCACGACGATGAAGCCGTTGTGCATGAGGACGGAGCGGAACGCCTGGTCCTGGAAGATGATGACGTAGTTCTGCAGCCCGACGAAGTCGGTGGGCGGGCCGTAGCCCTGCCACTTGAAGAAGCCGTAGTAGGCCGCCATGGCGACCGGCAGGATCACGAACGTCACGAAGACGATCACGGCGGGTCCGGCGAGGACGGCGATCTCGGCGCGCTTGCGCCAGTCGGCGATCTTCCGCTTCGCAGGCCGACGCCCGGCGGGGCGCGGTGCACTCGTGGCACCGCGCCCCGCCTGCGTGGACCCCGCGGCGCGGTCCGACCCGGTGACCGGGTTCGTACCGAGCGAGGTGTCGGTGGTCATGGTCAGCCCTTGGCCGCGGCCTGGTTGGTGGCGCTGACGATGCCCTTCGCTGTGCCCTTGCCGGCGAGCACGTCGACGACGCTGGTGTTCAGCGCGTTGCCGACGTTCTGGCCGTAGAGGGTGTCGAGGTACTGGGAGACGAACGGGGCCTCCTTGTACGCGGCGAGCGCGGACTTCAGGTACGGCTCGGCGACGACGGACTGGGCGTCCTGGTTGACGGGGATCGCCTGGAAGGCCTTGTAGTAGCCCTCCTGGTTGTCCTTCTGCACGATGAAGTTGAGGAAGTCCGTGCAGGCCTTCTTCGGGGCCTTCGCGGTGCAGGAGTACCCGTCCACGCCGCCCATCATCGACTTCGGGTCACCCTTGCCGCCCGAGATCGTCGGGAACGGGAACCAGCCGAGGTCGGGCAGCGGCTTGGCGTCCGGGGTGAGCGAGGAGATCACGCCCGGGTCCCACGCGCCCATGAGTTCCATGGCCGCCTTGTGGTTGGCGAGGAGACCGGCGGAGCTGCCGGCACCCTGCTGGGCTGCGGTGGTGAGGAAGCCCTGGTTGAAGGGCTTCGTCGCGTTGAAGTCCTCGAGCTGCTGACCGGCCTTGGTCCAGCACGCGTTGTCGAACTTGAGCGACGAGGCGGCACCGGTCAGGGTCTTCTCGCTGCACTCGCGGAGCGCGAAGTTGTAGTACCAGTGCGCTGCGGGCCAGGCGTCCTTCGCACCGACGGCGACCGGGTCGACGCCGGCGGTCTTGAGTTCGGCGATGTCGGCGTTGAGCTCGTCCATCGTGGTGGGTGTGCCCTCGATGCCGGCCTTCTGGAACAGGTCCTTCGAGTACCAGATGCCCTCGGGGAGCACGGCGACGGGCATCGCGTAGGTGCCGCTCTTCGCGTCGTAGCCCGAGAACGTCCCGGCGCTGATCGACTTCTTCGCGTCGGCGCTGATCGAGTCCTTGATGTCGAGCAGCTGCCCGGCGTTGATCATGGCCTGGAGCTTGCCGCCACCGCGCTGCAGGAACACGTCGGGGCCGTCGCCGGAGTTGAGCGCGGTCTGGAGCTTGCCGTCCAGGTCCTCGTTCTGGATCGCCTGGATCTTGATCGTGACGTTCGGGTTCTCCTTCTCGAACGCCTTGACCGTGCTGGCCCAGTAGGCCTTGCCCGGGCCGGTGGTGGAGTTGTGCCAGAAGGTCATGGTGACCTTGCCGTCGCCGGAGTCGGCAGAACTGCCGCTCGAGCAGCCGGTGGCGAGCAGTGCGGTGCCGGCCGCGATGGCGATCGCAGCCGCGAGCCTGTTCTTCCTCGTCATTGTGGAATCCCTCGGTAGTCGTCGTTGACATGCGACCGCAAGGCCGCTGCCGAGAGCATGCCTGGCACTCATCGGGCTTGTCAATCGATTTCGATAACGATTTCGGAACCTGTGTACGGCTGTGCGGCACCCGTCGTACGGGTACGGTGACGACGTGGATGCCATCGCCCGTCCTGCTCCCCTGCCGGGGCGGACCACCATCAGCGATGTCGCCCGCGCCGCCGGGGTCTCCGTGCCCACGGTGTCGAAGGTCATCAACGGGCGCGACGGTGTCGCGGCGGCGACGTCCCAGCGCGTGCTCGCCGTTATCGAGTCACTCGGCTACGAGAGCTCGCTCGTCGCCCGCAGTCTCCGCCGCAGCCGGACCGACGTCATCGGCATCCTCGTCACCGAGTTCGAGCCGTTCTCCACCGAGCTGCTCAAGGGCATCTCGTCGGCCGCCGACGGCACCGGGTACGAGCTGCTCGCCTACGCCGGCCTGGTCAGCGGGGAGGCCCGACCCGGCTGGGAACGCCGGTCACTCTCCCGCCTCGCCGGCACCCTCATCGACGGCGCCATCGTGGTGACGCCCACCACGCTGATGGCGAGCACCTCGATCCCGGTCGTCTCGATCGACCCGCACACCGGGCCGGAGGGCCACGCCGCAATCGACTCCGACAACATCGGCGGCGCGCAGGCCGCGACCGAGCACCTCATCGGCCTCGGGCACCGGCGCATCGCCCACGTCCGCGGGCGTGCCGACCTCGCCTCCGCCGAACTCCGCGAGGCCGGGTACCGCCGCTCGCTCGAGGCCGCGGGCATCCCCTACGACCCGAGCCTCGTGTGCGTCGGCGACTACCAGACCGCCGCCAGCGCCGAGGTCGCCCGCGAGTTGCTCAGTCGGCCCGACCGCCCGACCGCGGTGTTCGCGGCGAACGACTCCTCCGCGCTCGGGGTCCTGCAGGTCGCCCGCGAGCTCGGCCTCCGCGTCCCGGAGGACCTGTCGATCGTCGGCTTCGACGACGTCCCGCAGGCGGCGAACGCCACCCCGCCGCTCACCACGGTCGCGCAGCCGCTGCACGACCTCGGTGCCGAGGCGCTCCGGATGCTCCTCGAGCTCCTCGCAGGCCACGACGTCCCCGGCCACGTACAACTCCCGGCGTCCCTCGTCGTCCGCGGCAGCACGGCCCCGCCCCCGCCCGGCGCCTGACGCCTGACGCCTGACGCTCCGGGCGTGCGTCCCGGGCCGCCCGCGACCCACCGCCTCGGTCACGAGCACCACGAGACGCCGCCGATCATCATGCGATCACATCCGGATCGTATATGTTGGCGCGCACAACGAATCGGGAAGAGGTCGTCGATGGAGACGCACCACGACACAGCACACCGGACCGGCGAGGCCGTGGTCACCGTGACCGACCACGCGGGGGCGCCGGTCCCCGGGGCGACGGTCGAGGTCGAACAGCAGCGCCACGCGTTCGGCTTCGGCAACATCGGCTTCGACTTCGTCGGCCTGGCGAACGGCGAACCCGACGAGGTCGGCACGCAGGAGCTCGCGGACCTCTGGCTCGACGTCTTCACCACCGCGACCCTGCCGTTCTACTGGGGCCGATTCGAGCCCGAGCGCGGTCGACCCGACACCGAGCGGCTACAGCGCACCGCGGCGTGGTTCCGGGACCGCGGCGTCGCGACGAAGGGGCACCCGCTCGTCTGGCACACGGTGCAGCCCGACTGGCTCCTCGGGCTCGGGGACGACGAGGTGGAGCGCCTCCAGCGGGAGCGGATCCGCCGCGAGGTCGGGGACTTCACCGGCCTCGTCGACACGTGGGACGCGATCAACGAGGTCGTGATCATGCCGCACTTCGCCAACGGTGACAACGCGATCACGCCCCTGGCCCTGGCCCGCGGTCGGCTCGCGATGATCCGGATGGCCGTCGAGGAGGCCCGCACCACGAACCCCGCCGTGACCCTGCTCCTCAACGACTTCGACCTGTCCGACGCCTACGAGTGCCTGATCGAAGGCGTCCTCGAAGCCGGCATCCGCATCGACGCCATCGGCCTGCAGACCCACATGCACCAGGGGTACTGGGGCGAGGAAACCATGCTCCGGATGGTCGACCGCTTCGCCCGGTACGGCCTCCCGCTGCACCTGACCGAGACGTCCCTGGTGTCCGGCGACCTCATGCCCGCGCACATCGTCGACCTCAACGACCACCAGGTCGAGTCGTGGCCGTCGACCCCGGAGGGCGAGGCGCGGCAGGCAGACGAGCTCGAACGGCACTACCGCAGCCTCGTGGGGCACCCGGCGGTCGAGGCGATCACCTACTGGGGCATCACCGACGCCGGGGCGTGGCTGAACGCGCCGATCGGGCTCGTGCGCGCGGACGGCGCCCCAAAGCCGTCGTACGACGCACTCCGCCACCTCGTCAAGGACGAGTGGTGGACCGGCCCCACCACGCTCGTCACCGACGACGCCGGGCAGGTCCGGTTCCGCGGGTTCCGCGGGGAGTACGCGGTGCGCAGCGCCGGTGCGGAGGCGCTCGTCACGGTGGGACGGGACGGCACCGCGATCACGCTCCCGCGGAGGGATTGAGGGCCGCCGAGCCCCCGCACGCACCGGGAGCGGCGTCGCTCCCACGGCAGCGGCCGACTGTGCGAGGATGCGTCAGATGCGCTGGCGACGAGGCCCGCGGTCGTGACGGAGGTACACGTGGGCAGGTCGACCGGGCCGTTCTGGTTGCGGAGCATCCGTCGCCGTCCGGTCGCCGTCGTCGTCCTCGCCGCCCTCGCGGCACTGGCCACCGCCGTCTCGGTGCTCGCCCCGCTGCTGCTCCGCGCCGTGGAACAGACCGCACTCTCCGAGGCGCTCTCCGCCGGCGGCCTCTCCCACACGGCCGTGACGGCGTCAGCGGAGATCCAGCCCAGCCGGCTCCCGGACGCCCAGGACGCCGTCCTCTCGGTCACGAACAGCATCGTGCACGGGCGCCTCTGGCAGCAGGAGGTCGTCGTCGCCGAGACGAAGGCGACCGCGACGTGGACCCCGCGCGGCACCGCCGGCACCGCCGGCACCGCCCGGACGGGAGGCGCGTCACCGATCGCCGGGGTGGGTGACGGTTGCCGACGACTCACCCTGGTCACGGGGCACTGCCCGGGCACAGACGAGGTGCTCCTGCCAGCCGGGTCCGACGTGCGCATCGGGACCCCGCTCGACCTGGCACTCGGCGGCACCTTCCCCGTGCGCTTCCGCGCGACCGTGGTGGGGACCTACGACCCGACCACCACCGTCGGGCGGATCACCAGCGCCCCCGGTGGCGTGTTCGGCGCCGGCGGCTCGACCAGTCCCGACGTCCTCGTGTCGCTGGACACCTTCGGCACGCGCGAGCTGGAGGGGTCGATCTGGTCCGTCCGGCCACTCGCGCGGGCGATCGACCTCGACGACCTGCCGCTGGTCCGCTCCGACCTCCGTGCCGTCGACGCCGCTGCCCTCTCGCCGACCGGCGCCTCGGAGGCCGTGGACGTCCAGACCGGACTCGGCGGCCTGCTCGACGACGTCGCGGACGGACGACGTGACGCAACCGTGGTCGTCGCCGTCACCGCGCTGCAGGCTGTGCTGCTCGCCTGGTTCGCCGAGGCCGTCCTGGTGTCCCGCGTCGGACGTGCCCGAGCCGCGGAGTGGGGACTCGCCCGCCTCCGGGGACTCCCCCGCGGCCGCCGGATCGGCACGGTGCTCATCGAGCCGGCCGTCGCCGTGCTCCTCGGCAGCGCAGTCGGCATCGGGCTCGGGCTCGGCACCGCGGCACTCACCGCGCCGTCGGTCCTCGGATCGGTGGTGCTGGAGCCGTTCCGGGCGCCCGTCGTCCTCACCGTCGTGGCCGCGGTCGTCGGGTCCGCCGGTGCCCTCGTGGTCGCCAGCGCCCGCTCCGCCCGGCTGCCGCTCGCCGACCTGCTCCGGCGCACCACCGAGCCCCGCACCACCGGCCGCACGGCCGCCGTCGTGCAGGCGTCCGGGGTGGTGCTGGCCGTGACGGTGCTGGCCGCGGTGGTCACGCAGCAGCAGATCACCGGACCCGGCGTCGCGCTGCTCGCCCCGACCCTCGTGGCGGTCCTGCTCGGACTGATCGCGCTGCGGGTCGCGGTGTGGGTGCTCCGACGCCGTGCCGACCGACCGGCAAGGACGCTCGCCGGCGTGCTGGTGCTGCGGCGGCTCGCACGCACCCCGTCCGCACTGACGACCGCGGTGATGGTCACCGTGGGCGTGTCCGTGGCGCTCTCCACGTGCCAGACCGCGGTGCTCGCCGTGCGCCTGCAGGACGACCGGGCCCGTGCCACGACCGGAGCCGCCACCGTCCTGAAGGTCGACGTGCCCGACGACGTCTCGTTCATCGACGCGGTGCATCGCGCCGATCCGTCGGGCCGGCAGGCGATGGCCGTCGAGCACCTGGACGGCGGCGTCGGGGTCGGGCGGCTCCTCGCCGTGGACACCACCCGTTTCGCCGCGGTCTCCGCGTCCGACTCGTCGTGGACCGGTCGGACCGACGACGCCGTCCGGCGCTCCCTCGCCCCGGCGCACGGCCCCTCGCTGACGCTGCACGGCGACCGGCTGGCCCTCACCCTCGACCACACCGGGGCGATCGGCGGGTCGACCGCTCCGAGCTTCCGACCCGACACGACCGACGTCGCCGTGACGGTGCAGAACGCGTCCGGATGGCACCGGCTGACGCTGGGCGAACCCCGCGACGGGATCCTCCGGAGCGGCCCCGGCACCCTTCCCTGCGCCGACGGATGCCGCCTGGTGTGGATCGGTCTGCTGAGCACCGACCCGGAGGGCCAGGCGTACGGCGCCGCGACGACCATCACCCGGATCGCGACCAGCACGGGCAGCGGCGCGGACCGTGCGGTCTCCTCGGACTGGCTGTCACCCCGGCGGTGGCAGGACCGGGTCGGGTCCGCCGGCGACGCCTCCTCACGGCCGACCGGCACGGTGTTCGCGACCGACGACGGCCTGCGCGTCTCCTGGGCGGACCCGGCGGGGGGCGGATCACCGAGCATCGCCCCGCGCGACGCACCGCAGCTGCTCCCCGTCCTCATCGGCGCCGCCAGCCGGGTCCTGCCCTTCCCGGGCATCGAGCACGCGGTCAGCGGCATCGGCCTCGACGGCCAGACCCAGGTGCTGGGCACCGCCGGCCGCGTGCCGTCGCTCCCCCGACTCCTCGACGACGGCGCGATGGCGGACCTCGGTGTCGCAGGACGGCTGTCCGACCCGAGCACGTCGGTCGCCGACCACGAGGTCTGGCTGACACCGGGCAGCCACCCGGCCGTCCTCGCGGCGCTCCGGGCCGACGGCGTCCAGGTCACGGGCACACGGACGCTCGCCGCCGCGGAACGGCATGCCGAGCGCCACCCGGTGACGCTCGCCGCGGTGCTCGGCGTCCCGGTGGCCGCGGTCGCCCTCCTGCTCACCGTGCTGGCCGTGCTCGCCGTCGGCCTCGTCGGCGCAGCGACCCGGTCGACCGACCTCGCAGCCCTCCGCTCCGCCGGCGTCGACGGGCGGCGGACCCGGCGAGCGCTGGTCCTCGGGGCGTTCCTCCCCACCGCGATGGGGACCGCCCTCGGCGCCGTCGCCGGGACGCTCGCGACCCTGCTCATCGCCGACCGGCTCCCGCTCCGCGACGGTGCCGCGCCGCCCGTGGGACTCCTCGTCGAGCCGGGTCCGGTGCTCGCGACGGTCGTCGGCAGTGCCCTCCTGCTGCTCGTCACCGCAGTCCTCACGGCCCGTGCCGAGCAGCGCGCGGGAGGTGCGTCGTGACCACCGCACCCGCCTTCCGCGCCGCCGGACTCGTGCACGTCTACCGCGAGGCCGGCACCGACGTCGCCGCCCTCCGCGGGGTCGACCTCGACGTCCCGGCCGGGCAGCGCGTCGCCCTCCTGGGGCCGTCCGGGTCGGGCAAGTCGACCCTCCTCACCGTCGCCGCCGGGCTCATGCGGCCGAGCGCCGGCACCGTCGAGGTCGACGGCGAGGACCTCGGCACCGCGACCGAACGCACGCTCCACCGCCTCCGTCGGGACACCCTCGGGCTGATGCTCCAGGGCGCCGACGTGAACCTCCTCCTGCACGAGAGCGCCCGCGCGAACATCGCGTGGGCGGTGCACGGGGTGCCCGGACGGGACGCCGACGTCGGGCTCCGGGTGCTCGAGGCCGGAGCGGTGGCGGCGGACAGTGGTCCCGTCGCCGACCTCTCCCCCGCCGGACGGCAGACCGTCGCGCTCGCCGTCGCGCTCGCCACCCGGCCGCGGCTCCTCCTGGCCGACGAGCCCACCAGCCGCCTCGACGACGCCGCCCGGGACCGTCTGCTCGACGTCCTCGTCGACGAGACGGAACGCGAGGGCGTCGCGGTGCTGCTCGTCACCCACGACGAGCGGGTCGCACGCCGGATGCAGCGCATGGTGCACCTCCGTGACGGCCGCGTCGGCGAGGAGGACTCCGGAGCGGGTCGCCGTGCAGTGGTCACCGCCGACGGTGCGGTGCCGATCCCCGAACACCTCCGCGGGCTCTTCCCTGCGGGGACCCTCGTGCAGGTCGAGGCGGACGGCACCGGCGGCCTGCGGGTCCGTCCTGCCGTTGACACCGAGGAGGTCGTGTCGTGAGCGGACTCCGGTTCGAGGACTTCACCGTGGCCGTCGACGGGCGCGTCCTGCTCGCCATGACGGTCTCGGTGCCCGCCGGATCGACCGTGCTGTTCACCGGTCCGGCCGGCACCGGCACGTCGGCGGCCCTCGCGGCGATCGTCGGTGCGCTGACCGGCGAGGACGTGCCGGGCGTGGTCACGACCGGCACGGTCGCCCTCGACACCGAGAGCACCGAGACCACCGGCAGCACCGAGAGCACCGACCCCGAGACGGACACCGACCCACGCCACCGCGTCGGCCTGGTCACCCGGGAGCACGAGATGCTCGGTGGCCTCACCGCCGCCGAGAACGTGCTCGTCGGCGTCCTCGCCCGACGCCGCCCGACCGCGGAGGACGACGAACGGGTCGTCCGCGCGCTCGACGCGCTCGCGATGCCCGTGGCCGCCCGCGGCAACCTCGTCGAGCAGCTGTCCGGCGGGCAGCAGCAGCGGGTCGCGGTGGCGCGCGCGATCGCCACCGGCGCTCCAGTGCTGGCCCTCGACGACCCGGCCAGCGAACTCGACGACCGGACGACGACCGTCGTGCACGACGCGCTCGCCGAGGTCGCCCGCGGCGGCACGGTCGTGCTCGTCGCGGTGCCGGACGGCGCCGCCGCACCGGCGGCCGACCTCGTCGTCCGCGTCGGCGGCCGGGGTCGCCACGTCTCCGACGGGTGACCAGCCCACGAGACGCCGCCACCTCCGACAGACGCCACCGGAACCGGCGGCGTCCCGGCCGGACGGTGGCGTCTCGCGGCGGTGACCGCCCTGCCGGGGTGACCGGACGCCGGACGGGAGGCGCGGCGACGGACCGGCACCGGGCCTCCCGTCCGCACTACGGTGGCGTCATGCGCGCGACCGTGCGGGACGTGGCCACCCTCGCCGGGGTGAGCCCGAAGACCGTCTCCAACGTCATCACCGGCACCGTCGCGGTGCGCCCGGCGACGCGGGCACGCGTCGAGGCGGCGCTCGCCGAGCTCGACTACGTCCCGAACCTGTCGGCGCGGAGCCTCCGCAACGGCCGGTCCGGCGTCATCGCGCTGACGCTCCCGGAGCTGAGCAGCGCGTACTCGGCGGACCTGGCCCGCTGGTTCGTCGAACTCGCCCGTGAACGGGGCCTGGTCGTGCAGCTCGAGCAGACCGCGGACGACCCGGAGCAGGAACGGACGCTCGTGTCCCGGGCGCGAGCGCACCTCGTGGACGGGCTCGTGCTCAACCCGGTGTCGCTCAGCGCGAGCGTCCTGGCGTCCACCGTGGGGCTGCCGCCGACCGTGGTGATCGGCGAGGTCGAGCCGGAGCACGTCGACCAGGTCCACGTGGACAGCCGGGCGGCGGCGCGGGAGCTCACCGAACTGCTGCTCGCGCACGGGCACCGGCGGATCGCCCTCGTCGGGGCTGCGCTGCCCGGCGCCGCGACCGCCACGAGCCTGCAGCGCCAGCGGGGGCACGAGGACGCCCTCCGTGCCGCCGGACTGCCGCCCGACCCCGCGATGCACGTGCCGTTGCCGGCGTGGACGACCTCGGTCGCGGCGACGACGTTCGACGCCTGGCTCGACGGCCGGGACCTGCCCGACGCGGTCTTCGCGTTCACCGACTCGATCGCGTTCGGGGTGTTGCACGTCCTCGCCGCCCGCGGCCTCCGGGTGCCCGAGGACGTCAGTGTCGTGGGCTTCGACGACGTCGACGGTGCCGCCTACGCGATCCCGGCGCTCACGACCGTGTCGTTCGACCGCCGGGCCTTCGCCGGTGCCGCCCTGGACCTGCTCGAGCGGCGCATCGCGGACCGGTCCGTCCCCCCGACGACGACGGTCGTGCCGCACCGGGTCGTCGAGCGGGCGAGCGTCGCCGGGCGCTGAGCGCGAGCCCTTCCGCTGCTGCACCCCGCCTGTCATGCTGGGCGGGAGGACGGGGAGGTCCGACCATGCGGACGATCACACTGCTGGTGCGGGGCGCGGCGAAGCTGGCCGTGACGGTCGCGCAGACCCTGAGCGCGATGAACGGCGCGAAGCCGTTCGTCGACGAACACGCGGCGGAGCAGCACCGCCGCCGGGCCGACTACCGCCCCTGACCCGCTGGCACCGGTCGGGACCCGCCGGCCCACAGGACCGGGGCCGCTCAGGAGCCGTCGGCCGCCTGCAGCACGGCGACGGCCGTGCGCCGGTCGGCGAGGATCCGGAAGTGCCCGCCGACCTCGAGCCGCATGTTCCGCGCCCCGGCGAGCGCACTGCCGCCCGGGATGAGCGTGTCGAACACCCCGTACACCGACGTGATCCGCGCGTTCGCGTCGAGTTCCCGCGCGAGTCCTGCGATCACCGGGTCCGTCGCGCGGAACGCCCGGAGGTGCCGCACCGGCGCGAGCTCGGCGTAGACGGACCCGCCGAACGGCGTCGAGACCGCCACCATCCGGTCGATCCGACCGTCCGGGTCGAGCCGGGTCATCGCGTACTTCCCGATGAGACCGCCCTTGCTGTGCGCCAGGACGAGGACCCCGTGCAGGTCGTGCTCGCGCAGGTACGCCATGACGTCCTCGGCACTCACCGGGACCGGTTGGACGTTGTGCCGCAGCCCGGTCAGCACGTGCACCGGGTGGCCACGGTCGTGCAGGACGTCCATGAGCGGGCGCATGAAGTGCCAGGTCTCGTAGACGCCGGGGATGACCACGACTGCCTGCCGGTCGCCGGTCAGGTAGTCGTCGGCGGTCGTCGGCCCGAGGCTGCGGACCTGCCACCGGATCGCGTAGGCCCAGTCGAGGACGGCCCACCGAACGCGACGGAGCAGGCCGGGAGGCGCGGCTGCGGTCAGCCCCGCCGGCTCCAGTCGGTCCGGCGTCGCGCCGGTCACCGCCGCGTGCCGTCCTGCGTGGCCTCGAGCGTCTGGACACGCCGGAACTCGTCGACGAGCCGGGCGACCGCCACCGGCTGCCGCTCCTGCACGTGGTGCCCGCCGGGCAGTTCGACGAGTGCGGCACGGTCGGCCGCGGCGACGACCCGCTCCGCCCACTCGTGCACGGAGATGGGGTCACCCTCCCCGCGGATCACGAGGACGGGGACGGTGAGCCGCCGGACGCGGTCGAGCATCGGGAAGCGCTGCATCGGCCGCAACTCGTGGAAGTACTGCCGGAGGCTGCGGACGTAGTCGATGAACACCACGACGTTCATGCGGGCGCTCTCGAACCGCCGGTCGAGGGCGAGGCCGAGCGCGAGCCGCGGCAGCGAACCCCGACGGGGGTCGACGACCGGGCCGACCAGGACGACGGAGCCGACGACGTCCGGGTGCCGGAGCGCGGCCTCCACGGCGACCTGCGCGCCCATCGACTGCCCGAGCACCACGAGGTCCGACGCGCCGCGGGAGGCGACGGCCCTGACGACGAGGTCGGCGTACTCGGCCGGCTCGACCCGGCGGCCGACGGGCGGGAGGCCGCCGAACCCGGGCAGGTCGACGGCGATCGTGCGGTGGGTGTGGGACAGCGCGGTCTGGACCCGGTCGAACGACCGGTGGGACATCCCGATGCCGTGCACCAGGACGACGGTGGGGGCGAAGGCGTCGCGGACCCGGCCGGCAGGGGCCAGCGTGCGCAGTCGGACGGGGAGACCATCGACCTGGACGGTCTCGACGAGGGCACGCATCCCTCGACACTATGCCGCCCGCCGCCGCCCGCTGACAGGTCGACCCGGCCACCCCTGGTGCCGCGTGCCGACCGGCGCTACCCTGCCGCCATGCGGAAGGTCACGGCAGGGCTGTTCACCTCGGTCGACGGGGTCGTGCAGGACCCGTTCCGGTTCCAGTACGACAGCTTCGACGAGGAACTCGGCGCCGGCATGGGTGCCTTCATGGCCGCGACCGACACCGTCCTCCTCGGCCGGAACAGCTACCGGGAGTGGTCCGGGTGGTGGCCGGCCCACCCGGATGACCCGTTCGGGCAGTGGATCACCCCGATCGAGAAGTACGTGGCCTCCACCACGCTCGGCGACGACCTGGCGTGGGAGAACAGCACGCGCATCCAGGGCGACGTCCCGACGTTCGTCCGCGAGCTGCAGGCCCGTGACGGGGCGGACATCGCCGTCTGCGGCAGCGTGACCCTCGTGCGCAGCCTGCTCTTCGCGGGTGTGCTCGACGAACTGCAGCTCATGGTCCACCCGGCGATCGCCGGCGCGGGACGTAAGCTGTTCGAGCCGACCGACCCGCCGACGCGGCTCCGCCTCGTCCGGAACACCGTGACGAGCAAGGGGAACGTGCTGAGCACCTACGGGCGGTTCGACGGACCGACGGCCTGAACCCGCGCCTCCCGGCCGTCCGCACCGGGGGTGGGCAGCAGGGGCGCGCGATCGGCGTACCCTTCTGGGTGGCCCAGACCGTTCGACCCCGGAGCTCACCATGCCGCAGGACACCCGCCCGCACGTCGTCATCGTCGGCGGTGGATTCGCCGGCATCGCCGCCATGCGCGAGCTGAAGGACGCACCCGTCCGCGTGACGCTCGTCGACCGCCACGTCTACAACATGTTCCAGCCGCTCATGTACCAGGTGGCGACGGGCGGCCTGAACGCCGGCGACGTCACGTACTTCCTCCGCAGCCTCCGCGCGCGCCAGGCGAACGCCGACTTCCGGCACGGGCTGCTGACCGGCATCCGGCACGAGGAGCGCATCGCCGAGATGTCCGACGGCGAGCACCTGCACTACGACTACCTGATCCTCGCCAACGGCGTGAACACGAGCTACGCGGGCACCCCCGGCGCCTACGAGTACGCGTACTCGATGTACTCCCGGTCGCAGGCCCTCCGCATCCGCGACGAGCTCTTCACCCGCCTCGAGCAGGCCGCGGCGAAGCAGGGCCCGGACGAGATCCGCGTGGTCATCGTCGGCGGCGGTGCGACCGGCGTCGAGATGGCGGGCGCGCTCGCCGAACTCCGCGACCAGGCACTCGTCGGGGCCTACCCGGAGATCGAGCGCGGCAACATCTCGATCACCCTCGTGCACCGCAGCGGCGAGCTCCTCAAGCCGTTCGCCCCGCGCCTCCGTCGGTACGCGGTGAAGATCCTGCGCAAGCGCGGGGTCGTGCTGCGCCTCAACGCCGGCGTGGAGGCCGTGCTGCCCGACGGTGTCCGCCTGGTCGGCGGCGAGGTCATCCCCGCTTCGCAGGTGATCTGGGCGACCGGCGTCTCCGCGCACAAGGAGGTCCGGAACTGGGGCCTCCCGCAGACCCACGGCGGCCGCATCCAGGTGAACGACGACCTCAGCGTCAAGGGCGTCGACCGGGTCTTCTCCGCCGGCGACATCGCCGCGCAGGACGACGCCCTCGCGCAGCTCGCCCAGCCGGCACTGCAGGGCGGCAAGCACGTCGCCGAGCAGATCAAGCGCCGCCTGGCCGGCAAGCCGACCGAGCGCTTCAAGTACTTCGACAAGGGCACGATGGCGACGATCGGCACGAACGCCGCGGTCGCCCAGCTCCGCGGCGGCATCACGATGGTCGGTCCGGTCGCGTGGGCCGCGTGGGTGTTCGTCCACATCACGAGCCTGCTCGGCAACGGCAACCGGATGTCGACGCTGACGCACTTCTTCGTGCGCTACGTCTGGTTCATGCGGAAGCGCTCGATCCCGATCGTCGGCGACGTCCGCCCGGTCCGCCCGAACGGCGACCGCGAGCCGGAGCCCTGGCAGCTGCAGAAGGCGGAGTAGCCGCGACCACGTGACGGACGGGAGGCTCCCACCATGCCGGTGGGGGCCGCCCGTCCGTCGTCCGGTTCAGCAGGACCGCCGTCCGGCAGGACCGTCGTCCGGCAGGGCGTCAGGCGCGCGGCGCCGTGTAGGCGCCGTCCGCGATGTCCTCGAGCAGCGTCGGACCGGTCGGCTGCCAGTCGAGCAGCTCGCACGTCGCGGTCGACGTCGCCGCCATCTGCGCACCGAAGAACCGGCCGATGAAGCCGTAGTGGTCGACGGCGTCCGCGGGGTCGATCGTGGTGACCGGCACACCGACGGCGTCGCCGATGGCCTCGGCGATCGCGCGGATGGGGACGGCGTCCTCGGCGGTCACGTGCATCCGGGTGCCGGCAGGGGCGCTCTCGAGGCCGAGGCGGACGAGTCGCGCCGCATCGGTCCGGTGCACCGCGGCCCAGCCGTTCGTCCCCTCCCCGACCACCGCGGCGACCCCGTGGCGTCGGGCCGCGGCCGTGAGGAGGGCGACGAAGCCGGAGTCGCCGTGCCCGTGCACGGTCGGGGCGAAGCGCGCGATGACGGTGCGGACGCCCTGGTCGACGAAGTCGAGCGCGCGGTTCTCGCTGCCGCCGCGCATCGAGTGCAGGCCGACCGCGGGGCTCGGGTCGGCCTCGGTCGCCGGGCGGTCGACGGCGAGCCGCGCGAGGCCGGACGCGACGACGAACGGCCGGTCGCTGCCGACGAGCACCTGGCCCAGCGTCTCCACGGCGGCACGCTCAGCGGCGTCGCTCACCTCGGGGTGTGCGAAGTCGTGCTTGTTCGCGAGGTGGACGACCCCGTCGGCGGCGTCGGCGCCGCGGCGGAGTGCGTCGAGGTCGTCGAGGTCGCCGCGGAGGACCTCGGCGCCCTTCGCCTGGACGGAGGCGGCGGAGGCGTCCGACCGGGCGAGCCCGGTGACGCGGTGGCCGGCGGCGAGGAGCTCGTCGACGGTGGCGGAGCCGATCCAACCGGAGGCCCCGGTGACGAACACGTGCATGGTGGTGCCCTTCTCGATGATGTCAGTCGATGACATCGAGACGCTAGCACGCCATGTCAGCCGCTGTCATCAGAAGGCCCGGCATCGGTAGACTCGACGCCATGGCACGATGGCGACCCGGCACGCGGGAGCGACTCCAGGCGACGGCCCTCGAGCTGTTCCGCGAGCGCGGGTTCGACGGCACGACGGTCGCGGACATCGCCGCCGCGGCCGAGGTCACCGAGCGCACCTTCTTCCGGCACTTCGCCGACAAGCGCGAGGTCATCTTCAGCGGGCAGGAGGACTTCGTGCGCCTGTTCGTCGAGCCGATCGAGCAGGCACCCGCCGACACCACGCCGTCCGAGCTCATCCGGCGGGCGCTGGACGGCGCGGCGACGTTCTTCCCCGAGGAGCGCCGCGCGTGGTCGCGGCGCCGGCAGCCGGTGATCGACGCCGACCCGGCCCTCCAGGAACGCGAACTCGCCAAGCTCGCGGGGCTGGGCAGCACGCTCGGTGAGGTCCTGCGGGAGCGCGGGGTGCGGGAACCCGCCGCGACCCTCGCCGCCCAGACCGCGGTGACCGTGTTCCACCTCGCCTTCACGCGGTGGATCGAACCGGACGAGGACCGCACGATGGTCGACCTGTCGCACGAGCGCCTCGCGGCCCTGGCGAGCCTGGTGCCCTGAGCCCGCCGGACGACCCGCCGGCAGCACCGCGGCGGACGGTCCGGGGGACGCGGACCTGTCCGGACGTGTGGGAGGCCCGGAGCCGGTTCATGGGTGCAGGGAGCACACTGGGAGACGATCAGCAGCTCCGCCGCGGTGCCACCCGTTCCCGGCGCGCCGGACCCGATCGGGAGGACGACTTGGCCACGACCGCGACATCCGCGACCGCCAGCACGCGGGCCGCCACCGTCCCCGCGTCGAGCACGTCGGCACCGACCTCGACGGCGACCAGCGCGGCGGCGCCGGGCCGGACGCACGGTGACGCCCTCGGCTCGCGCTCCGTCGCGCTCGACGGCCTGCGGACCCTCGCGATCGTCCTCGTGATCCTGTACCACCTGCACGTGCCGCAGTTCGAGGGCGGGTGGATCGGCGTGACGGTGTTCTTCGTCCTGTCCGGCTACCTCATCACGACGCTGCTGCTCCGGGAGCGCCGGACCACGGGCACGATCCGGCTCGGCTCGTTCTGGGTGAAGCGGTTGCTCCGGCTCTACCCGGCGCTCATCGCACTCGTCCTCGTCGGGCTCCTGCTCTGGAACTGGGTCGGCGACTACAAGGGCGCGTCGTTCTCCGCGAGCGAGGCCGCCTTCATCGCGCTGAGCTACACCGGCAACCTCTACCGGTCCTTCTGGGACACCACACAGGGCGTCTTCGCGCACACGTGGAGCCTGTCGATGGAGGAGCAGTTCTACCTCGTCTGGCCGCCCGTGCTGCTCCTGCTGTTCGCCGTGCGGTCCCGCCGACGGGTGCTGCTCGCCGGTCTCGCGGTCGTGGTGGTCGGGGCCTCCGCGGCGTCGTGGCTCAGCTACGAGACGCCGTCCGGCAACGCCACCCCGGACGTGTACTTCTCCCCGGTGCTCGGCGTCGTGCCGCTCGCGACCGGGTGTCTGCTCGCCCTGCTGCTCGACGTCGAGCGCGTGCGTGCCGTGGCGAGCGGCCTCGCCGGACACCTCGCGACCTGGGCCGGGATCGCGGCCGTGCTCGGCGTGCAGTTCTGGATCGGCGACGACTGGACGCAGCACGCGTGGACGTTCGGGCTGCTCATGCCGCTGGCCGGCGTCCTGTCGGCCCTCCTCATCGGCGGGCTCGTCTCGGTCCGCACCCCGGTCTCCTCGGCGCTCTCGTGGCAGCCGATGGCGTGGTTCGGTCGCCGGGTGTCGTACGCGGCGTACCTGTGGCACCCGCTCGTCTTCGCGCTGCTCGGCACCTTCGCGATCGGCTGGTTCGGCGACGTCTGGCTGTTCACGGCCGCGGTCGTCGTGGCGATCGGCGCCGCGTACGCCGTCGAGGTCCCGGTGGAACGGCTCCGCAAGCGCGTCCGGGAGGCCCGGAAGCTCGTCGTCGCCGACCGTGCGGCCCGCGGCACCGCCGCGCACTGACACCACAGGCCGGCCGCTCCTCGCGGTGATCGGCACGCAGGACCTCACGGTCCACTGACCGACGAACCCTGGTTGTCCGGCCGGGTCCGACCGAGCATGGGGACACCGCAGTCCCGCTCGACGTCCCGGAAGGACACACCATGCCGACTCCCCGCACTTCGACATCCCGGAGCTGACCGGGGGCCGCGCCGTCGTCACCGGCGCCAGTGACGGCCTCGGGACCGTGATCGCCCGTCGGCTCGCCGCCACCGGAGCGGAGGTCGTGATGCCGGTCCGGACAGCGGAGAAGGGCGAGCGGGCGGCGGCGAGCATCCGAGCGGCGGTGCCCGGTGCCGTGGTCCGGGTCGCTGCGCTCGACCTCTCGCGGCTCGACTCGGCCGCCGCACTCGTCGCCGACCTCCACGCGGAGGGCGACCCGGTCCACCTCCTCGTGAACAACGCCGGTGTGATGCGGCCCCCGGTCCGGAAGGAGACCGCCTGACGTGCACGGCGACACGTTCGCCGGACCGTGGCGCTGACCGGCGTCCGGGTCTGACCGACTCCGGATGTGGGGTTGCCACGGCGGGTGCTGACGCTCGACACTGAGCCATGACCACCGCGCACGCCGGGCCGACGACGCAGCCGACCGGCGACCCAGCAGGCACCTCCGCCGGGCGGCACGCCACGCGACTGCACCGGATCGAGCGCGTCGTGTCGACGGTCGCGTTCGCGGTCGCCGCCGTCCTGCTCACGAGCGGCCTCGCGACCGGTGCCCGCGCGACGGGCACGTCCGAGGTCGCGACGATCGAGACGCACCCGACGGTCCCCGCCATCGTCGTGTCGGCGCTGACGCTCGCGGTGCTCCTGGTCACGCAGCGCCGGTCCGACACGGGCGACGCCCGCGCACGGTCCCGGGCGATCCAGACGGCCGCCGTGGTCTTCCTGGCCGTGACCGTGCTGACCACGGCGTACCTCGGGGTGCACGTGCAGTCGGCCCTGCTCGGCTGGCCCGGGAGCGGGGCGAGCGGTCCGGCGCCGTGGTGGAGCGACGCCGTCGTCGGCTCCTTCGAGGTGCACTGACCGAGAGGCTTCCGCTCGCGTCCGCACACGCCGGACGGGAGGCTCCCCTCCGGGCACGGCCGGCCCGCCGCTGGCGCGTCGGTCCGGAACCGGCCGGAGGGGGCCCAGGTGCCGGCCGGCACCGGGCCTCCCGTCTCGGAGTCGCTCCGATCAGCGGCGGGGGTTGCCGTCCTGGTCGAGCTCGATCTCCTCGTGCGCGACGTCCTCGTTCACGGTGTGCTGCTCGGTGACGGTCTCGGTACCGAGGCGGACACGCTCGACGGGCACGGTCTCCTTGTCGACGACGACGTGCTCCTCGTTCAGCGTGACCTCGTGCTCCTCCTCCGACAGCGCCGGGCCGTCGGTGGCTGCGCCGACGTTGGCGTCCGTGATCGGCTCGCTCTCGAGGCGGACCTCCTCGTGCGACACCGGCACGGTGACCGACTGCTGCTCGGTGACGATGTGCTTGCGGAGACGCGCACGACCGGCCTGGACCTGCTCGGTGCCGACGTGGAGCTGCTCCTCGGAGCGGGTCATCGCCTCGTCCGTGTCCGGGCCCGAGGTGTCGTGACCGGCGGAACGGGTGGTGTCCGAGTCGGCGAAGTCGGCGGTGGCGCCCTGTGCGGTGCCGTTGCCGACGGTGCCGGTGCCCGTGGTGAGGTCGGGGTCGGTGCCGGCCGGGTCGGTCAAGTCGCTCGGGACGCCGTTGGTCGAGACCGAGTCGTCGACCGCGGTGTGCTGCGAGGTGCCGTGGCCGAGGCCGTAGTGCTCGAAGATGCGGTCCTGCTCGTCGTCGTTCAGGTCGCCGTCGGCGTCGATGCGCGGGGCGTCCTTGATGCGGTCCTTGTCGTAGCCGACGCGGAGCTCGTCACCGGTGAGCGAGGCGCCCTCGAGGGGGACGAAGGTCTCGGACGTGCCGAACAGGCCCGTCGCGACACTGGCGAACAGCGGCGAACCGTCGTTGTTGTCGACGTAGACCTGCTTGACGGTGCCGACCTTCGCGCCGTCGGGGTCGACGACCTTCGCGCCGAAGACACTGTCGATGGAGTTGGTGTCGATCATGGTTGGTTCCTCTCGTGGTGGTGCACGTACTGGGCCGCGGAGCGGGTCCCCGGGCCCGTCAGGGGGGAGGTCTGAGGTCAGCGCCCGAGGCCGACGCGGTCGACCTTGCGGTGGTACCGCATGCCGGTCAGGCCGCCGAGGACGGCGCCGACCAGGCTGATCAGGGCGACGACGACGAGCGTGATCACGCCGGTCGCGGTCAGGGTTCCCTCGTCGACCGGGATGCGCGGGAAGCTGTTGAGGTTCCCGAGCACGTTGAACTGTGCGCCGGCGATCGCGGTGACGATCGCGACGATGATCGCGATGACCACGGCCCAGATCCAGACCGCGACGCCCTGCTTGGCGCCGGAGAACCGGGCCATGCGGCCGGCGACGTAGCCGCCGGCGAAGTAGGCGACGAAGAGGATCACGGCGAGGGCGATCGCACCGACGATGCCGACGACGTCGCCGTTCTTCGCCGCGTCCTCCGCAGCACTGTCCGCGTTGCCGCCGTTCTGGCCGAGGCCGACGCCCGCGCCGACGGCGGCGAGGATCGCCGTGAGGATGACCGCGGTACCGGTGGCGGTGAGCCAGCCGAAGAACGCCGAGCCCCACTTGAAGCCGGCGAACTCGTCCTTCTCGCGCTGCAGGACGGTCTCGCGCTGGGTCGTGCCGTGCTCGCGCTGCGCTGCGCCGTGCTCGGTCGCGCCGTGCTCGGCGGGGACCGCGGACGCTGCGGCGGTCCGGTCGGCACCGGTCCGGTCGGCGTCGAAGCGGTCGGTGCGGTCGGTGCGGTCGTGGTCGGTCTGTGTGCGGTCAGCGTCGAAGCGGTCCGTGCGGTCACGGCCCGCGTCGAAGCGGTCGGTGCGGTCGCTGTCCGTCGTGCGGACGTCGTCCTCGTGGCGCGCTACGGGCACGGCGTCGTGGTCGGGTCGGGTGTGGTCGTTCGGTGTGCTCATGGCCGGCCTCCAGGTGTTTCGTCGGTCCGTCCGGACACAACTCCGCGGTCGATGCGCAGACGGACATGCTGCGTTCCGGGGACACTCGCGCGCCGGCCGGCCGCCACACCTCGGCGGTGCCTGGACGCCGTGCGCCCCGCGCTCCCTAGGCTCGGGTCGTGACCACGCACCGCACGGACGTCCTCGTCGTCGGGGGTGGCCCCGTCGGCCTGTTCCTCGCGGCACTCCTCACCGCTCGCGGCATCGACGTGCGGGTCTGGGAACGACGGACCACGCCGCCCACCGGCTCCCGCGCGATCGGCATCCACCCACCCTCGCTCGACGCCTTCGCCGCGATCGGGGTCGACGCGCCCGTCCTCGCCGAGGCAGCCCTCGTCCGCTCCGGCGTCGCCCGCAGCCGCGGCCGGGCACTCGGGACGCTCTCGTTCGCCCGCGCCTCGGACACCCACCCCTACGTCGCCGCGCTCGACCAGCACCGCACCGAGACGCTGCTCCGCGAGCGCCTCGCGGCCGACCTGCCGGATGCGCTCCGCACTGGCACGTCGATCACGGCCCTGCAGCGCCACCGCGACGCCGTCGACGCCACCGGGACCGGCCCGGACGGCGAGCCCGTGACCCTCCGAGCGGCGTTCGTCGTCGGCGCCGACGGCGCCCGGAGCGTCGTCCGCGACCTGCTCGGCATCGGCACCACCGGCCGCGACTACCCGGACCGCTACGTGATGGGCGACTTCACCGACCCGGAGGCCCCGGACGCCCGCGACGCCGCACTCGTCGACGTCGGCCCGGCCGGGGTCGTCGAGTCCTTCCCCCTGCCGGGCGGCCGCCGCCGGTACGTGGCCCTCGTGCCGGACGACGACGCGTTCGCCGGGGCGGAGCGCGGCGTGACCGACGCGCCGGAGCCGGACCGGGCCTCCCGGCTGGCCGCCGTCGTCACCGAACGCACGGGCATCGCGCCGGACCCGGCCACCTGCTCCATGCTCAGCGGCTTCCGCGTGCGCCGCCGGGAGGCGGACCGGATCGGCGTCGGCCGCGTCGTCCTCGTCGGCGACGCCGCACACGAGATCAGCCCCATCGGCGGGCAGGGCATGAACCTCGGCTGGCTCGACGCCGCGGAGCTCGCGCCGCTGCTCGCCGGCGCCGTGCGCTCCGGCGCGTCCGGACCGTGGCCCGAACACGCCCGTCGTCGGCAGGCCGCCGCGCGTCGCGCAGCCCGCCAGGCCGAGGCGAACATGGCGATGGGTCGCCCGGTCCGCGGGCTCGGCACGCTCGGCCGGGAGGCCCTGCTCCGGTCCGCCCTGTCGCTCCCGACCGCGCACGGGCTGGCCCGGCTGTACGCGATGGCCTGGGCCTGACCGACCGATCGCGCGGCGGTCAGGCCGGCGGCGTGGGTCAGGGAGTAGGCGTGGCGACCGTGTCGAGGTCGTCGAGGTAGCTCCGGTCGAACGGGACCTCGGGCACCGAGGTGTCCGGCGCGGTGGATCGACCGATGACGGTGACACCGTCCGACTCGGTCACCACGACGGGAGCGCTCTGGTCCACCACCTCGTCCCACGGGGCCCACCCCGTCCGGCCGTCGTCCGTCGTGATCGGCACGAGGTCGGGGTGCCCGTGCGCGTTCTCCACCCCGTACGTCTGGCCGCGGGCGTTCGTCGCCCACGCCGACGTCACCGACGTGGCGTAC
>JGI20283J15916_100051_pt1 | contig 33198 bp, 24 predicted proteins | sample Plalitdecfosmids_FD_15916 | JGI IMG/M metagenome (IMG submission 15916) | reverse complement strand
TTCTGCTAACCTATAAAAGCTTTGAATACTTATTCAAATTAGCTAGCTTAGTATAAGAATCTACTTAAAATAAAAACCGATGAAAAAAGTTGCGGTGTTACTGATTGGCGTATTTTTTGCAATAACTGTTTTGGAAGCATGCTCCAGCCGGCTTTGCCCAGCATACAGCTCGTATCCAGAAGGCAAAAGAAGAAGAGGATAATTACAATAACGAAAGGAATTATAGATGCAGTGGAAATACATTACTGATGAAGATCAGATCAATGACATAAAAAAACAAGAGGGCTATAGCCTGATTTTTAAACATAGTACCCGCTGCTCAGTCAGCATGATGGCCAAACGCCGTTTCGAAATGGATTGGGAAGCAATCCCTGAAGACACTTCATTATACTTTCTGGACTTGATAAAATACAGGCCAATATCTGCGCAGATTGCAGAGACCTTTCAAGTTCAACATGAGTCGCCACAGATCTTATTGATCAAAAATGGTGATTGTGTGCTTGATGCTTCACATAGTGACATCTCCGCAGAGGAAGTGGCAGAAGTGATCGGTCAGTAATTAGAAATACAAACTTCGTATAAATACAAAGGAGAGCCAATCCTGACTCTCCCTGTACATTCAAACCAGCTATAGTTATTTCTTTATTTAATGAATATGATGTCGTCAAAATAGAAGGCTTCATCTTGCGCATCCGGACCTTTGATAAAGAATCCGATTTGCTTAAACGGTCCGCCTTTTTTCCATAATTGCAATGTCTCCATTGGAATTTTAAAGTAGGTCCATACATTCGCAGGGATTTGAATAGGTACACTCGTATCAGAGTTTCCATAACCGCCTTCTCTTTGATCACCTACCACGTATAGTGTATATGGCAATGATGCCCCTTTTACCCAAAAGGACATAAATTTATACTCAGGCATGCTTGCTATTCCGTTCCAGTTGGCAAAGCCATCGGCGCTCCACTGACCTTTGTTATATCCTGCTTTAAAAGATGTAGTTCCTGTCTTAGCAAATTCAGTTGACACTGATGCTGGACCCCATGAAGAAATTTCAAAACCATTGTTAAAACCTTCCGTAAAGATCTTATAAGCCTTATCCAGGTTCACAAATTCCTGATTGGTCACTGTTGGTCCGGTACTATTCGTAATGGTAAGTGTAGCAGTGTTCACATCAGTTGTGGGCATGGTAACTACCAGGCTTTTCTTACTTTTAGAAACAATGGTAGCCGTTGCAGTCGTACCAGTTAACCCTACTGATGTTACATCATTCAGGTTGTTACCTGTAATGGTAATCTCTGTGTTAGCGACAAAGTTATAGTTTGAAACTCCTGTAATGGTAGGCAAAGCAAGTACCGTGTAAGAAACAACTACCTGCTTATTTAGCGAGTTAGTAAGCACTATATTTTGAACACCTCCTGATGCATCATCAGGAACACGGAACACAACCGCATTGTCGTTGTTGAAGACTGGGTTAAAGGGTGCAAATACGCTGTCTTTCTCAAACATGATTGATTTCATGCCTCCAAGATCACTTCCTGTAATCGAAACAACTGTTCCGGCAGCACCTTCAGATACTTCCAAAGCATTGGCTTTCGGACTATCTTTCGCCTCTGGTTTTTCAACTTCCTTGGTACAAGACGCCAGGATGAGCGCGACTCCAAAGAATAGTATTGGTTTTAAATTGAACCTTTTCATCGTAGTATGTTTTAGTTGTAATAAGGGATTGCAGGTTTTGCAAGCTCCGGATTAGTTAATATTTCGGTAGTTGGAATTGGGATAAACAAGTTGTCAGCCGAACGAAGTGTTGCTTTGATACTATCTATAGTGTGTTTACCCGCAAAACCATAAGTACCACGTTCCTGGTTGTCTATGATCTGTTTCGCCCTTGCAAAACCTTGTCTTTGGATATCAAACCAATAGTCACCTTCAAATGCAAACTCTACCCTTCTTTCATGAAGAATAATGTCAGGGGTCAAAGCCGTTTTATCTGCCGAAGCGCCAAAGCCTGCTCTACGTCTTACATCATTAAATGCTTTTAACGCTGTTGCATCACTGGTTGAACCTGATGTACCTAACGTTGCCTCTGCATAGATAAGCAGGATATCAGCGTACCTCAAAACGTATGTGTTGATGTCCGTTGATGAGCCATTCACGTTTACGCCATTGCCACCCGGACCAACAACATACTTCAATGCATTTGATCTTGTACCTGTTTTGATTTTGGTCTTCTCATCGGATGAAGTCACATATGTAGTGTCGTAAGTAAAGCCGTTAGGGAAGTTTACGTTTTTCCAATCTGGTCTGGAGAAACCTTGCTCCATAACAGACCAGCCTCTTCTTTTATCATCAAACTCATAACTGTTCAATAGGTCAATTGAAGGTATGATAGCAGAGTATCCTGCTCCTGTTGTTGGCAAAAGTAAAGTTGATGGACCAACATAAGCCTGAATAGGATTACCGATTGAATAACCACCTGCTGCAAGCCATTGGAATGCAAATAGCACCTCTGAGTTATTGTTTGCTGATGGATCAGTAAACATTTTATTGTAGTCAGGGTATAATGAATACTTACCTGAAGCCATCACCTCAGAAGCTTTAAGCTTAGCGTTAGGATAGTCTTTCAAGTACAAATAAATCTTTGCCATCATTCCTTTTGCAGAATTCTGTGTTACCCTTCCTGGTTCATCCGTAGCCTGAAGATTCTGTTCTGCGAACGTCAAATCCTCAAGAGCAAACTTCAATACATCTGATTGAATATAACGAGGTACATTGAAATTACCTGTCTCAGCCAGCTTTACAGGATCTGTGATGATTGGCACTGCACCAAACACTCTTGCCAGATAAAAGTAAGCGACTGCACGCATGAACCTCGCTTCTGCGATACCCTGAACAAGGAAAGAAGGATCAGATACCTGAGCTTTCTTTTGCTCAAATGTATTGATCAAAACAGTAGCGTTACCTGCTTCTTTGTAAAATGCATACCATGATCTTGTCACCTGCTCATCCGTACCGGATATAGAGAAGTTCATGAAAGTATTATACTTAGGGTCACCAGTGTACATGTTTCCACTAAGTACCTCTCCAATTGCATGGAAAGCCTTATCCTGGTATTCGTACCAAATGCTGTTATATAATAATCCTGTTGCACCTCTTACCTGAGCTGCATTGTCGTAATACGTTTCAAGCGTAGGCTCATTTTTGGAAGGCTTCTCTAGAAAGTCCTTTTTACAGGAGAAGGTAATGGTCAGCATTGCAATTGCAGCTGCTGTATATATATGTTGTTTTTTCAGTTTCATGTTCGTAGGTATTAGAAAGTGATGTTTGCACCAAATGTGAATGTGCGTGGGTTAGGATAGTTACCATTGTCTATGTTAAAGAAGGTAGCGCCACCATTAAATGCACCCAATTCAGGATCGTAACCTGTGTATTTAGTGAAGGTGTACAAGTTTTGTCCGGAAACAAATAATCTTGCATTCGTCATCTTCGCCTTTTTGATCAGGTTAATCGGCAGGTTGTATCCTAGCGTCACATTCTGGATCCTTAAGTATGAACCATCTTCCACAAAACGATCTGAAACCCTGATGTTGTTGTTATGCCATTGGTTATACCTAGGCAATTGACCATCGGTATTGCTCGCAGAGTAACGGTCCATCACGGTTTCCAATTGGTTGCTGTAAACGTTATTCAAAGCTTCAGTTGTTCTTTTAGTATAGTTCAACACATCATTTCCATAAGAACCTTGAAGGAATATGGAAAGATCTAATGTTTTATACCTGAATGTATTGGTGATACCGTAAGTGAAAGAAGGATTCGGATCTCCGATGAAGGTTAAATCGTTCTGGTCAATCTTACCATCGCCATTCAAATCTTTGTAACGGATGTCACCTAACCAGGTTCCTTTCGGACTGATGCCCAAGCCTTGATCCGGACCGCTGTTCAACTCTTCCGCTGTTCTGTAAAGTCCGTCTGTAACAAATCCATAAAATCCACCAACAGATCTACCAGCAATAGTTCTTGTCAATAACACTGCGTTACCGTATTCTACGTAACGAGAAATATCAGCTGTTTCGCTATTCAAGGAATTCAATATGTTTTTGTACTTAGAGAATATCACGTTGGTTTTCCAGTCGAAGTTCGGACGACTCATATTGGTAGAAGAGATCGAGAAGTCAATACCTTTATTCACCATATTTCCTGCATTTACTACCGGAGCCTGGATATCATTGTATTGTGTTCCGATACCTGTAAATACGGGTAAAGAACTTGATAGGATCATGTCTGACGTTTCTTTCTTGTACACATCAACTGTAACCTCCAGTTTTCTGTCGAAAAAGCCCATGTCAATACCACCATTGTAAGTGATTACAGATTCCCAACCTAGTTTAGGGTTACCTACGTTTTGTGGAATACCTCCTTGTCCAAACGGAGCAGTAGATACTAATCTTACACGTGTTACGTAAGCGTTGGCTGTTGGAGAGTTTTGGTTACCCACTGCTCCCGCTCCTGCCCTTACTTTAAGGTAGTTTAATACTTTCAAGTCTTTCGCAAACTCTTCGTTTGTAACTGTCCATCCGATAGATGCTGCAGGGAAATAACCAATTCTGTTATCTGGTCCGAATGCAGAAGAACCGTCACGTCTCATCGAAACATTTAAAGCGTATTTATTATCATACGTGTAACCTGCTCTACCAATGAACGACTCCATTGCGAAATCACCCAGGTAAGAACCCAATGATTGTCCTGCTTCACCACCAGCGCCAATTGCCGGAATGTTCTGAGTCAGATTTTGTCTTGCTGCTTCCAACTGGTCGTACATTCCTTGTTGAATTTCATGACCTAATAAAGCAGTTACATTGTGCTTTCCGAAAGTCTGATTGTAGTTCATGAAGTTTCTTACACCATAATAAACGTTGGAAGTTCTTTGCTCTACCAATCTGCTTGGCGTTAAAATATTGTCTATGTAAGGTTGAAATGCACTATTGTCTCCCGCCGTATAGTCAAAGTTGACTTCACTTCTAAAGGATAGATTCTTTGTGAAAGATATTTCACCATATAAGTTACCATAACCTTTAGTCTGTATATTTCTTACTTCACGTGCCAATGCCAATGCAATTGGGTTTCTAACGTTTCCAAAGTTGTAACCGCCAACTGCAACCGTTGTTGCGTAACCACCAGCTTCGTTGTAAACCGGAGCAGCCGGACTGTTAGCCGTTGCAATAGTAACAATAGCATCAGAACCGTTGGTTAATGAAATCCTTTGGTTGCTTCTTGTAGCATTAGTACTTAAGCCAACTTTAAACCAGCTTTTTACTTGCTGATCAATGTTAAACCTTAACGACAAGCGGTTGAAATCAGATCCAACGATCGTTCCCTCCTGTTTGAAATAATTCAAAGACGTATAGTAATTAGTTTTGTCTTGTCCACCAGAAAAGCTGACCTGGTGATTTTGCATTACTCCTCTTCTAAATACTTCATCTTGCCAATCTGTTCCTTTACCTAATATTGACGGGTTTTGAAACTCTCCAACAGTGGAGAAATTAGGGTTACCATCTACCGCAGCGATTTCACCTAAGACTTCATTATTATATTGAGCGAACTGGCTAAGATCCATGATCTTCAGTTTCTTTTGCACTTCCTGTAAGCCGTAATAACCTTCGTAAGTGATTTTACCTTCACCTGCTTTACCTCTTTTTGTAGTAACGATTACCACACCGTTGGCAGCTTGAGATCCGTAAATAGCTTGCGCAGATGCATCTTTCAAGATATCGACACTTAAAATGTCTGAAGGGTTTAAGGAAGCTAAAGGACTTTGAGTAGTCTGACCGCCCATACCACCCAGTTGATCCTGAGAAATACTATTGCGACTCGTCTGCAATGGCACCCCATCCACAACGTATAAAGGCTCATTTCCATTCACGGAAGTTACACCCCTAACACGAACAGATACACCACCGCCTGGCTGACCACCATTAGTAGTTACACTTACACCGGCAACTTTACCTTGTAATACCTGATCTACACCTGAAACCGGAAGATCTTTAATATCCTTCTCACTGATGGATGAAATTGCAGAAGTGATATTGGAACGTTTAGCCGTACCGTAACCAATTACAACCACATCTGACAAAGTAGATACCGATGATTTTAAGGTGACGTTTAAGACTACTTTTGTTCCAACTGTAACTTCCGTGGCCGTCATCCCTACATAAGAGAAAACAAGTACACTGGCATCAGATGGAACAGCTATTGAATATTTACCGTCTACTGTTGTAGAGGCGGATGTTTTTGTGCCTTTCACCAATACTGCAGCACCAGGTAGCGTAGTCCCGTCTTCATCGGTAACAACTCCTGTAACAATTCTTGTAGTGGTTTGGGCATAGATGGAATTGGAAATTCCTGTTAGCGTAATGAAGATGAATAGACAATAAATCCACTCCTTACAACTCTTTCTTGTACTTCTCATGTTAGTCGACATATTTGGTTTAGTGAGGAAACACGGGGAGTGTTTCCGAATGTAAACGTATAGACATCGCCAATCTCGATTGCTAAAAAAGGGGTACTCAAATGTTAACCTGCCTTAAATAAGGCTAGAGAGCAGTTACATCTTTACTTTCGGCGTATTTGGATGGTAAAACATCAAATTCGTCCTTGAAAGACTTCACAAAGTTCTTGGTTGTTTTAAAACCTACCTTGTAGCAGATCTGTGAAACCGTAAGTTTCCCCTGTTCCAGGAGCTGAGCTGCTCTTTTCAAACGGTACGATTTGATAAACTCTAAAGGCGTTTTACCTGTCAATGCAACAATACGTTTATAGAGCGTAACCCGACTCACTAACATTAGTCCACTCAATATATCCACAGAAAAGTTGCTGTTTGAAATGTTATTCTCAATCTCTTTCAATACCTGCTGAAGAAAGTCATCATCAGGACTCTCAGATTCTACTTTCAGCGGCTGTACTTCTACCTGCTTTTGGTAGACCTTTCTAAACGATTCTTGTTGCACGAGGATGTTCTTAATCTTCGAATTAAGGATCTCAAAGCTAAAAGGCTTAGTCATGTAATCGTTTGCCCCAGTCTCAAGGCCTGTAAGTTCTTGTTCTTCGCCTATAAGCGCGGTTAAGAGGATTACTGGAATCTGCGTGGTTCTGGAATCCAGTCTGATTTTTCTACAAAGCTCAATACCCGTCATCTCCGGCATAGAGATATCGCTCACTATGATATTAGGATGGTGAAATAGTGCTTTCTGCCAGCCATCTTTTCCATTAGCGGCTTCGATAACGTTGAAATCTTCTTTCAGATTATCTTTTAAATAAAAGCGTAAGTCTGCATCATCCTCTACCAGTAAAACGGTAGTTTTCTTAGAGAAGGCAGGTTGGCTAACTTCAATTTCTTCCGCCTGATCCTCTGCAATTAACGCATCTACAAAGTTCTCTGTAGGGTAACTTTGTTCTCTTAACTCATCAAAAGGGATCAGGATAATAAAGCAGCTGCCCTCGTTTTCATCACTTTCCAGAAAGATCTCGCCCCCATGAAGTCGCACAAACTCCTTTGTTATCGCCAATCCTATCCCGCTTCCCTGGTTAATGATGGAATCTGGAATCTCGTTTTGGAAGAAACTTTCAAAGATCTTGTCCTGCTTTTCTTTTGCAATGCCGATACCAGTATCCCGGACCCGAATCTCTACCATATACTGATCCATCATGATGCAGTCCATAGATACATTCACCTTTCCGTTGTTAAAGGTGAACTTAAAGCTGTTTGATAGCAAATTAAAAAGTATTCTTTCAATCTTATCCTGATCAAAGTTTAACTTCAGGGTCTCGTAAGTGGTATTGAAAGTAAGTTGTATGTTTTTCTGCTCTGCAATGTCTTTAAAGGAGTAAGTAATGTCCTTTACGAAAGAGATCAAATCACCCGGACGCTTTTGCAGCTTAATCTCATTAAGTTCCATTTTACGGAAATCCAGTAGTTGGTTGACAAGATTAAGTAGCCTCTTAGCGTTTTTCTGGATCATTGACACCTGCTCTTTCAGCTTGTTATCATCCAGTGCCTTTATTAATTTGTCGATTGGTGCAAGAATAAGAGACAAAGGGGTTCTAAACTCATGGCTCACATTAGTGAGGAACTTGATTTTCATTGCATCCAGTTCTCTGAATCTTACTGCCTCTAATCTTTCTGTATCAATAATTCTTTGCGTTTCTGCTTTCTCTTGCTCTATGATCCGCTGGCTTTCCTTCTTTTCTTGTTCAATAGCAAACTGCGCTTTTAGCTGCTGAATACCTCGATGCCTTAAGTAATATAATCCAGCAGCAACCAATAGGAAGTATAGGATTTTTGCTAACGTAGAGGCATACCAAGGATTGAGAATCCTGATCCTAAGAACAACAGGCTTAATATCTGAACTGTTATCTGCATTCAATGCTCTGACTTTGAAAGAATACTCTCCAGGATCAAGATTAGTGTAAGTAGCTTTCCTGGATGAATTGTCGGCGGATATCCAGTTCTGGTCAAAGCCTTCCAACATATATTGAAGCTTAACTTTATGCGGACCAACATAATTTATAGAAGCAAATTCTATTGCAAATACATTCTGGTCATGATTCAGCGTAATCTCCTTAGTATCAAAAATAGACCTTTCAAGAACTACCCGCCCATCCACACTGGAATTTGCAGTGACTGTTTTATTAAATAGCTGAAAGTCTGTGATAAAAAGCCTGGAGCTTTGCTTGTATGGCCTTATGGATGCTGGTTGGAAGATATTGATGCCATCTGGACCGCCAAACGCAAGCTCGCCAGTTTTAAGCTTTACAGAAGCGATGCGATTGAATTCCTTTCCCTGCAAGCCATCATTTTCATCGAAATTCTCGAATCTTAGGCTAAATCCTTTTTGTTCAGTAACCGTAATCTTTGATAAACCATTTGAGGTACTTACCCAAAAACTGCCTGCATCATCTTGGAGAATATCCATGATGTTGTTATCAGGAAGCCCATTGTCGGTGGTATAATTATAAAATCGCTTTGATTTCGGATTATAGATACTTAGCCCATCTCTTGTTCCTATCCACAGCTTGCCACTCCGGTCTTCTATAAAGCTATTGATATTATCGTTTACGAGGCTATTGTCGTCCTTCGGATTGTTAATGATTTTTACAAAGGTATTGCTTCCTTTCATCATCACATTCATCCCGTAGGATGTGCCTATCCATATATTCTGATGGCTATCCTCCAGAATTTTGAATACATAATCGGAGCTGACCATACTGTTGTGCTGCCGGTAGCGTTTGAACTTTCCGGTCGACCTATCAAAAAGGTTCAATCCGCCACCCATAGTTGCAATCCAGAATCTGTTGCCTGAATCTTCCAGAAAATCAGACACCTTATTGTCGCTTAAACTCTCCGGATCATTAGGGATACTTTTGTAATGCTTAAAGATTCCATTGTCAAATACGTCAAATCCACCTGTATACGTACCTACCCATAGCTTTTCAAAACGATCGGTATATAGTCCAACAATCGCATCATGAGCTAAACTGTTTGGGTTTGCCGGATCATGGCGGTAAGAGACAAATTTCTGTGAGGCCCTATTATAGTATACGAGGCCTTTTCCATTTGTCCCGATCCAAATGTTACCTAACTTGTCTTCCAGCATCCTGTTTACATCGCTATAAATAAGACTTCCAGGATCAGAGGAGTGCTTTATAAGGTTAAATTTAATTATACCAGGATGATAAAAATTTATCCCCTTTCGGAACGTACCCACCCAAACAATACCCTGGTCATCATAATATATACTAGAAATGCTGTTCTGACTTAGGCTTTTGCTATCGTTTTCATTATTTAGGACGTACTTAATGCTTGTATTTTTCTTATTGATGACATTAATTCCACCATGGTCTGTGCCTACCCAGATGTTGTCATCCTTATCTTGCACTACTCCTGTTACAATGTCTGAGTTTAGCTTTAAATAACTTGAACCTTTATTGATTTGCTTTAAAACATTCGTAACCGGATCAAATGAGACTATACCTGTAGAAGTAGAGATGTCATATACCCAAATTAATCCCTGCCTGTCTATAAAAATCTTGTAGGTATCGCTTTCACGGTCGTAGAACTGCGCTGCAAGACTAACTCTTTTGTCTACGCGCCTTGTGTTTTTCGACAACATTTCAAGTAAACCATCAGCGTGGATGACCCATGCATCACCGTTTTTGTCTTCCGCAAGATCAATAACCGGACTAGCAGCAACTGTATTGTCAACCTTTAAATGATGAGAGACATGTACGCTCTTGCCTGTTTTGGAATCATACCTATAGAATCCAGTAACTGTAGAAACAAACCAGAAAGCACCATTATGGCCCTTTCTAACCATTCTAACATTACTTTCAGGGATTCCATACTTGTCCAGTTCAGGTTTAATGTTGTGGTCAAACTGTTCGGTTTCCGGATCATAAACATCCAGACCCGCCCTGGTTTCTATCCACAACTTCTGATCAGGGCCCTCATTAATCGAGCGAACATCACTATCACTGATCGTAGAACTGTTTTTACTTCTGTGTTTATAAACTTTAAAGCTGTAACCATCATATCTGGCGAGCCCAGCCATCGTTCCTAACCAGAGGAAACCTTTACTGTCTTTATAAAAACAGTTGACGTCATTATGAGGCAGGCCATTATTGATGTTTAAATGAGAAAATTGGTATTGATCGTACTGCGCGCTTACCTGGTTATTAACCAGACCGATCAGCGCTGTAAATAACAGTAACCATACTCTTTTAATCATCAATTCAATATATCAATCTATTTGTAAATATTCTTTAAATCTTTTTCGAACAGGGTATAGGGATCATCATAGAACTTTTTGAAGTCTGGCACGCTGGAATGCCCTGGATACGGTGCATAGTAATGCGTTGGACTTGTCGCATCATTTCTCCAGACAAGAACATAAGACATTCTGATTCCTTCACTCTTCATCACCTTTAACAATACATCATTCCACCAGGTTGGATTTGGTAAAGATTCTAAGCCAGTTTCTGTAAAAGCTGCAAGCTTATTATTCTTTAATGCAAAGGAAGACACTATTTTTAGTTTTTGGATTGCCGCATCAATATTATATTTATCATCTCTGCCCATATCCCCATAGTTATCCATCCCAACCATATCTACCCATTCATTTCCCGGATACCGCTCCAGATACTGTTCCTCCGATGTAAACGTATTATCCGGAGAAAACGCATAAATGAAGTTATGAACTCCTGCACTATCTCTTAAATAACCAACGGTCGACCGCCATAAACTTTTAAACTCCTCTGGTGTACAGTGCGATTTGCCCCACCAAAACCAATCTCCGTCGAATTCATGAAATGGTCTGAAGATAACAGGAATAGCCTCTCCTTTTTTGCCTTTTACGCTTTTAGCGACTTCTGCAAGGCCATCCAGTATTTTCAGATATTTAGCATGCGCTTCTCCGCCAGGGATGATATACTTCACTGCCGGCAACGATACCGAATCTTTCCAGTAAAAACCTCCTGGAGCAACAGGATTTGAAAAGTGCCATGCTACCGTAGTCACTCCACCTCTATTATAGGTATCAGTAATTAACTTGATCAGCTTTTCTTTTGTCTTTTTAATTTCCGCTTCAGGTCGGCCAGAAAGCTCTGCGAAATCAACACCAATAACTGCAGGATGAGTGCCGACTACAGATTTAACATCTGAACGGTCTGCCTCTCCTGACCAGCCATGTCCGTATTCAGTAGCATGTTGATGGCCAAACAGGGTATGTTTCTCAGAGAGGGTAAAAAGATTTTTAAATAGTGCTTTGGTCTCCTTAGTAGCTTTACTATCTATAGGCGCCATTTTCTGACCGAATGCACTAAAGGATGATATTACGGCAAGTAATAGGTATAAGTATTTTATACTTAGCGAAACTCTGTTCATGTTTATTTTGGTTATGGAAAAAAATCGCTGTAAAAGTACCAGCAGCCACCGTCTTTAATGCTAAAATAAGGGGTATCAAATGTTAACATTCATCAAAGGAGTGATAAATCCTCCTATTTTCTGCAGTAACATTACACGGCGCTAACACTGCGGCTTTCTTTCAATTGAAAGCTATTGCTTAACTTTGTGGTATGATCGCACTTCCGGTTGTTTCAGAAAACCCAGTACAAAGAAAACCAGATTGGCTTAGAGTTAAGCTTCCGGTAGGTAAAGAATATGCACAGGTGAGAAGCCTGGTTGATACGCATAAGCTGCACACGATTTGTGAAAGTGGCAATTGCCCCAACATGGGTGAATGCTGGGGTGCTGGAACAGCAACGTTCATGATCCTTGGAAACATTTGTACCCGCTCCTGTTCTTTTTGTGCTGTAGCTACAGGCAGACCATTAGCAGTTGATACTGATGAACCTAATCGTGTTGCCAACTCTGTCAAGTTGATGCAGGTGAAACATTGTGTTATCACTTCTGTGGATAGGGATGACCTGAAAGATGGTGGCTCCATTATCTGGGCAGAAACGCTTCAGGCGATCCGAAGAGAAAGTCCTGAAACTACGCTTGAAACACTGATTCCAGATTTCAGAGGAGTTTGGGACAACCTATACCGGGTATTGGAAGAACGCCCAGAAGTGATGTCCCACAATGTGGAGACGGTAAGACGCTTAACAAAGCAAGTACGGATTCAAGCTAAATATGATCGTAGTCTGGAAGCGCTTAAAAGAATTTCTGAATTTGGGTTAAGAACTAAGACTGGTATTATGCTTGGCTTGGGTGAAACTGAGGACGATGTTCTAGAAGCAATCGACGATTTGGTAGCCAATGGCGTTCACATTCTAACTTTGGGACAATACCTACAACCTACTCGTAACCACCATCCTGTGGTTGATTGGATCCACCCGGATCAGTTTGCGAAATATAAAGAGATAGGTTTGGCCAAGGGTTTAAAGTATGTAGAAAGCGGACCGCTTGTTCGTTCCTCTTATCATGCGGAGAAGCATCTATTTGACTTCAAATAGCCAGTATCAAGCTTTGATAATGGTTTCACATCTGCCTAAACGAGTAAAACAATTATTTTTTGTTCTTGTTGTAGTTTAAGTATATTAGCAATTCATTGGCAGCAACTAAGAAAATATCACTCTCCGAGGAAGAGCTCGTAAGCAAATTGAAAAGTCAGGACACCTTGGCCATTCAGGCTTTATACGATATGTATTCTGGCGCGCTATTAGGAGTAATATCAAGGGTTATACAGCATACTGAAGTTGCAGAGGACCTATTACAAGAAACTTTTATTAAAATATGGAACTCAGCAGGAAGCTACGATAACTCAAAAGGTCGTTTGTTTACCTGGATGATGAACATTGCCCGTAATCTATCAATAGATAAGCTGCGTTCCAAGGATTTTAAGAATTCCAATAAAAACCAAGACATTGAAAATAACGTAGATTTCATTGACGCTCAGAAGGAAGTTACCTTCAATGCAGACGTTCTTGGCGTTAAAGATCTCGTTACATCACTTAAACCAGAATTTAGAACTGTATTGGAGATGGTATACTTTAAAGGGTATACTCATGTTGAAGCGGCGGAAGAGTTAAGCTTACCATTAGGCACGGTTAAAACCCGCATCAGGATGGGAATTATGGAATTAAGAAAGAATTTTAATTAAGTGGAAGAAGGAAAAGCATATATTGAATCCGGCATTCTTGAACTATATGTTCTGGGGCAATTAAACGCCCAGGAGCAATTAGAAGTTCAAGCTATGGCATCAACATATTCTGAAGTAAAACAGGAGATGGAGGCTATAGAAATTGCGATGGAGAAATATGCTGTGCAAAACGCAGTGAAACCTAGTTTAGGTTTAGAAAACAGAATATTTGAACGCTTAGGAATAGCTGTTCCTGAAATTCAACAGGAAGCGAAAGTTATTCCTTTGAATGCAGAGGTAAAAACGAATTATCAATCTAAAATACGCAGCTTAAGGCTTGCGCTCGCAGCATGTGCTGCTTTGTTAGTGGTAAGTTTAGCTGCACTTTATTCAGCGCATTCAGATTTAGGATCAGCAAGAGATCAAATAGCAAGCCTAAGTGCAGATCGTGAGAAGTTTAGTTCTACAGTGAACTATATGAAGTCAAATAATGCTGACTTGACTAAATTAGTAGCTATGGCTAATGATCCCGATTGGAAGACTATCAAGTTAGCCGGACAGAAGAACCCGAATGACAACATGGTTGTTTATTGGCATCCCAAAGGAAAGCAAGTGATGGTTAACACTACTAAAATGGTTTTGCCAGCTAATGATAAATCTCACCAGTATCAATTGTGGGCACTTGTTGATGGTAAACCAGTTGATTTGGGTGTATTTGACGTTAATCCTGATACCAATCATATACTTGTGAATATGAAAGAGATCGGAACCGCTCAGGCTTTCGCCGTAACGCTTGAACAGCGTGGAGGCAGTCCTACTCCAACAATGGAGCAAATGATGGTTATGGGTGGCGTTTAATTGTCTTAGACAATTGTAAAGTTACTTCAGAAGCAGTTACCGAGTTGTATTCATTAGCTAATTCATCTCCAGCTTTCCCATGAAAATATACTCCTAGAATTGCAGCAGCTTTCGCTTCGTATCCTTGTGCAACAAAAGCAGTAATTATTCCAGTCAAAGCATCTCCCATCCCACCTTGCGCCATTGCAGGATTTCCGGTAGGATTAATAAACACTACGCCTTTCTGATCAATAATAAAAGTGCGTTCATTCTTTAATACGATGACGACCCCGTACTCTTTCGCTTTGAAGGTTGCGGTCTGCAGCCTATCCCACCACGTTTTATGCTGGCCAAATAAGGTGTCGAACTCTTTCATGTGAGGAGTCAGAATGGAATTCTTTGGTAAATGTTGTAAAAGCTTGGATTGCTCTGCAAGCATGTTGAGCGCATCAGCATCTGCTACTATTGGCTGTCCAGCCGCTAAGACTCCTGTTAGTAGTTGCTTTTGATCTTTACCCAAACCCGGACCAATTGCAACAGCCTGATATTTCTTTAAGGTGATGCCTGCATCCTCCTCGAGTTTTTGGCGGTCTAAATACATGACCTCTGGCATTGAAGTATTTAAGGCAATAAGACCTGACGCTGGCATACACAATGTAGTCAAGCCAGCGCCAGCATGTAAACAGGCCTTTGCAGAAATAAGGGCAGCACCCATCGTATCTTCTGATCCCGCTATCAGTAAAGCGTGACCATAGGTTCCTTTGTGACTGAAGGGCAATCTGGGTTTGAAGAGTCGGCTGATATCTTCAGACTCTATTAATTGAAAAGGATGTCTGTTTTCCTCTCCTTTATCCAAACCCCGGGCAACTACTTGCCGCAAACTATAATCATCTGTATCTGGAAGATAATCGCTTAGATAGATTGCCATATGATGTGTTATAAATTCATTTCTTTCTTCAAAAATTTCCCTGTCAAACTTATCGGATTCTGAATAAGACCTTCAGGTGTACCTTCAAATATGATTCTTCCACCTCCTGCACCCCCTTCTTCACCGAGATCAATAACCCAGTCGGCAACTTTAACAACATCCAGGTTATGCTCAATCACAAGCACCGTGTTCCCTTTCTCCACTAACTCATTTAGTACTCCTAAAAGCACATTGATATCTTCGAAGTGCAAACCTGTAGTAGGCTCATCTAATATATAGAAGGTTCGTCCTGTATCTTTCTTAGACAACTCTGTCGCCAATTTAACACGCTGCGCTTCTCCCCCTGATAAAGTTGTCGAAGATTGACCTAATGTAATGTACCCAAGACCTACGTCTTTTAATGTCTTTATTTTCCGATGGATTGAAGGCATATTTTCAAAGAAGTCAACCGCTTCTTCGATGCTCATATCCAGCACATCACTAATAGATTTACTTCTGTACCTTACTTCCAGCGTTTCTCTGTTGTAACGCTTTCCGCCACATTCCTCACAAGGAACCTGAACATCAGGAAGAAAGTTCATCTCAATAACTTTCATTCCACCACCTTGACAAGTTTCGCATCTTCCACCCTTTACATTAAAAGAGAAGCGGCCAGGTTTGTAACCTCTGATTTTCGCTTCCGGTAATTGAACATAAAGGTTTCTTATGTCAGAAAACACACCAGTGTAAGTCGATGGATTCGATCTTGGTGTACGGCCAATTGGTGCCTGGTCAATTTCAATTACCTTATCTATTTCTTTCAATCCATTCACCTTTTCATAAGGCAACGGATGCTTTTTGGCCCTAAAGAAGTGATGGTTCAAAATTGGGTATAACGTCTCCGTAATTAAGCTTGATTTCCCACTACCAGATACACCGGTCACCGCAATGAATTTACCCAAAGGGAAATCAACTGAAACCTCTTTAAGATTGTGCCCGCTAGCTTTTATGATAGAAAGCTTATGTCCGTTTCCTTTTCTTCTTTTCTTCGGAACAGCTATTTCCTTCCTGCCATTTAGATAGGCAGCAGTCAGGGTATCAGAGGCCAGTATCTCTGCCGGTGTTCCCTGTGCAACAATTTGTCCGCCATGCACACCTGCAGCCGGACCAACATCAATAACATGATCTGCTTCCAGAATCATTTCTTTATCGTGCTCCACTACCAGAACCGTATTCCCAAGATCTCTCAGGTTTTTTAAAGCGCCAATCAGGCGTTCATTATCTCGTTGATGCAAACCAATGCTGGGTTCATCGAGAATGTACATCACATTCATTAATTGTGATCCAATCTGCGTAGCTAAACGAATCCTCTGCGCTTCACCGCCAGAAAGCGTCCTTGCCGTTCTATCCAAAGACAAATAGTTCAATCCAACATCGGTTAAAAAGCCTAACCTTGCGCGGATTTCCTTTAGAACTTCCCTTGCAATAGTATTTTGGCGTTCAGTCAGACGATCTTCCAATCCTACATACCAATTCTTTAAAGAATTGATGTCCATATCTGCCAATTCAAAAATATTCTTTCCGTCGATCTTGAAATGCAGACTTTCCTTTTTCAATCTTGCACCATTACAAACCGGACAAGTTTTCAGTTTCCTAAAAGCTTCCATGTCGTCAACAGCACCCTCTCCTTTTTTTTCCTGTTGCTCTTCTAATAACTTGATAATTCCGTCAAAAGAGATTTGATAATTTTGGACGTTCCATTTATTGTATTCAACCGCAACACTCAAAAGCTCTGGTGTTCCATTTAAAATTATATCAAGGTGTTCCTGACTTAGTTTCTCAATCGGCGTAGATAAAGAAAAGCTATATTTCTTTGCCAATGCTTTTAAAACCTGGAACATCCAGACATCCCTATATTCACCTAAAGGAGCTAAACCGCCATTAATTATGTTCAGTTTAGGATTAGGGATCACAGAATCTTTGTCAATCACCAAAATATATCCAAGACCATCACAGTTTTCGCAAGCACCATAAGGCGAGTTGAAAGAGAAGCTGTTTGGTTGTGGCTCATCATAAGAAATACCCGTTGTTGGACACATCAGGAATCTGCTGAAATGGGAAACATTGTTATCCTTATCACTTATCTTAATAATTCCCTTTCCGAGCTTCATAGCCGACTGCAAGGAATCTTGTAGGCGCTTTACATCCTTGCGATCAATGACTAACCTGTCTACAACGATTTCAATGTCGTGAATCTTGTACCGGTCTACCTGCATTTTAGCGGTGATGTCCTGGATCTCGCCATCAACTCTTACTTTCACGTATCCCTGTTTGCGGATCTGCTCAAAAAGTTCTCGGTAATGTCCCTTCCGACCTTTCACTACTGGTGCAAGAATATTTACAGGGATATCATCATATTTTTTAAAGATATTATCGAGAATTTGATCTTCACTCATGCGCTCCATTTTCTCTCCGGTATTGTAAGAAAAAGCATCCGCGGTACGCGCATAAAGAAGGCGCATAAAATCATAGATCTCAGTAATAGTACCGACTGTGGAACGAGGGTTTTTACTAGTCGTTTTTTGTTCGATAGCAATAACGGGACTTAGCCCCGAAACTTTGTCGACATCCGGACGCTCCATCCCTCCCATAAATTGTCGGGAATAAGCGCTAAAAGTCTCCATGTAACGTCTCTGGCCCTCTGCATAAATGGTATCAAAAGCCAGCGAAGACTTACCACTTCCACTCAGCCCGGTAATCACTACCAGCTTATTACGGGGGAAAGAAACATCTATATTTTTAAGGTTATGTACCCGGGCACCATACACTTCTACATCTTTTTGCTCACCCAGGTCAACGGTAGTGTTACTCATATTTGCAAAGATAATTATTAAAGTCTTCTACCACACAATGGTGGTGTCATTTTCAGTTGGATGACCGGTACAAACAAGCACCCTTCCGGCAGCAATTTCCTCTTCTACCAACACCTCGTTATAGTCCATTTTAACATTCCCTGTAGTACAGGTTCCTGTGCAAGTACTACAAATCCCTGCACGGCAACTGTAAGGGATATCAATGTTGTTCAACAATGCTTCCTGAAGAATTGTTCTGTTGTATGGAACTGCAATACGACTCACCACCCCTCTATTGTTCAGTATGACGGTGTAAGTGTTGATGTCGCCTGGTTCTTTTTCAGTCATGTCATCATCATCAGCTTCATCTTCCGGCAATACAAAGGTCTCCCGTTTGATCTGAGCTATCGAATAACCTAGTTCAAGGAGCTTAATGCGACAAGTAACCATGTAATCAATTGGTCCGCAGGTGTAAAACAAAGCATCGTTAGCATTGAATTCCAGAAACTGGCTGATTAGTTTCTCAATTAGGAACACATTGAGTCTTGCATAAAGAAGATTTTTGGAGTGACTGGAAACATAAACGATCTTAAACCTTTCTGGGTACTGCTGTTCCAAAGCATTTAGTTCTTCATAGAAAAGGGTATCTATAGCAGATCTGCTACTATATACTAAAATAAGTTTTGACCCCGTCTCTTCGGCTAACGCAGTCTTAATAATAGAAAATATAGGTGTAATGCCTACGCCAGCAGCAAAAAAGAAAACAGTTCTCTTTAACTCCTTATCGGGAATGTAAGTAAATAGCCCGTTAGGCGCCAGTGCTTCTAAAACGTCTCCTACTGCAATCTTATGGTGCAAGAACCTGGAGATCTCCCCATTTTCTACTTTTTTAATTGCTATGGACATTGGCTCATCCAGTGCAGGGGAACTGCACAAAGAGTATGAGCGTCTTAGTTCACGATTATTAAGGTGAAATTGGAATGTTAAAAACTGTCCGGCAAGGTAGTTTGGTCGATTCGCATTTTCCAACCCAAAAGTAAGGACCAAGGTTTCCCCTGGTCCGTATTTCATTTCATCTATTCTTAATTTCAACATTCCCATTGGGGAGTAAAATAAGAAAAAAACATGTTTTATTCTACGTTAGTAGTACTAAATGGCTTGCGGTAAGCCAATACAGACTTTGGTTCTTTAAAACCGTAGCGTGCAGGATCTTCTAAAATCTCTTTCATTGAGATTAGCTTGTAGACATAACCACCTGTTTCTGAGTTCAATCGCATCTTGAAATAATTATCTTGATTCTGACGATTAATCTGCTTTTTCATATGGTTGTCGCCAACATTGTAAGCCGCAGCTACTAGTGTCCAACTGTCAAAGATCCCATAAAGTTCTTTAAGATACTTGCAGGCAGCAACGGTCGACTTACGTAAGTTCTTACGCTCATCAACTTTTGAGTTCACTTTTAAACCGTAGTTTCTAGCTGTTCCAGGCATGAATTGCCAGAAACCGGTTGCACCTTTAGGAGAAACGCCGGCATTGAGGCCAGATTCGACCAAGGGAACGTACTTGAAATCTTCAGGAATTCCGTAAGCGGCCAAAATTGGTTCAATAATAGGAAACCATTCTGCAGCTTTTGTGTGTAGACGGTTGGTTTGAATTTTACGGTGATTGAACGTAGCAAGCACTCTTTTCATTTTGCGTTCCACTTTGACATCGCCAAGGGGAAGTGTTTCTTCTGCAAAATTCAATTTAGCCATGTGAGATAATGGCTTTATAACTTTTTGTGGTGGTGTGGTAGTCTTGGTAACTTTTACTATTTTAACTTCCGTTTTTGGAAGATTTTCAGTTGCTTGGGGCATGTTGTAAGCAAACACTTTTGCCATAACCAGTAATGCAATTATTACCGTACATAGTATTACGTGTTTCTTTATCATTTTCCTCCTTTTTTTGGTTAACAATATTAAACGGCTGCAAACATAAGACATATTTATCTAATTATCAAGCTATTACGAAAATACCTTCTGAAATCAAGGTTTAAACATGTTTAAACGCAGATTTTTTAGGCTAATCTAGAGCCCGTAAAACCAGGCGTTTTAAGAGATGAAAATTGCGAAAAACTTCAAGAGAAATCTCGTTTTACTGCGAATTCGCGCTTAACTTTAACATTAAGTTCTACGCTTTTTCAAATAGCTAAATCCCAACATTTTAACTCACCTATGACAGTCCTAAAAACACTTAAAATTGTGAAATTGAGCAAATTTTCCTAAGTTTGTGGCCGCATATTTCATGCGGTTAATAGTGTATCATGACAAAAGACAATAACAGGAACAGTCGGGATGACAAGTCCAAACCGGGAAACCGAAGCACAACTGGCGGAAGACCAAGTGGAACCGAGAGTTCTTACAAGGACAAAAGCAAGTTTGAGGATAAAGAAGGGAGAGATAAAAAAGAGTACAAACCAAGAGAAGGAGATAGAAAAGACTTCAAGCCAAAAGGCGATAGTGATCCGAGAAATAATTTCAGACCTAGAAGTACCGGCGGCGAATTTAAACCAAGAAATAGTAGCGATAGAGATTTCAAACCACGTGACGGAGAGAAAAGAGAGTTCAAACCGAGAGATGGTGAGAAAAGAGATTTCAAACCACGTGACGGCGAAAGAAGAGACTTCAAGCCTAGAGATGGTGAGAAGAGAGATTTCAAACCACGTGACGGCGAAAAAAGAGACTTCAAACCAAGAGATGGAGAGAAAAGAGATTTCAAACCACGTGATGGTGAAAAAAGAGACTTTAAACCAAGAGATGGCGAGAAAAGAGATTTTAAACCAAGGGCCTTCAAAGAAGGTAGCTCAAGAGAAACTCCTCCAGGAGAAAAACGCAGTTATATAAAGAAAGATAACTTTGGAACAGGTGATAAGCCTTTCAGAAAGTTTGATGAGAATAAAAGTTCAACATCCAGAAGCACCGACAGCAGACCATTCAGAAAAAGAGAGACTGAAGCTGGCAAACCAGCATTTCAGGATCGCGGTGAAAGAGTTGAAAGTGCACCATCAATGCGCAACAGGAAAGCTGCTCCAGCAAAAGATGATGGACTGATCCGATTAAACAGATATATTGCCAATTCAGGAATCTGTTCCAGACGTAAAGCTGATGAGCTTATTGCTGCTGGAGTGGTATCTGTAAATGGCGAAGTAGTTTCTGAACTCGGACAAAAGGTAGATCCTTACAAAGATGAGATTCGTTACAATGGTGAGTTGCTGAAACGTGAGAAACGTGTTTATGTTATCTTAAATAAACCGAAGGACTACATTACAACTACTGATGATCCTCAAGAACGTCGTACAGTAATGCAGTTGGTTGAAAAAGCAAGTAGAGAACGCATCTATCCAGTTGGAAGATTAGATAGAAACACGACAGGTCTGTTGTTAATGACCAACGATGGTGACCTTGCAGATAAACTATCACATCCAAAAAACGGAATTACTAAAATCTACCATGTTGAATTGAGTAAAAGCTTAAGTCAGGGTGATTTTAATAAAATACAGTTCGGTTTAGAATTGGAAGATGGTTTAATCAAACCAGACAACATATCTTATGTAGCAGGCGCTACTAAGAAAGAAGTTGGCATCCAAATTCACAGTGGTAAAAATAGAATTGTAAGAAGAATATTCGAACATCTTGGATACGAAGTGGTAAAACTTGACCGCGTAGTATACGGTAATCTAACCAAGAAAGATCTTCCACGTGGTAAATGGCGCTTTTTAGAAGAGCATGAGCTGATCCAGATCAAACACTTAATAAAATAATATGAAACGATTCACTTTCCTTGCCGCTATGCTTTTAGGAACCCAGCTACAAGCTCAGACTTATAACTTGTTAATTGGAACTTACACAAATAGCGGCAAGAGTGAGGGAATCTATGTCTATACCTTCAACGCTCTAAACGGACAGTTTAAACCTAAAGGTGTTGCTAAAGGTGTTGCAAATCCAAGCTTTTTAACGCTTTCTCCCGACAGGAAGTTTGTTTATGCTGCCAATGAAGCTGGCGCATCCAGTACAACTAGCGCTTTCAAATTTAATGGAGAATCTGGTGATCTAACCTTTCTTAACAAGCAGGACAGTAAAGGAGAAGATCCTTGTCATATCACCGCCGATGCAGTAAACGTCATTGTTGCCAATTACAGTAGCGGTAGTATCGCAGTCTATTCCAGAAATACAGATGGTTCTCTTTCAGAACCAAAACAGGTGATACAACACACCGGAAAAAGTATTGACCCAACCAGGCAAACTAGCGCCCATGCGCACATGGTTCAATTTACTCCTGATAAAAAGTTCTTGATCTGCACAGATCTTGGTGAAGACGTCATCTACATATACAATTACAATCCTGCAAGTAAAAACAATGTGCTAACTGTTAAAACGGTTATCAAAACTAATCCTGGCACAGGACCAAGGCATTTAGCCTTCAGTCCGAATGGTAAATTTGCCTATCTGGCACATGAATTCAATGGGAGCATCACAGCCTACTCTTATAAAAATGGCAACCTGCAAAAAATCCAGGAAATCTCTTCAGTCGAAAAAGACTTTAAAGGAAAAGTAGATGCTGCTGACATTCACGTATCTGCAGATGGTAAGTTCCTTTATGAAAGCAATCGTGGAGATGCAAATAACATCAACGTATTTTCTATTTTCCCAACTGGTAGACTAGCCTTTACATCAAGAACAAGTAGCTTAGGAAAGGGCCCAAGGAATTTCACAATCGATCCTACTGGCAAATATGTATTAGTAGCAAACCAAAATAGTGATGAAATCGTAATCTTCAACCGCGATAAAACTACCGGTGCCTTGACTGACTCAAATCAGCGGATTCAAGTGGGCAGCCCCGTTTGTTTAGTATTTGCACCAATACAAACAACTAAAAAAAGGTAGAAAACAGGTAATTCCTGGGTTTAAAAAGATCCAAGTGAACTATTGGAGGCTAATTGCTTTTTAGCGAAAGCTGTTTTTCAATCACTTCGTTATAGTAACTGATGTATTCCGGAAGGATCTTTTTGAGATCGAAATCCTTTGCTCTGCTGAAAGCATTCTCCTTGAACCTGTTAAGCACGTCATCATCCTCAAGAATTAGAATTGCATTTTTAGCCATATCTTCTACATCGCCTACATCACTCATATATCCGCAGAAACCGTCAATATTCAGTTCTGGCAAACCACCAGCATTAGAAGTGATTGCTGGCACTTTACAAGCCATTGCTTCCAGCGCCGCCAGTCCGAAGCTTTCAGATTCAGAAGGCATCAAGAACAAATCAGATACAGAAAGAATCTCCTCAATAGCGTCCTGTTTTCCAAGGAAACGCACATGCTCACCAATACCCAGACTACGGCAGAGCTGCTCATCATAAGCACGCTCAGGACCATCACCAACCATTAATAATTTGGAGGGAATCTTAGCCTGTATCTTCTCAAACATCATGATCACATCTGCAGTCCGTTTAACACTTCTAAAATTTGAAGTATGAATTAGTATACGTTCATTATTTGGTGCAATCGCCTTTTTAAAATGATCTTTAGGTTTAAGACTAAACCTGTTGAAGTCAATAAAATTGGGAATCACTTTGATCTCGTTGGTGATCTCAAAATGGTTTTCTGTATCATGTTTCAGGCTCTCTGAGACCGTCGTCACTCCATCAGATTTGTTTATAGAAAACGTTACAACGGGCTTATAGGTTGGATCTTTACCAACCAGCGTAATATCTGTCCCATGTAAGGTAGTTACAAAAGGAATAAAGATCCCATAAGTCTCCAGGATCTGTTTTGCCATAAATGCAGCAGAAGCATGAGGAATCGCATAATGAACATGTAATATATCCAGCTGCTCAAATCTCACCACATCAACCAGCTTGCTCGCCAGTGCCGATTCATAAGGCGCATAATCAAACAGCGGATAATCCCTTACGGAAACTTCATGATAAAATAGGTTTTCTGAGAAGAAGTCAAGACGGGCCGGCTGACTATAGGTAATAAAATGAACCTGATGGCCTTCATCAGCAAGAGCCTTTCCGAGCTCAGTCGCAACAACTCCGCTACCACCAAAAGTTGGGTAACAAACAATACCTATCTTCATTATTCTGATTTACAATGCAAATTACAGCACTTAATCTGAGCTTTGTGTTAGAGAATTGCAATTATTATTTTGACTTCATTTCTGAAAGTATCACCAGATACATTTCATTCGGCCGCTGGGTACCTATATAATACTCAAAGCCGTCCGTATCAGTAAGAACTACTGCATCCTTACCGGAGGAATAAAATCTTATGCTGCCTTTTCTATGAAGATTATAAACAGGATTATTAAACAAATAATTGCTATACGTATCCTTACGCACCTTTACAATTGAATTTAAGTCGATTACTACTTTCTTTGCCGACCATAAGCCATCGATAATAATCTTTCTATCATCAATTATCGTTTGATATTGGATCAGGAATAGCAAGGCAATTGAAACGCCAATAATACCAAACCCTACCACTAAAAAGAGATCCTGGGTATTGTCTCGGTCACGTTCGTAAACATAAGCAGCGAAACAGAATGCTGCCATCACCAATCTGATGCATATTCTGATGTAATCACGACCTATGTATTGCTTCTCCAGATATGCGAAACGGTTTCCCATTGTGTTTATTTATTAGATTTAAATGGTCGCCATGAGTTACAATAATAGCGCAATTTCAGGTTAGTACGACACAATAAAGTTAATGGTTTTTTAGGTCGAAAGCGCTACTTTTTTTAAAGCCAGGGTTAACCTTCCATTAATTCGAAGACGGCCAGGCTTGTTGTACTGCCTGTAATTTTGAACCTATCATCCTGACGATAACCAGCGATCCAAATGATTTCACCGTTACCATTCACCAATATCGGCACGAGATCCTTCTCATTCAAAGGGACTTTTTGATCGATAAAAAAGTTACTCAGCTTTTTATACGTTTTCATACCTAGCGGAATGAATTTGTCACCCTCTTGCCTTGCCCGCAAAATTAATGGATAAATCAGTTTCTTCGTGTCAATAAAAGCTTTATTAAGCTCCTTTTCAAACTGAACAATTTCCGTATAATAAATTGATATCTGCTGATTGAGGAACACCACTTCCTCATCCTGAGGATGGATAAAATGAATCTTTATTTCTTCTACCGCAGGAATCTCAACTACAATGACATCTTCTCTATCAACAATTGCCTGATGTGTAGTGCTATAGTAAATTGTACCACTTTGCTTGTCAACACCCTGGATCAAATCATCCAAAACTGGTTCCGTAAATCCATAGGGTTTGAGCATTTCAAACAATAACAATTTCTGTGGATGAAGACGCTTTATAACTTCAATAGAAAGATGAATTGCCTTATTTTTCCTTATCAGCAAATCTTTTGTGAGGGTATTTACAACCTGTTGCAATACCATTTCAGTTTCCCTAAAACGCTGGATATTTTGCTCAAAAGTCCGTTCCAGATTAGGGTTCAGTTCCTTGAGCAATGGCAGCACCTGATGCCTGATCTTATTTCGCGAATAGTTCAGTGTCGAATTAGAACTATCTTCTACATAATCAATCAAGTTTTCTTCGATGATCGTGTCTATTTGTAGCCTTGTTAAAAACAACAATGGTCTGATAAGATTTCCTCTTTTAGGCAGAATACCATGAAGGCCAGCGATTCCTGTCCCCCTTGTAAGGTTCAAAAGAACAGTTTCTATTCCATCATCCTGATGTTGGGCCAAAGCGATAAAATCGAAGCCATGTTGAACTCTTAAGGTTTCAAACCAACCGTACCGCAAGTCTCTGGCAGCCATTTGTGTGGATACCTTTTGCTGAGCGGCATATGATTTAGTCTCAAACTGCTTCAGGTAAAAAGGAACCTCAACAATGCTGGCTAACAGGCGAACAAAGCTTTCATCTCTTTGAGATTCATCCCCCCGCAGATTGAAGTTACAATGTGCAATCGAAAAAGTATAGCCAGCTGCTTTGAAAAGGTGAACCATCAAGACAGAATCTTTACCCCCGCTAACGGCCAGCAAAATAGTACTGTCTTTAGAAAACAGGTTGTTGTGGTTAATGAAATCGTTAAAGTTCTGAAGCGGCAGCATGTTTCCAAATATAATTTAATTTCAGATATTCAAATACTGCATTTTTCGTAAAATAAGGGTTGCTTCGGTGTTGCTTCGGTGTTGGTTCGGTGTTGGTTCGGTGTTGGTTCGGTCTGAATCGAAGCAATACCGCTTCAATACTGAAGCGACTACGCCTCAACAATAAGCGCATTGCACATTTACCACCTTATTATGATTATAAAAAAAATTGCATTCAAAAACTTAACTTTGTGTTGTGCATAGACTTCAGCTCTTAATCCTGGCTTTAATTCTTCCGTTCTCTTTGCTTGGGCAACAGAAAACTAAGATCAAATTAGAAGATAACAAAACCGGTAAAATGCAGGGCGCTATTACCTATTTAAAGTTTCCGGTATTCAGGCATGAAAACGCAACGCTAACATCTGATAGCGCAGTTTTCTATGAAAATAGAAATGTTTTCGAAGCTTTTAAGAACGTACACATCAATCAGGGCGATACGATCAACATCTACTCAGATTTCCTTACGTACGACGGAAATACAAAAATTGCACACCTTACGAGCAATGTTAAAATGATAGATAAAGACAATATTCTAACTACTAATGTTCTGGATTATAACATGGGAACTAAAGTAGGTACCTACGTTGAAGGAGGAAAAATTGTTAATAAAGACGTGACCCTGACTAGTAGGAATGGCTATTATTTCTCGAATAGTCGCGACGCCTACTTTAGGTATAATGTTTTAGTAGTTACCCCACAAAGCAGAATTACTTCTGATACGCTCCGTTACAACACCCTTACAAATTGGGCTTATTTCTATGGACCAACGAATATTAAGGGTAAAGACGATAACCTTTATACCGAAAACGGTGCCTACAACACAAAAACAGATTACGCTTACTTTGGAAAAAAGAATCTTTATACAAATGCTAGTAAATCTTTAAAAGGAGATAGCCTTTATTACGATGGCAAAGCCGGCTATGGTAAGGCAGTAAGAAACATCGTTTTTAGAGATACAGCAGATAAGACTGTTCTATACGGTCAACTTGGCTACTATTACAAGATCCCAGAGAAGGCTGTGGTTACCAAGAACGCATATGTAGGAATGGGAACGAAAGATTCCATAATGGTTAAAAAGAAGCTTCAGCCAGACAGCCTTTGGATGGGTGCAGATACCCTGGAGACACAAATGATGCTTCAGAAATCATTAAAGCTTATTTCATCTCCTACCCTTCAGAAGGACAATGAACTTGGTGAGGCGGAAAATAATTCTAAGAGTTCAACATCTGCCGGAAAGCCAAAAGCATTACCGGCTAAGCTACCGGGAAAACCGGTTGCGACTAAAAAGCCAACGCGGGCGGATAAGAAAGCAGCAAAAGAACTGGCTGCCGATACTACTAAAATTAAGCTGCCAAAGGATAGCTTAATAAAAGACAGTATCCCCATAAAAAATGTAGCAATTGCCGTTGCAAAAGATACGGTTAAGGCTAATCTGCAAAGTGACACGACGAATAAAAAGGCTGTTGCTACGAAAGCTGGTGCAAAAACTGGAGCAAAGGGCAGTGCAGTAACAAAAGTGGCAGCTAAACTCAAAGGGAAAGATACTGTATCTACCAACCCTTTGGATACCATAAAAACGAGGATTATCAAAGCTTTCCATAATGTACGTGTTTATAAAACAAACATGCAGGCGGTGGCTGATTCACTTTTTTATACAGCTGCAGACTCCACATTAAGATGGTTTGGCAAGCCAATATTGTGGTCCCAGGGTTCTCAGCAAACTGGTGATACCATTTATTTGAGATTAAAAAACAACAAGCTCAATACATTGCAAATTATCCAGAATGCTTTTGTAGTGAATGTAAATGCTGATTCCGCTAAATTCAATCAGGTTAAAGGCAAGGTCATCACTGGATTCTTTACAGACGGCGCATTGAGCAATTTATTTGTAGATGGAAATGCAGAAAGCGTTTACTACAATCGCGATAAAGACAGCGTTTACGTCGAAATGAACCAGACCATTAGCAGCCGGATTAAGGTTTTATTCAAGAATAAAGAAGTGAATAGAATACTGGCAATCAGAGATCCTGAAGGAGTGCGAACTCCAATGGCAGAGCTAAAAGAGGATGTAAAACTTACAGGATTTACCTGGCAACCGGAACTGAGGATTCTCTCTAAAAAAGAGGCGATCAGCGGCAAGGCGAACGCAAAAAAGACAACTAAAGCAAAGCCCAAAACTCTGGCTAAAGTCGTTCCTGCTAAAAAACCTATCGTTACCAAAAAAGAGCTAAGTTCAGCGATCAAATCTGTGATTGGAACCAATCCTATACCCGTTCCTACAGCGAAGGACTTAAAACAGGTGGATGGTTTAATAAAAAAAGCAGATACGCTGCTTAAGCAGAAGCTTGATACTTTAAAAATTCAATAAGCTTCCTCATCGCAATTGCACGGTGGCTGATTTCATTCTTTTCGGCTGTAGTCATTTCTGCAAACGTGATGTCATAACCGCTTGGCTGAAATATAGGGTCATAGCCAAAACCTTTATCTCCTGCGGGTTCAACAGTAATCATGCCCTCGATCACGCCTTCAAAGAAATGATTCTCCTCACCTTGAGACAGCGATATAACCGTGGTAAATCTTGCTTTTCTATTTTGTACTCCTGACATTTTCTCAAGCACCAACTCCAGGTTTTTTTGATCATCTCTAAACCCTGAGTACCTGGCGGAGAAAATTCCAGGTTCATCATTTAAAGCATCGATCTGCAAGCCGCTATCATCACCAAAGCAATCCAGCTTGTAATGCTCAAGAATATAAGTACTCTTTAAGGCTGCATTTTCTGCAAATGTGATACCCGTTTCCGGTATATCGACATCACAGCCAATATCTTTGAGCGTTAATATTTTATATTGACCACTGAGAAGCTTACTGACCTCATCTGCCTTGTATTGATTATTTGTAGCGAAAACTAATTCTTTCATTAAATGCTTAATTTTTGAAGGACACTCCATAAAGCCTTTTTTACTGCAAGGTCTGCGTCCAGCTTTCTAAGTTCGTGAGAAAAAATCATTCGGACAGTACCTTGTAAAACGACAGAATTAGCAGGATGGTTACTTAGTCCGAGATGCTGGGGTTCTACACCAAAAGAAAATACTAACGTGCTTTTAAAAAAGGCATTTAACTGCTCAAAGCTTGCTCCTTTATAGTTTGCGTAATTGACCAATGCAAAATCTGCAGTAACCAGATTGATTGACTTAACTATCTTCCTCAAAAGTTCCCTTCCTTTTTCATCACTAACGTCATTGTCTTCATCATGAACCAGAATCAGAATGTTACGTTTATTACCACCAAGAAACTTAAAATCATAATGATTTGTAGGCTCAGGAGAGGTAGATGAGATCACTGGAGCAAGCTCGGACAATGGTACCTGTGGAGAAGGCTCTTGCGGAAGACCCCAGGTAATACTTGGCTCATTTACAACGTAAACATCATCGGTAAAAAATAATCGCAACGCGTCTCCGTTTGTAGTAAGTTGGTCAGGCATTAATGTGATATTTATAGGAAATCTTTTTTCTGTTAAAATTAGTTAAATATCTCCTAATAGCGCCTTTATTTATTACTTTTATGCCTTAAAATTTATGGCATAAAGCTCTTCCACTTAGGCTGTGCCGGCATCACTAGAGAAATCGAAATGCCAAAGAACAAATTTGATAGTTTTGCAACATAGAATACAATTGAATACACCAACAATGAAGAAATTTTTAGCAATAGCAAGCGTACTTACCTGCTTGTTTTTCAATGCAAAATCACAACAGTTACCTAAAAAGAACCTCGACAAAGTAGTTGCAGTTCTTGGTAGCAACATTATATTATTATCAGAACTGAATCAACAATATGCACAGTATCTGAATTCTGGTAATCCGGCAGATGAAGGCTTTAAATGTCTAATCCTGAGAGACATGCTAGGAAACAAGCTATTAAAGCTTCAAGCCGAAATTGATTCCGTTTATGTAGAAGAAAATCAGGTAGACGAAGAGGTTGACAAAAGAATGCGTATGCAGATCCAACGCGCAGGCGGTCAGGAACGTCTTGAGCAATTCTTAAACCGTTCTGTGTTACAGTATAAAGATGAGATCAGACCTGAAATTAAAGAGCAGATGATTTCTCAAAAGATGCAGGCAAAGATCACTGAGGATGTAAACATCACGCCTCTTGAAGTCAAAAAATACTTTGATTCTTATCCGAAAGATAGCTTACCTGATATCCCTACAGAATTTGAGGTTGGAGAGATCGTTTTACATCCTAAGTTAACGAAAGCTGAAAAACAACGTTTTTACGATAAAATCGATGCCTTTAGATTGAGGATAAAAAGTGGTGAAGACTTCGGCTTTTTAGCAAAATCTTATTCAGAAGATCCAGGTTCTGCCGCTGAAGGTGGTGACCTTGGTTTCTTTGACCGCACCAAAATGTTTAAAGAATTTACTGCCTGGGCATTTAAATTGAAGCCAGGAGAGGTCTCACCAGTATTCGAAACTGAAGCAGGTTACCATATTCTTCAGGTAATGGAGCGTCGTGGGGAGCAGGTTCAAGCACGACATATTCTTGTCAGACCTAAAAACACGCCAGAAAGTTTAGACCGTATTAAGCTTCAGGCTGATACCATCTACAAAAACCTGGTTGATAAAAAGATTCCTTTCTCCTTCGCAGCATCACAGTATTCAGACAATAAAGATTCTCAATATAATGGTGGAATGATCCTTTACGCAGATAGAGTCACTGCAAGAACTACTTTCATTCCGGCGGACAAACTTGATCCTGCAGTGTTCCTGGTAGTGGATACCATGAAAGTAGGTAGCTTCTCCAGACCAGTTGCTTTTACAAGTCCTGAGGACGGTAAAGAGGGCTACAAAATCCTTTATTTGAAATCCAAAGTAGCTCCCCACAAAGGAAGCTTAGAGCAGGATTATGCTAAATTTAAAGAACGAGCTCAAGAAGATAAAGTGAATAGAATCATGAGCGAATGGTTTGAAAAGAGAAGAGAAAATACCTACATTAGGATCAACAGCGAGTACGGGACCTGCGACGAACTAAAAATCTGGCAAAAGGAAGCGACTGCTAAAAACTAATTTAAGTATGCAGTTTGAAAATGAGATCAAGGCAGTAGATGCCCTTCACGAGGTATTCAAAAACATTAGTGCCGAGATTGGCAAGATCGTTATTGGACAAGATGAAGTCATCAAATCAGTTTTAATATCCATTTTTAGTAACGGACACTGCTTATTGGTTGGTGTACCAGGATTGGCTAAAACCTTATTGGTTCAAACTGTAGCAGACGTAATGGATCTTAACTTTAACAGGATCCAGTTTACACCAGATTTAATGCCGAGTGATATTATTGGAGCAGAGATCCTAGGTGAAGACAGAAGCTTTAAATTCATTCCAGGACCTATATTCTCAAATATCATTTTAGCAGATGAGATCAATAGAACTCCTCCAAAAACTCAGGCTGCATTGTTGGAGGCCATGCAGGAGAAAGCGGTAACCGCTGCCGGCTTGCGTCACGTTCTTCCTAACCCATTCTTTGTTTTAGCTACACAAAACCCAATCGAGCAGGAAGGTACTTATCCCCTACCTGAAGCGCAGCTAGACAGGTTTATGTTCAATATTCAACTGGGATATCCTTCCTTTGAAGATGAGCTAACCATCGTTAAAAATACCACCAGCAACAGAACAGTTGATCTAAAGAAGATCATCAATGCTGCGCAAATACAATACTTTCAAAAGTTAATCAGAAATATTCCTATAACAGATAATGTGGTAGAATATGCGGTGCGGCTTGTAGGTAAAACCAGACCAAATACCGCATTGGCTACAGAAGATGTAAACAAATACATTAGTTGGGGAGCAGGGCCAAGAGCATCACAATTCCTGGTCATAGGCGCCAAATGCCATGCGGCAATTACAGGCAAGTATTCTCCGGATATAGAAGATGTTCAGGCAGTAGCAGAATCTATCTTACGCCACCGTATCGTTCGTAACTACAGGGCAGAGGCTGAAGGCCTTTCCATAGAGCACATCATTAACAAACTTTTTTAACTTTATTCTCCTTTTATCTGCTGGTATAGGTTAGGGTAGTCAGTCACTACACCATCTACGCCTAAAGCAATCAGCTCCTTCATATCCTTGACCGTATTAACCGTCCATGGAATAATCTTTACGCCTGCTTCATGGCAACGATCAACCAGGCCCTTACCTACTAAAGCAGAAGTCGGACTATATACTGTAGGCTTAAAGCCCAAATCTTCTATATTCTGAACGAAATCAACCTTCTCATCAACCATTAGCGAAGTCTTAATCCTTGGATAATGCTCATGCAGGTATTGAAGTGTTCGCATATCAATAGATTGGATGGTAACACGTTTTGCCAGCTTGTACTTATTAACAACAGCCATAATCAGTTCTACAAATTCACCGGGCTCCGGATGAAATTCATTATCACCTTTAGGAATGGTCTTCGTTTCAATACTATATTCCGGCTTAGGAAGCTTATTTGTTTTCACAAGATCCTCCACTGCCAGGATAGTCTCTTCCAATAGCGGCTTATATGCTGGATATTTCTGCTGATAAGGAAACCTGCTGTGAACCTTTTGGCCAACATCGAACTTTTTTACTTCCTCATAATCCATTTTATAGATATTGAAAGTCTTTTGATTCTTCAGAGTAATCGGTTTGCCGTTAGGCTGTGTACTGAATTCATGGTTAAAATAAGGCTCCTGCGATAACACAACCAGCTTATCTTTTGATATTACGGCGTTCATAGTCAAAGTCGTTACCCCAAGCTCTACCGCTCTAAGCATTCCGGTAATCG
>JGI20283J15916_100107_pt1 | contig 33256 bp, 35 predicted proteins | sample Plalitdecfosmids_FD_15916 | JGI IMG/M metagenome (IMG submission 15916) | reverse complement strand
AGTCACAGGTATCGGAGAGTGAATCCGGAATCGGTATGGCCTTTGTAAAATCAATCAGCGCATAATAACCTACCGAAACAAATCGGGCCAGCAACCAATGGTCGTCGGTAGGAGCCAGCCCTTTGGCTTCCATGATAGCCCGCAACGGGGCTTTGTCATGTCGGGCGAGATCGCCAAAAATATAAAATTGCTCCAGGTAAATATCCGTCAGACTCGTCCTTTGGGCCAGAACCCGACGGGCGGCATCGTTCAAATTTTCGTCTCGCCGGATAAAGCCTCCGGGTAGGGCGAACAAGTTTGTATTCTGGTACTCGAGCAGGAGAATTTTTAGCTGATTCTGATGAAAGCCAAATACAACAAAGTCCAGCGCCAGACCCGGCAAAAAATTATTTCCATTAGGACTTTGCTCTTCCGGCGTTAGTTGATGCGGCATACGCGTGACGGTTAGGATACGCAAGTAACAAAAAATTGGGTGGTCTCGATTTAGTTTTTTATTATTGTCGCAGGATGAGACAATAGGCGGACTGTCGGTTAACGATTCCATCCGATTCGCTGATTGATTTGACAATTCTCATACGTATACTAAACCAAATTACATGAAAACCCTGATTGTTTTGTCGTTACTGACGGTACAACTGGCTCATCTGACGATGGCTCAGTCGGCTAAGATAGGCCCGGCTCCACAGGCCAAAACGGCCAACGGCCTTGTTGAAGGCGTACTTGAGCCAAGTGGTATTCGCGCCTTTAAAGGCCTTCCTTTTGCTCAGCCACCCGTAGGCGAACTACGCTGGAAGGAACCCCAGCCCGTTAAAAACTGGCAGGATGTTCGCAAAGCAGATAAGTTCGGTCCCCGGGCTATGCAGCGGGCTATTTTCGGCGATATGGGTTTTCGTTCGAACGGAATGAGTGAAGACTGCCTTTACCTCAACGTATGGACACCCGCCAAATCGGCTACTGAGAAACTGCCCGTACTGGTGTACTTTTATGGAGGTGGTTTTATGGCCGGCGATGGCTCCGAGGCTCGTTACGATGGCGAGAGCATGGCGAAGAAAGGCATTGTAGCGTTAACGGTCAACTACCGTCTTGGCGTGTTTGGCTTTTTTGCACACCCTGAGTTGACAAAAGAGTCGCCTAATCACTCATCCGGAAATTACGCGTATTTGGATATGGCTGCCGCCCTGCGTTGGGTAAAGCAGAACATTGCCGCCTTTGGGGGCGACCCGAACCGGGTAACGATTGCCGGTGAGTCGGCGGGTTCCATTGCTGTTAGCGCGTTGATGGTATCGCCTTTATCGAAGAATTTGATTAACGCGGCCATTGGCGAAAGTGGTTCGCTGCTGGGCGGCTTACCACCTGTTCCACAAGCCAAAGGCGAAGAGTCAGGGACCACATTTGCGACGGCGGTTGGCGCGGGTTCGCTGGCACAACTGCGGGCTATTCCAGCCGAACAATTGCTCGAAGCAACGGCAAAACCAAGCACTCCCCGGTTCACGGCTACAATCGATGGCTATTTCTTTCCGAAAGCTCCGCTGGATATTTTCGCGGCTGGTGAGCAGGCCCACGTGCCGTTGCTGGTTGGCTGGAATTCAGAAGAAATGAATTATCGGGCCGTACTAGGCCAGGAAAAACCAACTCCTGAGAACTATGCCAATGCTGTTAAAAAGCTGTACAATGATAAAGCCGATGAAGTATTGAAACTTTATCCGGGTACCAATGAGGAAGAAATTTTGCAATCGGCTACTGCCCTGGCCAGCGATCGTTTTCTGGCCTACAGCACCTGGAAATGGGCGGATATGCAGATCAAAACGGGTGGCAAACCCGTATATCGTTATTACTATTCCCGGCCGCGTCCGGCCATGACCCCCGAAATGGGCAATGCTGCACCGGGACTGGCGGGTGGCGTTGTTAAATCGACGGATGCAAACGCGGTTAAAATTGCCCCCTCACGTGGTGCCGTACACTCGGCCGAAATCGAGTATGCTATGGGCAATCTGCCCTTAAATAAAGTGTATGCCTGGGCACCGGAAGATTATAAAGTGTCGGAGTTGATGCAGAATTACTTTGCGAACTTCATAAAAACGGCCAATCCAAACGGCGCCGGTTTGCCAAAATGGTCAGCCGCCAACGCAGGCAACAGTGTGCAGTTCATGCATATCGACGTAAACCCAAAGCTAGAAACGGAAACGAATCGGGCGCGGTACCTGTTCCTGGATCCTTTCTACGCCAAGCAGTAGGAGGTAGGTTTTTCTAAATAAAACGGGGGCAGTCTAACAAACTGTCCCCGTTTTATTTATGCACCCTCGATAATCAATTCTGCTACTTCCCGGCCTGTTTGCATAGCCGCATTGAGAGACGGATAAGTAGTCTGATCACCACATTGGTACAGGTTGTCTGCTAATTGACGTGGCTGCCGGACAATATCGCTTCCCGCTTGGGCCGGATTGTAAGCAGGCAGGGCCTGGGGGATGTGGTACGTTCGCAAGTGCCGCCATTGCTGGACACCCTCCCCAAACCAGTTGCTCAGTTCAGATCTGATTTTTCGAGTCAGTTCCGCTTCATCGAATAGAATCAAACTCTGCGTACTAACTGACACCAGCGTTTGGCCAGTGGGGGCGTAGGAAGGGGCTACATCACTTAGAATGGCCACATTGTGCACGGCTGAACTCCGATGCGTGTTGAGCAGCAGAAGTTTTTTGTGTGCCTGCTCATCGGTAAACTGATCCGAACGAACAGCAAAATAGGTACAGGTTGTGTGGTTGAAGGCCTCTTCTGACGGGGTTGGACGGCCTGTTAAGCGGGCGGCCTGCGCGGCATCGACAGCTAATACAACGGAGCCAGCGGTCAGGGTTTCGCCAGAATCCAGGTAAACGGTGTTCCCTGAAACCTGTTTGACGGACGTTCGTAATCGAATCTGATCGGCTCCTAATCGATCAGCCAGTTGAGTCGGAATAGCTTCGATGCCGTTGGCGGGGATGGCGGCATCTCCCAAAAAGAACATTCGAAAGCAGAACTCGAAAAAATTGCTTGATGTCGTCAGCGCATCTTCCAAAAATACCCCTCCGAAAAACGGACGGAAGAACCGATCAATCATTTGATCCGAGAAGCCTATGTTGTGTAAGAGAGCCAGCGTAGTGGTTGGGGTTTGCCGGAACAATTCGTACAGCGGAAGTTCCTGGGTTCGGCGCAGCAGCTCCACAATGCGCAGCTTATCGCCGAAGGTGCCAACGGGCGACGCCAGCGTCTGAAAAATTGAAAGTGGTTCCTGAACGGGATTCAGTAAGCTCATCCACATTGGCTCGGCTTGCTGGTGAATAAGCGCCCCCGATCGAAATGAGCGCAGGTTGAGCGCCGAATAATTCAATAACCGTTTGGCTTCAGGATAGGCAGTCAGGAAAATTTGAAATCCCCGGTCGAGCCGAAAGCCGTCGACCACATCCGTACGTACCCGGCCGCCAACACCGTCGGCGGCTTCGAGTACAAGCGCATGTATACCGGCCTGTTTGAGGTAAACGGCGCAGGTTAGTCCGGCCACACCGGCACCAATGATCATGACGGGTGCGTCAACCTGTCCGCTCCGCTGACTGGACGAATCTATAGGCATATCCAAAGGCTTAGGTCTAAGAATAAAGCTCAAATTTAAACGCTACAGGCACCAATCAATGAAGGATGCCGCAGTTAGGTAGTACTTTTTTTATATAATTTGTATAATTTAAAGATAATAATTTTTTAATTAATTGATAGTCAGGTTTAAAAAAACAAAATTTGTTGCTTTTTTTGAGAAGCATTAATTTTGTCAAAACGAATTGCGTTATAGCGGCATGAACGTGTTGGTGGTTGATAATTTCGATTCGTTTACGTACATGCTGGTCGATTACCTACAACAGGCGGGTGCCAGTTGCCGGGTAGTCAGAAACAATGAATCATGGGATTCCCTGATTGGTAAATCCGTTGATGCAGTTGTTTTATCGCCCGGACCCGGTATACCGGAGCAGGCTGGCCATTTGCTGGATGTGATCGCTCATTATTATCAACGGGTACCGATGCTTGGGGTTTGTCTGGGTCATCAGGCGCTTGGGGGATTTTTTGGCGCAACACTCACCCAGGCCAGTCGGCCCATGCATGGTAAAGTATCGGTTATTCGAACCCAGACGGATGATGTATTATGGCGGGGATTGCCCACAGAATTTGCCGTAACCCGATATCATTCACTTGTGCTGGCAGACCTGCCTCCGCAACTGGTTGGTACCGCCACGACAGAGCAGAATGAGGTAATGGCCCTGCGCCATCGAACATTGCCTTTGTGGGGCGTCCAGTTTCATCCGGAAGCTGCCCTGACTGAGCATGGGCTGGCACTCATCGAAAACTGGATTGATTTTATATTGTTAACTAGTAAAAGTACGAACTCCACCACAACCTTAACCCCTCAATACGCATGAACTATCAGATTCGGGAAGAAGCCGGTTTCCGCTATGTAGATGAAGGTCAGGGCGAAGTGTTGCTTCTCTTGCATGGCCTGTTTGGGGCCCTTAGCAACTGGGACAGCGTTATCAAAACATTTTCGGATCGCTACCGGGTCGTGATTCCGTTGTTGCCCATTTATGAAATGCCCATCCGGCAGGCAAGTCTGGAAGGTCTGGTGGCGTATATTGAAAAATTTGTCGCCCAGAAATCACTGGACGAAATGACCTTGCTGGGCAATTCACTGGGCGGTCATCTGTCCATTCTATATGCCTTTAAAAATCCGGAACAGGTTCGGCGTCTGGTATTAACGGGCAGCTCGGGGCTATTTGAAAATGGTATGGGCGGTTCGTTTCCCAAGCGTGGCAGCTACGATTACATTGCCGAGCGAGTGGCTTACACTTTCTATGACCCGGCGGTGGCATCGAAAGAATTGATCGACGAAGTCTTCGAAATCACCAGCAGTATTCCAAAATGCATGAGCATTGTGGCTATCGCCAAATCGGCACAGCGTAACAATGTTGCCAAAGATCTATATCAGATTCAGGTTCCTACGCTACTCGTTTGGGGGCTCAACGATACGATCACACCCGCTGAAGTGGGCCATGAATTTAATCGGTTGATTGCTGGTTCGGAATTGCATTTTATTGATAAATGCTGCCATGCACCCATGATGGAATGCCCAAACCAATTTAACGAATTATTGGATAATTGGTTGGCCAAAAATCCCGTAACCGAGTTAGTTGCGTAAGTTTAGGGTGTGTGCCAGGAACATAAAATGTTGTTCCCACACTAAAATTGAAAACTATGCGAGAATTTCCGTAGTTTTCGGCGAACAGGTACTGTTTATCATACGACACTCTATTAACTATGCTGGCTGCCGAACTAATAGATCCCATGCTCCCGGCCCTGAAGCCAACCGACCTGGTTGGTCAGGCATTGGTGTGGATGGAAGAGCACCGCGTCGGTCAACTCATACTGACTGATCAGGGCGATTATCGGGGTATCGTAAGCGAAGAATTGCTTATGGATGTTGCTGATGACGAGCGTCCTTTACGGGATGTGATGTGCCTGTTTGAGCAGATTTTTGTTAACGAAGATCAGCACATGCTCGAAGTGCTGGGGCTGGCGATCCAACATCAGATGCAGGTTATGGCGGTTATTGGGGAGGGTCGCGAGTTTAGCGGTACCATTTCCGTCAATGAATTGCTTAAAAAATTCGCCCAGGATCTGGGTGTTCAGGAAGTAGGAGCCATTCTGATCTTGAACATGAATGAGCGGGACTATTCGATGGCGGAAATTAGTCGGCTAATCGAATCCAATAACGTTAAAATCATCAGCAGCTATTTTTCCAGTGCGGCTTTTGGCATGCCTGATCGCTCGCGGCTAACGCTTAAATTGAACCGTCGTGATATTACGCCCGTCATCTCGACCCTCGAACGGTTTGGTTATCGGATAGAATCGGCCTTTGCCAACGCGCCTGTCGAAAGCATTGATCAGGAGCGACTCGATTTGCTACTGCGTTACCTTAATACCTAGTGTTGACGTTTTCGGGTTAAGTTACACCGCGACGGATCGCCGTCAACTTTACACCGCAAACCGTAAACTTTTATTTATGAAAATCGCCATTCACGGGCGCAACTTTCCCGAATCGGCACGGCCTTACATTCAATCAATGTTTGAGGAGCTGGCCAGGCGGCAAACGGAAGTAATCATTTCGCTGGGATACCGCGAGTATCTGGACAATGCGGCTGTAGCACATTATAGTCAGGCAACATACACTGTTGAAGAAGGCGTTGCCGATGCCGACTTTATCTTCAGCCTGGGGGGCGATGGTACGTTGCTCGATGCTGTCACGCATGTGGGCTCCCGGCAAATTCCTATTATCGGTATTAACATTGGTCGCCTGGGGTTTTTGGCTACTGTAGCGCCGGCATCGGTACGGCTCATGATCGATGCCATTTTCAACGGGCAGTACAGTATCGATGAGCGTACGTTAGTGAGTGTACGGTCTACTCAGGATATTTTTGGCGATCTACCGTTCGGGCTCAACGATTTCACGATTACCCGTACTCAGACCTCGTCCATGATTACCGTACATTCGTATCTCGATGGCGAATTTCTGAATTCGTATTGGGCCGATGGATTGATCATTTCGACTCCCTCGGGATCAACGGGTTATTCGCTTAGCTGTGGTGGTCCGGTACTATTACCTCAAACAGAAAGTTTTATTATTACGCCCATCAGCCCACACAATCTCAACGTCCGGCCAATGATCGTTATGGACACTTGTCAACTGGCCTTTGAGGTCGAAAGCAGGAGTGGTAACTTTTTGGCAGCCCTGGATTCTCGTTCCTACACGGTCGATACATCGGTCAGAATTACTGTGCAAAAGGAAGCATTCAAGGCACGTTTGGTTAAGCTAAGCGACGATAATTTTCTGAATACGCTTCGTAGTAAACTCAACTGGGGTTGGGACATTCGCAATTAGAGTCTGAAATGATCCTGTTTCCATTCCCCGTTTTTAAGCCTTGGCATAATTTTTATGGCGCACTGCCAATAAAAGCAAGGCCCCTGCCGTTTCGGAAATGGCTGGCTTTGGGCCCAGCGGTGGTTGATTCACGTATTTAACGAATATGAATAAATATAAACAGGTAGTAATAGGCGCTGCGGCCATCGGTTTGCTGGCAGGGTCCGTTACAGAAAGTTTGGCACAGCGCCGACAGAATGCGCATTTCGCTCCGTATTCGTCAATTTCGTTTGGTGCAGGTACATCTACTTATTATGGCGATTTAGCAGGCTATCGAAAGCCATTTAAGTCATTAGTTACCTTACCCCGCTGGAATGTTGGCCTGGGCTATACCCGTCAGTTCACTCCTCATTTTGCTGCTCGTGCCACGTTTACCTGGGCGCGGATTACGGGTGATGATTACACTTTTGCCAAGGGTAACATAGAAGAGAATCTCCCTCAATATGCCCGAAACGCCCACTTTCGGAATGACCTGAAAGAGTTCGCCGTAACAGGCATTTACAACTTTATTGAGGATGGTCGAAATTCAGAGTCTCGAGCGAAAATTACACCCTATATCTTCGGTGGATTAGCGCTGGTCGCTCATAGTCCCGAAGCCAGAACGCCGGTAGCAAGCGGTACCGGAAGTGATGTGTATGCGGGCCAAGAATGGGTGAAACTTCAGCCTTTGCACACCGAAGGACAAGGTCAACCAGGGTTCGACAAGCCCTATTCGCTGGTAACGTTAGCCATTCCGGTCGGTTTCGGCGTACGCTATAAGTTAAATGAGAGCTTTAACATCGGGGCAGAAATTGGCTTCCGGTATACCTTTACCGATTACCTCGACGACGTAGGAAGCGGTCCTTATGCCGACCCGGCTACCCAGCAAGGTGTGGCCACGGTTATGTCGAACCGGCGCTTCGAGCAATTTGCGGCTCGCTATAAAAATGCCCCCGACCGATATACGCCATTACAAAATTTATTCAATAACAGTAGCCCTGACGTGCAGGCTGCTATTTCTGATGCTCTGACTACGCCAGTCCGCTCAACGGATGGGAAATTGAATGATGGCTATTTATTAACGAATTTCTCAATTCATTACATTATTCCGAGTAAAATAAAATGCCCTCCAATTAAATAAGGGAGGCTGCTGTCTGGACTGCCTACTTAGCGTCAAAAACTATATGATACGGCAATCCCAGACATTGACGAGTTTTAGGCTCCGGGTTGAGGTCTGTAATCTACTTTATGTATCAAAATGAAATTAGGAAGGCCCGGCTCATTGTAGTCGGGCTTTTTATCAGCCTGAGTGTACAGGCGCAAAAAATTGAAATCGGGGGCGGGTTAGGCGGCATGCTCTACAAAGGCGATGTATCGCCTTCGCTCAATCCCAGATTTTACAGACCCGCGGGAAGTCTTTTCTTTCGGTATAATGCAACCCGTTCTTTTTCTATTCGGGGCACTGGATCGATTGGTGGCTTGCGGGGTGAAGATGAGGTTAGTAGTGACCCTTTGCAAAAGGCTCGCAACTACTCATTTCGTACGAACATTACAGCTGCAGAAATTGATTTTGAATATAATTTTCTGAACTATGTGTCGTCGCCCAGAGTAAAAAACTGGACGCCTTATGTATTCGGAGGAATTGGTATATGCCGGTTTAACAATGCGGTGGTACGAGTCGGCGGGGTTGTTACGTATCCACTGGGACTAGGTATCAAGTATGAAATCAAACGACCCTGGAGCATCGGCGTAGAATTTGGTACCCGTTTTACCAACAATGATTATTTGGATGGTTTAGGCGAGAATACATTTGGCAAGGCCGTTACAAAAGTAACGCAGAGCAATCCAGCTCTTAAAGATAGTTATACTTATACGGCTCTCACATTGAGTTATACATTCTATAAAATCGTTTGTCCTTAGTGTAAGATAATACTTGTACGGAAACTTTTATGTAGAAATACGAAGTATCTTTACTGAAATAAGCCTTTGAAATTATATAACGCACCTGGATAGTTACAAGAAATCCCTGAGGACTATACTGTATAATTTCATTGACTTTACTAGGTAATTTATCATGATATCAACGGTTTCTAATCGACAGCGTAGCAACCGAAATAAATCATTTCCTCTGTTAGTGGTTGAGGATAATAAGGATCATCAATTACTAATCGGCTATAGTCTACGGGCAAAAATTCCTCTGGCTCAACCGGTTTTTGCATCGAGTGCAAAGGAAGCGCGTACTCATTTAGAGATAACATTCGACAAACAGGAAGACTTTCCTCAACTGGTATTGCTGGATCTTTATTTGCCCGATCCCACTTTGGGCTGGCAATTACTGAAAGACATACGAGCCCGATACCCTCGGTTGCCAGTCATCATACTCAGTAGTCATCAGGATGCGGCTGTGGTTGAAACGGCCTACGAATTAGGAGCTCATTCGTTTATTAACAAGCCCATGGATCTTGATGAGTGGGAGCATTATTTCCGGGTCTTAAATGACTATTGGCTAGGTACAGTCACGCTACCCTCCAAAAGTTAATAACCGCTTGTTAGAGAAAATCTCTTGAGCATTGTAGTTAGGGTGCTCGTTTTGCTTGTGCTTCCAGAATCAATTGCAGATTGGCATTTCCGACAGTAACTAAGTGTGTAAGGACGTTTCCCTGACTGAGCCAGCTTTGATACGTTTCTTCCATCTACCGTCAGTATATGAATAAAAAGCGTATTTCTCCTGACCAAACCGGCTTGTAAGCGTTTGCATTTCAGTAATTAATGCATTGGCTTTCTCAAACTTGTCACGTTCATAATCCTTGAGTTGATTATACGTTTCCAGTGATTTGGTTGTCTCGTCAATTTTGGTCACTAGTTTCCAGAGAGATTCTGTACTCGTATTTAATATTGCGAGCTTGCTGAGGGGTTTCCTGAAAGGAACCATTGGTTAAAAAACTCCAAGAAAAATCAGGAGTAAACAAAATAAGTCTGCACATCGAATTACTGAAATAGCACAAAACGGATGTAAGTAGTGTGTAGTCGCCTAGGCGAACCGGAACTTGACCGTCCAACTCACCTCCGATAAAGAGTACCCGGTTTGTGAAGGCGAAGTTGGAGACCGACTCATTTAGAAGCTACAAGAAGTGCATAATCGGTCATTTTTTTGCAACTCTATGAAGCTGGCCATAGATTGAGCGCAGAAGCCCGGAGAATACACGGTTATCATTCGTGTATTCTCCGGGCTTCTGCGCTCAAAAAACTGTAAAAGAACTAGACTAGCGCAAACAAATCCTGTACGCCCAGCATCCGTCGGCTGATAAACCCTTCGCCAAATTCTGCACCAATCATATGCCCGTGTTCGCGGGTGCGCGATTCCAGAAATTTCATGAACGGCTCGCCCGAGATGTAGCTTTGAGGCTCTGGGCTTTCGGGGTTGAAAAATTGACTTTTGTACGCTTTGATAGCAGCTATTTTCCCGTCCCAGTAAGGCGTTATATCAACCACGAAGTCGGGTTTCAATGATCGGTCCTGAATGAAATTATAAATAAATTTAGGCCGGTGCGCTTCCTGGGGCTGACCATCTTTTCCTACGGTTTTGATCTGGCGTAAACCGGCGTAGAAGCAGGCATCTGCCACAAGCTCGGCAGCACGGCCGTGGTCAGGATGGCGGTCGTCAGGCGTATTCGTTAAAACAATTTCGGGCCGGAACTGACGGATAATCGCGATGAGAGCCAATTGGTGTTCTTCATCATTCCGGAAAAAAGCATCCCGGAAACCCATATTTTCTCGGGCAACCAGGTTCATTATTCGAGCACCTTCTGCGGCTTCCTGCAGTCGGATTTCGGGTGTTCCGCGCGTTCCTAGCTCTCCTCGGGTCAGGTCGACGCCAGCTACAGTTTTACCCTGTGCCACCAACGAAAGAATGGTGCCGGCACAGGTCATTTCAATATCATCAGGATGGGCCGCAATGGCCAATACGTCAACGGTCATGTATATAGGTTTACCTTGTCGGTAGTTTTTGTAGTAAAATCTGACAGATAGATAATCACCCAGGCTCTGGATTTGTTCCGGATCAATGCCAAAGGGTGTCGCTCGCGGTTTTTACGGCAGAAACACTTTATTTAGCAATCCTAATGCAAATGCTACCGTCACTCACTACCTGATCTATGTCCTACAAAGCCCTTGCCCTCCAGTTAACTTGTCAAACCGTAAACACATACCAGACCCGCGATGATGCCGAAGCCGTTATGCTTCAATCCATCGAACGTATTGAACGCCAGATTGCCGCATCGATCGGCCTCATTGGCCGCGACACCTTGCTCATTGTTGTTCCCGAATTTTTTCTGACGGGTCCACCAATGGATGAAACCGTAGACCAGTGGCGCGAAAAGGCTGCTCTCGAAATCGATGGCCGGATTTATGAAGCGCTGAGTGCTATGGTGCAGCGGCAACAGATTTATTTCTCTGGAAACGCCTACGAACAGGATCCTTTTTTTCCTGAGCTCTATTTTCAAACCAGTTTTATTATTGGGCCTAATGGTGACATGCTATTGCGGTATCGCCGATTAAACGAGATGTATACACCGACTCCGCATGATGTCTGGGAGTTATATCTCGACGCTTATGGCTATGATTCGTTGTTTCCAGTAGCAAAGACAAACATTGGTAATCTGGCCTGTATTGCTTCGGAAGATATTCTATACCCCGAAGTAGCGCGTTGCCTGGCGATGCGCGGAGCCGAGGTGTTATTACACGCAACGTCCGAAATTGGTAGTCCGCAGTTGACGCCCAAAAATATAGCCAAACAGGCCCGCGCCATTGAAAACATGGCTTACGTGGTATCGGCAAACTCGGCTGGTGTAGTTGGTAATTCACTACCGTCGGGTACTGCCGATGGTCATTCCAAATTGATCGATCCTAAAGGAATTGTACTGGCCGAAGCAGCTTACGGAGAGAGCATCGTGGCCAACGCCGATATTGATCTGGCTGCTTTGCGCGAATTCCGGCAACGACCTGCTATCGGGAATCAGTTGGCTCGTCAACGACTGGAACTCTATACGGAAAGTTATGCCAAACACAGTGTGTATCCGCCCAACACCCTCTTGAACCAAGCTGCCGAACGACCCCCGTTTATGCGGACCCAGCAAGAGGTCATTAAGAAATTATACAGCTGAGACTACGCTTCTATTTCGCTTGCCCTCGGTTTCCGTCGGCGTCGGGGCAGGCGGAATAAACTGCCGCCCGATTCTTCAGGCGTTTGATCGCCTAATAACACTCCCCATGGCTGAAGACCTTCGACACGATCGAAAATCACTTTCAAGATAGCAATGGCTGGAATCGACAGAAACATGCCTGATACACCGGCTAAGGCACCGCCAATGAGTACGCCTATAATGGAAATAAGGGCGTTGATCCGAACTTTGGACGCGACGATCAGTGGGACCAGAACGTTGTTGTCGATAAACTGGACGAGCAGAAATACCCCAACAACGCCCAGAATAATCGATGTTTCGGGATTATTGCTAAACGTGATCACGACCGTTAACAGCGTGGCAACTAACCCACCAATGTAGGGTACTAAATTCAGAATGGCGGCCATAATGCCCAGTAAAACAGCATATTGAACACCCAGGAATAATAAGCCAACAGAATTCATAGCTGCTACACAGGCCGTCTCGATAAGCAAACCAACCATGTAGCTCTGGATAACAACTTTCACTTCGCCCAGAACTTCGCGCACTCGTTCGGTATGTTTCTCGGCGAAAAGCACGATAACAAAATGCACTAGCATGGTGCGGTAATAGAGCAAGAGGAAAACATAGATTGGAATCAACGTTAGCGTGCCCAGCGGACCCGTAATGAACCCAAGTGTGTCGGGACTCTGCAAACTATCGAGTGTTTGGGCCTGGGCTTTCTGGAGGTATTTTTCCTGTTGTCGATAACTTACGTTGTATTCGCGCCTGATCCAGCGTTTGGCATCGCTGAAAAAGTCGGTTAAGTTCTGCCGAATTTTAGGTAAGTCATCGGCAAAGTCGGAGAGCTGCATGGACAGCGTCACGGCAATGCCAGCTACCAGAATGATTGCCACCAACAGGGCCAGACTAATGGCAATGACTTTATGCATACCCATTCGGACAAGTCTGTTCTCAATCGGGCGTAATAGAACGGCAATCAAACCCGCCATGGCCAGTGGCACCAGAATATCCTGTCCCAGATAGATGCCGGTTGTTAAAATAGCTAAGGCGAGCAGTGAATGAGAGAATTGATGATAGTGAGGTCGTAGTGGTTCGGCAGCCATATGTGAAAGGTGGTTCATCTTAATCTAGAGAATTAAGAAGCACAGAGTCAACATCCCACACTTTATTTTGTTCATCTGACAGGAGTGAGATGCGGGTATCTTACCAAGGGCTGACCATCTTTCTCCAAACTTGCTGTATTTTTGCGGTTTATCTACTTATGACGCCAAGTATTCGCGATATCGCTTTTCAAATCCGGCAGGGACAACTTATTGCGTTGGCCGACGAAACCGGCTGGTCTATCGTTGCCGACCCTATTAATGATCTGGCTGTTGAGAAATTGTTGACTTTGAAGGCCATTATGCCTGCTGGTTTACAACCAACTGTACTGATCCAAAACGCCGATCAGCTGGGTTTATACGTGGCTAAAATTCCCGATGTCGCCTACGATTTAGTGGAATTTGCCGAAATTCCGTTGACGGTTATTTACGAGTATGGGAAAAATCTGTCTGCCGTGCTGTGGCAATCGGCGGCAACCGGGGCCGCTGGGCAACCAACAGGCGAAGTGGCCGTTCGTCGATCGCTTAGTGCGGAGGTAGAACGGCTGATTGGTAGTTTCGGGCGTGGGTTGCTGTCCATTCCGCTGGAGTCGCTGGTATTGCCACGATCGGCCGAGGCAATTGTTGTCGAACGGTTTGGCGGGCTACCGGGTATGCCTAAACGACCGCGCATCATGCGCTTGGCTGTCAACGGAGAAATTAATTTTATCAGAAAATAAATTGTCAGGTACTGGTTGGTAATTAACGCAGCCACTCAGTATTGACTCAGTGCAACGGCCGGTGGGCCGAAGCGAACTTGTGATTGTTTAGTACACATGAATTTTAGCTACACCTTACATAAAAATCCGATTTTTGATGTGGTTGCCCAACAAGCCGATGCGCTTGGTGTGCAGGCTTACGTCATTGGCGGATTCGTTCGTGATCTAGTTTTGGGGCGTCCGTCGAAAGATATTGATATAGTTTGTATTGGTAGTGGTATTGCGCTGGCCGAAGCCGTTGGAAAAGCCCTGCGCACAAACGTATCCGTATTTCCGAACTTTGGAACCGCGATGCTTAAATCTAGCGCACCAGCGGACCGGCCGGGAGATGAGGAGTGGGAAGTGGAGTTTGTGGGGGCGCGGAAAGAGTCCTATCGGAGCGAATCGCGTAAACCAATTGTCGAAGATGGTACGCTGGAAGACGATCAGAACCGGCGCGACTTCACCATCAACGCGATGGGTATTAGCCTAAACCGAAACTTAGGATCCGCAATGGGCTACGGCGAGCTGATTGATCCATTCAATGGCTTGAAAGATATTAAGAGAAAAATTATCCGTACGCCCCTCAATCCTGACATTACGTTTTCCGACGACCCGCTTCGTATGATGCGGGCTATTCGCTTTGCCTCGCAGTTAAGCTTTGATATTGAACCGGATACATTCGATGCCATTGTGCGAATGAATGAGCGGATCACCATTGTTTCGAGGGAGCGAGTAACCGACGAACTGAACAAGATCATTCTATCGCCTACACCTTCGTACGGGTTCAAATTGCTGTATCATGCCGGATTGCTGGATCTAATCTTCCCCGAACTGGTTGCGTTGAAAGGCGTTGAAACCATTGAAGGGAAGGGCCATAAAGACAATTTTTACCACACACTTCAAGTTCTCGATAACATTGCCAATCGGACCGAGCCAACCAAATATGTGGGGGAGGCCGAGAATGAGCTTTGGCTACGTTGGGCGGCTCTGCTACACGACATCGCGAAACCGGCCACCAAGCGGTTTGATCAGAAGGTTGGCTGGTCGTTTCATGGGCACGAGGACCTGGGTGCCCGGTGGGTACCCGGCATTTTTCGGACGATGAAATTGCCGCTCAACGAGCACATGCGGTTTGTTCAAAGGCTTGTTCGGTTGCACCTACGGCCCATTGCCTTAACAAAAGAACAAATAACGGACTCGGCCCTGCGCCGGTTGTTAGTGGATGCAGGCGACGATCTCGAAGGTCTTATGGCACTTTGCCGCGCCGATATTACGTCCAAGAATTATGAGCGAGTACAAAAACACCTGCGTAATTTCGACCGGGTTGAGCGTAAACTGCACGACCTCGAAGAGCGCGATAAACTGCGTAGTTTTCAGCCGGTTATTACGGGTGAGTTGATCATGGAAACATTTGATTTGCCCCCGTCTAAAGAAGTTGGTGAGATTAAATCGATCATGCGTGAAGCCATTCTGGATGGCGTTGTCACGAACTCGCTCGAAGCGGCTTACCCATTTTTGCTGGAAGAAGGTCGCAAACGCGGCTTAACCCCTAAAACAGTCAGAAGTGCCGAGTAAAGGTGAACAGGCCTCTCAGCACTATTTATTTTTCATTCACCACGCTACATTACTGTACTCATGGATAACAATACAAATTTTCGTCGCTTCTTCGGGGCGTCTCTCACCATTCTGGGTGTCGTCGTCGTTTTATTTGCTTTAGTAGCTTTTCTGTCAGAAGGAAAGGCGGTATTGGGGATGCACGTATCAAAAGCTGAATCAGCTGCGCCCTTCATTGTTGGCATGATTTTTCTCGTTACGGGCGTCAACCTCGTCCGCGAATCGTAAGTAGATGATATAGGATATATGGTGTATGATCGCGGTCGTACTACTTTCATGCTACTTATACCATACATCTTATATCCTATATCATTTAGATAATTTGGCGGTCAACAGCCACTCGTATGTGTTGATCGGCTGAGGAAGACCATCGGGTTTAATCTGGAGGTACATCAAATGCAAATGGGTTGGCGATCGGGACTTGTAGGCATTGAAGCCCGTTCGGCCCATTTCGGCCAGTTTTTGCCCGGCTTTAACCCATTGTCCCGGCGACACATCGACTTGGCTGTTGTGAGCGTAATAGAATAATCCATTTAGCAGAGGATCATATACCCAGATCCAGTTGCCTCCCCGGTAATCGGACCCTGGTTTCCAGCCGGTTTCGATAGCCAGCACTAGCCCCTGGCTCATTGCCAGAATATCGACAGGTTTGATAGTTCGGTCGTCGATGTTATCCTGATTCCGATCACTGATAAAGATATCCTGAGCGGGATGACTGCCGCGTACATTATAATCGAATAAGTCAAATCCGTTGCCTCGGTACCCTTCACCATGCGTACCACCAATGGCGCTGGTCGCGTACCCACGGATCGGGAAATTAAAATATATACCTGTTCGACGAAGGCTATCCCGCTGCAAGGAGTCCTGTTTGTAGCTTTCCATACTACGAAATCGTGCGTGCAGCCCCTGCATAATGTGGCTGAACTGGAGCCGGGCCGAGTCGGGGCTTATACTTTGTTCCCGGATTTGCGTGTACAAGGTCTGGAATTGCTGACAGTAAGTATATAGTGTAGGCTCATCGGAATTGCTGATAACGACCTGAGAGGAAGCCGCATTCAGACTGCCGATTAACAATGCCCCTAAAATACCTGCTATCCGCATGAACGACGTTAGGTCAATCTTCACTACTGGTTGCATTCGATTCTGACGGTAAAAATACGGAAGTACGGTGATAGGTGCGTAGAATATTACTCTTTGAATGGCTTATCCGATTGGGCATTAGCCCATTTGAAAATTATTTTCGGCTTATAGAAGAAATTTTTCGAATGTATTTGGAAAATACATTTATTGTGCCGTCCTTCGCCTAAATTTAAAATAGCAATGCAAACAGGAACTGTAAAATTCTTTAATGAAACCAAAGGGTTTGGTTTTATTAAACCCGATGATGGTGGCGAAGACATTTTTGTACACGCTTCCGGTCTCATCGACCAAATCCGTGAAAACGACAAAGTTAAATTCAATGTCGAACGCGGTAAGAAAGGCTTAAATGCCGTAAACGTCGAAATGGCTTAATCGTAAGATATACCAAGACACCGTTGTAAAAAACATGCCATTCGGCATGTTTTTTTTTGCTCTATCGGTTCGTAAAGCCATTTTTGCAGACTCGTTTGCTTGACAGACTATCGCATGCTGCTGCATAGACGGCATCGGTAATCGTGGCACGGAGCACGCTCCAGACAAACGACCTACTCAAATTTTCGCATGACCCAATCTATTGAGCAACGCGTTGCTGCCCGACTTAACATACATCTCCGGTCCGTAACGGCCACTATTGACCTACTCAACGGGGGAGCTACTGTCCCATTTATCGCCCGATATCGAAAAGAAGCTACGGCATCAACGACTGGAAATCCCCTCGATGAAATTCAAATCGGACAAATTAAGGACACGTATCAAAAGTTAGTTGACCTCGACAAGCGCCGGGAGAGTATTCTTAAATCAATCGATGAGCAGGGTAAACTTATACCCGATCTGCGCCGAAAACTCGAAGCGGCTGATTCGCTCACCGATCTGGAAGATTTGTATCTGCCGTATCGGCAAAAAAGAAAGACCCGTGCCATTCTCGCCATCGAACGTGGGCTGGAACCCCTTGCCAACGTGATTAGCGACCAGCGCGAGGTAAACCTGGAACGCATGGCTCAGCGGTATATTTCCGACGCTGTGCCCACAATGGCCGATGCACTACAGGGTGCCCGCGACATTCTGGCCGAGCGAATCAGTGAAGATACCGACGCTCGCCAGCGAATTCGTAATCTTTTCGAACGGGAAGCCATTATTCGGTCTGTCGTTAAAAAAGGGAAAGAAGCGGAAGGAATAAAATACAAAGACTATTTCGATTTTGCTGAACCGCTTCGTCGGGTTCCGTCGCATCGTTTGCTGGCCTTGCGCCGGGGCGAAACGGAAGGATTTCTGACCGTTGCCATTGGGCCTGATGAAGAAGCGGCTACGCAACGGCTCGAACGGCAGTTTGTGGCTGACCGGTCAGGGACGCCCGTCTGTAAGGAACAAATGGTGTTGGCTATTCGCGATGGGTACAAGCGTCTGCTCAAGCCTTCGCTTGAAACGGAATTTTCGACTATGTCGAAAGAGAAAGCAGATGCCGAAGCCATCCGGATTTTTGCCGATAATCTGCGTCAACTGTTGCTTAGTCCGCCCCTTGGCCAGAAGTGCGTAATGGCCATCGATCCGGGTTATCGAACGGGTTGTAAAACGGTCTGTCTCGATGCCCAGGGAAGTTTATTGGCCGAAACTGTCTTGTATCTCGCTCATTCTGAATCTCAGAAACAGCAGGCCATTCAAACCGTTCAAAAGCTTGTCTCCCAATACGCCATCGATGCTATTGCCATTGGGAATGGCACTGCCGGTCGGGAAACGGAAGAGTTTATACAAGGGCTGAATCTGGATAAACCCATTTTTATGGTGAGCGAGCAGGGGGCGTCGATTTATTCCGCTTCTGAGGTCGCTCGCGAAGAATTTCCGGATCGAGACGTTACCGTTCGCGGAGCCGTTAGCATTGGTCGCCGATTGATAGATCCACTGGCCGAATTAGTGAAAATTGACCCGAAATCAATTGGTGTTGGGCAATACCAACATGATGTGGATCAGACTGATCTGAAAACCAGCCTCGACACCGTGGTGGAGAGTTGTGTCAATCAGGTAGGTGTATCGCTTAATACGGCGAGTGCTTATTTATTACGCTATGTGTCAGGCTTAGGGCCGCAATTGGCTGGTAATATTGTTGCTTACCGATCTGAAAACGGGCCGTTCACCTCCCGCGACCAACTCAAAAAAGTACCCCGGTTGGGGCCCAAAGCTTTTGAGCAATGTGCGGGTTTTCTGCGTATCGAAGGCGCTAAAAATCCGTTGGATAACAGTGCCGTTCACCCCGAACGCTACGCTGTGGTTGAGCAGATGGCTGTTGATGCCGGGAGTAAAGTCGATGATCTTATCCGTCGACCCGACTTACGGCAGCAAATTAACGTCGGAAAATATGTCACCAACGCAGTCGGTATCCCTACACTACGAGATATTCTGGCCGAATTAGCCAAGCCCGGCCGCGATCCGCGCGAGCAACTTTCGGTGTTTGAATACGATGCCCGCGTTCGGTCGGTCGATGATTTGCACGAAGGTATGGTGTTAGCTGGTGTCGTTACCAACATTACGGCTTTTGGGGCATTTGTCGACATTGGCGTCAAGCAGGATGGACTTGTTCACGTTTCTCAACTGGCCAATCACTTTGTTTCTGATCCCAAAACGGTAGTGAAAGTGTACCAGAAAGTAAAAGTAAAAGTGATTGAGGTTGATCAGGCCCGAAAACGGATTGCATTAACTATGAAATTTTGATAGGTTGCAATAGGTTAATGTGCCTTAACGTTAAAAAATAGCCTACACTACCCTAACCTAATTCCGTATGCAACAACGCTGGTCTCGGGAAATCATGCGTCCCGTACTGCTGAGTGCCTGCCTGCTCGTTTTATTGAGTGCCTGTAATGCGCTTCGTTCGTCTGGCCCGTCTGTTAGTCGTCGGCCGTCCTCTTCGTCATCCCGGCCAGTTGCCCGTCGAACACCCACGGGTAAAACGCCTAGTCGTTCACCCGCTGTCCCCGCCAAGCCGGCAGGTAAAGTTGTGGATGGTCGTACTTACGAAAATCGCTACGTACCTGAAGTGGTAAAAATTGCCCGGACATATACGGGAACCCCGTATCGGTCTGGTGGGAATACATCTGACGGAATCGATTGTTCGGGTCTGGTCTATGCTGTTTTCAACACGGTAGGTCTTAAAATGCCCCGAATATCCTGGCAGCAATCAGAGGTTGGGCATGAAGTAGAGGTGGCTGAGATTTTGCCTGGTGATTTAATCTTTTTCGTGCCCGACAAAGGGCAGGCTGGGTATGTTTCGCACACGGGAATCGTGACGGAAGTGAACGGCGCACAAAATATTCGATTTATTCATGCATCGTCTTCGCGGGGCGTTCGGGAAGACAACCTATATGGCGATTATTTTAAAGGTCGATTTGTGAAAGCGCTACGACCATTTTAATGAAAAACGTCCATAAAAAAAGCCGCTCTTGGAGCGGCTTTTTTTATGGAAATGATATCTAAACAGCGGGCTGAGCGTTATTGATAAGCTCTTCCCAATGCGTACGATCTTTCTTTTTTAGCTTCATTTCTAAACTCAGGGCTTCATTCCGCGTGTCGAATGCCTGCGTAAATCGTACTTCCCAGGGCTTTCCATTAGCCGTAACCGGGTTAGTCTTAGCATTATGCTGCCACAGTGTTATTTTCAGGTCTTTGGACTGTCCAATAAAATACTGGTCAGTTGAAGGGCTATAGATTATATATACTGTATGCATGTGTATCGGAAGTATTACCAAAACTACACAATAGATCATACAAAACAAACAATGATGAAGTAAGCGGATGAGTTGAGCTACACGAATAAAAAAAACAGTATTCAGTTTGGGTCAAAACTATTTTTTACTCATCTTTGCACCCAGAAAACACTATCACTGGTGTTTATGGGGGATTAGCTCAGCTGGCTAGAGCGCTTCCATGGCATGGAAGAGGTCATCGGTTCGACTCCGATATTCTCCACAATGTAGCAAACCGACCACTCTAAACGAGTGGTTTTTTGTTAACCCATGAAAAAATAACCCCCGGTAATCAGACGATTACCGGGGGTTATTTTTTGTTAATCTATATGACCTATTGCGGAATCATTTCCGCATCGGCCAATATGTAATTCAGTTCATAAATATTGTCGGCATTCAGTTTAAGGGTGCCCCGAAAGGTCCGGCGTTCGTCTGTTTTAAATTTTTTGTCGGATTTTTTGAACTTCAACGATACAACTGATTCCGGTCCTGCGCCCCCGCAAAAGAAGCAGGCGCTATAGGGGAAAGCCGATAGTACATAGACATTCGATTCCAGATCTACGGGAAGTACGTAGCCCGTAAGATCAACCGTCTTGCCGTTCAATTTCTGAATGCCTTGTCCAAATGTTGGGTAAAGCATGTATACAGACTCCTCGGCATACCATTTTTTCTTGAATGTAACATCGCGCAGGACTTCCCACGAAAGTTTTACCGGTTCGGCAGCTACCGAAGACGATTTTCCTGGCGTTGCCCGATTGACAGGCGGCAGTGCCGGACGAAAGGCCGGGGCTGCGAGCGATACGACTAATAAGGCAATTACTAAACGAGTCATGTTGAAGGAAGTCTTATACGCGAAGATACAATGGTAAAAATACAAAAAATATTACTTTTACTAACGGACTTTATCATCAACCACGCTACTCGTGCCTGATACACTCAACGACAACACAAAAGATGGCTCGGTAATTCCCGTTCGGTTTACCCGGCTGTATATGACTTTGCTCATTATTTTGGCCGTTTTGCTGACGGTAGGGCAGGGTCTCACCCAATGGCGGCTGCGTGCCGTTCAGGACGAGCTATGGATTATTCGGTATTCTGCTTTGCAGCGGCACCAAAGCCAGCAGATTGTGAAGCAGGTTCTACAACTGGCAGATGCCAGTGAACAAGCTAATTTTTCGGAGAATGTAGCGGCTTTACGACAGGTATTTCCCGTTTTCGAACGCTATCATTTACAAAGTCGGCAGGGGAAAGTCGATAACCCAAAGGTGTATATTGTTAATTCCGATACGGTCCAACGATTGTACGAAGCCATTCGCCCGCAGTTTGACGCGTTCCGCCGGAGTGCACATCGACTGATGCAATTGCAAAGGTTCGAAGAAACCAAGACACCCGAAGTTCAGGTTAGTATAAAACTGATGCTGGCGAATGAAAAGCCATTTTTAGAAGAAATGGATGGTATCGTTCGGGAGTATACAACCGAACTTAGGGCTAAATTGACCCTGTTACAATCGATAGAACTTTATTTGTACATCTTCACCGTGGCCGTTCTGATTGGAATAGGGTTTGTGATTTTCCGTCCTGCGGCCCGGCGACTCAAGCAGACATTTGCCCAATTGATTGAAGCGGAAAGCCAGACAACAGCGGCCAATAAAAAACTGCTGAATGCCAACCGTATATTGAAGGAAACGCGTCAGAAACTGTTCGAAGCAACTAAACTGCAGTATCAGCAGGAGATTGATGATCAAAAGTTACGGACTTCCTATCTGATTGCCGGGCAGGAAGAAGAACGCAAACGGCTATCACGTGACCTGCATGATGGACTCGGTCAGATGCTTACCGCGATCAAATTACAAATTGAAGGGCTCGAGGCCAGCCTGGCCAGAGCTGCCGCGCCGGAACAGGTTGGCTCGGCACCGTACGCTAAAAATTTGAAAACGTTAAAGGGCCTGGTGACACAGACGATTCAGGAAACACGAACGATTTCCAATAATTTGATGCCTAGCGTGCTCAGTGATTTCGGCATTATACCTGCTATAAAAATGCTGGCAGAACAAGACCGAAGCGATTCGTTCGATGTTACGTTTGAGACGAATTTTACTTCCGATATGCCTCGATTGAATAGAAACGTAGAAATCATGCTCTACCGGGTCACTCAGGAAGCGGTGAGTAATGCTGTTAAACACGCAAAACCGTCACATATACACATTGAATTGAATGAGCGAGGGAATTCCTTGCAGTTGTTAGTTAGTGATGATGGGAAAGGTTTTCAGCTACCCCGAAAAAAACAGGAGAGTGGCGCATCTAAACAAAAGCCCGAAATAAATGGCGACATAGCTGACCCGTCAGAACTACGGCCGCCTTCGCAGGGTTTACATAATATGCAGGAACGGACCAAATTGCTAAATGGTAAGTTCAAAGTACAATCTGCATTTGGCAAAGGCACAAAAATTCAAGTAAGCATTCCCTATAAATCGCATTTTGCACCCCATGACACCTACTAGAATAATGTTGGTGGACGACCACTCTATCGTTCGTGACGGTATTCGGCTTTTACTGGAACAAGCCGATGGACTGGAAATCATTGATGAAGCCAACGATGGCGAAGAGATCCTCGATAAACTGAAGGTGCTTCAGCCTGATCCAAGTCGTTTGCCCGACTTGATCCTGATGGATATTTCATTACCTGGTATGTCGGGCATCCAAACGACACAGGTCATCAGCCGTTTGTATAAGAATGTGCGTGTATTGATGCTGTCAATGCACAATAATGAAGATTACATTTTACGATCGGTGGAGGCTGGCGCGTATGGCTATATTCTAAAAGACTCGTCGTCTGATGAGATGATAAAAGCCATTCGAACCATTGCTTCCGGTGAAAAATATTATAGCTCGCCGGTTGCTTCGATCATTTTGAGCGGCTATATGCAGCAGTTGAAAAAGGGTGATCGACACGGACGTGCCGAGCGTCAATCAAAGCTCTCCAATAAAGAAAAAGAGATTTTACAATTTCTGGTCGATGGGATGAGCAGCCGTGAAATTGCCGAGAAACTGCAACTCAGTGTCCGCACTGTCGATAACCACCGGGCTAATATGATGCGTCGGCTGCAAGTTCGCAACGCGGCTGAGCTAGTCAGAATGGCCGTAGAGGATAAGCTGATCTAATTCCTGACAACTCTACTTTCAGAATTGCGAACCTGAAAATTGTTTTTTAGGTTTGCTTCCAAAACCGGCTCAACGCCGGTTTTCCATTTAGTGAATACTATATTAACTAGATAGGATTTATTAACTAATAAACGCACAATATCATGTCACTACGCTTAGGAGATATTGCTCCCGATTTTGAGGCCGATACCACACAAGGCCATATCCACTTTCATGAGTGGTTAGGTACGTCCTGGGGAATGCTGTTCTCGCACCCTGCCGATTTTACACCCGTTTGCACTACGGAATTAGGTCGGACGGCACTTTTGAAAGATGAATTTGGTAAGCGTAACGTAAAAGTTATTGCTGTATCGGTGGATGATTTGGAGTCGCACAATCGCTGGACGCCCGACATCAAGGATGTGACCGGTTCGGAAGTGAACTTCCCGCTTATTGCTGATGCTGACCGCAAGGTGGCTACGTTATATGATATGATTCACCCAAATGCCAGTGAAAAAACAACGGTTCGTTCGGTGTTTGTGATCGGGCCCGATAAAAAAATTAAATTGACGCTGACGTATCCTGCTTCAACCGGACGCAATTTTAACGAGCTCATTCGGGTCATTGATTCGCTTCAGTTGACGGCTGACTACCAGGTAGCTACCCCTGCCGATTGGCAACCCGGCGACGATGTGATTGTTACCCCTGCCGTTACCAATGACCAATTGGAAGCTAAGTTTCCGAAAGGCGTAACGTTTGTCAAGCCGTATTTACGTACAACACCCCAGCCCAACAAGTAGGATTTCGTGATGCTACCGGGATGACCTCGCCGGGTTAAGAGAACGTTGCCAATTTTGACAACGTTCTCTTAACCCGGCGAACCTTTTTTATGTGTGCAACGGACCATAAGCATACAATACCCGCTTAAAACTATAGTCTTTAAACTTTATGATTCCTCCCTGAGTTAACTGGTTTGTAGAAAAAATAAACCACTTAGCGTTATGGCAAAGTCACAAAATAACAATCCTGAGCACACAGAAGGGCCAGTAGCAACAGCTATTGAAGAACAAACAGCCAAGTTGCCATCCGACATTTTTTTATGGGCAGCACTGGGTTCCATGGGCGTTTCATTGTATTTACAGTCGATAAACAAGCGTGACCGAAGCCTGTTTGTTGGCCAATGGGCAGCTCCCTTCTTATTGCTTGGCTTATATAATAAGTTGGTGAAACTGGAAGGCCACGATTAAGAAAGGCTGTCAAGACTTAATTGAAGAAGCCCTCTGCACATGCGGAGGGCTTTTTTATGTTCGTTATGTTCGGTGCTAATGCTGTATTTTTGACCCACTAATTAGGAAACTGCATGAAAACCCGCGTTCTGGTTAAGCTCATCGTTCAGCGATATGGTCTATGGATTGCGGCATTCTTTATCGTACTGATTACTCTTGTGGTTGTTCGGACACGCAGGGCCAATCAACTCGATTGGCAATTTGTGCGGGCATTTGGCATTCGATTACCCATGCGTTTTGGTATTCATGGCATCGATGTATCCCGACATAATGACCGGATAAACTGGGAACGGGTCAGGCAGATGGAAGCGGATGGCGTTCGGCTTCAATTTGTATTCATCAAGGCGACTGAAGGAGCTACATTAGCGGATAAGCATTTCGAGAAAAATTGGCGTGAGGCAAAAAAGTCAGCGCTACGACGGGGAGCCTATCATTTTTATCATCCTACGCGCGACCCACTCAAACAGGCAAACAATTTCATTCGGACTGTCGAGTTGAGCGAAGGTGATTTTGTACCGGTCGTCGACTTCGAGGTAATAAATGGCCAATCGGATGAAACAATTATCAATGGGCTGAGACTTTGGCTTGAAACGGTTGAAGATCACTATCACGTCCGGCCAATTATTTATACAAACGGTAACCTTTATAAACGCTACATTAAGGATAACCTGGGTGAATACCCACTTTGGATAGCCGACTATTCGGCCAAACATCTTCGAAGTTACGATGCAGACAAACTGTACCTTTGGCAACATAACCAGAGTGGCTGGGTTCAGGGAATTCGTGGGCAGGTAGACTTTAATGTATTTGTGATGGATGAGGATCGAATGAAGGATATTTGCTTATAATACGTTCGTAGAAGTTTCTAACAAAATAAACGGGCCTAAGCCCATTCATATAGTCACCTGCGTTAAGATGGCTGGGCCAGCTAACCAGTCTTTCGCCTTTTCGCCAAAAGTTTTCATATGGGGCATTCGATTGTGGGCCAGCAGGCCGGCTTCATCATCCCAGCGCTCGTGCATAATAAACCGTTCGGGGTGTTCAATGCTCTCGTATAATTCGTAGAGTTGGCAGGCGGGTTCGGTTCGAACATCCAGAACCAGTTCGCGCAGAGCATTCTTGAGGTTGGTTTCACTGCCAGTTTTGGCAGTGATTGCGGCAAATACTAAGAGAGGCATCGGGAGTACGTTTATATGAACAAAAGCAGGAAACCCCAAAATTTACCGTTGCCAAATTTCCCAGGCTTTTTCTGCCTGTAATTCCAGCATCCGCAATCCATTATGAACGGCGGCACCATGTTCCTGTCCAAGCTTCATAAACTTCGTCTCGGTAGGGTTATAAACTAAATCGTATAGCAAATGACGGTCCGTTAATAGGTGATAGGGGAGAGCCGGTGCTTCGTCAACTTTCGGATAGGTGCCAATGGGTGAACCATTGATGATTAGCGTGTAATCGCTCAATAGGTCAGCTAGTTCCTCATACATGATCGTATTCGCGCTTTTTGTTCGCGAGACATAGATATACGAAATTCCCAGATCAGCCAAAGCGACTGTCACCGCTTTTGACGCGCCACCCGTACCCAAGACCAGCGCCCGCAGCCCGTCGGACGAACGGCCGAGCAACGTCAGCCAATCGACCAGCGATTGCCGAAACCCGTAATAGTCCGAGTTATAACCGGTTCGGGAACCGTCAGCTTCCAACTTGATCACATTGACGGCACCAATTTTCTCCGCTGATGCATCCAGCCGATCCAAATAAGGTAGAACGGCCTGTTTGTGGGGAATCGTAACGTTGATACCCTGCAAATCGGGCAAAGCCAGTAAATCAGGTAGCGCTGTAAGTTCAGGCATTTCGAACAGATCGTATCGATTGTCGATAATACCTTCCCGTTCGAATTTCTCCGTAAAATATCGTTTTGAAAATGAATGCGTAAGTGGGAAGCCGATAAGGCCGTAGCGTGTCATAAAACTTGGTTTGAAAACATCATGCCACTGCTAAAAGCAGTGGCATAGGTAGCGTCTAACAGAATATACGGAAATTTTAACGGGTTCGTTTTTTGAAAAACTCTAAAATAATGGGCACGATAGACAGGCCGACGATGCCAAATACAACGAGTTCGAAGTTCTTCTGAACGATTGGGAAATTTCCAAAAAAGTATCCCAGCAGCGAAATGCTCGTTACCCACAGGATGGCACCAAGAATACAAAACTTTATGTATGTACTATAGCTCATGCTTCCAGCGCCTGCCACAAAAGGGGCAATGGTGCGCACGATCGGAATAAACCGAGCAATGATTACGGTTCGTCCACCATACTTTTCGTAGAACTTTTCTGTTTCGGCAATGTATTCTCGTTTGAAAAACAAGATACGCTCGCGAGACTTGATTTTTGTCCCTAAAAATTTGCCGACAAAATAATTGAGATTATCACCCATCAAGGCAGCTACAATAAGCAGCGGAATGATTACCCATACACTCAATTCATTGGTAGGCCGGGCGGCCAGTGCACCGGCAGCGAACAACAGAGAGTCGCCTGGTAACAGGGGCATTACAATTAACCCCGTCTCCGTAAACACGATCAGAAAAAGGATGGCATACAGCAGTACACCGTACTCATTTGCCCACAGATCAAGGTAGCGATCAAGATGAAGCAAAAAATCAAGTAGCGATTTGATAAGATCCATATGCGTTCCCTACTTGTCTAAAAATTGTAAGAATGTATCGCCCCGGAGGCCTAACCGAATGGTTTCTAGCGGGATAACTTCGTGAGGAGCAATGTTGCCCAAATTGACGTTCGCACCGAGGAGTTTAACAAACCAAACCTGTTGTTCCTTTTGGGGGGCTTCCCACAAAATTTTCTCGAAGGGAACCTGCGTTAAAATTTCTTCAACCAGTCCCTGTCTGACCTCTCCGCTCGACCGGAACAAGCCTACTGTACCACCTTCGCGAGCTTCACCGATTACTTTCCAGGCGCCCGCTTCCAACTCAGCCTTCATCAACTGAATCCATTTGTATGGCGGAATAATTTTAGCCTCATCTTTGGAGCCTACTTCGGAAAGGACGATAACCTGAGTGGCAAGTTGCCGGATGTATTCGCACTTATCGTCCTGGGTCATATCAATTGAACCATCAGACACTTCAGCGTAATCCATACCGAATTTATCTAACAATCTACGGTAATCATCAAACTGATTTCGTACGATAAAAGCCTCAAACAAGGTTCCGCCGAAATAAACGGGGATACCTGCTGCCCGATAGATAGCTAATTTTTCCTCCAGACGTGGCGTAACAAATGAAGTTGCCCAGCCCAATTTAACGATGTCTGTATGGTCAGCAGAAACGGATAAAAAATCCTCTACTTCCCGGAGGCTTAATCCCTTATCCATAACCATAGTAAGCCCGCTTTGACGAGGTTTTGCGGTTCGATCGGGTATCTGCGTAAGCGTATAATTCATGAGAAGAAATTACGTAGGCGTATTAAAAACGTCCAAAAGTAGTACAAGTCTTGAAAAACTCCCAAGAAAGTACATAAATAATAGCATGTTACAGACTTTCAGCTTAGTTAAATACTATTTTTGTTCCCATGAATAATAACATAAATCCTCGGCTCGAGTTCTTTCGCGCTCGAATAGGGCAGGATATGAGCGGAAGTATATCACCATTTGGTCGCTGGCTCAATGGAACTATCAGGGACGTAGATTATGGCCGACTAGTGGCTGATTTCACCATTCGTGAGGAAATGACAAACCCGGCCGGGGTTCTGCACGGTGGCGCGGGTGCGGCTATTTTAGATGATTTGATTGGTGCAATGGTCTATTCGCTTGGTCGGGAATACGCGTACACCTCTGTCAATCTAACCATTGATTTTTTACATGCGGCTCGCCTGGGTGAACTTGTTACGGTAACGGCTGAAGTAATTCGAGAAGGGAAAAACATTATTCATTGCGAAGGTCGAATCGTAGCTTCAACCGGCAAGATCATCGCTAAATGTGCAACCAACCTAATTCAGACTACTATTAAACTAGGATGACAATATCATCCATAGGGCAAACAGCAGTGATAAAAACTCAACGATGCTTCGTTACAATTTAAATTCTCGCTCGTCTAAGCGTAGTCAGTTATATAAGTCGGAAGAGGCACCAAAAATACAGCTTGCCCAAGATCGGAAAGAGCCGATTATGTGTATTGCTTTCTCTTTTAATCTTCTACTGATATCGCTTCGAGAATCAGGGTACGTATACGGTAATAGTTCGTGAAAATAGAACGAATTAGGGAAGAAGTAATAAAATGCCGGGGATTTATGGTTTGTTTAGCGCAGAGACGTTGAATTATTTTTTTATCACCTTATTCTTACTATTATTGACCATTAATAAAAAAAAAGCCAGTTTTGAACACAATTTCATCTAATTGGTAGTATTGGCAATAAAATTATCTTGGCACTTTTCCTGCCGTCAAACTGTATCATTGAATACCCTATAAGTTTGGTAAACTAGGTTATTTTGTGAAGAAGATGAAAAAAAAACAGATAGATGAATTGAGTTTTGCAATTCAGTCTTAACATTGCATAAAAATAGCGGATTGTGGGGCCGCTTGATGATCTTTTTCATCAAATGACCTGTGTGACCGGTCGAATTTATTCGGCCATAAATCTAAGGATAAAGGTAAATTTTTGTGGATGAACATAAAGTTATGAACAACCTCAAAACATTTTTCTGAAAAGGTAGTCATATAGATTGTTATAGGTTCTCCAAGTAACCTATAGCGAAAAAAAGGCAGGCCGTTCCCTAAATTTCCGTAGTCACATTTGGGAGAATAACAGTTTAGTAACAAACATTGCGTCAAATTAACTCAATAAATATGCGAACATTTATCCAACAACACCCTATGAGGATGCTGGCTGGACTCGTGTTGCTAGGTTTTGCAATACCTTCTGTTAGCCTTGCTCAACAGGCTGACACAGTCCGGGTTCAACCCGCTACAACAACCGCAACGAGCGGTAACTACTCACGAGAGAACATCTATCGCTTAGGTAAAGGTGTTTACACCGACACCCTGCGCAGAGGTGATTTCAAGGCGCAAGCCAGTGACGTTGCTGAACTGGACGACTGCGACACAACCTTCCAGACGTTCATCTTGGTCCGGCGCTTGTCGCCCTGGCGGGTCGGCTTGTATGCCGGTCCCAACTTTGCCTATTGCGGAACATGGGAGAATACGTTTGGCCCTAACAAGCGAGACAATACTCTTTACAATGGCGCAGGCTTTAACATTACAGGTAACGTAGATTACTTCTTAACACCTGCTACCCGTCGGCTTCGTTTTGGTTTAGGAGCTTCTTTCGGTTACCAGAATTACATTACGCGTAGCATTTACACGGATTATCTATATGGTTTAGCCGCAGCTCGCGGGTTTAATAGAGATCAGGTAACTATTCGTCAACGAGCTTCGGAAGATATGTTCCTGACAGTTGGGCCTGTACTGACGTTTACGCTGGCTCGTAGCCGCCGTAATCCTGATGCTACAACGTTCATCGAGTTAGGAGCTCGTGGCGGTTTATTCCGCACAGAAGCAGCCACAATTGCTGCTTACACGCCATCGACACTATCCTTGCCATCCGTTCCTTCTTTTGTAGGCGGAGGTGGTTTAGTTCGCTCGGTTAATCCTAGTCCTAGCTTATATCACTTAGGTGCTTTGGGTTCGGTGGCCATTTTCTTCCCACTCCGTAATAACTGGAACATCGGTGTTCAGGGACAAGGTTTCATCACTCAATTGAACTACCTGATCATCAACGGAGTCGATGATCAACTGTATGAGTTCAAGCGTAAGCATGGTGGTTTTAACGTAGGTCTGGCTGTTCGGAAAGGATTTGTTCAGAAGAAGCTTATTCCTAAAGCTCCTGTTACATGCCCAACCTGCGAACAGATTCCTGAGTTGAACGTGCGTTTCAACGGCGCTTCTCTGAAAGGTGCATCGCTTTCTTTCGTCGATAGCACAAACGCGCAACAATCTGCTCCTATTAATACAGCCGCAACGGCTCCTGTCATTAGCTGGCGCAGCACAACACCGAACCCAAGGAACGAAACGTTCACGGCTCGTCTGTATTACCGCGCAGATTCAGTAGTGGCTGGCGCAACGGATCAAGTGATCGCTCAGTTGGAAAACACGACCGACACAACTCTTGCTTTCCCAACTGCTTACTTCTCGAATGGACAGGTAAACCCAGGTTTCTACTACGTAACGGTTCACAACAAGCAGGTAGCAAAATGTGGTACGTGTATGAGTGAAGTTGCTACGACAAGCTTCGCCAGCATTCGTCCACGCAGCAAAGTTGTTGAATGTGAATACCGCCACAAACTGGAGCGTCTGGAAGTTTATTACCGCACACCATATACTCGTGAAGTGGCTAACGTATGTTACTGTAACGGCACTGTTACCTCTGTGGGTGACACTGTCACACGTCTTCGTTACCGTGGTCTGAACCGTCAACTAGCGAACAGCACTGTCGAATTCGATACGAACACGGTTATCCTGAACATTCGTGAACTGCCAGGTGGTTTAGCTCAACAACTGCAAGCTGAGAAAGCTAAAATCGAAAGCGGTAACGCGATTCGTTACAAAGGTCGCCGGGTACGTCCGCAGGTTCAGTACTTCCGCGCTGTATTCACTGTTACGAAACTGCCATGCAACGGTCAGCCTGAGCAAGCGGTGGGTAGCTTCAACACGACGATTAGCGACAACAGCTACTCGATCACTGATCTGAAGCCACTGACAGATGAGCAGAAAGCTAAGTTACTGGCTCCACCAGCACCTGCTAAAAAGAAAGCAACTCGCCGGGCTGGTAATAGCGGTCGCCGGTCAGATGTACTCTTCGGTGTTGAATAAGAAGTAGCACATACATAAAAAAACCGGGGGCCAACGCTCCCGGTTTTTTTATGTATACAGTCATGCTTTTCACGAGTGTCAAGTCAAGACTTTTTAATCCAATATGTCAAATGCGACTATTTTTACTGCTGCTAACGTGTCAATGTTTTGTAACTATGCTTAACGCGCAACCACAACCTTCGAGTAATCATTTACCCGCCATTACATCGACTATGCAGACATACTCAGTTCGGTTAAAACCAGGTCAGGATTTGAAGAAAGCGCTAGAGATGATCGTTCAGCAGGAACGGATAAGTGCTGGCGCTTTACTCACCTGTGTAGGTAGTTTAACCGATGTAACATTGCGGCTGGCCAACCAGGAAGCTCCTAGCGTTTGGAAAGGTCATTTTGAGATTGTTTCACTCGTCGGTATTTTATCGGTGAATGGAAGTCATCTCCATTTATCCGTTTCTGATTCAACTGGGCGAACTATCGGAGGACACTTGTTGGACGGATGTACTATTTATACCACAGCCGAACTAGTTATTGGCGTCATGCCTGAGCTTATCTACGCCCGAGAGCCTGACCCTACCTTTGGGTACAAGGAACTGGTGGTTCGGAAGAAGCAGAAGAAGTAAAAAAAGCCATCCCTAACAGGATGGCTTCTACTTATTGAAAAAAATAAAACTAGTTGCGCTTGCTCATTTCATCGCGAATTTTGGCTGCTCGCTCGTATTCTTCGTTACCGAGAGCTTCTTCGAGCATACGTTGTAACTCCTCTGACGATGCATTCTTTAACTGATCGCCAAAAGATTTCGTCGATGGCTTGTTAGACGAGCGAACAAGCTCTTCCTGCTCTTCCTCTTCATCATTGCCCGTGGCTGTAATACCGGCCTCCGACAAGATGGACTCATTGGTATATATAGGAACATCAAACCTGATACCTATGGCTATGGCATCGGATGGCCGAGCGTCAACAACTGATTCGCGAACGCCATCGAAACAGACGATCTTGGCGTAAAAGATACCTTCCCGTAGATCGGAGATCATAATTTCACGAACGGTAAATTTGAATTGTTCGGCAAATTGCTTGAACAAATCGTGCGTCATGGGCCTGTTGGGCACAATCTTTTCGATTTCTATAGCAATGGCCTGTGCTTCAAACATACCAATGATGATTGGCAATCGTCGGTTGCCATATTCTTCGCCTAATACCAACGCAAACGAACCTGATTGCGATTGGCTGGGCGACAGTCCTAATATTTCCAGCTTAATCTTATCCACGGTGCGAAATTAACAAAAAGTCGTAAGTAATAACGGGGACACCTATCGGTCAGTAAGCCGTAAGTAAAAAAATATTCAGTCGCTTACGACCTACCATCCGTTACTTACAACTATTACAATGCCTGCACTGCTTTTGTCAGACGTGGAAGTATGTCGAAAACATCGCCAACAATACCATAATCCGCCGACTTAAAGAACGGTGCATCAGCATCCT
>JGI20283J15916_100083_pt1 | contig 33446 bp, 30 predicted proteins | sample Plalitdecfosmids_FD_15916 | JGI IMG/M metagenome (IMG submission 15916) | reverse complement strand
GGCCGATCCGACGGCGGTGGTGTTCAACAGCGGCGGCACGGAAGCGAATGCACAGGGGATCGCCAGCGCGCTGGCGGCCGGGTGCGTGCGTCTGATCGTTTCGGCGACCGAACATCCGTGCGTGGCCGAGACGGCGGCGAACGCGGGCGCGCCCGTCGAGGTTCTGCCGGTCGATGCGGACGGCGTGATCGATCTGGACTGGCTGGCGCAGGCGCTGTCGCGTCCGGGCCGGGCGGTGGTCGCCATCCATCATGCGAACAACGAAAGCGGCGTGATCCAGCCGATCGTCGAGGCGGCGATGCTGGTGCGGACGGCGGGCGGTTGGCTGCACATCGACGCCATCCAGTCGGCGGGTAAGATTCCGGTCGATATCCGCGTGCTGGACGCGAACACCCTGACCCTGTCGGCGCACAAGCTGGGCGGGGCGCAGGGCGTCGGCGCCCTGGTCTTCAAGGAGGGCGTGTCGGGCGTTCGCATCCTGCATGGGGCGGGACAGGAGCGTGGCCTACGCGCCGGGACCGAGAATGTGCCGGGCATCGCCGGCTTCGGCGTCGCGGCCGACTGCGCCGTGCGTGATCTGGAGGCGATGGGATCGCACGTCGGCTGGCGTGACGCGGCCCAGGCGAAGGTGCGGGCGGCGGGTGCGACGATCATCGGCGGCGGCGCGGCGCGCCTGCCCAACACCTTGTTCATGGCGGTCGAGGGCTGGGACAGTCCGCAGCAGCTGATCACCCTGGATCTGGCGGGCGTCATGGTCTCGGCGGGTTCGGCCTGTTCGTCGGGCAAGGTGAAGCCGTCCAAGACCATCAGCGCCATGGGGCTGAACGCGCTGGCGACCGGAGGCGTGCGCGTCTCCGGCGGCTGGGGAACGAGTGAAGGCGACTGGGTCCGGTTCGCCGACGCCTGGGTCGCCGCCTACGACAAGCACAAGGCACGCGCCGCCGCGCGCGTGAGAGAGGTCGCCTGATGGCCGCCGTCAAGGAAACCATCGACGCCGTCGCCGCGCTGGAGAAATACGCGCACGGCTTCACCTCGGACATCGAGCAGGAGTTCGCGCCGCGCGGCCTGAACGCCGATATCGTGCGCTTCATCTCCGAGAAGAAGGGCGAGCCGGAATGGATGCTGGAATGGCGGCTGGCCGCCTATGAGCGCTGGCTGGCGATGGAGGAGCCGACCTGGGCGGCGGTGAAATACGAGCCGGTCGATTACCAGTCGCTGTTCTACTACGCCGCGCCCAAGCAGAAGGAGGGGCCGAAAAGCCTCGACGAGGTCGATCCCGAACTGCTGGCCGTCTACGCCAAGCTGGGCATCCCGCTGAAGGAACAGGAAGTGCTGGCGGGCGTGCAGGGCGCGCCTCGCGTGGCCGTGGACGCCGTGTTCGACAGCGTGTCGGTGGTCACGACCTTCAAGGATGAACTGTCCAAGGTCGGGGTGATTTTCATGCCGATTTCCGAGGCCTTGCGCGAATATCCTGATCTGGTGCGGCAATATCTGGGATCGGTGGTGCCGGTCTCGGACAACTATTTCGCGGCGTTGAACAGCGCGGTCTTTTCGGATGGGTCGTTCGTCTACATCCCGCCGGGCGTGAAATGTCCGATGGAGCTGTCGACCTATTTCCGCATCAACGCCAGCCAGACCGGCCAGTTCGAGCGGACCCTGATCATCGCCGACAAGGGGGCTTACGTCTCCTATCTGGAAGGCTGCACCGCCCCGATGCGCGACGAGAACCAGCTGCACGCGGCGGTGGTCGAGATCGTGGCGCTGGACGACGCCGAGGTGAAATATTCGACGGTCCAGAACTGGTATCCGGGCGACGCCGAGGGCAAGGGCGGCATCTACAACTTCGTCACCAAGCGCGCGGATTGCCGGGGTGATCGGTCGAAGGTGTCGTGGACGCAGGTGGAGACGGGTTCGGCCGTGACCTGGAAATATCCGTCCTGCATCCTGAAGGGCGAGGAAAGCTCGGGCGAGTTCTATTCCATAGCCATCACCAACGGGCATCAGCAGGCCGACACCGGCACCAAGATGATCCACCTGGGCAAGAATTCGAAGTCGCGGATCATCGCCAAGGCGGTGTCGGCGGGGAAGTCGGACTCGACCTATCGCGGCCTGGTGTCGGTGCACCCCAAGGCGACGGGGGTGCGCAACTTCACCCAGTGCGACAGCCTGCTGATCGGCAAGGACTGCGGCTCGCACACCATCCCCTATATCGAGGCCCGCAACGGCTCGGCCCAACTGGAGCATGAGGCGACGACGACGCGGCTGAGCGACGACCAGATGTTCTACGCCCAGCAGCGCGGGTTGAGCGAGGAGGAGGCCGTGGCCCTGCTGGTCAACGGCTTCGTCCGCGACGTGCTGCAGGAGCTGCCGATGGAGTTCGCCGTCGAGGCTCAGAAGCTGGTGGCGATCAGCCTTGAGGGGAGCGTGGGGTGACTGCCATGCGCAATCTCTCGCTTAGAACGTTAGTGGGAGTTTCTCTTCTACTCTCTGTTTTGGCGTTGCTTTCGTGGAGCACGGCGACCGGCCTGTTGTTTTCGGCTCATCTCGCCTGGCTGGTCACCGTCGTGCTGGCTTTCGCCAAGTTCGGATGGCGAGGCGCGTGGACGCTTACGGGGCTCGCTCTAATTATTCCTCCTGCTTACTTCGCTGGTGCGCTGTGGCTCAGTTGCGGTCGCACTGCTGAAGGATGCGCATTTTGACATCGCGTGACGATATGCTCTCCATCTCCAACCTTCACGTCTCCGTCGGTGACAAGCCGATCCTCAAGGGGTTGACGCTCGACGTTCCCGCCGGCGAGGTGCACGCCATCATGGGGCCGAACGGGGCCGGCAAGTCGACGCTGGGCTACGCCCTGTCGGGGCGGCCGGGCTATGAGGCGACCGAAGGCGCGGTCCAGTGGGCGGGCGAGGATATGCTGGCGCTGGACCCGGCCGAGCGCGCGGCCAAGGGCGTCTTCCTGTCCTTCCAGTATCCGATCGAGATTCCCGGCGTGCCGGCCCTGACCTTCGTGCGCACGGCGCTGAACGCGCAGAAGCGGGCGCGGGGCGAGGACGAGGTGTCGGCGCCGGCCTTCCTTAAACTGACCCGCGAGGCGTCCAGGGCGCTGAAGATGGACTTCGACATGCTGAAGCGGCCGCTGAACGTCGGCTTCTCGGGTGGCGAGAAGAAGCGGATGGAGATCCTGCAGATGGCGCTGCTGGAGCCGTCGCTGCTGATCCTGGACGAGACCGATTCGGGGCTGGACATCGACGCCCTGCGGATCGTGTCGGAGGGGGTGAACGCCCTGCGATCGCCGGAGCGGTCGATGCTGGTCATCACCCACTATCAGCGGCTGCTGGACTATATCAAACCCGACCGGGTCCATGTGCTGGCCGGGGGCCGGATCGTGGCCTCGGGCGGGCCGGAACTGGCGCATCAGCTGGAGGCGGAAGGGTACGACAAATATCTTCCTGAGGCGGCATGAGCGCGGCCTTCAACATCGACCTGACCGACGCCGACACCTTTCCGTCCCGACGGACGGAGGCGTGGAAATACAGCGACCTGAAGCGTTGGCTTCGTGAAGCGCCGGAGCCTTCGGGCACGGCGACCGTCGGCGCGCCGGGGCCGTTTTATAGCCTGGGCGGGGAGGCCATCGTCTTCGCCAACGGGCGCGCCGTGGGCGTCACCGATTTCATCGCCTCTGGCGAGCAGACGTTGCGGCTGCGCTATATCTCCGACGCCGTCGGCACGGGCCATACGGCAAGCGCGCGGGTGTCGGCGCGGGCCGGGGCGCGGCTGCTGCTGCTGGAGACGCACGAGGGGGCGGGCTCGGCCTATGTGGCGCACAATACGCTGGAGCTGGACGTGGCGGCCGGGGCCGAGGTGACGCGCGTCGTCCTGGTCGAGGAGCCCGAGGACGCCATCTCCATCGCCGAGGCCCATGTGAAGGTCGAGGCGGGCGGCGTCTATCGCCAGACCGTCATCGCCACCGGCGCGAAACTGCAGCGGATAGAGACCCACATCCAGCATTTCGCCCAGGGCGCCCACGTCCAGGCCGACGGCCTGTATCTGTTGACCGGATCGCGCCAGTGCGACCTGACCAGCGTGGTGCGCCACCTGGAGCGTGACGGGACGACGTCGCAGCTGATCAAGGGCGTGGCGCGCGACACGGCGCGCGGCGTCTTCCAGGGCAAGATCGTGGTCGAGCGCGGCGCGGACGGCACCGATGCGCGAATGGGCCACCACGCCCTGATCGCGTCGGAGCGGGCCGAGATCGACGCCAAGCCGGAACTGATCATCTATGCCGACGACGTGCAGTGCGCGCACGGCAATACGGTGGGGACGCTGGACGAGAGCGCCCTGTTCTACATGCAGCAGCGCGGCATTCCGGCCGACGAGGCCCGCGCCCTGCTGACCCAGGCCTTCCTGATCGAGGTCGTCGACCGGATCGATCACGAGGGCGCGAGAGAGGTGGCGCGGGAATGGCTGACGGCTCGTCTATGAATAATCCTCCCCTGCGAAGCGAAGCGGAGCGGGGGAGGGGGACCGCCGGAACGGCGGTGGAGGGGGCGACCCCAGACACCGGCCTCGCGTCCGCCCCCTCCACCCCTTCGGGGTCCCCCTCCCCCGTGAAGGACGGGGGAGGATCGATGGTTTTCGATCCCTACGCCGTGCGGGCGCAGTTCCCGATCCTGTCGCGGTCGGTGAACGGCAAGCCGCTGGTCTATCTGGATAATGCGGCGTCGGCGCAGAAGCCGCGCGCGGTGATCGACGCCCTGGTGGCGACGATGGAGGGCGGCTACGCCAACGTCCACCGCGGCCTGCATACCCTGTCGAATGAGGCGACCGAGGCGTTCGAGAAGGCGCGCGAGGTCGTGGCCCGGTTCCTGAACGCCGAAACCTCCGAACAGGTGGTCTGGACCAAGGGCGGGACCGAGGCGATCAACCTGGTGGCCAACGGTCTGGGCCTGAGCATTCAGCCGGGCGACGAGATCATCGTTTCGGAGATGGAGCATCACTCCAACATCGTGCCGTGGCACCTGCTGCGGGAACGGCGCGGGGCGGTGATCAAGTGGATTCCGGTCCGGGACGACGGGTCGCTGGACATGGCGGCCTATGCCGACCTGCTGGGGCCGAGGACGCGGATGGTCGCGGTCACCCATATGTCGAACGTGCTGGGCACCATCAATCCGGTCGCCGAGATCACCCGGCTGGCCCATGCGGCCGGCGCCCAGGTCTTGATCGACGGCTGCCAGGGCGCGGTCCATGCGACGCCGGACGTCCAGGCGATCGGCTGCGACTTCTATGTCCTGACGGGGCACAAGCTGTTCGGGCCGACCGGCATCGGCGCCCTGTACGGCAAGGCCGAGGCGCTGGAGGCCCTGCCGCCGTATCAGGGCGGGGGCGAGATGATCGGCGTGGTCGAGAAGGACCGCATCACCTATGCGGCCCCGCCGCACCGGTTCGAGGCGGGGACGCCCCCGATTCTGGAGGCCATCGGTTTGGGCGTCGCGCTGGAATGGCTGTCGCAGTTCGACCGGGCGGCGGTGCAGGCGCACGAACATGCGCTGTACCAGCACGCGGTGGATCGGCTGCGGGGTCAGAATTGGCTGCGGATTCTGGGCGAGGCGGAAGGGAAGGGCGCCATCCTGACCTTCGCCGTCGAGGGCGCGCACGCCCATGACGTGGCCCAGATCATGGACCGTTACGGGGTGGCGGTGCGGGCCGGAACCCACTGCGCCGAGCCGCTGGCGAAAAGAATGGGCGTGACGTCGAGCACCCGCGCCTCCTTCGCCCTATATAACACCGTGGAGGATACGGACGCCTTCGTGGACGCGCTGATCAAGGCGCGGAACTTCTTCGTGTAACGCCATGACAGACGAAAACATTCAAGACAGCGCGGCCTTCGCCGAAGCCTGGGACGAACCCCAGAAGAGCGCCCTGTCGCAAGGCGAGCTGGACAGGTTGACCGACGACCTGATCGAGGCGCTGAAGACCGTCTATGACCCGGAAATCCCGGTCGACATTTATGAGCTGGGCCTGATCTACAAGGTCGACGTGTCCGACGACCGCGACGTGCTGGTCGAGATGACGTTGACGGCGCCGGGCTGTCCGGTGGCCGGTGAAATGCCCGGCTGGGTCGAGACGGCGGTGGCCAAGGTGGAGGGGGTGAAGTCCGCCCGCGCCAATCTGGTGTTCGACCCGCCGTGGGACGCCTCCAAGATGAGCGACGAGGCCAAGCTGGCCCTGAACATGTTCTGATGCTGACCCCCAACACCTCCGTCACCCTCGGGCTTGACCCGAGGGCCGAGCTGTCCGCCGCTCATGTGCAGACGTTGAGCGACGGCGCCTCCGATCCTCGGGTCAAGCCCGAGGATGACGGAGAAGGGAGACACCGATGACCGACCTTCAAACCACAGCTCGCCCGCGCCGTCCGCGCCCCAAGGTCGTCACCCTGACCGAGGCGGCGGCAGAGCGCGTGCGCGAGATCATGACCAACGCCGAGAAGCCCTATGTCGGCCTGCGGGTCGGGGTGAAGAACGGCGGCTGCGCGGGACAGGAATACACCTTCGCCTATGCCGAGGACGTCGGCCCGATGGACGAGGTGGTCGAGGACAAGGGCGTCACCATATTGGTCGAACCCAAGGCGATCCTGTTCCTGATCGGCGCCGAGATCGACTATGAGACGACCAAGCTGTCGTCGAAGTTCGTGTTCAACAATCCGAACCAGACCGACGCCTGCGGCTGTGGCGAGAGCGTCACCATCGTGCCCGCCGCGGGCTGACATGGCCTATGACGCGGACTTCGGCGAATGGGTGCGCGAGCATTTCGACGGGCTGGGCCGGCTGGAGATCAAGCGGCTGTTCGGCGGCGCCGGGGTCTATGCGTCCGGGGTGGTGTTCGCCCTGCTGGATGACGGCGTGGTCTGGCTGAAGGCCGACGAGACGCTGGCGCAGGCGTTCCGCGAGGCAGGCTGTCGACAATTCACCTATCCGACCAAGGACGGGCGGACCATGGCCATGGGCTACTGGACCCTGCCTGAGGCGGCGCTGGACGATCCCGACGAGGCCGTGGCCTGGGCGCGGCGGTCGCTGGAGGTGGCCGTCAGGAAGGCGGCGGCGAAGAAGCCGAGGAAGGCCTCGCTTCCGTCTCCCTAGCGCAGAGGATCAGGACGGCGTGTCTATCAGCACGGCGGGCGTGACCGGCTGACCCGTCGCCTGGGCCACCAGTTCGGCGGTGCGGGCCTCGATCACGGCTTCCAGTCGCGTCAGGAACTGTTCCTTCGGCAGGCCGGTCGGGATGGGTTCTAGGAACTCCAGCGTCGCCACGCCCGGGTGCTTTTCATACCGCTCCTCGGGCCAGAACAGGCCGAGGTTGGTGGCCAGGGGCACGACCGGCATGTCGAAGTCGCGGTACATGTGCCAGACGCCCGAGCGATATTTGAACTTCTGGCCGACGGGGGCCAGGTGGCCTTCGGGATAGATCAGGATCTTGCGGTTTTCGGCGCGGGCCTCGGCGGCGCGCAGGGCCAAGGCCTTGCGGGCTTCATGGCCGCCGCAGGAGTTGACGACGATGGCGCCCAGCTTCTTCAGCACCGCGCCCAGCAGCGGGAACTTCTCCAGATGGTCGCCGGTGACGAAGGCCAGGTCGTCGAACTGGTCATAGGTGGCGAAACCGTCGCCCCAGCTCTGGTGTTTCGAGGCGATGATGAAGGCGCCGGCCGGAAGGCGGTCCTTGCCCCGCACGTCCAGCCGGATGCCGGCGAAGATCGCCATGGCCTGGACCATCCGCTTCACATAGCGGCGAATGATCCAGCTGGTCGGGCCGCGCCCGGGCGCCAGGGCCGCGAAGGCGGCGGTCAGGCCATAGCCGACCGACAGGATCCAGTAGGCGACGTTGAAGGCAAAGCTGCGCATTCGCCGACTATGGCAGAAAGCTGGGCCGTAATCAGGCGGCGTTTTTCAGCGCCCGCGCACTGGTGATGCGGTTGCGACCGGTGCGTTTGGACGCGTGGACCAGACCCGCGTCGCCTCCATTTCGGAAACGACCCGGCGTCAGGGCATAGGCCTCGGGCCGCCCTAGCCGCGAATGGTGACTGGTCGGCGCAGGAAGGCCGGGACGTCGTCACCGAAGCCGCGCGCGCCCTGACGGGCGGGCTCGGGCTCGGGGCGGCGTTCGCCGCGACGGTCGGACTGGCGCAGTTGCGGTTCGCGCTGGGCCGGAGCCGGGGCGGGCGTCGAGGCCGGCGTCGGGGCGACGGCTTCGGCCGGCTTGCTTTCGGCGACCGGGGCCGAGGCGGCCTCGACGGTTTCACGCGTGCTGGAACGGCGGCTGCGCGAGCGCTTGGGCTTTTCGGCGATGTCCGCGGCGGGTTCGGCCACGACCTCGACGGGCGCGGCGGCCTCGGCGGGAGCGGCTTCGCCCGGCTGTTCCGTCCGGCGGGCGCGGCTGCCGCGTCCGGAGGCGCCGCGTTCCTCTGTGCGCGGCGCGGCGCGGTCACGACCGCCCGAACGCTTGTCGTCACGGCGCGGGCCGTCCTTGATGGCGGCGAAGTCGATGCCGTCCAGGACCAACTCCTGCGGGTCCATCTTGATAAGCTTCAGCACCTTGTCCAGCGACTTGTCGTCGGCCGGGGTGACGATCATGAAGGCCTGGCCCAGCTTGCCCGCCCGGCCGGTGCGGCCGATGCGGTGGACATAGTCGTCGGCGTGGTGCGAGACGTCGTAGTTGAAGACGTGGCTGACGTCCGGGATGTCCAGGCCGCGCGCGGCGACGTCGGACGCCACCAGGATCTTCAGGGCGCCCGAGCGGAAGTCAGCCAGGGTCTTCATGCGCTGCGACTGATCCAGGTCGCCGTGGATCGGCGCGGCATCGAAACCATGCTGCTTCAGCGACTTGGCGACGATGTCGACTTCAGACTTGCGGTTGCAGAAGACGATGCCGTTACGCACGTCCTCGCGGCCGACCAGGGCGCGCAGGGCGGTGCGCTTGGCCTTGGGGTCCGAGGTCGGGATGCGGACGATATACTGGGTGATGGTGTCGGCGGTCATCGCCGGGCGCGAGGCCTCGATCCGGGTCGGATCCTTGAGGAAGGCGGTCGTCAGGCGGGTGATCTCGGGCGGCATGGTGGCCGAGAAGAACAGGGTCTGGCGGCGCGGCGGCGTCAGTTTGAAGATACGCTCGATGTCGGGGATGAAGCCCATGTCGAGCATGCGGTCGGCCTCGTCCACGACCATGATCTCGACGCCCGTCAGCAGCATCTTGCCGCGTTCGAAGAGGTCGAGCAGGCGGCCCGGCGTGGCGATCAGGACGTCCACGCCCTTGTTCAGCGCCGCCACCTGGTCGCCCATGGAGACGCCGCCGATCAGCAGCACCCAACTGAGCTTGGTACCCTTGGCGTATTTGGCGAAGCTTTCGGCGACCTGGTCGGCCAGTTCGCGGGTCGGAGCCAGGACGATGGCGCGCGGCATGCGGGCGCGAGCGCGTCCGGCCGACAGGCGATCAACCAGGGGCAGGGTGAAGGCGGCGGTCTTGCCGGTGCCGGTCTGGGCGATGCCCAGGACGTCGCGTCCGGCCAGGGCAACCGGAATGGCCGAGGCCTGGATGGGAGTGGCGGTCGTATAGCCGGTGTCGGCGACGGCCTTCAGGGTCGTGGGCGAAAGGCCCAGTTGGGAAAATTCGGTCATGAGTCCTTGGGAAAGGTAAGCGTCAAAGCGTCGATGCGACGGAACCGCCCCTCATCTGGGCGAGCGGGCGGCGCGGATCGCAGACCTGTCCCGAGGCTGGCGTCGATATAGAAGCCCCCGCGCGAGAGTCAAGTATTCGCGGATTCCGAAGGCAATCGTTCTCGAAGCCCCGGGCGCCGAAACCACAGTGCGGGAATCACGTTGAGCAGGTGAAGGAGACTATCCTCATGGCCGCGCGTCCCACCTGGCAAGGACATCTGAAGCTGTCGCTGGTGACCTGTCCGGTCGCCATGTACACGGCGACGGCCTCGTCCAGCCATGTCAGCTTCCACCTGATCAACCCGGACACCAACAACCGCATCCGCATGGTGCCGACCGACCCGGACACGGGGCCGATCGAGCGGTCTGACCTGGTCAAGGGATACGAGGTGTCCAAGGACGAATACGTCCTGTTCGACGACGCCGACTTCGACAAGGTGAAGCTGGACAGCACCAAGACCATCTCGATCGACCAGTTCGTGGACGAAAAGGAGATCGACCGGCTGTATTGGGACGATCCCTTCTACATCGTGCCCGAGAAGGGTGCGGGGGCCGAGGCCTTCGCCGTCATCCGCGACGCGATGAAGAAGGCGGGCAAGATCGCCATCGGCTGTCTGGTCCTGCGCGGCCGCGAGCGTCAGCTGGCGCTGGAGGTCCACGGCAAGGGGCTGGTGGCCTATTCCCTGCGGCCGCATGACGAGGTGCGCGACGCGGACGACTTCTTCGACGACATCCCGGCGGTGAAGGCCGACAAGGACATGGTCGAGATCGCGGCGCGGATCATCGCCCAGAAGGACGCGGCCTTTGATCCGTCCGGCTTCAAGGACCGCTACGACGACGCCCTGCGCGAGATGATAAAGGCCAAGCAGGAGGGGCAGGGCGTGGTCGCGGCGCCTGAGCCGGACGACACCAATGTCATCGACCTGATGGAGGCGTTGCGGGCCAGCCTGAAGGGATCGGCGGGCGGCGCGAAGAAGACGCCGGCGAAGAAGGCCGCCTCCAAACCCGCAGCGAAGAAGCCGGCGGCGAAGAAGAAGGCGGCCTGACCGCGGTCAGCCGATGGCGGGCGCCCGAACCGGCGCGCGCCTGCGGGTCAGGAACAGGACCAGCAACAGCCCCAGGCCGGCGGCGACCGCTCCGGCCAGGGATACGGCCGGATAGCCCAGGCCGGCGGCGATGACCGCGCCGCCCACGGCCGCCCCGATGGCGTTGCCCAGGTTGAAGGCGCCGATGTTCATGGCCGAGGCCAGGTTGGGCGCGTCGCTGGCGGCGGTCATCACCCGCATCTGCAAGGGCGGCACCAGGGCGAAACTGGCCACGCCCCACAGGAAGATGACCACGGCGGCGGGCGCCTGCCACGACATGATGACGGCGAACAGGACCAGCAGGACGGCCAGGCTGGCCAGGGTGACGACCAGGGTGCGATCCACCGACTTGTCGGCGAAGCGCCCGCCCAGCCAGTTTCCGACCGTCAGCCCGACGCCATAAAGGACCAGCATGGCGGTGACGAAGGCCGACGACGCCAGGGTCTGCTCCTTCAGGATCGGCGCGATATAGGTGAAGACGGTGAACATGGCGCTGGAGCCGATGACGGTCAGGGCCAGGGCCGCCAGCACGGGACCGCGCTTCAGCACCGCCAGTTCGGCCTTCATGGCGCCGCCGTCGGTCGCGGCCTCGACCTTGCCGTGCGGCAGGGTCAGGCGCAGGGCGATCATGGCCAGGGCGCCCAGGCCCGCTATGCCCCAGAACGACGCGCGCCAGCCCAGGGTCTCGCCGGCCCAGGCGGCCAGGGGCACCCCGGTGATGTTGGCGATGGTCAGGCCCATGAACATGGTCGCCACCGCGCCCGCCCGCCGGTTCGGCGCGACGACGCTGGCCGCGACGATGGAGCCGACGCCGAAGAAGGCTCCGTGGTTGAACGAGGTCAGGACCCGCGCCGCCATCAGGCTCCAGTATTCGGGGGCGATGGCCGACAGCAGATTGCCCAGGGTGAAGATTCCCATCAGGCCGATCAGCAAGGTCCGGCGCGGCACGCGACCGGTGGTCAGGGTCATCAGCGGCGCCCCGACCAGGACGCCGAAAGCATAGGCGCTGACCAGCAGGCCCGCCGCCGGGATGGAGACGCCCAGATCGCCGGCGATGAGGGGCAGCATGCCCATGGGGGCGAACTCGGTCACGCCGATGCCGAAGGCGCCGACCGCGAGGGCGGGGAGGGGAGGATTGAGTTTCATGGGGAGGAAACCTAGGGGTCAGACCAGCGGCGGGTTCAGGCGGGCGAACCCGGCCTGTTGCCGATAGGGCGTGTGTGGATAGGGCGGCAGGACGTCGCTGGCGGCGTCGAGGGCGGCGACCTGTTCCGGCGTCAGGCTCCAGCCGACGGCGCCCAGGTTCTGGCGCAGCTGTTCCTCGTTGCGGGCGCCGATGATGACGGACGATACGGTCGGGCGTTGCAGCAGCCAGTTGATGGCGACCTGGGGCACGGTCCTGCCGGTTTCGGCGGCGATGGCGTCCAGGGCGTCGACGACCCGATACAGGTGTTCGTCCTCGACCGGCGGAGCGAAGGCGGCGGTCTGATGCAGGCGGCTGCCCTCGGGGATCGGCGCGTCGCGGCGTATCTTGCCGGTCAGGCGGCCCCAGCCCAGCGGGCTCCACACCAGGGTGCCGACGCCCTGATCCGCGCCCAGCGGCATCAGGTCGGCCTCATAGGCGCGGCCGATCAGGGAATAATAGACCTGATGGGCGACGAAGCGGGGGCGGGCGTCGCGGTCGGCGACGCCCTGCGCCTTCATCAGCGCCCAGCCGGGATAGTTGGACACGCCGGTGTGGCGGACCTTGCCCGAGGTCACGAGCGTGTCGAGCGTGGCCAGCAGTTCCTCGGCCGGGGTCGAGGCGTCAAAGGCGTGAAGCTGGAGCAGGTCGATATGGTCGGTGCCGAGGCGGCGCAGGGCGTCCTCGACAGCGCGGATCAGGCGGCCGCGCGACACGCCCCAGTCGCCCGGACCGTCGCCGGTCGGCAGGCCGGTCTTGGTCGAGATCAGCACCTGGTCGCGGCGACCCTTGATGGCCGCGCCCAGCACCTGTTCCGAGGCGCCGTCGGAATAGACGTCGGCGGTGTCGAACAGATTGACCCCGGCCTCCAGGCAGATGTCGACCAGACGACGGGCCTCGTCGATGTCGCTGGTCCCCCAGGCGCCGAACAGGGGGCCGGAGCCACCGAACGTCCCCGTGCCGAAGCTGAGGGCGGGCACGCGCAGGCCCGATGATCCGAGTTGACGATATTCCATGACTGTCTCTGGCGTGGAGGCTGCGTTCGGACGCACAGATGGACGGCGGACGCGGACGGCGGTAGGCAGGCGTCAGGCCAAGCATTTTTGATCTGGATGCACAGATGCAGACGAACAGCCCGGACCGCGCGCGTGAGATGGAAGTCTTTTCGACCGTGGCGCAAAGCGGCAGTTTTTCCGCCGCCGGCCGGTCGCTGGGTCTGACGCCGTCGGCGGTCAGTCGGACCATCGACCGGATCGAGGCGCGGCTGGGCGTGCGGCTGATGCTGCGGACGACACGGGTGCTGACCCTGACGGCCGAGGGGCAGGTCTATCTGGGCGCGGCGCGGCGCATCCTGGCCGACCTGGACGACGCCGAACAGTCGATCGCCGACCAGGGCGCGCCGAGGGGGCGGGTCAGGGTCAGCGCGGCCCTGGCGCATGGGCGGATGACCGTCGTGCCGCTGCTGGGGGAGTTCGTGACGCGCTATCCGCACATCCTGGTGGACATAGGCCTGACCGATGCGGTGGTCGATGTGGCGGCGGGGCAGGCGGACGTGGCGATCCGGTTCGGGAAACTGCCCGACAGCCCGCTGACGGCGCGGCGTCTGGGCGAGACGGGCCGGACCATCGTGGCCTCGCCCGCCTATCTGGCGCGGCGGGGGACGCCGCGCACGCCCGAGGACCTGCACGACCACGACTGCCTGAACTTCAACTTTCGCCGGGTCGAGCCGGTCTGGCCGTTCCGGCGCGAGGGCCGCGACTATGCGCTGACGGTCAGGGGATCGGTGGAGGCCAACAACGGCGAGACCCTGACGCAACTGGCGCTGGCCGGCGTGGGGGTGACGCGCGTCGGCAATTTCAGCGTGGCGGACGCGATCGACGAGGGGCGACTGATCCCCCTGTTGGAGGACTTCAATCCCGGCGACCGCGAGCCGATCCACGCCGTCTTCGTCGGCGGCGCCAACATGCCGGCGCGCGTCAGGGTTTTCGTGGACTTCCTGGCGGAACGGCTGCGCTGAGCGATCAGCGCTTCTTGCCCAGTTCGGCGGCGATGTCCTTGGTCATGCGGCCGACCTTGCGGTGGGCGGCGGTGATCTGGTCGCGGGTGACGCCCCAGCGCTTCATCCAGTATTCGACGGACTGCCGCTCCGACAGGTCGATGCGATCCTTGTCGATGAAGCCGCGCTTGTCCTTCAGGCCCGCCATGATCGTCTCCGTTTCGAACCGAGCATAGGCCGATCAGGACGCGAGCGTTAGAGGCCCAATGTCTTCATCGCGGGCTTCAGGGAGGCCTCGGCCTTGCGGAAGTCCTTCCACGGATCGGTCTTCTTCAGCAGGGCGGGCGCGGTCAGGAGGTTGAAGGCCCTTGGATCGAGGCCGGTCTTCACCTGGGGCCACGACAGGGGGAAGGCGATCCCGGCGCCGGGGCGGGCGCGGGGCGACCAGGGGGCCACCGCCGTCGCCATCCGGCCGTTGCGGAGGTAGTCGAGGAAGATCTTTCCGCCCCGCGCCTTCTTGGCCAGGGTGGTGGTGAAGCGGTCGGGGTGATCGGCCTTCATCGCCTCGGACACCGCCTTGGCGAAGGCCTTGGCCTGGTCCCATTCGATGCGGCTGCGGGCGTCGGCCCGGATCGGCACGACGACGTGCAGGCCCTTGCCGCCGGTCGTCTTGACGAAGGGCGTCAGGCCCAGCTTTTCGAGGCGCGGTTTCAGCAGCTTCGCGGCGGCGATGACGTCGTCGAAGTCCAGACCCTCGTCGGGGTCGAGGTCGAAGGTGATCTGGTCCGGCGTTTCCGGGTCGCCGGGCTTGCAGCCCCAGGGATGCAGCTCCAGCCCGCCGGACTGGCCGACCGCCACCAGTCCGCCGACGTCGACGACGGCGACATAGGGTTTGCGCTCGTGGACATCGATCATCTTCAGGCGCGGGCTGTGGCCGGGCATGGCGTGACGCTGGAAGAATTTCTCGCCCTCGATCCCCTCGGGCGCGCGGATGATGGAGACCGGACGGTCGGCGACGTGGGGCAGGATGCGGTCGGCGACCATCTCGTAATAGCGGGCCAGGTCGGCCTTGGTGATCGCGGGCTGATCGCCGTGCGCGGGCCACAGGACCTTGTCGGGATTGGAGATGGTCACGCCGGCGACGATCACCTTGTCCTTTCCCCTGCGCGCGGCCGGGGATTTGGACGCGGCGGGGGCCGAGGCGGGGGGCTGGGGGTCGGCGGTGACCTCTCTGGCGGGCTTGTCCTCGCGCAGACCCTTGTAGGCGGCCTGGCGGACCGAACCCCCTTCGGTGATCCCGGCGTGTTCGATCTCGGCCACCAGGGTCGGCGTCAGCCAGTGGATGTCGCGGCCGCCCTTGGGCGCCGTCTTGCCCGTGAAGGGGGTCTTGTCCGACGCCGCGGCCTTCAGCGCCGGCAGCAGGGTCTTTGACAGAGCGGCGGAGAAGCCCGTGCCGACCCGACCCATGTAGCGCAGGCCCTTGCCGTCGCGCACCCCGACCAGAAGGGAGCGCAGCCGGGCGCCGCCTTCGGACGACCAGCCGCCGATGACGACCTCGTCGCGGCCCCGGCATTTGGATTTGAGCCAGGTCGAGGTGCGGCCGGCCCTGTAGGGGGCGTCCAACTTCTTGGAGATGACGCCTTCCAGGTCCATGCGGCAGGCGCTTTCCAGCACGGCCTGGCCGGTGGAGGCGAAGTGGTCGACATAGCGAAGGTTCGACCCCGCCTTGCCGACCCGGTCGCACCAGGCCTGAAGTCGCGCCTTGCGATGCGACAGGGGCAGGTCACGCAGGTCCTCGTCGCCCTCGAACAGCAGGTCGAAGGCGAAATAGATCAGAGCGCCGGTCTTCTGATCCGAGATCGCCGCTTGAAGGGCTGAGAAGTCGGGCATGTGGTCCTTGTCCAGCGCGCAAAGTTCGCCGTCGATCACCGCGTCAGGCCAGGTCGCGGCCTGTTTCGCCAGGGCCGGGAAGCGGTCGGTCCAGTCCAGGCCGGTGCGGGTCCGCAGCGTCGCCCTGCCGCCGCCGACCGCGATCTGGATGCGATAGCCGTCGAACTTGATCTCGTGCGCCCAGCCGGGGCCGGACGGGGGGTGGTCGACGACCTTGGCGAACTGGATCGGCACGAAGGCATGGGGCCTCTTCGCGGTCGAGGCCTGGGCCTTCGACGGTTTCGGCCTGGGCGGGGCCTTGCGGCTTGTCGCCTTGGACGAAGTCCATTGCTTCCGGCCGTCGGCGATCTCGGCCATCGAGCGGCCGGTGGCGACCGAGGCGTCGATCTGCATCAGGGCGTCGCCTTCGCCCTCGACAGCGTATTCGTCCTTCTCCTTCAGCAGCAGCCAGTTATTCCGTTTGGACGGTTTGCCGCGATCCGATTTCAGCCGGACCAGGGCCCAGCCGCCCTTCAGCCTTTCGCCGTCCAGCATCATCTTCACCACGCCCTTCTTGAAGGCGGCCTCCAGGTCTTCGTCCTGGGGCGACCAGGTTCCCGTGTCCCACATCTGAACCGTGCCGGCGCCGTAATTGCCGCCGGGGATGGTTCCTTCGAACGATCTGTAGTCCAGGGGATGATCCTCGACCTCGACCGCCAGCCGCTTGATCGACGGATCGCGGGACGGAGCCTTGGTCACAGCCCAGGACTTCAGCACGCCGTCGTGCTCGATGCGGAAGTCATAGTGCAGGCGGGTCGCGGCGTGGCGCTGGATCAGATAGCGGAGGGGGGCGGCCTTCGACGCCTTCGCCTTCCTGCCGCGCGGCTCGGGCGTGGCCTTGAAGTCGCGCTTGGCCTGATAGGTTTCCAGTTCGCCGCGCACGCGTCGCCTCCGGTCGTTTGGTCCTGACGACGAGTCAACGCACAAGGTTTGCTTTGGGCGCCGTATCGGTCGATGGAGGCCGCATGAACGGAAAGACGACCAGGCTGGCGGCGCGGATCAGCGACGTGGCCGAGCGGGCGAAGGTGTCGCCCATGACGGTGTCGCGCGTCATGAACGGTGCGGCCGGGGTTCGGGAATCGACCCGCCAGATCGTGCTCCAGGCGATCGCCGACCTGGGCTATGCGCCCAATGCGGCGGCGCGCAGCCTGGCGCGGTCGGGGGCTGGACGGCTGGGCCTGCTCTATTCCAACCCCAGCGCGGGCTATCTGAGCGAGTTCCTGCTGGGCGCGCTGGAAGGGGCGCACCTGGCCGGATCGCAGTTGATGATCGAGAAATGCGACGCCGATCCCGACAGCGAGCGGGCGGCCATCCGGCGACTGGCGTCGGCCGGGGTCGGCGGGGTCGTCGTCCCGCCGCCGCATGGCGAGTCCGAGGCGGCCTTGAACGAGATCGCGGCGCTGGGCCTGAATGTCGTGGTGGTGGCGGCCGGGCGGCCTAATCCATTAGCCGCCGGAGTCCGCATCGACGACCGGGCGGCGGCGGCGGAGATGACGCGTCACCTGCTGGACCTGGGACACCGCAGGATCGGCTTTATCAAGGGGGCGGCGAACCAGAGGGCCAGCGCCGAGCGGCTGGCGGGTTTCCAGGCCGAGATGGCGGCGGCGGGCGTGGAGGGGCAGATCGAGGCGGGGGACTTCACCTATCGGTCGGGCTTCGAGGCGACGGACCGGCTGCTGTCGGGCGATACGCCGCCGACGGCCGTCTTCGCCAGCAACGACGAGATGGCCGTGGCCGCGATCGCGGCGGCGCATCGGCGTGGGCTGGACGTGCCGGGGCAGATCAGCATCGTCGGCTTCGACGACACGCCGACGGCGACGACCGTCTGGCCCGCCCTGACGACGATGCGCCAGCCCATCGCGGCGATGGCCGAGGCGGCGATCCAGATCCTGGTGCGGCCCCGAACCGGCGAAGCCGTCGCCGATCAGGTCTGCGCCCATGCGCTGATCGTGCGCGAATCCAGCGGACCGCCGCCCGCCGGTTGAACCCGCTCAGTGGTTGTCGCGGGGCAGGCCCAGGGTGTCGACGATGCGGTGGTATTTGACGGCAGGCTCCAGCACGGCGCCGGTCTCCAACTCGCCGACCATGGACCGCTGGAACTCCTGCCACGGGGTCTGCGAGGCCGGGTAGGCGTAGCCGCCGGCGGCCTGGAACGTCTGGCGACGCGCGGCCATTTCGGCCTCGTCGATCAGTACGTCGACGCGGCGGGTTCTGAGGTCGATCCGCATCCGGTCGCCGGTCTTCAGCAGGGCGATGTTCCCGCCGGTCGCCGCCTCGGGCGAGGCGTTCAGGATCGAGGGACTGCCCGAGGTGCCGGACTGACGCCCGTCGCCGATGCAGGGCAGGGCCAGTATCCCCTGTTTGATCAGATAGGCCGGCGGCCGCATGTTGACGACCTCGGCCGCGCCGGGGTGGCCGACGGGACCGGCGCCGCGCATCACCAGTATGCTGTCGGGCGTGATCGCCTCGGCCGGATCGTCGATGCGGCGGTGGTAGTCCTCGGGGCCGTCGAAGACGACGACGTCGCCGGTGAAGGCGTCGGGGCTGTCGGGATCGGACAGGTAGCGGTCGCGGAACTCGGGCGAGATCACGCTGGTCTTCATGATGGCGCTGTCGAAGACATTGCCGGACAGGACCAGGAAGCCCGCGTCATTGACCAGGGCCGTGTCGAAGTCGCGGATGACGTCGGGCAGGACGACCGTGGCGTCGCGGCAGTTGTCGCCCATCGAGCGGCCGTTCACCGTCAGGGCGTCCTCGTGGATCAGGCCGTGGCGCATCAGTTCGGCGACCACGACGGGCACGCCGCCCGCCTGGTGGAAGTCCTCGCCCAGATAGATTCCGGCCGGTTGCAGGTTCACCAGCAGGGGAATCTCGTGGCCGATGTCCTCCCAGGTCTGCAGCGGCAGGTCGACGCCCGAATGGCGGGCCAAGGCGGTCAGGTGGATGGGGGCGTTGGTCGAGCCGCCGATGGCGGAGTTGACGACGATGGCGTTCTCGAACGCCTGGCGGGTCAGGATCTTCGACGGCTTCAGGTCCTCGTGGACCATGTCGACGATGCGCTTGCCGGTCAGATAGGCGACCTGGGGCCGCTCGCGGTAGGGGGCAGGGATGGCGGCCGAGCCGGGCAGGGACATGCCCAGGGCCTCGGCCAGCGAGTTCATCGTCGACGCCGTCCCCATGGTGTTGCAATAGCCCACAGACGGGGCGGAACGCGCCACGAGTTCGATGAAGCCCTCGTAGTCGATCTCGCCCGCCGCCATCATCTCGCGGGCCTTCCAGATGATGGCGCCCGAGCCAACGCGCTCGCCCTTGTGCCAGCCGTTCAACATGGGGCCGACCGACAGGGCGATGGCCGGAATGTCCACGGTGGCGGCGGCCATCAGACAGGCGGGCGTGGTCTTGTCGCAGCCGATGGTCAGGACGACGCCATCCAGCGGATAGCCATACAGCAGCTCCACCAGGCCCATATAGGCCAGGTTGCGGTCCAGCCCGGCGGTCGGCCGCTTGCCCGTCTCCTGGATCGGATGGACCGGGAATTCCAGCGCGATGCCGCCCGCCTCGCGGATGCCTTCGCGGACCCGCTTGGCCAGTTCGATGTGGTGGCGGTTACAGGGCGACAGGTCCGACCCCGTCTGGGCGATGCCGATGATCGGCTTGCCCGATCGCAACTCCTCCAGCGTCAGTCCGTAGTTCAGATAGCGCTCAAGATAGAGAGCCGTCATGTCGGGATTGGACGGATTGTCGAACCAGGCGCGGGAGCGGAGGGGCTTGGGGGTTGGCGTGGCCTGGGGGCCGATCTTGGACGACATGACGATTCCTGCTGCGCGTTCTCGATTGGCGCGAGCGTGTGAATATCATAATATTATTCAATCGCCAGAGTCATTGTGGCGTTTGATCGGTATAGTCGTCGTATGGATTCGACCGCTTCTCCCTTCGCATCAGCCGGTCGCGCGCCCCGGCATGTGCTGTCCACCCACGATCAGATCGTGCGCGCTCTGGCGCAGGAGATACTGTCCGGTCGGATTCCACCGGGCGACAAGCTGCCGATGGAGGCCGACCTGCTGGAGCGGTTCGGCGTGTCGCGCACCGCCCTGCGCGAGGCGATGAAGACCCTGGCGGCCAAGGGATTTCTCAGCGTGAAGACCCGCGTGGGCACGCGGGTGACCGACCCGCTGAACTGGAACTATTTCGACAAGGAGGTGCTGGCCTGGCACGTCGCCGGCGGGATGGACGCGGACTTCCGCCGCAACCTGGCCGAGGTGCGCCGCGCGCTGGAGCCGGGCGCCGCGGCCCTGGCGGCCGAGCGCCGGACGGCTGAGGACATCGCCGCCATGCGCTCGGCGCTGGAGGCGATGCGGCAGGAGAGCAAGTCGGAATACGCTTTCGCCCGCGCCGACCTGGCGCTGCACCTGGCGATCGGGGCGGCGTCGCAGAACCCGATGATGCGGTCGTTGGCCAGCGTCATCGAGACGGCCCTGCTGGAGGCCTTCACCCTGAGTCCGCCCACGCGCGAACCCCGGCTGCACGCCGAGACGGTCGAGGCTCACGCCCGCATCGTGGACTGTATCGAGGCCCGCGACGCGGACGGCGCTTCGGCGGCCATGCTGGCGGTCATCGACGCCGGCTATCAGAGGGTCGAATCCGAGAAGCGCGGGCGTTCCTGACATCATCCGTGATCCGACGATCGCCATTTGCGTCATGGCAATGAAATGAAGCCCGGCTATAGCCGGGCGGAGTTTCGTGGAGTTCGCCTGTGTTCGTATCGCGTTGCGCCGTCGTGGCGGCCGCCGCCCTGGTCGGCTTGGGCCTTGCGGGGACGGCGTCGGCCGGGCCCGTCGCCGAGCAAGCGCCGCCCAGCCTTGTCGTGGCCGTCGTCGTCGATCAGTTCAGCGCCAATCTGTTCAGCCAGTATCGCAGCCGGTTCACCGGCGGCCTGCGCCGGATGGCGGATCAGGGGCGTATCCACGTCAACGGCTATCAGACCCACGGCCTGACCGAGACCTGCCCCGGCCACTCGACCATCCTGACGGGCATGCATCCGACCGAGACGGGCATTCCGGCCAATGACTGGATCGACCCGACGACGGGCGAGGAAGTCTATTGCCTGGCCGCGCCGCGAAACACGCTGGCGCATGGACGCAACACCGACAACGGGCCGGTGGGGCCGGACAACCTGGCGGTCACGACCCTGGGCGACTGGTTGAAGGCCGAAAGCCCCGAGAGCCGCGTCATCGCCGTGTCGGGCAAGGATCGCGGCGCCATCAACCTGGCGGGCCATCAGGGCCAGGCCTTCTGGTTCACCGACGATTTCGGCCTGACCACCTATGTCGAGCCGGGTCAGACGGCGGAGGCGAAACTGGCGCCGGTCACGGCCTTCAATCAGGCTTTCCGCGCCGAGATGGCGGCGGAGCCGTTCGCCTGGATCTATCAGCATGAACAATGCCGCGCCCTGGCGGCCGACTGGACCATTCGCGGCGAGACCTTCCATTCGGTCCTGCCGCCGGCGAAGCTGAAGTTCGACACCTCGCCCGCCCTGGACGAACAGACGCTGAAGGCGGCGGAAGACCTGCTGGACAGCCAGCAACTGGGTCGTCGCGGCGTCGTCGACGTGCTGGGCGTCAGCCTGTCGGCCACCGACCGGATCGGCCACACCTATGGAACCCAGGGCCCGGAGATGTGCGAGCAGATGTTCCGGCTGGACGCCGCCCTGGGCATCTTCCTGGACAAGCTGGAGGCGATTCCCGGCGGCGCGCTGGTGGTTCTGACGGCGGACCATGGCGGATCGGACTTTGTCGAGCGGTTGGCCGAGCGGGGATACCCGCAGGCGCACCGGGCCGACCTGAGCGGCCTGGCGCGGGCCAACGCGGAACTGCGGGCGCGTTTCGACCTGGACGCCGATCCTCTGCAACAGGGCGGCAGCGGCCTGATGGTCGCGGACGCCCAGCATCGCTCTCTGCCTGATCCGCTGCGGAGCCAGGTGGCCGAGGCCGCGGTTGAAATGCTGAGGCCGCTGCCCGACATCGGTTTCGTCGAGACGCGCGACCGGCTGTTGGCCGAACCCCTGCCGGTGTCGACCGCCCAGCCCGAGATGCTGACCGTGCGCGAGCGGATGCGCCTGTCGACCGTGGCCGGCCATTCGCCCGATATTCTGCTGGCCTTCGCGCCGAACGTGGTGACCGTCGGACGGGTCGGCGGCACGCTGAGCGGTCACGGCACGCCGTGGGAGTATGATCGCCGCGTGCCGATCCTGTTCTGGTGGCCGGGCGCCGACGCGCAGGAGCGGTTCCTGCCCATCCGCACCATCGACATCGCCCCGACGCTGGCTCACGTCGTCGGCCTGACGACGCCCGAGGTCGAGGGCCGATGCATCGACCTGGACGGCTTCGCCGTGACCCGCTGCGAGACGCCCGCGCCATAACTTCGTGTTTCGCAACAGGCGCACAGGCTTACCTAGCGGACGTTTCATTGGCAGAACCCCCGAAGTTTAAGAGCTTCGGTCCCCATTGCGGGGAAAGAGCCAGAGGAACGTCCATGAACAGAAGCCGCCGCGCCCGTATCGTTGCGACCCTGGGCCCCGCCAGCCGCGCGCCCGGCACGGTCAAGGCCCTGGCCCAGGCCGGGGTGGACGTGTTCCGCCTGAACTTCAGCCACGGATCGCATGACGACCACGCCGCGGCGCTGAAGGCCGTGCGCGGGGCCGAGATGGCGTTGCAGCGCCCGCTGGGCGTGCTGGCCGACCTGCAAGGCCCCAAGCTGCGGCTTGGCCGGTTCAAGGACGTGGAGATCACGGTCAAGCCGGGCCACACCATGCGGTTCGACCTGGACCCGACGCCCGGCGACGAAACGCGGGTGCAGATGCCGCACCCCGAAATCTTCAAGGCCCTGCGCGAGGGGATGCTGCTGCTGCTGGACGACGGGCGGGTAAGGCTGCGGGTCGGCAAGCGCGCCGACGAATGGGCCGATGTGACGGTCGAGAGCGGTTCGAAACTGTCGGACCGCAAGGGCGTGGCGGTGCCGGAGGCGGTCATTCCCGTGTCCGCCCTGACGCCCAAGGACCGCGAGGACCTGGCCTTCGCCCTGCGGATGGGCGTGGACTGGGTGGCGCTGAGCTTCGTGCAGAAGCCCGAGGACATGGCCGAGCTGAAGCGGGTCGTGAACGGGCAGGCGGCCTGCCTGGCCAAGATCGAGAAGCCGGCGGCCCTGGCCGATCTGGAGGCCATCCTGGACTATTGCGACGGGGTGATGGTGGCGCGCGGCGACCTGGGCGTCGAACTGGATCCCGAGGACGTTCCTGTGGCGCAGAAGCAGATCGTGCGCGCGGCCCGCAATCGCGGCGTGCCGGTGATCGTGGCGACCCAGATGCTGGAATCGATGACCACCGCCCCGGCGCCGACCCGCGCCGAGGCGACCGACGTGGCCAACGCCGTCTATGAGGGCGCCGACGCCCTGATGCTGTCGGCCGAGACGGCCTCGGGCGACTATCCGCTGGAATCCGTCGGCATCATGAGCCGCATCATCGAACGGGTCGAACGCGATCCCATGTGGCCCAGCCTGATGGGCGCCGAACATGCGGGCATGGACGAGCATGACGTTGACGCCCTGGTCGGCGCCGCGGCCATGGCGGCCAATGCGCCGTCCACCGGCTGTCTGGTGGTGTTCACGACCCTGGGCGGGACGGCGCGTCGGATGGCGCGCGAGCGGCCGTTGAAGCCGATCCTGGTGCTGACACCCAATCCGAACACCGCCCGGCGGCTGGCTCTGGTCTGGGGTCTGGAGACGCGCCTGGGCGATCAGCCGGCCTCGCTGGAGGACGTGACGGACCAGGCGGTGGACGGGGCGATGAAATACGGCCTGGCCGAAGCTGGCCAGCGCATCCTGATCCTGGCCGGCACGCCGTTTGGCGCGCCCGGCGCGGCCAACCTGCTTCGCCTGGCCCATGCGCCGGCGGCCAAGGCGCCGCGGAAGAAAAAGGCCTGATCCCCTTCCTGACTGCGAAAGGGTAGGGTGAGGCCATGAGTCGGGCCTCGGCATGATCAAATACATCGGCTCCAAGCGCGCCCTGCTGGGGCATGTCACCGGCGCCGTGGCCGGCGTGCTGCCGGACGGCGGGCGTGTCTGCGACCTGTTTTCCGGCACGGCGCGGGTCGGCCATGCGCTGAAGAAGCAGGGGTTTCAGGTCTGGTCGAACGACCACAACGCCTATGCCCATACCCTGGCGACGGCCTATGTGCAGGCGGACCGCGCGCGCTGGATCGACCGGGCCGAGACGGTGCTGGCCGAATTGCGCGAGGTGAAGCCGCAGGCGGGATGGTTCACCCAGGCCTTCTGCCACGACGCCCGCTTCTTCCATCCTGACAACGGCGCCCGCATCGACGCCATGCGCGATCGGATCGAGGCCATGGGGCTGGAGCCCGAGCTGAAGGCCATCGTCCTGGTCAGTCTGATGGAGGCCGCCGATCGGGTGGATTCAACGGCGGGCGTGCAGATGGCCTATATGAAGCAGTGGGCGTCGCGGGCGTTGAAGCCGCTGGCGCTGCGCACGCCCGACGTCCTGCCCGCCGTTTCCGGACCGTGCCGCGCCACCCATGCCGATGCGGTCGAGATCGCGGATCAGGTCGAGGCCGACCTCGTCTATCTGGACCCGCCCTACAACCAGCATTCCTACCTGGCCAACTATCACTGCTGGGAAAGCCTGGTGCTGTGGGACCGACCCGAGACCTATGGCGTCGCCAACAAGCGGGTGGACGTGAAGACGCGCAAGAGCGCCTTCAACAGTCGGCCGGGCATCGGTCCTGCCCTGCGGTCGGTGATCGAGCGGGTGAAGGCGCCGAACCTGATCGTCAGCTTCAACGACGAGGGCTATCTGAGCCGGGCCGATCTGGTCGAGATGCTGTCGTCGCGCGGTCATGTGCAGGTCGTGGAGATCGTCCATCCGCGCTACGTCGGCGCCCGCATCGGCATCCACAATCCCAAGGGGGAGAAGGTGGGGCAGGTGGGGCGGCTGAAGAATGTCGAACATCTGTTCGTGGTCACGGATCGGCCACTGGATCTCCTTGCGGCCGCCTGATTCGTTGATTCTTCTTAAGAACTGAGGCGGGAACCCGAATCAGAGGGTCGTCGTTAGTGGGGCATGGAACCCAGGATCGCCCCTTCCGAACCGTCTCCCCGCAGCGACGATTATCGTGTTCGCCCGGCGGCCGAGGCCCGCTCGTGGGCGCCGCCCGAAGGGCGGTCATGGGAAGGCGAGCGTCGAATCTATACGCACAATCCGGCCCGGTTCGGCCAGAAGACCGAGGCGCCGTCCGAGGTTGAGCTGGATGTTGAACCGGCGTTGCGTCCGCCGCCGCAATGGATGCTTGTCCTGGCCGGCGCCGCCATCGCCGCCCTGATCGGGGGGCTGGTCGGCGGGGTCATGCACATCTGAAGCCGGCCTATTCTTCCAGCAGCAGGGCGCGGATGGGCGACCAGCCGCGCCGGTGGGCCGGGCAGGGGCCGAGCGTCTTCAACGCAGTCTGGTGGATCGGGGCGTTATAGCCCTTGTGGCTGGCGAAGCCGTATCCGGGATACTCCGAGTCCAGTTCGATCATCAGCCGATCCCGCGCCGTCTTGGCCAGGATCGACGCCGCCGCGATGGACAGGGACAGGCCGTCGCCGCCGACCACCGTCTGGATTTCGCACGGCAGTTTGAAGCGATAGTTGCCGTCCACCAGGGCGGCGACCGGCTGGACCGCCAACTGCTCGATCGCCCGACACATGGCCAGGCCGGTGGCGTGCAGGATGTTCAACTCGTGGATTTCCTCGACCGAGGCGAAGCCGACGCCCCAGGCGACGGCGCGGGCCTTGATCTCGACCTCCAGCGCCTCGCGGCGGGCGGCGGTCAGGGCCTTGGAGTCGTCGATGCCGACGGGCAGGTCGTCGGGGTTCAGGATCACCGCCCCCGCCGAGACCGGCCCGGCCCAGGGACCGCGCCCCGCCTCGTCCACGCCGCAGACCGGGCCGTTCACGCGCTGGATCAGCACGGTTTCCAGCGTCAGCGTGGGGAAGGTCTTTGCCTTCTGGGTCTTCTGGGCGGGCGTCCTAGCCATGCCCCGCCATCGCACGAACCTGGGCGTGACGGAAGCACGAGGTCTGGTGGTCGTTGACCATGCCGACCGCCTGCATGAAGGCATAGACGATGACCGGGCCGCAGAAGTTGAAGCCCCGCTTCTTCAGCGCCTTGGCCATGGCGACGGATTCGGCCGTTTGGGTCGGGGCCTGGCGGAAGTCGGTCCAGGTCGTCTGGATCGGTTCGCCGCCGACGAAGGACCACAGCCATTCGGAGAAGTCTTCTTCGTTGTCGCGCATCTCCAGCCAGATTTGGGCGCCCCGGATGGCGGCGTTGACCTTGGCGCGCGAGCGGATGATGCGGGCGTCACCCAGCAGGCGCTGGATGTCGTCCTCGCCATAGCGGGCGACGATCTCGGGATCGAAGCCGTCGAAGGCGTCGCGCATGCCTTCGCGTTTCCGCAGAATGGTGATCCAGGCGAGGCCGGCCTGGAAGCCGTCCAGCACCAGCTTTTCCCACAGGGCGCGGGGATCGCGTTCCGGCACGCCCCATTCGGTGTCGTGATAGGCGACATAGAGCGGGTCGGTCCCGCACCAGCCGCATCGCCCTTCTGAGTGTGAGTCGGTCATGAGGTGATGTTGCCGGTTTGTTCGTGAGGAGGGAAGAGCGCGGAGCATCCTCTCCCGCTTGCGGGGGAGGTGTCCCGTCGATCGCGCAGCGATCCAGGGACGGAGGGGGCAGTCTTCTTATCCACGATAACTTCCCCCATCGTCAGCCGTCTTGCTTCGCTCGACGAGCTGACCTTCCCCCGCAAGCGGGGGAAGGTGCCTGCGGGGTGGTGACGGAACGCAGGGGCGTTATCCGGCGATCTGGTCGGCGATCTTCACGCGTTTGAGGAGGAGGGGGCTTCCTGACCCATCCAGGCGGGGCGGCGCAAGCGCACGGGGCGGCCGTCCACGGTCAGGTCGCCGTCGATCCGGTCCACGCGCAACAGGGCCATGACCGAGCCGTCGCGGCCGGACAGGATCTCGCCGGCGCGAAGGTCGCCCTTCAGCACCTCGGCGCCGAAGGCGGGCGGAGGGCCGTCCAGGTCCAGCGGCATCATGCGATTCTTGATCGTCCCGCGCCGTTTCATGCGGGAGGTCGTCTCCTGACCGACGAAACAGCCCTTCTGGAAGTCGATACCGTTCAGCAGGTCGAAATCGGCCTCGATCGGATAGGTCTTGTCCTGAGGCGCGTCGGCGGTCGGATCGGGGACGCCGACCAACAGGCGGTGGGCGTCGTAGTCGACCTCGGTCGCGTCGGGGGCCGCCTCGCCATAGAGACGCCCACCCATCAACGGGGTGCGGGGATCGGGCAGGAATCCGCGGGGGGTGTCGGGCCAGGCGGCGAAGACGGGGCGGTCGTCGGCCGCGATCTCGATCTTCGCACGCAAGCGGTACATGGACAGCCGTTGCAGCAGGGCGTCACGCCGGTCGGCGGCGACATCCAGCACCACGCCATCGTCCCGCCCCAGGATGAACAGGTCGAACAGCAGCCGGCCGGGCGGGGACAGCAGGGCGCCGAAACGCAGGTCGCCGTCCCTCAGCGTCTCGACATCCTGGGTCAGCAGATTGTGCAGGAAGGGTCGCGCCTCCTCGCCGGTGACGGAGATCAGGGCGCGGCTGGAAAGGCGGGCGATGGGCATGGGGTGAAGATAGGGACGGATGGCTCGGCTGATAAGGCGGCGTCTTCTCCCGCAAGCGGGAGAGGGTCAGGTCACCGCATATCGCGTGATGACGCCGTCCGGCTGGAAGTCATGCTGGGCCAGCTTGTCGAGCGAACGCATGACGCGGGTCAGGAAGGCGGCGGGGTCGCCGGCCTCGATGGCGGGGCGCAGCCAGTCGGTGACGACGGCGCGGGCGGGATAGGTTCCCACCGGGCCGGGGATGCTGAGCGCGACGTGGATTCCCTCGGCGATCCAGCCGGCGACCGTGACGAAGAATTCGTCGGACGCCAGGAAGTCCGTCTGGCGAACGACATAGAGGGTGATGATCCCCTCCTCGACGCCGTCAGGGCGCACGATGACGCCGCTGCGGTCGGGCCGCCAGTCGTCGGACAGTTCGACCACGCGCCACAGGCAGAACCAGATGCGGCAGGTCTGGGGCCGGATCGCATGGACCGAACAGCCGGCGCCGTCGACGCAATAGGCGCACAGTTCGCCGGTCGGCTTGGCCAGTTCGGGCAGGTCCAGCGGGATGACGCGGCAACATTCGACGCAAGCCCCGCAGGTGCGGTCGGGCAGAAGCGGCAGGCTCACCCCGCCGAACGCTCCAGCGCGGAGATGCGACGGTCCATGTCCTCGACGATCTTTTCCTGGCGACGCTTCTCGGACGCCATGTCGATGGGCGTGCCGTCCTCATAGGTCAGGGTCGCGCCACGCGCGATCATGTCCAGCCGGTGGATGGCCGTGACGCGCCGGTCCTTGAAACGGTCAAGGGCGGCGGCGACCTCGGTGTCGGAAAGGGTGCTCATCGCGCCCTCTTAGCCGAAAGGCCGCCGCCCCGCGAGGTCAGTAGCGGAAGCGCAGCGCCAGCGAATAGATGGTCTCCTCGCGCCGCACGTCGCGCGGATACAGGCCCTCGCCATAGTCGAAGAAGGAGCGGAACGGCTCACCCAGGATGTTGGACGCGTCGAAGGCGACGGTCACGTGGTCGTTCGGCGAATAGCTGGCCGAGAAGTCCAGACGCGCGACATCGTCGATATATTCGTCGAGCACATTGGTCTCGAACTTGGTGCGCAGGTTGTAGGCCAGCCGCGCCGAGACCGGGCCGTTCTCGTACATGCCGACCAGGTTGTAGGAATATTTCGACAGGAAGGGCAGGTCGCCGTCCAGATAGGTGCCGTTCACCTGAACCCCGAAATGACGGGCCCAGCCGGGCACGAAGTCGTAGTCGAGGAAGGTGGTGAAGGCGGCCTCGACCCCCTGGACGACGGCGGCGTCCAGGTTCTGGGGCTGGGTGACGCGCAGGTCGCCATAGATGGGATCGTCGATGTCTTCGGTCACATTGACGATGAAGCCGTCGACCTCGCGCCGGAAGACGCCCAGGGTCGCCGAGCCGGTCTCGCCGAAATAGTGTTCCAGGGTGGCGTCATAGTTGACGGACTCGATCGGCTTCAGGTGGATGTTGCCGCCGTTGGCCGTTCGCAGCCCCGAGGAGTCGGGGTTGGGCGAGACGAACAGGCCCGGGTTCAACTGGCCGAAGTTCGGCCGGGTGCGCGTCTGGTTGGCCGCCAGACGGAACTGAAGCGTATCGCTGAGCAGGAAGCGCATGTTCAGGCTGGGCAGAAGGTCGGTGTAGCGGCTGGTTTCGGCCACGGGGGTGAAGACCTCGACGCCGTCCACCGTGTCGCGCGTCGTGCCGTCCACCGTGACTTCGGTGGCGACGATTCGCAGGCCGATGTCGCCCTCGACCGGCACGCCGACGTTGAAGGCGAAGTCCGTCTGACCATAGCCGGTCCAGGCCTTCTCGTTCGCCAGGAAGGTCTGTTCGGGAATGATGGCCGGATCGCCGGGATCGAAGCCGGCGATGGCGCGCAGTTCTTCGATATTCTCGCGCAGACTGTCGTAGGTCGGGGTGACCCAGGTGCGGAAGGGCTGGACATCGCTGCCGTGGAAGCCGGGCTGGACGAGGGTCAGCTCCACCGGCATGTCGGTCAGCGGGATGCGGAGATCTTCCTGGTTCAGATAGCGTTCGCCGTTCTCGTAGGAGGCGTCGCGGTCGACGTAGCGCAGGCCGAAGCGGACCTCGGGGAACAGGGCCGAGCCAGTCGAGAACTTCACGTCCGTGCGCGCCTGGATGTCGTCGCCGTGCCCCTCGAACCGGCGGTCGAACAGGCCGCGATAGATGTAGTTGGCCGGATCGGTCGCGTCGAAGTCGCGGAACGAGAACTCCACGCCCCCATCCTCGCTCGGGACGTCGAAGTCGATGTCGGCGAAGGGTGTCGAGGCGAAGGCGGTGTCGAAACTGTAGCTGGAGAAGGTGTAGGTGCTGTCCGTCCGCGCCAGGTCGAAGCTCCACTCCACCGGGCCGGAGGTGTAGACGCCGCCGATCGCCGCCTGCCAGGTGTCGGTCCGGCCGGTGTTGGCGCCCTGCCACATCTCGGGTCGCAGGCCGTTGGTCAGGGTCAGGCTCTGGACGTCGCCGCCGGGGCGCAGCACGACATTGTCGAAGGTCGTGCCCTCGGCATACAGGGGCACGACGAACTGACGGTCGGTGATCTTGCCGCGATAGCCCTGATAAAGGCCGTCCACATACAGTTCGAGCTTGTCGTTGGGCCGCCATTGCAGGGCGATATTGGCCGAGGGCCGCCAGCGCTCGCCCGTGCCGTAAAAGACGCCGACCGCGTCGGGGAAGCGGACGCCGGCCAGGGCCGGATCGGCGCTCTGGTCGGTGATTTCGCCGACCACGCCGGAATCCCAGCGCACCGAGTCGAGATATTCCAGGCTGGTGTAGGACAGGTTCACCAGGGCCCCGATCTCGCCCACGCCGGTGTCCCAGCGATTGCTGACCAGGATGTCGGCGTTGGGATCGTAGCTTTCGGACTGGCTGGCGTAGGTTCCCCGGACCGAGCCTGCGATCTCCAGCCCGTCGAAGTCGAACGGGCGACGCGAGCGGACGTTGACCAGGCCGGCGATGCCGCTTTCCAGGCGCCAGGCCGAGCTGGACTTGTAGACCTCCAGCGCCGCGACGGCGGCGGCGGGAAAGTCCTGCAAGGCCACGCCGCGCCCTTCGGAAGTGAAGATGTCGCGGCCGTTATAGGTGGTGGCGACGTCGGGCAGGCCGCGCACCAGCACGCGCGCCGCCTCGCCGCCGCCGCGCTCGACCTGGACGCCGGTGACCCGGGCCAGGGATTCCGAGGCGTTGCTGTCAGGCAGTTTGCCGATGTCCTCGGCCACGATGACGTCCACCACCTCGTCGGCGTTGCGCTTGATGTCGCGGGCCGAGCGCAGGCTGTCGCGGGTTCCCGTGACGACGATGTCGCCGATCCGGGCCGAACGGGGGCGGACGCGCGGCGCCATGAGCGGGGGCGCGGTCTGAATCTGGGGAGCCGGCGGAGGCGTTTCCGCACCTTGGGGCGCTCCTTGGGACGCGCTTTGGGCCAGGGCGGCGGACGCGCCGAAGAAGGGCGCTATGGCGGTGCAGCAAAGCAGCAGACGTCTTGAGCGCATGTCGCCCCCGAAACCATTGATGGATCGGCCCCAAACGAGGTTGCTGCAGCGCAGTTCCAGCCGTGGACTGCGTTATCTGTAGTGCGGCGACAAGGGTGTTTTTCGATGTCGGGAAAGTGGCGCTGGATTCGGCTGCGTCGGATCGGAATGAGTGTTAAGCCGCCGCCAGAATCCCTGTATGCCGTCAACGGATGATCGGGCGCTTTCCCATCCTCTATATCGCCGAGGCCGACCCCGAGGACGCCGTGCTGTCGTCGGGGGTGCTGAGCCATCTGGTCGAGAGCCTGCCCAATGCGACCTTCACCGTCGTCGGATCGGCCGCCAGCGCCCCCTTGTTCGCCGATACGCCGCGTCTGGTGAAGACGATCGTGCTGGAGCGCGAGGGGCATTTCGAATGGATCGCCCTGTGGAACCAGGTGCGGGCGACGAAATGGGGACTGGTCGTGGACATGCGCGGCTCGACCTTTTCGGGGCGGCTGCGTCGGCAGAAGCGGGCGGTTCGGGGCGCGGACGAGCCGGGCCTGCACGCCGTGGCCCAGGCCGCGCGGGTGCTGAAGTTGGAAGACGGCGAGATTCCGGCGCCGCGTCTGTATGTCTCGCCCGAGACGACGGCCGGGGTCGAGGCGATGATCCCGCCCGCGCCGATCGGGGGCGAGGGGCCGATCCTGGCGGTGGGGCCGGGCGTCGAATGGATGGGCAAGCGCTGGCCGGCCGAACGCTACGCCAAGGTGGCCACGGCCCTGCTGGCCGACACTGGGCCGCTGGCCGGCGGGCGGCTGATGATCGTGGGCGAGGAGATCGACCGCGAGGCGGCGCACACCATCCGCTACGCCGTGCCTCGGGCGCGGGTGATCGAACTTCAGGGTCGGCTGACGCGGTTGCAGACGGTCGCCGCCCTGTCGAAGGCGGCGCTGTATGTCGGGGCGGATTCGATCTGGACCCAGCTGGCCGTGGCGGCCGGGACGCCGACCGTCGCCGCCTTCGGACCGTCCAACGAGACGACGCGGGGGCCGTGGAAGGGCGTCGCCGTGCGCGGGCCGCGCACCTTTGACGAATTCCGCAAGCTGGACCCGAAACTGAACCAGGCCATCCAGCACATGATGGACCTGCCATGGGAACGGGTGCTGAAGGCGGCGCAGAAGATGTTGCGGGAGCGGGGCTAGCTCTCCTTTTCCGCTCGTCCCCGCGGAAGCGGGGATCCAGTTCTTTCACATCGGAAGCGGCTGGGATTCAGGTTGGATAATCGTGCCTCGCATCATGCGCCCAAAGAACTGGGTCCCGGCTTTCGCCGGGATGAGCGGAGGGTTAGAACAGCCCACCCATCACGCAGGAGCCGCCCATGACCCAGACCTATGACCTGATCGTGCGTGGCGGCGAGGTGGCGAACCATGCGGGGCGGGGCCTGGCGGATGTCGGAGTGATCGACGGCAAGATCGCCTTCATCGGCGACCTGTCCCAGGCCTCGGCGGGGGAGACGTTCGACGCGACCGGCCTGACGGTCCTGCCCGGCGTCATCGACACCCAGGTCCATTTCCGCGAGCCGGGGCTGGAGTGGAAGGAAGACCTCGAGACCGGATCGCGCGCCGCGGCGCTGGGCGGGGTGGTCGCCGTGTTCGAGATGCCGAACACCAACCCCAACACCACCGATCCCGACACCATGGCCGACAAGCTGGCGCGGGCGAAGGACCGGATGTGGACCGATCACGCCTTCTATGTCGGAGGCACGCACGAGAACGCGGACTATCTGGGCGAGCTGGAGCGGCTGCCCGGCTGCTGCGGGGTCAAGGTCTTCATGGGCGCCTCGACCGGCGACCTGCTGATCGCCGACGACGAGGGGGTGCGGAAGGTGCTGTCGAATGTGCGCCGCCGCGCCACCTTCCACTCCGAGGACGAATACCGGCTGGTCGAGCGGCGCGGCCTGGCCCGCACCGGCGACTGGACCAGCCACCCCGAGGTCCGCGACGCCGAAAGCGCCATCATGTCCACCCGCCGTCTGGTCGGACTGGCCAAGGAGACGGGCGCACGCATCCACGTGCTGCACGTCACGACGCGCGACGAGATGGAGTTCCTCCGCTTCCACAAGGATGTCGCCACGGTCGAGATCACGCCGCAGCACCTGACCCTGGCCGCGCCCGAGGCCTATCAGCGGCTGGGCGCCTATGCCCAGATGAACCCGCCGATCCGGTCGCAGGACCATGTCGACGCCCTGTGGCTGTGGGGCATGCAGCAGGGGGTGGCGGACGTGCTGGGCTCGGACCATGCGCCGCATACCAAGGAAGAGAAGGCCAAACC